>Ga0111538_10006816_pt1 | contig 15423 bp, 10 predicted proteins | sample SoiMethybrSBSTD1_FD_79669 | JGI IMG/M metagenome (GOLD analysis project Ga0111538, IMG submission 79669) | Bulk soil microbial communities from a Populus tree surrounding site in Tennessee, USA - Soil MetaG P. TD hybrid SBSTD1 (version 2)... | ecosystem: Environmental > Terrestrial > Soil >...
CGACGCCATCCTGCTGGATCTGAGCCTGCCGGACGAGGCGGGCCTCGACACGCTCCGGCGCGTCGTCGAAGCCGCGACGGAGGCGGGTGTCGTCGTGATGACGGGCGCGGGCGACGAGGATCTTGGTGTCGCGGCCATGCAGGTCGGTGCGCAGGACTACCTCGTCAAGGGCCAGGTGGACGGCCGCATGCTCCGACGAGCGCTACGCTACGCCATCGAACGGCAGGAGGCGCGGCTCCAACTGCAGGCACTCTCGCTCAAGGACGATCTCACCGGGCTCCAGAACCGCCGGGGATTCCTGGCGCTGGCGGAACAGCAGATGAAGATCGCGCGCCGCTCACGGACGCCGTTCCTGCTGGTGTTCATGGATCTCGATCAGCTCAAGCAGATCAACGACAGCTTCGGGCACGCCGAGGGCAACCGCGCGATTGTCGAGGCGGCCAACGTGCTGCGCGACTGTTTCCGCCAGAGCGACATCCTCGCGCGCCTCGGCGGCGACGAGTTTGCGGCATTCGCGATTGGCACGGGCGATTCGAACGAGGAAGTCGTGCGCGCGCGTCTCGCCTCCGCACTGGAGGCCGTCAACGCCAAACCGGATCGAGCGTACCCGCTCGGGTTCAGCGTCGGCATCCTGCCCTGCGCGGCCACCGAAGAAGGATCGGTCGAGTCGCTGCTCGAGCGCGCCGACTCGCTGATGTACCGCGAGAAGAAAGGCCGGCGGTAACGTGCTCCCGCGGGCGCGGCACGGCGCGCTCGGTGCGGTCCTGCTGGCGCTGGCCTGGATCTCCTGTGCGCCGGGCCAGCCGGTGGCGCAGACCGCCACTGCTTCGCGATTTGCGGCCGAGATTGCGGCCCTCTCCGAGCCCGGCGGCTTCTTCGACACCGACAATCTGATCTCGAACGAGCGCTCGTACCTGCATGCCGTGTCGGACCTGGACGACGCGCGTGTGCACGGTGGCGTGTATCTCGGCGTCGGACCGGAACAGAACTTCTCCTACATCGCCGCCATCCGGCCGGACGTCGCCTATCTCATCGACATCCGGCGCGACAATCTGCTGCTGCATCTGCTCTTCAGGGCGATCTTCGCGGAGTCTGCAACGCGCGCTGACTATCTCTCGATCTTGTTCGGACGATCGCGCGTGACGGTGCCGGCCGGCAGCGATTCGATCGACACGCTCGTCGATCGAATCGATCGCGCCGGACCGCTGGCGGCTGCCGCGCTCGAGGATCTGCGGCGCAGATTGACGACGGCGATCAAAGCGAGCGGCGTGCCGTTGTCGGCTGCGGACCTCACGACGATCGATCGTTTTCACCGTCAGTTCATCGACGGCGGACTGTCGCTCCAATTCCACAGCACGGGCCGTGCGCCGCAGTTCGGCTATCCCACATACCGTGATCTGGCGCTCGAAGTCGATCGGCAGGGACGCCAGCGCAGCTTCCTCACGCGTGAAGAGGATTTCCAGTTCGTCAGGGCGCTCGAGGCGCGTGATGCGGTCATCCCGATCGTCGGCGATTTGAGCGGCGCCACCGCGCTCGCCGCCGTGGCGCGGACGCTCGCCGAACGTCAACAGCGCGTGACGGCGTTTTACGCCTCGAACGTCGAGTTCTATCTGTTCCGCGATGGAAGCTTTCCGCGGTGGATGGCCAACCTGGCGCGACTGCCGCGCGCCGACAATGCGGTGGTCATCCGCAGCATCTTCAGCGGAGGCGGCTCGCCGATGCCCGGCTACAACAGCGCACAGGTGACCCAGTCGATGTCGGAGCTCGTCCGCGGGTTCGGCCAGGGCCGCTATCGGAACTACAGCGAGCTGACCGTCTCCTCCCGCGTCGGACGTACCCGATTGCAACGATGACCGGACCTCTGACATCGTGTTGCCATCATGAAAGGCGCCGGTCAGTTCGTCGTCGTCGCGGTCCTGACCGCGATCCTCGCGACCGTCGCCTACTTCGCGTTCTGGCGCCACAGCACGCCCGCGGCCGTGCCGACGGGCGTCGAGAGCGTCAAGGACGCGGCGGGTCTTCCCCCGGCGGCGTCCGAACCCGCCCCACCAGCGAAACCTGGTCCCGTCGAGCCGGCAACGACGGCCGGTAGTGGACGAGCGGCCGCGCCACGGCCTGGACGCGGTCCGGCGCGCGGCGCCGGCAACGCGGAACTTCCAACGGCGCGCGTTGACGCGCCCCCAGTGATCGCACCGCCTGGACCGACTCCGGCGGCCGCGACGGCTGACACCGGGGCGCGGCGCACTTCTGCGACCGCGACAAGGGCCAGCACGTTCTTCCTGCCCGGTTCGCGCACTGGATGGACGACGACCGGCATGTTTGTCTCGGGTCCGACGGTGGTCCGCGCGGCCGGCCAGGTCAATGCTGGTGAAGACGTCGCAGGACCCGGCGGATTGAGTTCGTCCGCGTATGAAACCGAGCTTGCGCGCCACGCCTCGCCGTCGCGTCCGAACGAACGCGTGCTGAACAACGCGCCGTACCTCTCGCTCATCGGGCGCGTGTGCTCCGCCGAGACGTGCTCGGCGCCGTTCGCGATCGGTCCACGCATGACGATCTGTCCGTCGGCGATTGGCGTCAGCGGGTCGCTGCAGGTGTGGACGAACAACTACGTGCGCGTGGCCGGCACGCGCACGCTGCTGGGCTATTCGCGATTGTCGGGCGGCTTCTCGCTGAGCGCCGAGCCGACGGGAACATCTGCATGCAGCGCCAGCGCTTCGCCGGTTCCCGCGGCGGCACCGGTGGAGACGAGCGTGTTCTCTGCCGGCCAGGTCCTCGATCGATCCGACTTCCGCGTCTCGAGCAGCCAGACGCAATGGAAGCCGATCTTCATTCCACTCGATCGGCCGCTCCTGATTCGCGCGTCCGGCCAGATGCGGCCCGCCGCGGGTGCGGCCCCGACGGGTCCCGAGGGCTTGCGCGTGGCGGCCGGCGAAAAGTGGAGCTACCCCGGCGCGAGCGGACTCGTCATCGATCGCGAGAATCAGCTGTTCGACCCATCGCTGCCCTATCAGGCGCTGATCGGGCGGTTGTGCAGCCCCACCGATTGCGGCGCGCCGTTTCTCATCGGCCGCGAACGGACGATCTGCCCGGCGCCGCCGGCCAACGATCGGCTCGAAGTGTGGCTCAACCACATCATCGGTCCGGTCGGGCTGCTCGGCAGCCGCACCCCCCTTGCCTTTGACACGCTGAAGATGCAGGCTCGCAGCGGCGAGTACACGTTCGTCGTCCAGGCCGCGCCCGCCGGGGCGTGCGGACGTTCAGGAGGACTCTGATGAGACGCTGGATGGTCGGTCTGATGACCGCGTGCACGGCTTCCGTTGCGATCGCTGCCGCTCAAACATCCCCGCAGGCGCCAGCCGCGCCGGCGCGCGGCGCCGCTGCGCCCGCCGCCAAGCCGCTCGACATCTACGTCGTCGACACCGAGGGTGGCAAGGCGGCGCTCTGGATTTCGCCGACCGGTCAGACGGTGCTCATCGACAGCGGGAACCCAGGTAACCGCGATCTCGATCGGCTGATGGCCGCGGTGCAGGACGCCGGGGTCACGAAGATCGACTACCTGATCTCGACGCACTATCACGTCGATCACATCGGCGGCATGGCTGAACTCGCCAAGCGCCTGCCAATCGGCACGTTCGTCGATCACGGACCCAGCGTCGAAGCTCGTGAGCAGGTCCAAGGGTTCCAGGCCACTTACGCCGAGCTGTACAACAAAGCGAAGCACATCGTCGTGAAGCCCGGCGATCGCGTCCCTGTGACGGGGCTCGACTGGCGCATCGTCACCGCAGGCGGCCAAGCGCTGAAGACGCCGCTCGTCGGCGCCGGTCAGACGAACGCGCTCTGCACCGCCGCGCAGATGAAAGATCCGAACCCGACGGACGAGAACAGCCAGTCGGTGGGGAGCGTGGTCACGCTTGGTCAGTTCAAGGCCATTGACCTGGGCGATCTGCTGTGGGCGAACGAGCACGACCTGATGTGCCCGCGCAACATGGTGGGCACCGTGGATCTGCTGATGGTGTCGCATCACGGGCTCGATCAGTCGAACTCGCCCGCGCTCGTCCAGGCCGTGCGCCCGCGTGTGGCCGTCGTACAGAACGGCACGACCAAAGGCGCCGCGGGACTGGTCACATCGTTCCAGACGATCCGGAACTCACCAGGCCTGCTCGATCTGTGGGAGCTGCACTGGAACTACTACGCGGGTGTCGAACAGAACAGCGCGGGCGTGTTCATCGCGAACCTGAGCGATCCAGAGACGATCGCCGCCAACATCGTGACCCCGCCGGGGACCGGCGGACGCCGCGGCGGCGCGCCGGGCGGTGGCGGCGCACCGCCCGCGGGAGCGCCGGGCGCCGGTGCACCGCCAGCTGGAACGCCAGCGGGAGCGCCGGCAGCCGCACCGCCAGCAGGCGCCGCTGTACAGGGACCACCGCCGGGTGGCGCAGCGCAGGGCGCTCCGCCGGCAGGCGCGCCGGGTGGTGGCGGCCGCGGCGGTCAGGGCGGCGGCGCTGCGGCACACACGCCGGCGTACTGGATCAAGATCAGCGCGCGGCCCGACGGCACGATCACCGTGACGAACTCGCGGAACGGGTTTACGAAGACGTATAAGAAGTAGGTTCGGACGGGTTCGGACGGGTTCGGACGGGTTCGGACGGGTTCGAAGGGGTTCGAAGGGGTTCGAAGGGGTTCGAAGGGGTTCGAAGGGGTTCGAACGGGTTCGAGGGGTTCGAACGGGTTCGAAGGGGTTCGGACGGGTTCGAGGGGTTCGGACGGATCCGAACCCCGTGTCTACCGCCGCCCCTTCGCCTGCGCGAGCGGCGCGACGAGCGGGCCATCGCTCCACAAACGTGACTGCGTCGCAGCGGCGGCCTTGGCGAACGATGCCTGCGCCTCAGCCGTCCGGCCGGTGGCTTCCTGACAGAGGCCGACGAGGTACGCAATGGTGCCGGCAGAGACGCCCGGTCCATCCGGCAATTGCACGTCCTTCAACGCGTTGAGCGCGTCATCCCAGTTCCCGAGACGCATGTCGACAATCGCGAGATTCAGCCGGGCCGCGGATCCCGCCGCGGCGTTCGGCGCGGACGCGATCGCCTCCGACAGGTCGAGCAGCGCGCGGTTGTAGAGCACGGAAGGATCGCGCATCGGAATCGTGTCGGCCAGCATCGCCACCGTGACGGTGACCTTGCGCGTGACGCCGCTGAGGTTCTTCACGTCGAGCGCGAGATCGCTGGGTGCGGTCGCGATCGCGGCGATGCGCGCGCGCAAGTCTGCGACGGATGCCACGGGCCGGCCTCCGGCCGCCACGATCGTGTCACCCGGAGTGAGGCCGGCCTTGGCCCCGGCACCGCCGGCGCGCACGACGACGGCGCCCGGGGTTCCGGCCACGTCAACCACGGCCGTCTCGATGGACGGCCGCATGATGGGCGGCAGCGCCCCGCCAAGCAGTTCGGCCGCGCGGGCCTGCGACGCCGGATCGGCCGTGTTGATCGTGATCACGTCCGGCTCGGCGCTGCCCGCAGCAAGCAGCGCAATCCTCACGCTGTACGGTTCGGGTCCCGCCGAGATGGCGGCCACGCCCTGCGCCCCGAGTTTGGTCGCGAGCCGCCGGCCAAGCTCCCGCGTCACTTCGCGCGGCAGACCGGCGACGGAGGCGCCGGTTTCCGATGCCGGGGCCACCAGCCAGTCCGACGGGACGGTCTCGTCCCGCAGTGCCGCCTGCAGCTCCGCATCGGCGGGCGCATACACCATCACGCGCTTGGCGGGCGCAAGCGCACGTTCGACGTTCGTCCGCAGCTGCGGCGCCGGCGCGTCGGTGCTGGCCTTCGTCACGACAATCGGAAACGCGCTCCGAAGATCTGCCGTCAGCGTCGCGTTGTCGCCGGTCTTCCAGTCACGCCTGTCGATGAACCGGCCCTTGGCGCCGCGCACCTCGATCAGATGCGAACCGGCGCACACGGTCACGTCGGTTGGCGCCTGGCCGCGCGCGGCACCGTCCACGAACACGGCGGCGGTGGGCTGGGAACTCTGAATGCTGACGAGCGCGGTCGATGGCGTGAGCCTCAGCGGTTCGGTTCTGAGATCGGCCGCCGCAAGCGTGATGGTGCGCTCGATCCCGACATAGCAATCTCGTTTCAGCTCGAGTTTGTGCGCGCCGAGCGGCAGGTCCGAGAGCATCAGCGGCGCCGATACGCCGTTTGCATCTGTCCCCTTGGGCGTCGTGCCGAGCGACTTTCCGTCGAGGAGCACCTCGACGCCTTCAGGAATCGAGACCACTTCCAGGTTTGCCGACACCCGCTCGAGCGTCAGCGCCAGCGGCGACACGGCGCCGGCGGTGACGGTGACTTTCTGCGTCACCGGGCGAAAGCCGGGCCGCAAGACCGACACCTGATGATCGCCGGCGGTCATGTCCACCATGTTCGGTGTCGGCGACGCGGTGTACGCGCGGCCGTCAATCTGAAGATCGCCGGGAGGGTTCATCGAGAGCGCGATCTGCCCCACCGTGATCTTCCGCACGCCTTCGAACACGGCGACCACGCGCGGTGAGACGCCTGCCGCGAGACGGAAATCGGGCTTGATGGCCAGGAGCGCCGAAAAATCGCGCTCCGCCGCGGCCGAGTCGCCGAGCGAAAAGCGCGAACGCGCGCGCATCTCGTACGCCTGGACGAGCAGGTCGGGCCGCTGCGTCTGACCTGTCACCGCCATGGCGTTGATCAGCCGATCGAAGAGCTGCGCCGCTTCCTCGTACTGAAACGCGTCGAACAGGCGCTTGCCCTGATCGAACAGCAGGTCAAGTGTTCCGGCTTGAGGCCCGGACTGTGCGGACGGCGCAGAGCGCGCGACGAGCCTCGTCGCGGCGCCCGCGGCGATGGCCGAGACAAGGGCCAGGCTGAGGAGACGTCGGGCTTTGACGATCATCGATACACCATCACGCGCTGCGCGCGCTCGTCGTACAGGAACACGGCGCCCGACGGATCGACGGCAAACGCCGTCGCCTTCCTGAACGCCGCGGGATCTTTTTCAGGCGCGGTGAACTGCGTCACCAGGCTGTAGTTCACCGTGCGCGGGCCGGAGGCCGGCGCAGGCGTGGCCGGCGGCGTGGCACCCGTCGCGGCCGGCACGGGGTACGGACTGAACACGGCAATCGCCGCACGATCCAGCACATACAAGTGCCCGAACGAGTCGAACGCCAGATCCTCAGGGTTGGGCAAATCGTAGCTGGCGCCCTTGAACGGAATCCTGCCGACGACCTTGCCGGTCGCGTCGAAGATCGTGATGGTCTTGCCGTCGCGATCGATCACGGCCACGTCGTCAATCGCGTTGACGGCCAGCCGCGGCGTCTTCGTCGCGTTGAACACGTTCACGTACGTTCCGGTCCGCGAGAAGCGCTGCAGCCCCTTCTCGTCGTCGTCCATGATCAGCCAGTCGCCGTTCGACATCTGCGCCGCCGCGTCGATCTTCACGAGCGGCTTCGTGCCGCCGCTGGACTGCGGCGCGGAGAAGGCCACGGCTTCACCGCTGGCCGATCGGACGCCGTTGCTCTCGATGCCGACGAGGTTGCCGCCGCTGTCGAGCGCGAGGCCGCGCGGCCGCGCCGAGGCCGGCGCCTTGGCGCCCGCCGGCGCCGAGAGCGGCGTGATACCCATCTCGGTCGCGAGGTAAATGCCGCCACTCGTCGTGGCCGCGAGCGCGACCACGTTCTGGAGCTTGGGCGGACCGAGGGTTTCGGTGGTCAGCGTGAACGCGGCCTGGCTGCGGCCGCGCACGAACAGGCGGTTCAGCAGCGTGATGCGCGAGAGCGCGATCGCGGCCGCCGGCGAGTTCGGCCACCGGTTGCGAATCTGCTGCAGCTCTTCCATCGCGAGCACCGGACGTCCGAGCGAAACCAGCACGCGGCCCGCGCCGAGGTACGAGTCGGCGGCGGAGGCGCTCGTCGGATAATCCGCGGTCACGCGACCGAAGCTGGCGAGCGCGTCGTCGTAGCGGCGCGCGTACCAGTGCGTCTCGCCCGCGTAGAGCAGCGAGCGCGGCACGGCGTCGGAGTTCGGAAACAGCCGGAACACGCGATCGAAATTCGCGATCGCGGCCTCGAGATCCACCGGTTGATGCCCCCGTGAGAGCGCCAGTCGTCCGGCCATCACATACGCGTCCGGCGCCGAGTCGGATGTCGGGTACTTCGTGAGAATCGCCTCCACCGCCGTGGTGGCCTGCTTCGTGTCGTTGATGACGTCGAGGTAGTAGCGCGCGATCTCGAGGAGCGCGTTGTCGGCCACCGACGTCGAGGCGTGAGTGTCGGCCACCGCGCGGAAATCCTTCAACGCCTCCGTGTAGTTGCCCTGGCGCGCAAACGAGCGGCCGCTCTCGAGCTGACGCTTTGCGACATCCTCGTTCCCGGTCGCGGGCGCCTGCGCCCACAGGACGGACGTGAGCGCCGCACTCGCGACGATGGTCGATGCAATCCGGCGTGTCATGCGTGTAGTCCCCTGGTCGATCATCTGAACGCGACGTCGAGCGGACGGCCCGCGGCGACCGTGATCGAACGGCTCTCCTGCTTGCCGTCGGGGCACTTCAGGACGACCGTGTGCTTGCCTGAGCCGACAGGCTTCCGCGGAATGGGAGGATTCCCCAGATCCTGCCCGTCGATCACGATCGTGCAGGTCTCATTGGTGGCAAAGACATTCAACAAGCCCGCGTCGGGCAGCGTCACGTCCTGCCGCGCACGCTGCGTGTCGACGTTGATCGGCACGCTCAGCAGCATCTCTTTGTTGCGGGCGACGAGGCGGGCACCAGGCTGCGCGGCGAGCTCGTGCTGCGCCGCCATTTCGGAGACCACCTGCGAGCCTTGCACGATCTCGAACGGATACGGCGCGCTCACGTTGAGCTGCACCGACGTCGTGCCGTCCGACACGAGCCTGAACTCTTTCGGACCCGTTTTGGCATCGTCGGCCGTCAGCGATGCGGTGAAGGGCTTGTAGCCACGCATCGTCAGCTCGAGCGCACCGGGCAAGGTCGTGCCCAGTGAAATCTCGGCCGGCGTGACTTTACCGGTGTCGGTGCCGTTGAGCGAGATCTTCGCGCCCTTGGGTACTGAAGTAATCGTGACTGCCGGACCGTCCGACGCCGCCGGCGCGCTCGCGCCGCCGGTCGCGGACCCGCTCGCGGTGGACGCGCTCCCATTCGACGGTGTCGCGTTCGCGTTGCCACGGCCGATGATGGCGAAGTAGCCGACCGCGCCGAGCACCATCACGACGGCGGCGCCGGCGATGAGCATCATCGACGACTTGGACGCGGTCTCGCCGCGACTCCGCGGCGCGGCGTCGGCGGCCATCTCGACGGCCGACTCGCGCATCTTCGCCTGCGACACCGGGCCGGTGCCCGTGGCGCCGGTGGGCGTGCGGCGAATCGTCGCGTGCAGCGGCGGCATCATCGTCGTCGTGTCGCCGCTGGACATGGACTGCCCGCCGGTCCGCTCCTTCTGGTTGAGCGGCATGTCGAGCATCACTTTGATCGTCTGCAGGTCCGACACGATCTCCGACGCTTTCGAGTAGCGATCCTCGGGCTTCTTCTGCAGCGCCCGCCCGACGACTTCGCTCAGCGCCTCCGGCAGGTCGGGCACCACGTCGCGGATCGGTACCGCCTCGCCGTGCATGATCTGGTAGACCACCGACGTCGGGCTGTCGCCGATGAACGGTTTCTTGCCGCTCAACAGCTCGTACATCAGGACGCCAGACGAGAACAGATCGGCGCGGCCGTCCACCGACTGGCCCATGATCTGCTCGGGCGCCATGTAGCTCGGCGTGCCCATCACCGTGCCCGACTGCGTGACAGAGCTCATCGCGAACTTCGCGATGCCGAAGTCGAGAATCTTGACGGAGTTGTCTTCGAGGACGCGGACGTTGCCGGGCTTGATGTCGCGATGGACGATGCCCTGGTCGTGCGCGTAGCCGAGGCCTTCGCACAGCTGAATCGCGATTTCGAGCTTCTGCTGCAGCGCGAGCGACGTGTTGTCCTTGAGCAGCGCTTCGAGGTCGCGGCCGCTCAGGAACTCCATCACGATGTACGGCGTGCCTTCGACTTCGCCCAGCTCGTGGATCGTAACCACGTTCTTGTGCTGCAGGCGCGCGACGGCGCGCGCTTCACGTTGGAACCGCTCGCGGGCGGTGTCGTCGCCGGTGAAGTCGACGTGCATCATCTTCAGCGCGACGTCGCGTTGCAGCATCGGATCGTGCGCGCGGTAGAGCACGCCCATCCCGCCGCGCCCGACGAGCTCGATGATGTCGTACCGGCCGATCGTCTTGGGTGGGGTAACCGCCATTGCTGCCTGTCCGCCTCCTGCCGTGTTCAGTGCTTCGCTGCTGACCCGTTCGTGCTCACGCGCGCGACGAGTGCGGTGATGTTGTCGGTCGCCTCGCGTTCGAGCGCGAGCTGCACCAGCGCCTCGGCCTGCTCTTCAGCCGGCGCACGCCCGGCGAGCACCTCGGCCAGCGCCGCATCGTCAAGCGCGTTGTGCAGGCCGTCGCTGCACAGCAACAGCGTCGCGTCGCCGTCGAGCGCACGTTCGCCGACCTGCATCTCGATCTGCGCGCGCGCCCCAAGCACGTTCGTCAGGACGTGCCGCAGCGGGTGCGCGGTGAACTTCTTCACGTCGTGCCCCAGGCCGCGGCCGAGAATCGTGGCCGTCCAGGTATCGTCCTGCGTCACCTGCTCAAGCGCGCCGTTCGCGTACAGGTACAGCCGGCTGTCGCCGATGCCGCAGAACGTCAAGCGGCCGTCCGACACGAGCGCGACGACGACGGTCGTGCCGAGGCCCGTGTAGTCGTCACGGCTCTCGCCCGCCTTGAACACGCGGCGGTTGGCGAGCTTGATGGCCGTCATCAGCCGGTTGCTCTGAAACGACATCGACGGATCCAGGCCGTACGGCCAGGTGAAGTCTTCCGCGTTGCGCGAGCGATCGAGGAAGCCCCTGATCGCTTCGATCGCGAGCTGGGACGCCACCTCACCCGCGTTGTGTCCGCCCATGCCGTCGGCCACCACACACAGGCCAAGGCCCGCGTCCCAGAAAAGCGCGTCTTCGTTGTTTTTGCGCACCCGACCGGGGTGCGTCACACCATGGGCCGTCAGCATTGGGGGAGCCGCATGCAGTCCGCACAGGTTAGAGACGAAAGGCTACCGGGGCAATACCACTTTCAGCTACCAATGGCTCAGGCAAACCCTTGACGTTCAGCCCAGTCGCGCCATCAGTTGCCCCCGGCTGTCTACCCCCACCTTGTCGAAGATCTTCCCGAGGTGCTTTTTCGCGGTAGCCAGCGAGATGCTGAGCGACTGGGCAATCTCGCGATTGCCGAGGCCCCGCAGGACGAGTTCCGTGATCTGTCCTTCGCGGGCCGAGAGTCGATAGCGCTGGCGGAACGCGTGGACGTCGGCGCCGCTCGATCGAACGGAGACGGCATACGTCGGCGGACGCCGTTGCCCGACCGGCATCACGTGCAGGTAGAACGGCTCGCCGCTGTGTGACGTGAGGAGCGTAACGGTCGGTGTGGGTTCGGTCTCGGCCTCGTCGACGAGCGCCGACAGGTGATCGAGCAGCACCACGCGCAACTCGATGCGGTCGTGCGCGCGCAGCCGATCCGCCAGTTCGTCGGCGGCGGCGTTCGCGTACACCTGCCTGCCGCCGGAAAAGACGAAGACCGGCAGTTTCAGCTGGTCCAGAACGCGTGCCAGCAGCGCCGCGTGGGGGGCCCGGGACACCAGCGGCATTATCCCTGATATCTTGGCCGGAACATGCGTCTGGCATTGGCCCAACTGAACTTCACGGTGGGCGCGTTCGAGGCGAATTTCGCCCGGATCGCGGACGCTGTGGCGCGAGCCGCCGCCCAGGGCGCGGACCTCGTGGTGTTTACGGAGCTGGCCGCCACGGGCTATCCCCCGCGAGATTGGGTCACCCACGAGGCGTTCGTCGACAAGAACCTGGCGCTGGTGGACCGGGTCGCCGCCCTCTCCACGGGGAAAATGGGCATCTTGATCGGCTTCGTGGACCGGCACCAGTCGGCAGCGGGCAAACCGCTCCGGAACGCCGTGGCGTTCTGTCAGCACGGACGCATCGTGACCCGGCGTCACAAGTCGCTCCTGCCGACGTACGACGTGTTCGACGAAGACCGCTACTTCGAGCCCGCGTCGGCCGTCGAACCGATCGAGATTCACGGCGTCCGTGTCGGCGTGTCGATCTGCGAGGACGTCTGGAACGACGAGGACTTCTGGCCGACGCGGCGGTACCACCGCGATCCCATCGCGGAACTGACGACGGCCGGCGCCGAGCTGCACATCAACCTCTCGGCCAGCCCGTACGAGCTGGCGAAGGCCGGAGTGCGGCGCGCGATGATCCGACAGGAGGCCGTCAAACACCGCCGCCACTTCTTCTACGTCAACCAGGTGGGCGGAAACGACGAGCTGATCTTCGACGGTCACTCAACGGGCATCGACCCGTCGGGCGAAGAAATCGTCCGCGGCCCCGACTTCGAGGAAGCGCTGCTGATCTACGATGTGCCGGTTGGCGGCGCCGCCGCGCCGCCACCGCCGGTACTCCATCCGGTGGCGCGATGCGACGAGGAATCGGCCTGGGGCGCGCTGGTGCTCGGGCTCCGGGATTACGCGCGCAAGTGCCGCTTCGAGCGTGTCGTGCTCGGCCTGTCAGGCGGTATCGACTCGGCGCTCACGGCCTGCCTTGCCGTTGACGCGCTCGGCGCAAATCGTGTCCTCACCGTTGCGCTGCCGTCGCGCTACTCATCCGCGCACAGCCTGACGGACGCGGCGGCGCTGGCAAACGCGCTCGGCGTCGAGCATCGCGTGATCTCGATCGACTCGATGTTTCAGGCCCACCTCGATGCGCTCGCGGGCGCGCTGCCGGGCGGCGCGACGGGCCTCACCGCGGAGAACCTGCAGGCCCGCATCCGCGGCGCGGTGCTGATGGCCCTCTCCAATCAGCTCGGCCATCTGCTGCTCACCACGGGCAACAAGTCGGAGCTGGCTGTCGGCTACTGCACGCTGTACGGCGACATGTGCGGCGGCCTGGCGCTCATCAGCGACGTGCCGAAGACCCTGGTCTATCGCCTCGCCCGGTACGCGAATCGCGCGGGCACGCGCATTCCGGAATCGACGTTGACGAAGGCGCCGAGCGCCGAACTCCGACCGGATCAGAAGGACAGTGACTCGTTGCCGCCGTACGACGTGCTCGATCGCATCATCGAGGCGTATGTCGAGAGGAATCTCGACGTGAACGCTATCGCCGCGCTCGGTCACGATCGCGACACCGTCGCCGACGTCGTGCGGTTGATCAAAAGCTCCGAGTACAAGCGCCGCCAGGCCGCGCCGGGGATCAAGATCTCGTCCAAGGCCTTCGGCGTCGGGCGGCGGTATCCGATCGCCGCTGAGTAAGTTCAAGAGCCTCCACCACGTAGTGCACGTTGAAACGTAGGCGGGCCCACATACGCAGGTGCGTCGCGGCTGCACCACGCGACCCACGACGTGCGAGAGCACATTCACTGGTTACAAGAGGCGCTCTCGCGCGTCGCGGGTCGCGTGGTGCAGCACGCGGCATTCGCCGCTCGCGGGCTCTGCCCGCGAGCGACGCACCTGCGGTTGCGTCAGAAACGAATCCGCTACGTGCTCCAGGTGTCCTACGTGGTAAAGCTCTGAGACGCTTAGAGTCGAACGACCGCGCGCTCGCGGCACGATCGGTAGATCGCATCCACGACCTCGAGCGCCTGATAGCCCTCTTCGCCGGAGATCGGCGGGCGCGTGCGGCCGCGCACCGCCTCTGCGAACTCGCGGAACTGCCGCTCGAAGGGCTCGAGCGAAATCGCCATCGGATCGGACGCACCTGACTTCGCCGCGCCGGCCAGTGGCGGCGCCTCGCCCGCATCGTCCTGCACGTCCCAGGTCGTCAGCCGATCGCCCGTCACGATCGCGGTGCCCCTGGTCCCGTGCAGCTCGACGCGTTCGGGATAGCCGGGCCAGAGCGCCGTCGAGGCCTGAATCACGCCGGTTGCGCCGTTCGCATACTGCAGGACCGCGGTGACGACGTCTTCCGATTCGATCCTGTGCAGCGCGCCGAGCTGCCAGACGGCGAAGATCTCCTTGACGGGCCCGGCCAGCCAGCGCAGCAGATCGACCTGGTGAATCGCCTGGTTGATGAGCGCGCCGCCGCCCTCCACCTTCCAGCTGCCCTTAATCGGGCGCGCGTAGTACTCGGCCGAGCGGAACCACTTCACGTACGCGTCGCACTGGATCAGCTTCCCCAGGCGTCCCTCGCGGATCGCACGCGCGAGAAAGCTGAAGGCATCGTCATACCGATGCTGACTGACAACGCCGAGCGGGACACCGGCGCGTGACGTGGCGTCGATCATTTTTCGCGCGGTGGCCAGATCGATCGCCATTGGCTTCTGCACCTGTACCGCTTTGCCGGCCGCCGCGGCCAGCTCGACCGGCTGCAGCCGCACGTCAGGAAACGTGCAGACATCGACGATGTCCACGTCGGGATGCCGGCAGACGTCCTCGATCCGCTCGACGAACTCGGCGCCGAACTCCGCGGCAAAGCCGCGCCCTTTGTCGGGTGCGATGTCCGTGCAGACGCGAAGGGGAAAGCCGAGCGTCGCGTAGACGCTCGCGTGGAGCCTCGCGATCGCGCCCGTGCCGATGAGACCGATGCGCATGCGAACTACTCCGGAAGCGCCCGGCCGCGAGTTTCAGGCGCGAACGGCAGCGCGGCCAGCCCGACGAGAAACACGAGACACATCGTCACGCCGGCGTACCGCATGGGCTCGGCATATCCGGCGAACACGCGGCTCGTGAGCAGACCGAGCGACAACGGACCGAGCGCGGCGACGAAGCGGCCCACGTTGTAACAGAACGACGTGCCAGTGCTGCGCAGCCGCGTCGGGAACAGTTCGGGCAGATAGATAGCGTAGCCGCCAAACAGCGCGAGCTGACAGGCGCCCATGATCGGAATCATCCAGAAGATGTCGCCGAAGTCGTTCAGGTTCCAGAACGTGAACGCGGTGGCGATCATCGCCGCGACGAACGCGATCGCGAACGCCGGCTTGCGGCCGATGCGATGCGTCAGGTGCGTGAAGGCGTAGATGCCCACAAAGGCGCCGGCGTTCTGGATGAGCAACGTTGCGCTCGTCCAAAACGTCTTCTGTCCGGCGCTGAGCGAGGTCTTGTCGAGCACCGCGCGCAGCAGATCGACGCTGAAGAAGCCGATGCCCCAGAGACCCACGACGCCGGCGAACGCGAGCAGCATCCCGACGATCGCGTGCCTGCGCCAGCGCGGGTCGGTGAACAGTTCTCCCATCGAGCCGCGGCGTTCGCCCTTACTTGCCGCTTTCTGCCAGCTCTCGGGTTCCTTGAGTCGCCGGAACACCAGGATCGCGAGCA
>Ga0111538_10006817_pt1 | contig 15422 bp, 11 predicted proteins | sample SoiMethybrSBSTD1_FD_79669 | JGI IMG/M metagenome (GOLD analysis project Ga0111538, IMG submission 79669) | Bulk soil microbial communities from a Populus tree surrounding site in Tennessee, USA - Soil MetaG P. TD hybrid SBSTD1 (version 2)... | ecosystem: Environmental > Terrestrial > Soil >...
CCGTCGCGCGGCACGGGATGCACGTCGCAGTCGAAAATCCTCAGGCGGGACTTGGTTTCACGTCCGGCCTGACGTGTTGTCGAAACCGCGTCCTCCACCGCACCCATGCAAGCCCCCTGACCGAGCGGACGACGACCCTTTCCAGCCGCGCCACCATATCTGTTGGCCCATACTCGTATGTGCCACCGCCGGCACGTCAACCCGATTCCTGATCGAGCAGCCAATCCGCCGCCGGCTTCCAGAGCGCGTCCGCCATTTCCGAGCGGAAGAAGCCGAAATGGCCGATCGCCTTCACTCCGGCATCGGCCGGCGTGATGCGCCACGTCGAGCGGTCGGCACTGCCCGTGAAATGCTCGGTCATGTGTCCCACGGCCGCCTCCGTGCCCCAGGGATCGTCGGCGATCTGGACGCAGCGCAACGGCGCCTTGAAACGTGGGAAGTTTGCCCGCTCCGCCAGCGTCGTGTCGTCGAAGAGGAAGCCGGGGGTCATGCACCAGCGCGTCCATTCCAGATACGCAGGCCCGGGCATGTCCTCCCCGCCCAGGAGGAAGCCTGGGAAGTAGCCCATGAGGCGGACCACCGGCGCCCCGAGCCCTGCCATCATCAGGCGCACGCGATATTTCTCCGGCGAGGACATCCGGCCCCAGTAGCCGCTGAGCGTCGCCACGTTGAGCTGCCGCGCCACGATGTGGTTGTTATGGGCGAGCCCCGTGGCAAAGCCGCCCATGCTGTGGCCGATCCAATGGACAGGCCGCCGCGGCAGCTCGCGCTGCGTCCACGCGAGCACGCCCGGCACGTCGAGGATGCACCAATCGCGCATGCGCACCTTGGAGCCCACGAGCGAGCCCTGCCGCGACCCGCCGATACCGCGATAGTCGAAGGTGAGCACCGGGTGCCCCCGCGCGGCGATATGGCCGGCGAATTTTGCGTAGTAGCGCCGCGGCACCCCTACGGCGCAGCCCATCACGACCAGCGGGGCATCGGGCAGCACGCGGCCCGGCTCGAGCAAGGTTGCCGCCAAGGCGTAGCCGTCCTCGGCCGGGACCGTGAGGTCGCGGCTGTCGCCTGCGATCACGGCTGCCGCCTCAGGTACCTGCAGGGAAACGGTCATTGGCCGGCTCCATCGCAAAGTTGACGTAAACGTCAACTTAGCCACCCTCCCGACGAATGCAATACGTGGCGCGCATTTTTCCCGGACGCCAATCTGGCGAACGGTCCAGCTTTCGCCTATAAGCCGGCGCATAGCCCATTGAACTGTAACAGTGGCGCCGGCCCACAGCGCACGGGCCGATCGCACAAGACGACGCGTAGGAGACGACCCATGGCGCAGCCGTGGAAGCCCGACAGCTGGAGAGGCAAGCCGATCCGCCAGGTGCCCGAGTATCCCGACGCCGCGGCATTGGCCGAGGTCGAGAACAACCTGCGCAACTTTCCGCCGCTCGTCTTCATCAAGGAGGTGCGCGACCTCAAGGAGAAGCTGGCAGGCGTCGCCCAGGGCAAGGCCTTCCTGCTGCAGGGCGGGGACTGCGCGGAGAGCTTCAAGGAGCACAAGACCGACTACATCCGCGACTACTTCCAGCTCTTCCTGCAGATGGCCCTGATCCTCACCTTCGGCGGCAACAGCCAAGTGGTGAAGGTCGGGCGCGTGGCCGGGCAGTTCGCCAAGCCGCGCTCCTCGCCGACCGAGAAGCAGAACGGCGTGGAGTTGCCGAGCTATCGCGGCGACATCATCAACGGCCCCGATTTCACGCCCGAGGCTCGCATCCCCGATCCCCGCCGGCAGCTGCAGGCCTACCGGCAGTCGGCAGCCACCCTCAACTTCCTGCGCGCGCTGCTGGACGGCGGTTTCGCCTCGCTCGAGAACGCGCACCGGTGGGAGCTGAAATTCATGGAAGGCACCCCGGTCGAGGAGCGCTACGAGCAGCTCGCCAACGAGATCAAGCGCACGGTGGAGATCAACGCGCTCCTCGGCATGACCGCCGAGAAGAACCTGGAGATGCGCACGACCAGCTTCTACACCAGCCACGAGGCGCTGCTTCTGGCCTACGAGCAGGCCCTCACCCGGCAGGACCAGATGATGGGCTCGGGCGACTACGTCGCCACCTCCGGCCACTTCCTGTGGATCGGAGACCGCACGCGCCAGCCGGACGGCGCACACGTCGAGTTCTGCCGCGGTGTCGTCAATCCGATCGGCGTGAAGTGCGGACCGTCCCTGGAGGCCGACGAGCTGCTGCGCCTCATCGACATCCTCAACCCACGGGACGAGGCGGGGCGCCTCACGCTCATCTGCCGGTTCGGCGCCGACAAGGTGGAGAAGCACCTGCCCAAGCTCATCCGCGCCGTGAAGAAGGCCGGCCGCACGGTGGTGTGGGAGTGCGATCCCATGCACGGCAACACCGTCACCGCCACCACCGGCTACAAGACGCGCCCCTTCGAGAACATCGTCGCTGAGGTCGAGCGCTTCTTCGACATCCATCGCGCCGAGGGCACCTATCCCGGCGGCGTGCACGTCGAGATGACCGGGCAGAACGTGACGGAGTGCACGGGCGGCGTGACCCGCATCTCGGAGGCGAACCTCGGCGACAAGTACGATACGGGCTGCGATCCGCGCCTCAACGCGGGTCAGTCGCTGGAGCTTGCTTTTCTGCTGGCCGCAAGGCTGAAGCAGGACGCCACGGCCAGTGCGCCCGCGTCCAGAACGGCAGCGGAGTAGGTGCAGCATCGCCGTGGAACAGTGCGTGGATCCCCGCCTCCGCGGGGATGATGCTTGTTGAGAGTTCGTCCGGCACCCCGAACGTCATTCCCGCGCAGGCGGGAAACCACGTCACCTTGCCGCTAGGCTCTTGCCCCTGTGAGTCCTGGCACGCTCGCACGGGTTCGTCCCGGTCTCACTTCGGTCGGATGGCGTCGGCGGTGCCCTGGATGAAGGCCTTGATCTTCTCGATCTCGTCCGCTTTCAGCAGCCCCGTGAAGTCCGGCATGCCCTGCTGCACGTGCGGCCCCTTGAAGATGAACTGGTCGAGATTGGCGATGGTGGTCGTCGCCGAGTAGCCGAGGTTGGGCACGTTGCCACCGCGATCGACACCGGGCACGCCGTGGCAGAACACGCAGTTGCTGACGTAGAGCAGCGTACCCTCCTTCACGTGCGCGGGGTCGTACTTCACGTCCTTCAGTAGCGCGCCTTGCTGGTAGGCGACGAACTCCGGCGCCTTGGCCGTGCCGCCGATCGCGAACGTGTAGACGGTGCCGGGACCCTTGCGCTCGGTGGCCCGATGGGCAATCCCGTAGACGCCGCCCCAGCCAACCGCGATCGACACGTATTGCTTGCCATCGATCTCGTAGGTGACCGGCGCCGCGACGACGCCCGTCCCGGTGGCCGCCTCCCAGAGCTTCGCGCCCGTCATCGCGTTGTAGGCCACGAAGCGGCCATCGGCCGTGCCCTGGAAGACCAGATTGCCGGCTGTCGCCAGGGTGCCGCCGTTCCACGGGGAGACGTGCTCCTGCCGCCAGACCTCCTTCTGCTGCACGGGGTCCCAGGCGATCAGGCGGCCGAAGGGCGCCGACTTCGGCGGCTCCGCATTGATGAACATCGCCGTGTTCCAGCCCATGGCGGCGTGGGGCGAGCCCGGCTCGTTGACATTGTGCTTCCAGCCCTTGTGATCCATCAGGGTCAGCGGGATGTTCTGCGCCGGCAGATAGACGAGGCCGGTCAGCGGACTGAACGACATCGGGTGCCAATTGTGGGCGCCGAACGGACCCGGGATGCTCTCGCGCGGCTTGTCGTTCTGGCGCGCCTCGGGAATTTCGATCGGGCGGCCGTCCTTATCGTAGCCCGTGGCCCAGTTCACATCGACGAAGCTCTTGGCCGAGATGAACTTGCCGTTGGTGCGGTCGACGACGAAGAAGAAGCCATTCTTGGGCGCATGCAGGATGACCTTGCGCGCCTGCCCGTCGATCGTGAGGTCAGCCAGGATCATCGGTTGGGTTGCCGTGTAGTCCCAGTTGTCGCCGGGCGTCTCCTGGTAGTGCCAGACATACTTGCCGGTGTCGGCGTTGAGGGCCACGAGCGAGGAGAGATAGAGGTTGTCGCCGCCGGCTGGGCTGCGCTTGCTGTGCGCCCAGGGCGACCCGTTGCCCGTGCCGATATAAACGAGGTTGAGGTCGGGGTCGTAGGTGAGCGTATCCCAGGCCGTGCCGCCGCCGCCGGCCTCCCAGTACTTTCCGGCCGGGTCCCAGGTCTTGGCCGCCCGTTCCATCGACTCGTCTTCGAACGGCTTGCTCGGGTCGCCCGGCACCGTGAACCAGCGCCACTTCTGCTCGCCGGTCTCCGCGTCGTAGGCGGTGACGTAGCCGCGCACGCCGTACTCCGCGCCGCTGTTGCCGATCACGACGTTGCCCTTGAATACGCGCGGGGCGCCGGTGATGGTGTAGGGACGCGCCTTGTCGATGATGGTGTCCTTCTCCCACACCACCTTGCCGGTGTCCGCATCGAGTGCGATCAGCCTCCCGTCGTAGGCGGCGACGTAGATTTTGCCCCTGTGCAGGGCCACCCCGCGATTGACGACGTCGCAACATCCCTTGAAGCCGATCTCGCGGGGCACCTTGGGGTCGTAGACCCAGCGCGCCTTGCCCGTGCGCGCGTCGATGGCGTGCACGATGCTCCACGACGCCGTCACGTACATCAGGCCGTCGACCACCAACGGCGTCGCCTCGACCCCGCGGGTCGATTCCAGGTTGTAGGACCAGGCGAGGCCGAGATCCTTGACGTTGCTCGCATCGATCCGCTTGAGCTTGCTGAAGCGCGTCTCCGCGTAGTCGAGGCCGATCGTCGGCCATTCCCTGGAGGTTGCCTCATTGTCGCGAACGAAGGTTCCGTCGACCTTGGCGGCAGGCGTTTGGGCCGAGAGGGAAGTGGCGGCGAGCAGTGTGCTCAGCGCGGCCGCGGCAGCTAGCGCAGGGGAGCGTGAACCTGGCATTGGGCGTCCTCCGTTTCCTCCATCGCGACAGCTCTGTGGGCTGACTGCGATTTGGCGTCGCGCCTCAGCGGATGTTGTGCAACGGGTTGGGGTGCTTCGGCTGGCTTCTCCATGCTGTTCAGCCAACGTCCTAGCGTGACTCCGTTCCGCGCTTTCAGCAAGCGCGAAGCAGCTGCGCTCAATCCGCCCGCGTCGCGATCACGCCGGCAATGACGATGAGGCTGCAGGCCAAGGCGAGCGTCCAGCTTGGAGCCGCAAATCCCAGCACCACCAGCAGCAGCGTGGAGAGAACGGGAGACGCATAGGAGAGAACGCCGAGCAGCGACACATCTCCTCTCTTCATGCCGATGTCCCAGAGCAGGAAGGCGGCGCCCGTCGGCCCCACGCCGAGACCAATGAGTGCCAGCCAGGCGATCGCTCCGTCGGGCGTCACCCAAGTCTCGAACAGCCGGCTGCAGGCGAACGCGAGGACTGCGGTGAGGATGCACGCGACGGCGACACTCTCGCTCGGGACCTCGGCAAAGAGCCGCGATGCCACCGAGTAGCTCGACCACACGAGCGCGCAGCCAAGCGCCAGCAGGAAGCCAACGTGCGCAGACGATCCGGGCGTTCCTGTGCCCAGTCGCCCCCACACGAGCAGCGTCGCCGCGGCGAGACCCATCAGGGCGGCCAGAACGTGGATGCGCTGCAACCGGGCACCCGGCAGCAGGCCGGAGAGCAAGACGATCAGCAGCGCCCACAGAGATGCTAGCAGGTGGGCCTCGGCCGGCGGAGCTAGCTTGAGCGCGGCAAAGTAGAGAGCGTGGTAGCCGAACAGGCCGTAGACGCCGAGCGCCAGCGACGCCCACGTCGGCCGCATCAGACCGGCGCGACCCCGCAGCGCGGCCGCCAGCGCCACCACCGCGCCGCCGACAGCGAAGGCGACAGCTGTGGTCTGGAACGGCGGTATGGTGCCCGTGCCGACCGTCAGGGTGGCGAGCGTCGACCACAGGAGAATCGCCCCGGCGCCGAGGATCGTCGCTCCGTTCGATGTTGGCACGCGTTTCCCGCCCCTCTGCCCCGCATCTGCCACGTTGCGCAACGCGAGCGCCAAGTCCTAATGTCGGCCCATGTCGAAGGCCATCACAGATACGCTCAGAATCGCCCTCGCGCAGCTCAATCCCGTCGTCGGCGACCTCGTCGACAACGCCGCCAAGCTGCGCAAGGCGCGCGCCGAGGCGGCTGCCCGCGGTGCCGACCTCGTCGTATACCCCGAGCTCTTCATCACCGGCTATCCTCCCGAGGACCTGGTGCGCAAACCCGCCTTTGCCGCGGCCGCGCGCAGTGCCGTGGAGACTCTCGCCGCAGAAACGGCCGACGGTGGTCCCGCCGTGATCGTTGGCACCATCTGGGCGGAGGACGACAAGCTCCATAACTCCATCGCGCTTCTCGATCGCGGGCGCATCGAAGCTGTGCGCCACAAGGTCGAGCTGCCCAACTACGGCGTGTTCGACGAAAAGCGCGTGTTCGACCAGGGGCCGCTGCCGGGCCCGGTCAATTTCCGCGGCGTGCGCATCGGCGTGCCGATCTGCGAGGACATCTGGAAGGAAGAGGTCTGCGAGTGCCTGCAGGAGACGGGCTCGGAAATGCTCATCTCCCCCAACGGCTCGCCCTTCGACTGGCCCAAGCCCGACTTGCGCACGAACGTAGCCGTCGCGCGCGTCACGGAGACAGGGCTGCCGCTGCTCTACCTCAACCAGATCGGCGGCCAGGACGAGCTCGTATTCGACGGCGCCTCCTTTGTGCTGAACCCTGACGGCCACCTCGCCGTGCAGATGCCGGCCTGGGAGGAGGCCCTAACCGTCGTCGAGATGCGCCGCACGCCGGCCGGCTGGCGCTGCCAGGACGGCACGCGGGCGTCGATCGAGGAGGGGGACTCCGCCGCCTATCACGCCTGCATGCTGGGATTGCGGGATTACGTCGACAAAAACGGCTTCCCGAATGTGGTCCTCGGCCTCTCCGGGGGCATCGATTCCGCCCTCGTCGCGGCGCTGGCGGTCGATGCGCTCGGCGCCGCGCGCGTGCACTGCGTGATGCTGCCCTACCGCTATACCTCCAATATCAGCCTGTCTGACGCCGCCGAGTGCGCCAAGGCACTCGGCGTGCGCTACGACGTCGTGCCGATCGCGCCGGCGGTTGAGGGTTTCCTCGCCATGCTCGAGCGGTTGTTTGCTGGACGCGAGTCCGACGTCACCGAGGAAAACGTGCAAAGCCGCGTGCGCGGCACGGCGCTGATGGCCGTTTCCAACAAGTTCGGCGGCATGGTGCTCACGACCGGCAACAAGAGCGAGATGTCGGTGGGCTATGCCACGCTCTACGGCGACATGAACGGCGGCTTCAACCCGATCAAGGACCTTTACAAGATGGAGGTCTATCGCCTGGCCCGCTGGCGCAATGCGCATGTCCCCAAGGGCGCCAAGGGTCCAGCTGGCATCGTCATCCCCGAGAACATCATCACGCGCCCCCCCACGGCCGAGCTGCGGGAGAACCAGACCGACCAGGACAGCTTGCCGCCCTACGAGGTTCTGGACGACATTCTCGCCTGCCTCGTCGAGCGCGAGATGCCGCTCGCCGACATCATCGCCCGCGGCCATCCGCCGGAAACCGTCAAGAAGGTGGAGCGGCTACTCTACATTGCCGAGTACAAGCGCCGGCAGGCGGCTCCGGGCGTGAAGATTTCGGCGCGCAACTTCGGCCGCGACCGCCGCTATCCCATTACCAACAAGTTCCGCGAGGAGATCGCACCCGCGCAACCGGTCACGGCGCAGAAGCGTGCCTCCCCCACTGGCGAAGCCCCGCGCACCGTCCAACCGCGGGGCGATGGTGGTGACGTGGCCTGACCGGGGAACGCCCGATGGAAGCGTCGTCCTTCTGGGAGCCGATCATCATCGTCGGCTGCGCGTCGTTCGCGGCGGGCGTTTTGTGGTGGCATGCTAAATACCCCGAAGCGTGGCCGCCGTTGGACAAAATCCCTTCGCTTAGCGCCCGCCTCTGGTATCGCCGGGCGCTGCTGGCCTTCGCCCTGTCGATGGGCGCCGGCAGCATCGTGCGCGGTGCGCTCTACTTCGGCGTGATCTCGGAGGCCGTTGGCACCACCGCGGGAGCGCTCCTGGCCATATCATTCTTTGCGGGTTGCGGCCCCTTGATCTGGTATCGGTTCAAGCACGGCTTCTGATCGGATCCTGCACCGCGCCTGCTGCCCGTCCTTCGACTGGCTCAGGACGACATCCTGCGCGCAGCAGGCTTCAACCCCGGACTCCAACCCCGTGCTGAGCTTGTCGAAGCACGGTTTCAGGTGCGTGACTTGTCCTTCGACAGGCTCAGGACGACGCCATGTGCGGGGCGTCCCGGCAGTTCACGACGCGGTCCTGAAAATGTGCATGGCGTAGTAGGCGACCGTCATCAGCGGCACGCCCACCTTCATGACGATGCTCCAGGCTTCCATGTTGCCGAGGTCGCTGTGCAGCCGCTCCAGGTAGGCGATGCGCAGCATGACGAGGGCCTCGTCGAGCCGGTGCTGGATGTCCTCGGGCTGCTGGGATACCTGCAACGCGCCGGCCGTGCTCAGGAGGCCGCTGCCCGCAAGCCGACGGCGCAGGCCTGCCATCTCGTCCTTGACGATGCGGTCCATCTTGTGGGTCAGCTGCATCCAGGGCGGAATGAACCCGATCACCAGCAGCAGCAGCGTCACGGCCACACCCACGTAGTCCGTGAGCTCGGCGCCCGTGTACCAGCCGTACGCCACGTTCACCAGGAAGAAGCCGAGCACGATGGTGGCGCCGTGCGCGCTCATGGCCAGGAAGTGGCGATAGTGGCGCTCCAGCAGCACAACCTCGATCGGCGCGCGGAAGCGGTAGTCACCGATGGCCGACCGCGTCAGCAGCAGAAAACCGACGAGCTGCACCCAGATGAACGCCATCAGGAACCACTCGGCGCACCACATCACGTAGAGCAGCTGCTCCGTGCCGGCGCCCAATCCGCTGCCGGTCCCCTTGCCGCCCTTGGCGAAGCCAAGAATCTGCAGATCGTAGAGGCAGAAGGGTATGGCAAACAGCACGGCGAGCAGCGCGCCGACGGGGCCCTGCACGCGGCTGATGCCGCGGCGCGCATCCGCTGGCGGCATGTCGAGGTGGACGACTCCCGCCAGGAAGTTGCGCGTGAACATGGTGGCGAACAGGCGCAGCGTGATGAGGTGCGCGGCAAGGTAGAGCGGCTGCAGCTGCCATTCGCGGCTGACGAGGAAGGCATATGGATCGGCCGCCAGCGACAGGCCCAGGCCCCAGCACGCCACCGCGATGAGACCTACGGTCATCAGGAACGGACGCGGACGTCGCGGCAGCCATCGGTCGACCATCGCGCGGCCTTCGCCCTCTAGCGAGATCGGCGCCAGCTCATCCTCCCAGCCGGCGAGACCATCCGTCAGTCCTAGGCCCTGCTCGGAGAGCTTGCGGCGCAGGCGCAGGTGGCGCTCGGAAAGGGCGATCAGCGCTGCAAGAAGGACGACGGCGATGCAGGTGGCGACGAGCCCGAGCCATTTGGGGCTCGGCACCTGCTCTATGGAATCGAGTAGACGTGAAGCAACCGCGCGCCAGTCCATGGCATCCCTCCCCCTGGAGGGAGCATAGCGATTTTGCTCTTGGTGATGGAAGCGTGACGGCACCGGCGGTGTCTGCTGCCTCCGGTTTGTTGCTCTTGAGCCTCGTGCTAGCGTGCGCCCCCGCTCGTCCCCAGGAGGCGTCCGATGGCCTACACCCCCCTCCGTCCTGCCAAGGACGCCCCGCCGATCCGCATCAACCTCTATTCCGATACCCAAACCCGCCCGACGCCAGCCATGCGCGAGGCCATGATGCGCGCCGAGGTCGGCGACGAGCAGCATGGCAACGATCCCACCGTCCACGCCTTGTGCGACCGCGTCGCCGCCTTGCTGGGCAAGGAGGCCGCGATGTTCCTGCCCTCCGGCACCATGTGCAATGTCATCGCCGTCCTCACGCACTGCCGCTCGGGCGAGGAGGTCATCGCGCACGAGACCGCGCACATCCTCACCAGCGAGGGCGGCGCGCACGCGGCCTTCACGGGCGTGCAGATCATGGCCCTCAAGGGCGCGCGCGGCCTCTTCACCGCCGACGACGTACGCGCAGCCATCCGCCCGCGCACGCGCTACGCCCCGCCGCAGCGGCTGCTCGAGGTCGAGCAGACCGCCAACATCGGCGGCGGCACGGTGTGGCCGCTTGCACAGCTCGACGCGGTCGCCGCCGTGGCGAAGGGCGAGGGCTGGGCCACGCACATGGACGGCGCACGTCTGATGAACGCCTGCGTTGCCTCCGGTATCGCGGCCGAGCGCATGACCAGGTCCTTCGACTCCGTCTGGATCGATTTCACCAAGGGCCTCGGTGCCCCGCTGGGCGCCGCGCTTGCCGGCAGCCGGGAGTTCATCGACGCCGCCTGGCGGTGGAAGCAGCGGCTCGGCGGCTCGATGCGCCAGGCCGGCATCTGCGCCGCCGGCTGCCTCTATTCCCTCGACCATCACGTCGAGCGACTGGCCGAGGACCACGCCAACGCCCGCGCCCTCGCGCGCGGCCTCAAACAGATGCCGGGTGTCACGGTCGAGGAGCCCGACACCAACCTCGTGTTCTTCGATTCCGCCGGCGCCGGCATCGCTGCGCCCGATCTCATCACCCGCCTGCGGGCGAAGGGCGTGCACCTGAGCCTGCTTGGCGGCCGCGTACGCGCCTGCACCCACCTCGACGTGACCGCCGCCATGATCGAGGAGGCGCTGGCTCTCATCCGTTCCGAGCTTGCCGGCAGCCGCTAGCCGACCTTGCGTCCGGTGTTGCGCTTGATCTCTCGAGCAATGGTCGATGGCGCGCGATCCAAAGCTGCCGCAATTTGCCGGACCGAGCGCCCCTGCTCCTGAAGACAGGCAATGCGGCGGCGGTCTTCGATGCTGAGCTGAGTGTACCTGGTTCCCATCGCAACACCCTATGAAGGTGTTGCACTTCGTTTGTGAACTCAGGGGACCCCTTCATACCTTCCCCGGTCTGTCGGCCTTTGCTGACAGCAACGCCGCTGGGCGAAAATTAATGTTCCCTTTATGTTCCAGACATGCTACGCATCTGGTCATGCCGCTTCGCGAGTCGGTCGCGCCTCCCCCGGGCCCCATCGACGCAAGCGGCTTCTTCGCCCGAAGGGCCGTCCCCCTCGGCCCTGATCGCCCCGGTGCGCCCTCGCCGGGGCGATCCTCTTTGGCGGCGCTGGGAGAGTAATGTTGGGGTAAGCGCCTGAAGACCGGCCAACAAAACGACGTGACCAGCAGCGGTGGGTGTCAGACCCAGGGGGCCTGACACGGTGTCTCGGTCGGTCGCGTTGTGCAACGTGCCTGACCCGGAGAGTCAGACACCAGCGCCTACTCACGCACTGGCCTGTGCGTGCAGTCGGCCGCGCTTGGCGAGCAGCTTGTTGAGTGCACTCAGGTACGCCTTGGCGCTGGCTACGAGCGTATCCGGATCGGCCGCGCGTGCGGTGACGGCGCGCCCGCCCTCCACCGCCTCGTCCTCGAGCCGCACCGACACCTCGGCCTGCGCATCGGTACCTTCGGTGACGGCGTGCACCTGATAGAGCGCCAGCTTGGCCTTGTGCGGCACCAGCTTGATGATGGCGTTGAACGTCGCGTCGACGGGGCCATTGCCGGTCGATTGCACGGTCTGCTGCTTGCCGTCGCCCATGTCGAGCGTCAGCGTCGCGGACTGCGGACCCATCGTGCCGGCGATCACGGTGAGGGCCACGACCTTCATGCGGTCTTGCGCCGTGGCGATTTCTTCGTCCACCAGCGCTTCCAGGTCCTCGTCGTAGACGTGCTTCTTGCGGTCGGCCAGCGCCTTGAAGCGGTTGAAGGCATCCTCCAGGGCGTTCTCGCCCAGCTCGTAGCCCATCTCCTTGAGCTTGGTGCGGAAGGCGTTGCGCCCGGAGTGCTTGCCCATCACCAGCGAGGTCTTGGACACGCCGACCGACTCCGGCAGCATGATCTCGTAGGTCTGTGTGTGCTTGAGCATACCGTCCTGGTGGATGCCCGACTCGTGCGCGAACGCGTTACGGCCCACGATCGCCTTGTTGTACTGCACCGGGAACGACGTCGCCGCCGCCACCAGCTTGGAGGCGCGGTTGAGCTGCGCCGCGTCGATGCCGACATCGTAGGGCAGCACGTCGCCGCGCGTCTTGATCGCCATTACGATCTCTTCCAGCGCCGCGTTGCCGGCCCGCTCGCCAATGCCGTTGATGGTGCATTCCACCTGCCGGCAGCCGGCGCGGATGCCCGCCAGCGAGTTGGCCACGGCCATGCCGAGATCGTTGTGGCAGTGCACGGAGAAGATCACCTTCTCGGAGCCCGGCACCTTCTCCATCACCGTGCGGAACATCTGGTAGTATTCCTCAGGCGTGGCGTAGCCGACGGTATCCGGCAGGTTGATCGTGGAGGCGCCCGCCTTGATCGCCGTCTCGACGCAGCGGCAGAGATAGTCGATCTCCGTGCGGGTCGCGTCCTCCGCGCTCCACTCCACGTCATCGCACCAGTTGCGGGCGCGCGTGACCTGGAAGTGCACCATCTCCAGCACCTGCTCCTCGCTCTTCTGCAGCTTGTGCTTGCGATGCACCGGCGAGGTGGAGATGAACGTGTGGATGCGCGGGCGCGCAGCGGGTTTGATGGCCTCGCCGGCGCGGTCGATGTCGAGCTCGCCGGCCCGCGACAGCCCGCATACCACCGACTTCTTGAGCCGCTTGGCGATCTCGGAGACGGCGTAGAAGTCGCCCTCGCTGGCGATCGGGAAGCCGGCTTCGATGATGTCGACCCCCATCGCCTCGAGGAAATCGGCAACCTCCAGCTTCTCCTCGAACGTCATGGTCGCGCCAGGGCACTGCTCCCCGTCACGCAGCGTCGTGTCGAAGATGAAAACCTTGTCTTTGTTGGAGCCCTGCACCTTGGTGCCGGATTGGCCCTGCGGGCCCCTCTCGCTCGCTTGCGGCATCGGATTGTCCTTGCATCGCGCCGGTCTCGAGTGTGCACGAGTCGGCATTAATGTTTTGTTCGGGCTTGTATCGGGAACCCCTGGGCGACCGTCCGGCGAAGCCTGGAGCGGATGGCTCAGGGGCTGGTAAGCAGGAGGGTGGCGAGCAGGCCGAGCGGAGACGTTGCGGGAAGGTCCACCGTCGTCGCGCCGATGATGGAGCCAGAAAAGCTCACAGAACCAAGTCTCGCGTTGCGGGGGCGCCCAGCGCCTCACCGTCCGTTGCGGCGCTACTTAAGCCAAATCACGCGGCCGAAGGCAAGCGCAATCCTCTCAGCCATGTCCGCTTCACCTAGCCGCCGCACGATTTCGACGGCTACAAAGGGTGCTCGAAATATCGTCGAGGAGCGCGCCATGACCGCGACCAGGCCGGTGACCCGTCCCCCCATCCGCGTCACCACCTATGCCGGCCCGGGCGCAGAGCCCGTGATGCGCGAGGTGCCGTGGCCGGATGTTCCGCCCAAGGGCGCGCTCATCCAGATCGGCGCCTGCGGCGTTTGCGGCACCGACCAGCACATCCTCAGGGGGCATTGGCCCAAGCCCCTGCCCTGGCCCTTCACACTGGGCCACGAACTCGCCGGCGTCATCGTCGAGATCGGAGCCGAGCTCACGACCGACTTCATGGGCAAGCCGATCGGCATCGGCTCCAAGCTGATGCTGCCGCCGCTGATGCCCTGTGGTTTCTGCGACTGGTGCAAGCACTACCCCGAGCAGGCCAACAAGTGCCTCACGCCCGTGTACTACGGCCGCTACCTGGGCTTTGAGAAGCCGCCGCACCTGTGGGGCGGCTGGGCCGAGTACGTTTTTGTCGATCTTGGCGAGCTGCCGGGCACCAAAATCTACAAGCTGCCCGACGACATGAGCTTGCTGCTCGGCTCGCTCTCCGAGCCGCTGACGAGCTGTATCCGCGCTTTCAACCGTGCCGTCAAGGCGGGCGGATTCAAGTGGAACGACACCGTCGTCATCCAGGGCACCGGTCCCATCGGCATCCTCGCCATCGCCGCGGCTCAGGAGATGGGCGCGGGCCGCGTCGTCGCCGTCGGCGCCCCCGAGACCCCGCGCCTGGCCCTCGCGCGCGCGTTCGGCGCCGAGGCCACCGTCGACATCGAGCAGCACACGACGGCTGAAGCGCGCATCAAGGCGGTGCGCGACATCGTCGGCGGCTACGGCGCCGATCTCGTCATGGACTGCTCGGGCCACCCGAGCGCCGGGCCGGAGGGCATCGAATTCCTTCGTGACGGCGGCACCTACGTGGAGATGGGCCAGTTCACCGACGCAGGCTCGATCGCAACCTCCTGGCACCGCATCTGCACCAAGGACTTGAACGTACTGGGCTCATGGGCCTTCACGGCCAACGACCTCCCCCTTGGCGTCGACATGCTCTACAAGGCACGCGACAAGTACCCCTGGCGCAAGATGCAGACGCTCTTCCCCTTCACCGTCGAGGGCGTGAAGGAGGCCGTTGCGCAGGCCATGGCGATGAAGACCGTCAAGTCCACCATCGTCCCGTTCGAGGATTTGCTTTGAGGGTCACAAAAAACCGGCCCTTCGCAGGAGCGCGAGGGCCGCTCGCGTTGCGCCCCTAGAAGACTGGCGCCGGCAAAAGATTAAGTTGCCCATGCAGCCTCTCGGGTGAAGCCCTGATGGTCGCGCGGTCGCGGCGCCAGTATCAGGCGACTTGGAGAACTCCATCGCAACGGAGAAGTCGCCCATGGCTACCAAGACCACATTCACACCGGAGGAATGGCAGGTTCTGATGGAAGGCGTCATGTCCAGCGGCATGGCCGTGACAGCCGCGGACCCCAGTGGCCTGTGGGGCTTGCTGAAGGAGGGATTTGCGAACGCCAGCGCCCTGCAAACAGCTAAGGCCGACCCGCAATCGAACGAGTTGATCAAGGCGATCGTCACGGACTTCGAGAGTTCCGACGGCCGCAAGCGGGTCCAGGATGGACTGCGCAAGAGGTTCGAGGGCGCCAAATCCGGCGAAGTCAAAACGCGCGCCATCGAAACGCTGCGACAGGCATCGAGCGTGCTCGCCGCAAAGGCGCCCGACGAGGCGGCGTCAGTCAGGACCTGGCTGCGCACGGTCGGCGAGCGCGTTGCCGAAGCCGCCCCCGAAGGCGGTTTCCTGGGATTCGGTGGCGTCCCGGTGAGTGAGGCGGAGAAGGCCACGCTCTCCGAGATATCGGATGCGCTGAGCATTCGCACCTAGCCGCCGCGTCGCCTAACGCAACGGCCAGGCTTCAAGCGGCGTCCTCTCCGCGACACCTCCGCGACACCGGAGATCGAGCGATCATGCCTTCGCACTATGGGGCGGCGGCCCTTCTCTGTGCGCTCGCGGCTACGCCGA
>Ga0111538_10006818_pt1 | contig 15421 bp, 17 predicted proteins | sample SoiMethybrSBSTD1_FD_79669 | JGI IMG/M metagenome (GOLD analysis project Ga0111538, IMG submission 79669) | Bulk soil microbial communities from a Populus tree surrounding site in Tennessee, USA - Soil MetaG P. TD hybrid SBSTD1 (version 2)... | ecosystem: Environmental > Terrestrial > Soil >...
CTGACGCTGATCCCGTTCCTGCTGGCCGCCGCCTACGCCCTGCAGCTCGCCGTCGCCCGGGACGCGCAGGGCAACCGCTTCACGGGCCGGGGACGCGAGGTGGCGGTGGGCGTCCTGGCCACGATCTACACCGCGTTCCTGCTCTTCGCCGCCGGGCCCAAGTACATGCTCCTCTCGTTCGTCATCTACGCCCCCGGCAGCGTGCTGTTCGTCATGGCCCGCCGCGAGCAGGGCCGACGCGTGTTCTCGTCCGTCGAGCTCGTGATCCTCGCCGTGTCGGTGATCGGCGCCGTCCTCGGCGTCGTCGCCCTGGTGACCGGCTGGATCTCGGTCTGAGCCCTCCACATGCCCCACGAACCCCAGGAGAACGCGATGTCCGACACCACCGCCGACCCGCTCACCCTCGGCGTCCACTCCGAGGTCGGCCGGCTCCGCAAGGTGCTGGTCTGCGCTCCGGGTCTCGCCCACCGCCGGCTCACGCCCACCAACTGCGACGAGCTCCTGTTCGACGACGTGATGTGGGTCGACCGGGCCCAGCACGACCACCGGGAGTTCGTCGCCGACCTGCGCGCCCGCGACGTCGAGGTGGTCGAGCTGCACGAGATGCTGGCCGAGGTGCTCGGCCGGCCCGAGGCCAAGGCCTGGCTGCTCGACCGCAAGGTCGTCGCCAACGAGGTCGGCCTCGGACTGCTGGGCGAGACCCGCTCGTTCCTCGACGGCCTCGAGCACCGCGCCCTGGCCGAGCTCCTCATCGGCGGGATGGCCACCACCGACCTGCCCGACGAGCTGCGGCCCGGGTACTTGGCGCTCGCCCGCGACCACACCGGCGCCCGCGACTACCTCATGCCACCGCTGCCCAACACCCTCTACACGCGCGACACGACCTGTTGGATCTACGGCGGCGTCACCCTCAACCCGCTGTACTGGCCGGCTCGTCACGACGAGACGCTGATCATGAAGGCCCTCTACCGGTTCCACCCCGACCTGGCGGGCGCCACGACGTGGTGGGGCGACCCCGAGGTCGACTGGGGGCTGGCGACCTTCGAGGGCGGCGACGTCATGCCGTGCGGGAACGGTGCGGTGCTCGTCGGCATGAGCGAGCGCACCTCGCGCCAGGCGATCACCCAGGTGGCGAAGGCGCTGTTCGACCAGGGCGCCGCCGAGCGGGTGGTCGTGGCCGGCATGCCCAGCCTGCGGGCGGCGATGCACCTCGACACGGTGTTCACCTTCGCCGACCGCGACGTGGTCACGGCGTTCCGCGAGATCGTCGACGACATCGAGACGTTCTCGCTGCGGCCCGAGGACGCCGGCGCCGGCGTCCACGTCACGGTCGAGACCGAGCCGTTCGTCGACGTGGTGGCCGACGCCCTCGGACTGCCGGCGCTCCGGGTGATCGAGACGGGCGGCGACGTCTACGCCAGCCAGCGCCAGCAGTGGGACAGCGGCAACAACGTCGTCGCCGTCGAACCGGGCGTGGTCTTCGCCTACGACCGCAACACGACGACGAACGGGTTGCTGGAGGACGCCGGCATCGAGGTCATCCCGATCGTGGGCGCCGAGCTCGGCCGGGGCCGGGGCGGCGGCCACTGCATGACCTGCCCCCTCGCCCGCGACGCGGTGGCGTTCTGATGCCGCGGCCGGCTCCGCTCCGCCCCGCCCTCGCCGCCGGCCTGGTGGCGGTCGTCGGCCTGGCCGCCGCGGGGTGCGGGTGGAACGACGACGTCGACAGCCGGGCGGCGACGGCCGGCCTGCCGTCGACCCGTGCCGACCTCGAGGCGCGCGACTGGGTGCTCGACCGCGACGACAGCTCGCTCGAGGTCGACCACGACGGCCCGGTGACGCTGGACGTGGAGGGCGACGTCGTGTCGGGTCAGGCGCCGTGCAACTCCTACCGCGGCACGATCGACCTCGGGAACGACGGCTCGGTCGAGATCCACGACGTCGCCACCACCCTGATGGCGTGCCCGGGGAGGGCGTCCGACGCCGAGACCGAGTACCTCGAGGCCCTCGAGGCGGTCGACCACGTCGACGTCGACGTCGACGACGAGGGCCGCGACGACGCCGACCGGATGGTGCTGACCGGCCCCGACGGCCTGCGCCTGGCGTTCCGGTCGTACGACGCCGGGGATCTGCTGGTGGGCACGTGGGACATCGTCGGCGTCAACACGGGCGACAGCATCGACAGCGTGATCGCCGGCACGTCGCCGACGGTCACGTTCGCCGACGGCGGCGACGTGACGCTGGTGACCGGGTGCAACGACGCCGGCGGCACGTGGGAGCTCGACGGCCACGACCTCACGGTGTCCGCCCTCCGCTCGACGATGATGGCGTGCGACGACCCGCCGGGGGTGATGGACCAGGAGACCGCCCTCGGGCGGGCGCTCCGGTCGGCCGCCCGCGTCGAGATCGCCCCCGGCACGCTGACGATCCTCGACGACCGCGGAGCGATCGCCCTCGTCGCCGCGCAGGGGTGAGCGGCCCCCGGGGCACCCCGGCCGCGGGTCCGCGCGGGCACTACGGGGCGGGCGGCCCGCCCGCCCCGCGCCGTCCGAACAGCAGGTCGACGACCGCGTCGGCGTGGGTGGCCACCGACTCGGGGCGCCGCGGGTCGAAGCCCGCCAGGCGCCGGCACTCGGGGGCGAGCACGAAGATCGTGGGCCCGGCGCCGGTGAGGATGTAGTACAGGAAGGGCGCCGGGATGTCGGGCACGGCGCCCTGGGCGGCGAGGCGCGAGAAGAGGCTCGTCGTCACGTCGTAGAGCGGCCGCACGTGGGTGTCGACCAGCCAGTCGATGCGCTCGCCCTCGCCCTTGCACTCCTGCGTGATGATGCGGTGCAGCTGCGGGTGGGCCGCCGAGAAGGTGATGAAGTCGCGGATGACGAGCTCGGCCGTCGTGACCTCGTCGACCCCGCGCAGGCCGTCGAGCCGGGCCCGCAGCGTCGCCCCCAGCTCGGCGAAGAGGCCGTCGACCGCGGCGCGCCAGAGCTCGTCCTTCGAGCGGAAGTGGTAGTTGAGCGACGGCTGCGACACACCGGCCCGGTGGGCGATCTCGCGCGTGGTGGCGCCCTCGAACGAGCGGTCCGCGAACAGGTCGAGGGCCGCGGCGAGGATCCGGTCACGGGTGGCGTCGGCCGAGGGGCGGGTGCGGCGTGCCGCGCTCGGGGAGGAGGCCATGCGACCAAGTTAATCGACCGATCAGACGATATGGGTTTCATTGATCGCTTGATCAGAGTATGGTCGGGCGCGGTGACGGGTCAGGACCTCTACGACGTCGCCGTCGTCGGCTGCGGCCCGGTCGGCGGCGTGCTGGCCACCCTGCTCGGGCGGCAGGGGCACCGCGTGCTCGTGGTCGAGCGCCACGCGGCGCCGTACCCGCTGCCGCGAGCGGTCCACTTCGACCACGAGGTCGCCCGGATCCTCCAGGCCTGCGGGCTCGGCGCCGAGCTGCCGGCCATCTCCGAGCCCGGCAGCGAGTACGAGTGGCGCAACGGCGCGGGCCAGGTCCTCCTCCGGTTCGGGGGCCGCCCGGTCGGGCCGTCGGGGTGGCCCGACGCCAACATGTTCTGGCAGCCCGCCCTCGAGCGCCTGATCGAGCAGGCGGCGCGCGACCGACCGACGGTCGAGGTGCGGCGCGGCGTGCGCCTGGTCGGGCTCGACCAGGTGGACGACGCGGAGGGGGCCCGCGGCGACGCGGCCGGCGGCGCCGTCGGGCTGACCGTCGATCCGGGCGACGGCCGGGCCCCCGAGCGCCACACCGCCCGCTACGTGGTGGGCTGCGACGGCGCCAACAGCACGGTGCGCGACCTCGTCGGCGGCACCGTCACCGATCTCGGCTACTTCTTCGACTGGCTGATCGTCGACGTCGAGATGCGCGTGCCCCGCGTCTTCGACCCGGTGAACATCCAGGTCTGCGAGCCGCGCCGCCCGACGACGATGGTGTCGGGCGGCCCGGGGCGGCGCCGGTGGGAGTTCATGCGGCTGCCGGGCGAGTCGATCGCCGACCTCGACGACGAGTCCCGGGCGTGGGAGCTCCTGGCCCCGTGGGACGTCACGCCCGCCGACGCCGTCCTCGAGCGCCACGCCGTCTACCGGTTCCAGGCGCGCTGGGCCGACCGGTGGCGCACGGGCAACGTGCTGCTGGCGGGCGACGCCGCCCACCAGATGCCCCCGTTCGCGGGGCAGGGCATGTGCTCGGGCCTCCGCGACGCCGCCAACCTGGCCTGGAAGCTCGACCTCGTGCTCTCCGGGCACGCCGGCCCGGCGCTGCTCGACGCCTACGAGCTCGAGCGCCGCGACAACGTGCGGGCGGTCATCGACCTCTCGATGGCCCTGGGCCGGGTCATCTGCGTGACCGATCCCGACGAGGCCGCGGCGCGCGACGCGGCGATGGCCGGCGGCGCCGGACAGGCCGAGGCGCCGCCGCCGCTGCCGGGCGTGACCGCCGGCGTGGTGCGCGACGGCGACCCGCTCGCCGGCCGGCTCTTCGTCCAGGGCCGGGTGCCCGGGCCCGGCGGGCCGGCGCTGCTCGACGACCTGGCGGGCGTCGGCTGGCGCCTCGTGGCCACCGCCGCCACGCCCCCGCAACCCCTGCCCGTCGCCGTCGGGGCCTGGTTCCGCGACCTCGGCGGCGAGATCGTCGTGGTCGCCGCGGCCGACGACCTCGACGGGACGTATGCCGAGTGGTTCGCCGCCCACGGGGTGGCCGTCGCCCTGCAACGCCCCGACTTCCACCTCTTCGGCGCGTCGGCCGACGCCGCCGGCGCGCCGGCGCTGCTCGCCGACCTGCGGGCCACCCTCGATCGCGTCGGCCTCGCCGCCGCGCCCGCCACCCCGGGAGGACCACCATGAGGATCGCCAACGTCAGCGGGCGGCTCGCCCTCGTCGTCGACGACGGCTGCATCGACGTCCACGACGCCTCGGGCGGCCGCTTCGGGCCCGAGCCGGCCGCCGCCTTCGCCGCCTGGGACGACCTGCGGGACTGGGCCGCCTCGGCGGCCGGGCCGGGCCGGCCGCTCGACCCGTCCGACCTGGGCGCCCCCTCGCCCGAGCCGCGCCAGGTGTTCGCCGTCGGCCTCAACTACGCCAGCCACGCCGCCGAGTCGGGCCTGGAGCTGCCGGCGATGCCGGCGGTGTTCACCAAGTACCCGGCCTCGCTGGGCGGGCCGTTCGCCCCGATCGAGCTGTCGGGCGACACGGTCGACTGGGAGGTCGAGCTGGTCGTCGTGATCGGCCGCCGCGCCGACCGCGTGCCCGAGGCCCAGGCGTGGGACCACGTCGCCGGGCTCTGCGTCGGGCAGGACGTCTCGGACCGCACGGTGCAGTTCGCGGCCGGGGCGCAGTTCTCCCTGGGGAAGTCGTACCGCACCTACGGCCCGACGGGGCCGTGGCTCGTCACCCCCGACGAGCTGGCCGACCCCGACGACCTGGAGCTGGGGTGCGCCATCGACGGCGAGACCGTGCAGCGCGACCGCACGAGCGGGCTCGTGTTCCCCGTCCCCCGCCTGATCGCCGAGATCTCGGCCGTCGTCCCCCTGCTGCCGGGCGACGTGGTCTTCACCGGCACGCCGGCGGGCGTCGGCGTCACCCGCCGGCCGCCGCGGTTCCTGCGCGCCGGCGAGGTCCTCGAGAGCTGGGTCGAGGGCGTGGGCACCATCCGAAACGTCGTCGTCGCCCCCACCGCGGAGGAGCAGCCGTGAACGAGATCGAGCTCGCCTACCTGCACGTCGAGGTGGCCGACCCGCTGGCGCTCGGGTCGTTCCTCACCGACGTCGTCGGCCTCGCTCCCGGTGCCCCCACCGCCGACGGCGACGCCACCTGGTCGAACGACGACGCCGTCCAGCGACTCGTCGTCTCGCGGGGACCCCGCGACGACCTCGTCGCCCTCGGCGTCGAGGCGCGGGACGAGGCGGCTTTCGACGCCACCGTCGCCCGCCTGACCGCGGCCGGGTTCGCCCCGACCGCGGCCGGCGCCGACCGGCGCCGGGCGCGCCGCGTCGACCGGCTCGCCACCGTCGCGGCTCCGTGGGGGTCGACGGTCGAGGTCGTCCTCGGGCTCGAGCGCACCGCGACACCCGCGCCCACGCCCCTGGTGCCGGGCGGCTTCCTCACCGCCGGGCTGGGGTTCGGCCACGCGGTGGTGGCCACCACCGCGTTCGACGAGGCCGTGCGGTTCGCCACCGACGGGCTCGGCATGGTCCGGTCCGACTGGCTCGAGACCGAGGTGGCCGAGGGGATCGTGCTCGAGGTCCGGTTCTTCCACTGCAACGCCCGGCACCACTCGCTGGCGCTGGCGCGGGCGCCGTTCGAGCTGCCCCAGGCGCTGCACCACGTGATGGTCGAGACCAACGACCGCGACGACGTGGGCCGGGCCTACGACCGGGCGGTCGCCGCCGGCCTGCCGCTGCCCAACGGCCTGGGCCGCCACGACAACGACCACATGTTCTCCTTCTACGTGGCCGGCCCGGCCGGCTTCCAGGTCGAGGTCGGCCACGGGGCGCGGCAGATCACGGAGCCGTGGACCGACGACCGCCGCTACGACCGCATCAGCGCCTGGGGGCACCACCCCGTCGCCCCGTCGTGAGGGCCCGGCGATGACCACGCAGGTGGTGCTCACCGGCACCGGCGTGCCCCACCCCCGGCCCGGACGGGCGGGCGCCGGCACCCTCGTCCGCTGCGGCGACGTCGCCCTCCAGTTCGACGCCGGCCGGGCGACGGTGATGCGCCTGGTGGAGGCCGGCGTGGCCCCGCACGCCCTGTCGGCCCTCTTCGTCACGCACGTGCACAGCGACCACGTCGTCGCCCTCCCCGACGTGGCGATGACACGGTGGGTCCAGCAGCAGCTGGGCGCCACGGGTCCGCTCGTCGTGGTGGCGCCCGAGGGCACCGCCGCCCGCTTCGTGCGGCGCATGCTCGACCCCTACGACGACGACATCGCGCTGCGCCGCCAGCACGTGGGCGCCGGGCCCGTCGGCGTCGACCTGCGACCGTTCCCCGTGCCCGCCACCCCGGGGCCGGTGTGGTCGAGCGACGACGGGCACGTGCGGGTGCTGGCGGTCGCGGTCCACCACGAGCCCGTGGCCGACGCCGTCGCCTACCGGGTCGAGACGCCCGACGGCGCCGTCGTGATCTCCGGCGACACCCGGGTGTGCCCCGAGGTCGAGCGGCTCGCCGCCGGCGCCGACGTGCTCGTGCACGAGGCGTGCCGCACGACGGCCCTCGCCGAGGTCGTCGCCGGCACGCCGTTCGAGACGATCTTCAGCTACCACGCCGACACCGTTCCGCTGGGCGCGATGGCCGCCCGCGCCGGCGTGCCGCACGTGGTGCTCACGCACCTCATCCCACCGCCCGACCGTCCCGCCGACGCCGACGCCTTCGCCCGTGACCTGCGCGACGGCGGCTACACAGGTCGCGTCACCGTCGGCGAGGACCTCACGACGGTGACGCTCGGCGGGCGGGCGTGACGGCCGGTCAGGCTCGGCCCGGGCCCACCAGGGTGCCCCCGACCCTGCGGCCGGCTCACCCGGGCGGCCGGGCGGCTCCGTCGGACGGCGCGGTGGGCGCCGGGATCCGGCGGCCCGTCACCCGGCTCGGCACGAGCCGCATCCAGTGGGGGCGGTCACCGCCGGCCCACGGGTCGACGGGGAGGCGGCGGACCCGGTCGAGGGTCGCGGCGTCGAACTGCGTCACCTCCTCGAGGCGGCCCACGGCCACCACGCTCCAGCCCGTGCGGTTCCGGCGGTCGAACTCGTCGATCTCGAAGCTGGCCGACGCCCGGGGGCCCGCCGACAGCTTCGTGCCGGGGGCGGTCCGGAAGACGACGGCCTCGCCGTCGTAGACGTAGTTCACCGGGAACACCGCGGGCGTGCCGCCGTCGATGATCGCCAGCCGGCCGATCTCCTCGGCCCGGAGCAGGGCGCGGCACTCGTCGGGCGGGATGACCTCGAGCCCGGTCCTGGCGTCGATGCTGGACCTCATGGCAGCTCCCCTCAGTCGGCCGGCTGCTCGGCGGGGATCACGACGACCGTGCCGGTGGCGTGCCTGACGACGTGCTCGGACACCGATCCGAGCAGGAGCCGGCGGAAGCCGCCGAGGCCGCGGCGCCCCAGCACGATGAGCTCGCCGTCCTTGGCCGTGTCGAGCAGCGTCGTCGCCGGCCCGCCCGCCAGGACCGACCGCTGCACCGTGACCGGTGGCGCGTCGGGGCCGGCGTCGGCCTGTGCGTCCGCGACCATGGTGTCGACGAGGCGGACGGCGGCCGCCTCGATGGCATCGACGTCGTAGGGGATCGTGCCGATCACCGGCCCGTAGATCACGGGCGGCTCCCAGGCGTGGACCACCTCGACCACCGATCCCCGGGCGGCGGCGTCGGCCAGCGCCCAGCGCAGGGCGGCCGCCGAGCCGGCCGAACCGTCGACACCGACGACGATGCGCCCGCCGTCGGGCCGCTCGACCGGGGAGCCGTGGACGACCGCGATCGGGCCCGTCGCGTGGTGCAGGCACTGCTGGCTCACCGAGCCCAGCAGCAGCCCGCGGAACCCGCCGAGCCCGCGCGCCCCTACGACCAGCAGGTCGGCGCCCTCCGCTGCGGTGATCAGCCCGGGCGCCGGGACGTCGCACAGGGTGCGACGCTCGACGGCCCCCGCCGCCTCGGCGCCCAGGGCTCCCTCGACCATCGTCGCCAACGCCGCGTCCGCGGCGGCGGCGTCGTAGTCGGGGTCGAACCGGTGCGAGCCGTCGGCATGGTGCTGGTTGAAGAGGTCCCACACGAGCACCGCGACCAGGTCCGCCCCGCGGGCCTCCGCCTCGCCGGCGGCCCAGCGCAGTGCGTCGGCGCTCTGCGCCGATCCGTCCATTCCCACGACGATCTCTGCCATGCCCCGATCGTGGCCCGGCCAGGGGGTCGTCGGTAGGGCCCAACGGCCCTGCCCCCGGCGGCACGCGCGCGTGCACCGTGGTGGTGAGGGCGACGACCCGGCAGGGAGGTGACCCGATGGTGAGGAACCAGGACAGGCGTGGCCCCGGCATCGTCGAGTGGTCGCTGCCCGACGACGAGGTCGGACAGGTCCAGTCGGTCGTGGAGGTGCGCGACGCGGACCTCGACGACGACGACGCCCACGCGACCTGGTGCCCGACGTGCGGCGAGACCACGCCGATGCGCGCCGCGGTGACCCCCGACGGGCGGCGCTTCGACCTGTGCGACGGGTGCGGCCTGCTGTGGCACGTCGACCGGCGCCTCGGTCGGGCCGAGGCCCACCGGGTCGCGGTCCACCGGCCCCCGTCGCCGGCGGAGGCGCCCGTCGAGCAGCCGGCCGACGTGCGCGTCGTCGCGTCGGCACCGCAGGACGGACCCGACGCCCCGGCGGCGACCGCCGATCCCGCGCCTCAGCCCGCGCCGTCGCACCCGATGGCTTCGTGACCTGCGGCTTCGTGACCTGCGAGCCGGTGTGGCGGGTCACGACGGTGTTGCGGGTCCACGGCGGCCCGCACGTCCGGGCGCGCGCCGGTCGTCGACGCGGCCGGCCGGGCCGGTCGGCCGCGTCGACCCGGGTCCGTCAGCCCGGGTCGGTGGCGGGCGGGTCGGCCGCCGGCTCGTCGGTGGCCGGGCGGTCGGCCGGCCTGCCCTCCGGCGTCCACAGGCGCCGCCCGGTCACCTCGTCGGCGACGATCCGCACCCAGTGCCGCTTGTCGCCGAGCGTCCAGTAGCGGAGGTGGAGGTCCTCCAGCCTCCCGAGCTCGCTCGGATCGTGCACCTCGACGGCGCGGCCCTTGACGAGCACGCTCCACCCCGTGGACCGGGCGGCGTCGACCGCATCGACCTCGAAGCACACCGCCGGGCTGCGCAGCAGGCCCCGCAGCTTGCTGCCGGGGTCGGTGCGGAAGACGATCGAGTGGTGGTCCACCACGTGGTTCACGGGGTAGATCTCGGGTGCGCTGTCGTTGAGGACGCCGACGCGGCCGACGGGGGTCGACTCGATCATCTGCCAGCACTGGGCCGGAGACAGGTGCTCGAGCCACGTCCTCGGATCCATGACCGCCATCACGACCTCCTCGTCGATCCTCCGCGCCCATCGTCGGGCGCCCGGGGCGGGCCCGGCAGGGCCGAAGGTCCCGTTGCCGGGCCGCCGGGTCCAAGGGCCCTGTTCTGGCCGGGCCGGCGGCGCGACTGATGGGGCATGGCAGAGACCGTGCATCCGCCGCTCCTCCAGGTCGGCGACCTGTTCCTGCAGCAGGCGCTGGTGCTGGGGCCTCGCACCACGCTCGGCGAAGCGGCCCGGGCCATGCGGGTCCGCGACGTGTCGGCGGCCGTCGTCGGCGTGCCGGACTCCCCCGTCGCCATCGTCACCGAGCGCGACCTGACGCGGGCCGTCGCCGAGGGACGCACCCCCGACCAGCCGGTCGGGGACATCGCCACGAGCGACCCCGTCACCGTCGAGCCCGACACCGGCGTGCTCGACGCGGCGACGACCATGCTGCGCTCGGGGCTGCGCCACCTCGTCGTAGCCCACGACCATCGGGTCGTGGGCGTCGTGTCGATGCGCGACGTGCTGACCGCGCTCGTCACGTCCGCCACCGCCGACACGGTCGTCGTCCGGCTCGACCGGCTGAGCCTGACGCCCCCCGAGATCTGGCTGGGCTGACGGCCGGCGTCCGCCGCCGTCCCGGAGAGGTCTCCGGCGGACTGTTCGGTGGGCGTCGCTCGCGCCGGTCAGCGGGCGCCGGCCGTGCGGCGCTGGCCGGCCGTCGCGCCCCAGTGCCCGACGTCGAGCACGACGGCCAGGGCGATCCACCACCAGTCGGTGCCGGTCACGCCGATGCCCGGCACCCACAGCAGCACGTAGATCAGGGTGGTGAACGGCAGGAAGATGATCCCGAGCAGCGGCCACAGGAACGACGTGAAGATGTCGTCCACGCGGTCGGGCCGCGCGATCCAGAACACGACGAGGACCGCACGGGGGAACAGCCCGGCGAACAGCGCGAAGAGGCAGCCCATGCCGGGACGGTGACCCGCCACCGGCCCGCTGGCATCGCCCCGAACGGGTGAGACGGTCGTTCCCGGCGGGCCCTCGGGCCCGGCAGGCAGGCGCCGGCTCGGGCGTGCCGACCCGCAACGGCCGGAGCGGTCAAGATGGGGCGCGGCGGACGAACGAGAGGACGGTCTCGTGCCCACGACGGATCCGGCAGAACCCCGAGCCGCGCGGTCGCGTCCGGTGACCGCCTTCCAGGACCAGATGCACGACAACTTCTGCTGGGGGTGCGGCGCCGACAACCACGCCGGTCTCCGGCTCCGGAGCTGGTGGGACGACGACACGACCGCCCTGGCCCGGTGGACCCCCGCCGCCGAGCACGCGGCCGGGCCCCGGCACGTCGTGAACGGCGGCATCATCGCCACGGTCCTCGACTGCCACGGCGTGTGCACGGCCGTCGCAGACGCCCACCGCCGCCAGGGGCGCGCCATCGGCACCTCTCCCGAGATCTGGTACGCCACGACGTCGATCACCGTCGACTACCTCCGCCCCACCCCGCTCGGCCCCGAGCTCACGCTGCGGGCGACCGTCGCCTCCGTCGACGGGCAGCGCACCGTCGTCGACTGCGTGCTGGAGGCGGCCGGCAAGCCGCGGGCGACGGCCCGGGTCGCGACGGTGCAGGTGCCCGAGGAGTGGCGCCGGCCGCCACCGGGCTGACGCCCCGGTCAGCCGCCGTCGGGCGCGCCGTCGTCGTCGAGCACGCCGGCGTCGACCGCGCCCGCCCGCTCGTCGCGCTCGGCCCAGACGAGCAGCTCGTCGATGGCGTAGGCGGCGTCGTCGATGCCGGCGTGGAGGTCGCCCAGCTCGGCGAACCGCCCGGGAACCGTCGCGGTCGTGCAGTCCCCGGGCTCGACGACGTCGACCTCGTCCCAGGAGATCGGCGTCGAGACGGTCGCGGTCGGGAACCCCCGCACCGAGTAGGCGGCGGCCATCGTGTGGTCGCGGGCGTTCTGGTTGTAGTCCACGAAGAGCGCCGCCGGGTCCCGGTCCTTCCGCCACCACGTCGTGGTCACCAGCTCCGGGGCGCGGCGCTCGACCTCGCGGGCGAAGGCCAGCGCCGCCCGGCGCACGTCCGTGAACCCGTGCTCGGGGACGATGCGCACGTACACGTGCAGGCCCCGGCCGCCCGACGTCTTCGGCCACCCGACCGCCCCGAGCTCGTCGAGCACCTCGTGCACGACGCCGGCGACCCGCCGGACCGTCGCGTACGAGCACTCGGGCATGGGATCGAGGTCGATGCGCCACTCGTCGGGCACCTCGACGTCGGCGCGCCGCGAGTTCCACGGGTGGAACTCGACGGTCGACATCTGCACGGCCCAGATGACCTGGGCGAGCTCGGTCACGCACAGCTCGTCGGCGTGCAGGCCGTAGCGGGGGAAGTGGACCCGCACGGTCTCGAGCCACGGTGGCGCGCCCCCGGGCACCCGCTTCTGGTGGACCTTGTCGCCGCTCACGCCCTTGGGGAAGCGGTGCAGCATGCACGGCCGCTCCCGCAGCGCCCGGACGATGCCGGGGCCGACCGCCTGGTAGTAGGCGACCAGGTCGAGCTTCGTCGCCCCCGTCGCCGGGAAGTACACGCGATCGGGGTTCGAGATCCGCACCGTGCGCTCGCCCACCCGGACCTCGGTCGCCGGAGCCTTCGCCATCCCCGGACGGTACCGGCCGGCCGCCGGCCCGCAGGGCGACGAGCGCCGACCCGCGTGCCCGCCGCCGACCGCCGGAGGCGCGACACCGCCCGCCCCGGGGGATCGCTCACCCCCCGGCGCGTCCCGCCATAGGCTGCCCGCCATGTCAATGCCACCTCCGCCTCCCGAAACCGGCCCGTCGTACGGCGGCTACGGCGGCGTCGCCCAGCCGCACCCGCGCGGCACGCTCGTCCTGGTCCTCGGCATCCTGGGCATCCTGTGCTGCGGCGTCGCCGGCATCGTCGCCATCGTCATGGGCAAGCAGGCGCTCGACGAGATCGACGCCAACCCGTCGGCCTACAACAACCGCGGGATGGTCCAGGCGGGGTTCGTCCTCGGCATCATCGGCGTCGTCCTGTGGGCGATCGGCATCGTCGTGAGGATCGCGGCCGGTTGAGGTCGTGCGCGACCCCCGGGCCGGTGCGCTCGCCGGCCCGGGACGCGCACCTACGATGACGCCCATGGCCATGGGCGACCCCCCTCCCCCTCCCGGCTACGGGCCTCCTCCGGGCCCGCCGCCGGGCCCGCCCCCCTACGGCGCGGGCTACGGCGGTGCCCCCTACGGCGGGTACAACGCCCACGAGCACCCGCAGGGCACGACGATCCTCGTGCTCGGCATCCTCAGCATCGTCCTGTGCCAGCTGTTGGGGCCGGTGGCGTGGGTGATGGGCAACAACGCCATCGCCGAGATCGACCGCAACCCGATGGCCTACACCAACCGCAGCTCGGTGCAGGCCGGGCGCATCTGCGGCATCGTGGCCACGGGCCTGCTGATCCTCACGGCGGTCCTGATCGTCGTGGCCATCGTCGCCGCGGCCGCGTCGTCGAGCTGACACGATCCGCATGATCGACGTCCCCGCCGGCCACCTCTACCTCGGAGAGGCGATCGGCGGCGACGACCGCGCCCGCACCGGCGAGCCGGTGCTGCTCGAGGCCGCCGACCTCACCACCCACGGCGTGATCGTGGGCATGACCGGCTCGGGCAAGACCGGCCTCGGCGTCGTGCTGCTCGAAGAGGCACTGCTGGCCGGCGTGCCGGCGATCGTGATCGACCCCAAGGGCGACCTCGGCAACCTGCTGCTGACCTTCCCCGAGCTGCGCCCCGACGACTTCGCCCCGTGGGTCGAGGGCGGCGACCCGGCCGAGGTGGCCACCGCGTGGGCCGAGGGCCTCGCCGGCTGGGGCATCGAGCCGGCACGCATCGCCGCGCTGCGCGAGGCGGCCGAGTTCACGATCTACACCCCGGGCTCGACGGCCGGCGTGCCGCTCGACGTCGTCGGCAGCCTGCGCCGGCCGGCCGGCAGCTCCGACCCCGAGACCGTGACCGACGAGGTCGAGGGCTTCGTGTCGGGCCTGCTCGGCATGGTCGGCGTCGAGTCCGATCCGCTGTCGGGCCGCGAGCACATCCTGCTCACCAACCTGATCCTCGATGCCTGGGACGCCGGCACCGACCTCGACCTGGCGGCGCTCGTCGCCCGGGTGCAGGATCCGCCCCTGCGCAAGCTCGGCGTCTACGAGCTCGACGCGTTCTTCCCGCCCAAGGACCGCACCGCGCTGGCGATGACGCTCAACGGGCTCCTGGCCTCGCGGGCGTTCGCCGCCTGGGCCGAGGGACCCGACCTCGACCTCGACCGCCTGCTGCGGTCGCAGGACGGCGCCAGGCCCGCGTGCGCCATCGTGGGTCTCGCCCACCTCGGCGACGAGGAGCGGCAGTTCGTCGTGTCGCTGCTGCTGGGCAAGCTCATCACCTGGATGCGCCGCCAGCCCGGCACCGACGCGCTGCGGGTGCTGGTGTACTTCGACGAGGTCATGGGGTTCGTGCCGCCCACGGCCGCGCCGCCCGCCAAGGCGCCGATCCTCACGCTGTTCAAGCAGGCCCGGGCGTTCGGCGTGGGCATGGTGCTGGCCACCCAGAACCCGGTCGACGTCGACTACAAGGGCCTGTCCAACGCCGGCACCTGGATGATCGGACGCCTCCAGACCGCGCAGGACAAGGCCCGCCTCGTCGACGGCCTGTCGTCGGCCGGGGGCGAGGTCGACGTGGGCGCGGCCTCCGACCTCATCGGCAGCCTCGACAAGCGCCAGTTCATGTTGCGCGAGCCCGGGTCGTCGGCCCCGTCGCTGTTCACGACCCGGTGGGCGATGTCCTACCTGCGCGGCCCGCTGACCCGCGAGCAGATCTCGACGCTGATGGCCGACCGCCGGGAGGCCGTCCTGGCGGGCACCGGGGCCGGGGAGGTCGCGGCTGCCCAGCAGGGCGGCGCCGCAGCCGCGGCGCCGCCGGCGCCGTCCGTGCCCGCGGACGCCCCCGCCGGGGGCACGCCGGGTGGGGCCGCCGCCGCCCCGGCGACCGGCGACGCCGCCGCAGTGCCCCCGCCCGCGACCCCCGCCCCGGAGGGCACGGTCCCCGTCGCTCCCCCGGTGGCCGACGGCGTGCCGGTGCGTTGGCTCGACCCCGCGGCCCCGTGGGCCGCCGCGGCCGGCATCGGTGCCTCCGGGTCGGCGCTGGCGCCCGCGCTCGTAGCCCGCGTGTCCCTGCTGTTCGACGACGACAAGCTCGCCCTGGGCGCCACCGAGGAGTACGAGGCCGTGCTCTACCCGCTCGGGGCGACCGCCGACGCCTCCGCCGCCATCGCGGTCGACCACGACGACCGCGACCTGCGCAGCGAGCCGCCGGCCGGCGCCGCGTACGCCGTCGGCGAGGCGCCGCTC
>Ga0111538_10006819_pt1 | contig 15421 bp, 15 predicted proteins | sample SoiMethybrSBSTD1_FD_79669 | JGI IMG/M metagenome (GOLD analysis project Ga0111538, IMG submission 79669) | Bulk soil microbial communities from a Populus tree surrounding site in Tennessee, USA - Soil MetaG P. TD hybrid SBSTD1 (version 2)... | ecosystem: Environmental > Terrestrial > Soil >...
CCGCCGAAGGCTTCGAGCGCGCGCTGCTGACCGTGGCGCGCCGGGAGGAGGCGGAGCGGCGGGAGTTCTTCGACGACCTGCTCTCCGGGCGCGGCCGGGTGGGTGACCTGCTCGTGCGGGGCGATCAGCTCGGGCTTCGCCTGGCCGGTCCGCACCAGGTCGTGGTGGCCGGGCCGGCCTCGGCTGGAACGACGGTGAGCCCCGCGGGCGTAGAGGTCGAGGCGGTGGTCGCCGACGCGGCCGCACCCTCACCGTCCCTGGTGGCAACCAGGGGCGGGCAGGTGGTGGCCATCGTGGGAGCGGTCGGGGGGGATGAGGCGGATCGCGCGGCGCGCGCCCTCGAGCGGGTGCTGGCGCGGGCCCAGCCGGGGATGGGCATGAAACTGGCGCGGCCGGGGAGTGGCCCAGAGCAGGCCCAGCCGGGAACGGACGCGGGTCACGCGTGGGGAACTGGCCCGGGACAAGCACAGGCGGGGGCCGGCGCGGGGCATGCACAGCCGAGGGCTGGCGCGGGCCAGGCGCAGCCGAGGGCTGGCGCGCCCCAGGCACAGGCGAGGGCTGGCGCGGGGCGAGCCCAGCTGAGGGCCGGCGCGGGGCAGGCGCCGCCATGGCGGATCGTCGTGGGCCGCTCCTATCCCGGGCCGAGCGGCGTGGCTCGTTCGTATGAGGAAGCGGCGGAAGCGCTGGACGTGGCACAGCGGCTCGGCCTGCCGGAACCGGTTGCCGACGCCGCAGACCTTCTCATCTACCAGGTCCTGCTGCGGGACCGGGAGGCCATCACCGACCTGGTGCGCACCGTGCTGACGCCGCTGGATGCGGCCCGCGGCGGGGCAGCACCGCTGCTCGCCACGCTGGCGGCCTACTTCTCCCACGGGGGCGTCGCGGCCGCGGCAGCCAGGGACCTGCATCTGTCGGTCCGTGCGGTCACCTATCGGCTCGCCCGGGTCAGGGATCTGACCGGGCGTGACCCGACGGTGCCTGCCGACGCGCTCACTTTGCAGGTGGCGGTGATCGGCGCCCGGCTGCTGGATTGGCCCGCGACGCCGCTGGCGGCTGGGTGAGCAGTGCACTCATCTTCTTGCCGAGTATCGGCAATTTGGGTTCGGCGAAGATAGCCTACTCGTGCCCTGCCCCGCAGCCGCCGGCGGGAGCCAGACTGTGGCTTACGGCACCGCCGTGATGCCGGCTGACGAGCCTTCCGCGTCAGCCGTCCCGGGAAGGAGCATCGAGATGACCGCGCGACCTTTCCTTCCGTTGCGTTCCAGCGCCGTCACCCGGAATGCTCCCAGTACGCCGGGGGCAGGCATGGCCATTCCGCTGCTGCGATGGGCCCGCAAGGGCGGGGTCACCGTGGTCGGCATCAGCATGCTGGCCGGCGGGGTGGTCATGCTTGTGCTTCCTGGTCCAGGCCTGGCCGTCATCTTGCTCGGGCTGGCCGTGCTCGCGAACGAGTATGACTGGGCCGCCCGCCTCTTTGCCGGGCTCCGGCAACGCACTTCCCGGATGGCAAGCCCGCTGGCCGACCGTCTGCGCGTCAGGCGGCAGACGGCGGAAACCAGCTAGGGGGCCCTGCCCGACACGCAGGGGAGCGTGGCGCTCAGCCTGAGCGCGACCCGGAGCCCGTTAGGCCAGGCATAGGAAACGGCCGCTGCAGGCGATCCACAGCACAAGAGGGCAACGCCAATCAGGCCAGGGAGAGGAACAGCCGCTCCAGCTGCTCCTCGGCGAGGAGCGCGTCACCGCCGGATGCCAGGCACTGCCGCATGCCGCTGGCGACGATCTTGAAGCCGGCCCGGTCGAGTGCGCGGGACACCGCGGCCAGCTGGGTGACCACCTCGGTGCAGTCACGCCCGGATTCCACCATGGCGATGACCCCGGCGAGTTGGCCCTGCGCCCGGCGCAGGCGGTTGAGCACAGCCCCGGCGGACTCGTCGTCGACCTTCATCGCGTCTCCTCAGGCTCCCTCCAACTATACCCTCCAGGGTATCCGCCGGGGCGGCGCCGAAGGCGTGCGGAAGGGCCTGCCGACGGTGTCACGGTGAGCGGGCGCGGCCGTAAAGGGTGGCTCAGGTGGACCAACGGCAGGTCGGGCATGGGCGCCGGCCCGCCCGCCCGTTGGGCATGAGAAGGGATCTCCGGGGAGGAGACCCCGAGCGAGGGGTCAGGGGCGCTGCGCCCGGACCACGGTGTCGATCGCGACCCGTTCGCCTTCGCTGGTCGGGACCTGGCGCAGGGCCTGCTCGGCCCGGTGAATGGTCAGGCCCGGCAGCCCGGCCACCACGTCCTGCGCCCGGTGGAGGATCCGCGGGTCCTGCGGGCCACCGTGGCCGTGCGCGATGTTGTCGACGTCATGGCCGACGACCAGCAGCGTCCCGCCGGGTACCAGGGCGGACGCCGCCGTCCGAAGCAGTGCACCGAACTCGTCGGGCGGCAGGTGGATGTAGGCGATCAGGACGAGGTCGTAGGCGCCCGGGCCAGGCAGGTAAACCCGCAGGTCCGCTTCCACCCACTGGACGCCGGTCACGCCGCGCTTCTCGGCCAGTTTGGCGGCCTTGGCGAGCCCGACGGCGGAGAAGTCGACGGCGGTTACCTGCCAGCCGCGCCCGGCCAGCCAGATGGCGTTGCGGCCCTCACCGGTGCCGAGGTCGAGCGCGCGCCCTGGGACCAGGTCCGCCAGTTCCTCGACCACGAAACGATTCGCCTCCGCGGTCCAGACCAGTTCCGTGCTGGCGTACGCCTCGTCCCACTGGTGCTGGTCCACGGCTCCGCCTCTCCATGCGCGGGCTGGCGCCAGGTTCAGGCGCTGCCGGCCTGCTTGGCGCCTTCGTGCTCGGCGATGCTGGCGCGGACCTCGTCCATGTCGAGTTCGCGCGCCTTGGTGATGAGTTCGTTGAGCGCGGCCGCCGGCAGGGCACCAGGCTGCGCGTACAGCACGATGTTGTCACGGACGATCATCAGCATGGGGATGGAGGAGACGCCGAAAGAACCGGCCAGGGCCTGCTGCGCCTCGGTGTCGACCTTGCCGAACACCGCGTCCGGGTTCTCTTCCGACGCCTGCTCGAAGATCGGGCCGAACATGCGGCACGGACCGCACCATTCCGCCCAGAAGTCGACCAGCGCAAGGTCGGCGCCGCCGATCACGGATTCGAAGTTCTCGGCCGTCAGCTCGACCGTTGCCATGGGTGCCTCCTCAACTTCCAAGTATCTACGCTCAGATACCCTGCCGGGTATAGAACCAAGGCCGCCCTCCGGCCATTCCCCCTCGGCGCTCAGTGCAGGCGGCTGGTGGGCCACGCGGCGGGCAGAGTCGGCGCGGCGGGCGGACCCGGGCAGGCGGCAGGCAAGGCCCAGGCAGGCGGCGGGTGGGCCGGGCGCGCGGCGGGTAGGGCCGGGCACGCGGCGGCCGAGGCGGGGCAGGTGGCCGCGGGGGAGAGAATGGGCCATCCAAAGTTCCGGCGCGGGAGGCAGGCACATGCGGATTGGCGTCTCACTGCGGGAACCGTCCGGTCCCGACCCGATGGGCGGCCTCCGGGAGCAGATGCGGGAGGCCGCCAGCGACGGGTTCGCGTCGGCCTGGCTGAGCAACATCTTCGGGCTGGACGCGCTGACCGCGCTCGCCGTTGCCGGGAACCAGGTGGATGGCATCGAACTGGGGACGGCCGTGGTTCCGACCTACCCGCGCCATCCCGCTGCCCTGGCACAGCAGGCACTGACCACGGCGGCCGCCTGCGGCGGCCGGCTGGTGCTGGGGATCGGCGTGTCCCACAAGATCGTGATCGAGGACATGTACGGTTACGACTTCGACCGGCCGGTCCGGCACATGCGGGAGTACCTGGCCGTGCTGCTGCCGCTGCTGGAGCGGCGCCCAGCCTCGTTCACCGGCGCGACGGTTCGCGCGAACCTCACCCTGACCACACCGGGAGAGCGCCGGGTGCCGCTGCTGCTCGCGGCGCTCGGTACCCAGATGCTCCGGCTGGCCGGCCAGCAGGCTGACGGCACGATCCTGTGGATGACCGGGCCCGCCACGGTGCGGGACCACGTCGCGCCGGCGATCACCGGGGCGGCGGTGGCCGCCGGGCGGCCGACTCCGCGGATCGTGTGCATCCTGCCGGTATGCGTCACCGGTGACCCGGACGGCGCGCGTGAGCGGGCCGCCCGGGTCTTCGCGGTCTACGGCGAGCTGCCGTCCTACCGGGCCATGCTCGACCGCGAAGGCGCCGCCGGGCCGGGCGACGTGGCCATCGTCGGTGACGAGGACGCCGTCGGCGCCCAGATCAGCGCCCTCAGCGAGGCTGGAGTCACCGACTTCGTGGCGGGTGAATACGGACGCGGTGAGGACGCCACCCGCACGCGCGCGTTGCTGCGGGCGCTGCTCCGGGAAGGGGCCCGCTGAACGCATCGCCGTCCTGAGCCTGGGCAGTCCCTGACCGGGGCCATCATCGCGGGGCGGCAGCCATCGGGCCCATTGCCTCTGTGACGTCCCGTCGCTGGGTACAGACTGGAACAGGACGGAGGCGATGACCATGTCGTTTCTCGACCGAACAGACGCTGGCAGGCGACTCGCCCAGCGGACGCTGCACCTGCGCGGCGAGAACGTGGTGGTGCTTGGGCTTCCGCGTGGTGGCGTGCCGGTCGCGGCGGAGGTGGCACGGGCGCTGCGGGCGCCGCTCGACGTGATCGTGGTGCGCAAGCTCGGTGTGCCGGTGCAGCCCGAGCTTGGCATGGGCGCGATCGGGGAGGGTGGCGTGCGGATCATCAATCCCGAGGTGGTCGCGATCGCGCACGTCACGGGCGCCGAGATCGCCGCGGTGGAACGACGTGAGCGGGCCGAACTGGAGCGGCGGGCACGGCGCTTCCGTGGCGAGCGGCGCCGCACGCCGCTGACCGGCCGAACCGCGATCATCATCGACGACGGCATCGCGACCGGCTCGACGGCACGGGCCGCCTGCCAGGTCGCGAGGGCCCAGGGAGCCGTCCGGGTGGTGCTGGCGGTGCCGGTGGCGCCGCCATCCGCGTGCACCGCCCTGGCCGCCGATGCCGACGAGGTGATCTGCCTGGAGACGCCGGGGCACTTCCTCGCGATCGGCGAGTGGTACCAGGATTTCTCCCAGACCAGCGACGCCGAGGTGGTCTCACTGCTGCGGCGCGCGGCCGAGGAGCTCGGGCCGCCGGCCCCCGTTTCCCGGGCTGACGAGGTCGTGATCACCACGGGGCCGGTCCGGCTGGCCGGGCATCTCACCGCGCCGGGCACCGGCGCGGGGATCGTGCTTTTCGCCCATGGCAGCGGGAGCAGCCGGCACAGTCCCCGCAACCGCTTCGTGGCCGATGTCCTTACCCGCGCCGGGCTCGGCACACTGTTGTTCGATCTGCTGACATCGGAGGAGGAGCGAGACCGGGCGAACGTGTTCGACATCGGGCTGCTGGCGGCCCGGCTGGGCCTGGCGACCCGATGGCTGCACGAGCAGCCGGGCCTGGCCGGCGCCCGCATCGGGTACTTCGGGGCCAGCACGGGTGCGGCGGCCGCGCTCTGGGCCGCGGCCGAACCGGGCAACGAGGTGGCCGCGGTGGTCTCCCGCGGCGGCCGCCCGGACCTTGCCATTCCGCGGCTGGCGGAGGTGCGGGCCCCGACCCTGCTCATCGTCGGAGGCCTGGACGACGTGGTGCTGGGGATGAACCGGGAGGCCCAGAAGCACCTGCGGTGTGAGAACCACCTTGCCGTGGTGCCCGGGGCGGGTCATTTGTTCGAGGAGCCGGGAACGCTGGAGCGGGCGGCGGGTCTGGCCCGCGACTGGTTCACCCGTTATCTCGCGCCCGCCCCCGCCCGGGCCTGAGCGGTCAAGGCCCGGCCCGCTGGCACGGCGCGCTACCAGTGCCTGCCATCGCCGTCAGGCGCCTGGCGTCGGCGTCAGGTGCCTGGCATGTCGGTGTGGCATTGCGGGCAGACCGTCGGCGGGTCGCGGTCGGCCACCGCGCCGCAGGCCGGGCAGACGCGCCGCAGCAGGCACGCCGGATCGCCCGGCCGGTCCTCGTCAGCGTCGTGGGCCCGCGAGCCGCGGGCCTGGTCACTGGTCATTGCCACTCCGGAGCCACTCGGCCAGGACCGCCGCCTGGCTGTGCTCGACGTCCCTGGTCGCGGTCAGCAGGGTGATCGGGCCCTCCCGGGCCAGCTGCCGAAGGTGATCGACGGCGCCGGACCGCTCCGCGGAGCGCAGTTCCTGCTCGTAACGCTGCCGGAACGCCGCGAATTTCTCCGGCTGGTGGCCATACCAGCGGCGCAGCTCGTCCGAGGGCGCCACCGCCTTTAGCCACTCGTCCACCGCGGCAGCGCTGCGGGCCAGCCCGCGGGGCCAGAGCCGGTCCACCAGGACCCGCCGTCCGCCGGCTGGATCCGGGTTCTCGTAGACGCGGCGCAGGTGCACCTGCGCGGGTGCCGCCATCACCCCTCCCGGTGTGAGCCGTCCTCCCCCGCCACACTATGGTCCCTGGCTTCCCCCGATGGAGGTCCAGGGGGAAGCCAGGGTGGTTGGCGACCATTTTTGATCGTAGCACGACATAATTGCCGGGTGATCCGCATGGCGGCATACGGTAAAGGCGTGCACGAGCTGACCCGCGGCGACTTCGAGAACTTGCTGGCGTTTCGCACCGGCCTGCGCCGCTTCCTGCACTGGAGCCGGACGCAGGCACAGGCGGCCGGTCTCACCCCGGCCCAGCATCAGCTGCTGGTGGCGATCAAGGGCCACTCCAACGGGCAGGAGCCCACCATCGGCGACCTCGCCGGTTACCTGCTGCTGCGCCATCACAGCGCGGTCGAGCTCGTGGACCGGGCGGTTGCGGCAGGGCTGGTCGAGCGGGAGAGCGACGCCGAGGATGGCCGCGTGACGCGGGTCAGGCTGACGGCCGACGGCGAGGCGCGGCTGAGCAAGCTCGCGCCCGCGCACCTCGACGAGCTGCGGAACCTGGCCCCGGTCCTCGATCAGCTCGTGGCCGGCTGGGCCGCTCATGACCCGGACGCGCATCGCTGACCCGCGGCCGCACACTGGAGACATACAGAGGTGCAGCTGATAACAGCTCTGCATCGGCCGGGCCCGGCCGGGCCGGATGTGGCGAGGTGAGAGCCGGTGCGCCTGCTCCGGCGCCCGCCGGCCGGGCTGAGCAGGGCTTGCGGGCAGCGAACCGGCTATGTCAGGATTGCGCCACTTTTAAACAGACGTTCAGGAGATGAGGGCAACGAGTGATCCCGGGCCGTCCGCGCGCCCGGCGCAGCCACGGACGCGGCTGTGGCTGCCGTGCGCGGGCGTTGTTGGGGCATGCGCTCATGGCCCACGGTGACTTCGGTGCGACCCTCGCCCGGGAGCCCGGTGATAACCCTCCCGGTGCGGTGCCAGGCAGTGCTGGCCGTGCCCGTCCCGATGACCGCTGCGGCCCCGGCCCCCGGGTGCCGCGACGGATCGGCGGGCCGGCCCACGGACCTGTCGGCCAGCCGCCGGCGGCGGTAGAGAGGCAAAGGTGAGCGTGCATGATTCCCCGCCGTAACCCGAAAGCGGCCCGCTTGCGGACTTTCCGTCACCCGCTGCAGCTCATCGCGGCCGCCGTTGCCATCGCCCTGGCCGCGGCCGCGTGCGGCAGCTCCTCCGGCAACGGGGGTGAGGTCAAGGAGGGCGGGGTGTTCCGGATGGGCAGCAACTCCACCATCGACTCGCTCAACCCGTTCGTGGCGTTCAATGGGGACGCCTACACGACGTTCGAGTACATCTATCCCTATCTCGTCCAGTACAACCCCAAGCTGCAGTTCGTCGCGGACTTCGCGCGCAGCTGGCAGCAGAGCAACGGCGGGACGGTCTGGACCTTCCACACCCAGCCGAACGCCAAGTGGTCCGACGGCAAGCCGCTGACGGCCGCCGACGCCGCCTGGACTTACACCACGATCCTCAAGTACCAGAACGGCGCGGCGGCCAACTCGGCGGGCTACGTCGCCCACATGAAGAGCGCCACAGCGCCGAACGCCACCACGGTGGTGCTCACCTACAAGCGGCCGGTGGCGAACGTGCTCTCGCAGGTCCTGCAGGTGCCGATCCTCCCCGAGCACATCTGGGCCAAGTACGCCACCGGCAACGCCAAGGCGATGACCAGGTTCAGCAACGGCGCGCCGATCGTCTCCGGCGGGCCGTTCATCCTGGACAAGTACACGCCGAAGCAGATCGCACTGTTCAAGCGCAACCCCAACTACTACGGCCCGAAACCGCATATCGACGGCTTCGGCCTGCAGTTCTTCGGCACCACCGACGCGATGATCACCGCGCTCAAGAGCCACCAGCTCGACGGAGTGGAGGTCCCAGTGCCACCAACCTCGGTGGCCACGCTCAAGGCCGCCGGCTTCGTGGTGCGCTCCACCCCCAGCACGACCTTCGATGATTTCATCATCAACTCCAACCCGAAGCAGGACCCCAGCCACAGGGAACTGCTGAACCCGCTGCTGCGGCAGGCATTCGACGTCGCCATCAACCGGGAGGCGATCGTCAAGACGTCCCTGCTCGGCTACGGCCAGCCCGGATCCTCGATCATCGGGCCGGCCACCGGCCACTGGTACAACTCGGCGATCAAGCCGCCGCCGTTCGACCTGGCGAAGGCGAACCAGCTGCTCGATCAGGCCGGGTTCAAGATGGGGCCCAACGGGCTGCGCGTCGCGAACGGCCACCCGATGTCGTACACCGTGATCGTGCCGGACAGCATGGCGAACTCCTATGAGCAGCGGTCCTTCCAGATCATCCAGGGGGACTTCAAGAAGATGGGTGTCAAGCTGACGGAGAAGACCCTGGACGACTCGGCCGCCTACGACGCGATCCTGGCCAACATCTACAAAAACTTCGAGCTCTCGTTGTGGGACTGGGCCCCGCTGTTCGACCCGGACTTCATGCTGTCGGTCCTGACGTGCGTGTCCTGGAACGTCTGGAACGACACGGGGTACTGCAGCAAGACCTACGACAGCATGTACCAGGCGCAGAGCGCCGCGATCGACCCGGCGAAGCGGCAGCAGATCATCAACCAGATGCAGCAGCTGGTCGCGAGCCAGAGGATGTACCTGGTACTCGACTACCCGGACTCGATCGAGGCGCACTCGCCCACCTGGACCGACCTGCCGCTGATCGGGGACTCGTCATTCTGGTCGGGGTCGAAGATCCCGATGGAGAGCGTGCACCAGGCCGGCTGAGCAGGGGAGCAGCGGGAAGGGCCACCGATCATGCGCGGCGCCGACTATGTGATTAAACGGGGGTTCTTCGCCCTGGTCACGGTCTTCGTCGCGATCACGATCAACTTCTTCCTGTTCCGCGTGCTGCCCGGCACCGCGGTCACCGACCTGTCCCGGGTGCCGCACGCCAGCCCGCAGCTGAAGCACGCGCTGACGGTCGAGTTCGGGCTGGACAAGCCGAAATGGGAGCAGTACCTCATCTACCTGAAGAACCTGCTGCACGGGAACATGGGCATCTCGTTCGCCTACCAGCAGCCGGTATCCCATCTGCTGATCCAGGACCTGAAGAACACACTCCCCATGGTCACCGTCGGCACGGTGGCCGCCATCGCGGTCGGCGTGGTCACCGGCGTGCTGTCGGCCTGGCGGCGCGGGTCCGTGCCGGACCACGTCAGCACGAACGCGGCGATCTTCGCCTATGCGTTCCCCACGCAGTGGCTCGGCCTGATGCTGCTCATCATCTTCGCCGGGACCCTGCCGGCCGGCGGCATGTCCAACCCGTTCCTGTTCGGTGCCGAGCCGTTCTGGCAGCATCTGGCCGATGTCGGGCAGCACATGATCCTGCCCGCCGCGACCCTGATGCTGACCGCATACGGCAGCTACACGCTGGTCGTCCGGTCGTCGATGCTCGAGACGCTCGGGGAGGACTATGTGCTCACCGCCCGGGCCAAGGGCCTGCCGCCGCGGCGGGTGGTGCGGCGGCACGCGTTCCGCAACGCGCTGCTCCCGGTCGTCACGCTGGTCGCGCTCGACCTCGGGTACATCGTCGGCGGGGCGCTGCTGATCGAGGTGATCTTCAGCTGGCCCGGCATCGGGCTGGCCATGTACGACGCGATCGGGCAGCGCGACTACCCGATGCTCCAGGGCGGCTTCCTGATCCTCACCGTGGCGGTGATCGTCCTGAACTTTGCCGCCGACCTGCTCTACTTCCGCCTTGACCCGAGGATCCGCGAATGACACTGCCACTCCAGGACCCGCTGCTCTCGGCCGAGGGCCAGGGCCAGCCGTCCAGCCCCCGCAGGGGGTTCCTCCGCACCGTCCTGCGGGAACGGAAGGCGGCCGTCGTCGGTCTGGCCATCATCGCGTTCTTCGTTGTGCTGTCGATCGTCGCCCCGTATATCGCGCCTCACAGCGTCACCGAGCCGAGTTGCGCGGTGTACGCCCCGCCGTCGGCCTCGCACTGGCTCGGCTGCGACGACGGCGGCATCGACATGCTGAGCCTGCTCATGGTGGGCGGCCGGATCTCCATGATCGTCGGCTTCGCGGCCACGCTGGTCGCCATGATCATCGGCGGTGGCGTCGGGATCCTGTCCGGCTACTTCGGCGGGTGGACCGACATCTCGCTGATGCGGGTCACCGACTACCTGCTGGTCATCCCCGATCTGGTGTTGATGATCGTGATTGCCGACCTGTGGGGCGCCAGCCTGTTCCACGTGATCATCGTGATCGGGATCCTGGAGTGGACCTCGACGGCCCGGATCATCCGCGCCCAGGTCATGAGCGTGCGGGAGCGGGCCTACGTCAAACGCGCCCGCGGCATGGGCTCGGGCAACTTCCGGATCGTCTGGCGGCACATCCTGCCTCAGGTTGGCCCGCTGCTGATCGCCAACACCGTGCTCACCATCGCGATCGCGATCTACCTGGAAACCGCGCTCGCCTTCCTCGGGCTGGAAGACCCGACGGCGGTCACCTGGGGGACGATCCTCGAGCACGCCTTCGAGCGGACCGCGATCTCCTCGGGCGCCTGGTGGGCGATCGTGCCGGCCGGGTTCGCGATCGCCGCCGTCATCGTGGGCTGCTTCCTGTTCGGCCAGGCGGTCGAGGACGCGCTCAACCCCAGGCTGAAGGTCGCCCACCTGTCGCTGCGCCCATGGCGGCTGCGGCCGCTGGTCGGCAGGGGGCCGGACGCCCTATGAGCCTGCTCGAGGTGTCCGGCCTCCACGTCTGGTTCGAGCCGCCGCACGCCGCGGAGGTCCACGCGGTGCAGGGGGTGAGTTTCGCGCTGGACCCGGGGGAGCGGTTCGGCCTGGTCGGCGAGTCGGGCTGCGGGAAGACCACCACGATCCTCGCGCTGATGGGGCTGCTGCCGCCGAACGCGTCGGTCGCCGGAGAGGTCCTCATCAACGGCCAGAACATCCTGGCGGGCGGGGAGGACTCGGTCCAGGCGTACCGGTGGAAGGACGTGGCGATGGTGTTCCAGGGCGCGATGAACGCCCTGAACCCGGTGAAGAAGGTCGGCTGGCAGATCGCCGAGCCGATGGCCTTCCATGACATCGCGCAGGGCGCCGCCGCCCGCAAGCGGGCCGGCGAGCTGCTGGAGCTGGTGGGCATCCCGGCCGCCGCCGGTGAGAGATACCCGCACGAGTTCTCCGGCGGCATGCGGCAGCGGGCCGCGATCGCCATGGCGCTCGCCTGCGAGCCGAAGATCCTGCTCGCGGACGAGCCGACGACCGCGCTCGACGTCATGGTGCAGGCCCAGATACTGGAGCTGCTGACGGGGCTGTCCCGTAACCTCGGGCTCGCCCTCGTCCTGGTCACCCACGACCTGCCGGTCGTCGCCCAGGTGTGCGAGCGGGCGGCGGTGATGTACGCGGGCGAGATCGTCGAAGCGGGCCCGACCGAGATGCTCTATCACGCTCCCCGTCACCCCTACACCAGGCTGCTCTTCGCGGCCACGCCCGATCTCTATGGGCAGGACGCGGTGATCTCCATCCCTGGCACGCCGCCACGGTTGGACAGTGAGCTCCCTGGCTGCCCGTTCCGCGCGCGCTGTGACGTGCCGCTGGAACGCTGCGCCGGTGAGCATCCGGAACTGCGCCTGGTGGGGCCCGGTCACCAGGCCGCCTGCCACCGCAACGAGCTGGTAGAGGCGTCATGAGCGGCAACGGGCAGGCGGGCCCGGCGGCGGCCGGGGCGGTGGGCACGACCGCCCCGGAGGTTCCCCTCCTGGAGGTAGCGGACCTGAAGACGTACTACCAGGTGCGGCGCGGGCTGACCGAGCGGGTCGCCCGCACCCCCCAGATGTGGGTCCACGCCGTGGACGGGGTCAGCTTCCGGCTGGCCCGCGGCGAGATGATGGCCCTGGTTGGGGAGTCCGGCTGCGGCAAGACGACCACCGCCCAGACGATCCTGGGCATGGTCAAGCCGACAAGCGGCAGCATCCTGCTGAACGGCACCGACGTCGCCAAGCTGGGCGAGCGGCAGCTGCGCCCGCTCCGGCGCACGCTGCAGATGATCTACCAGGATCCCTACGAGTCGCTCGATCCGCGGTTCCGGGTCCGGGAATCGGTGGAAGAGCCGATGCTCGTGCATGGGATAGGAAGCTCGCGCGCCGACCGGGAGAAGCTGGCCGTGGAGGCGCTGGAGCGGGCCGGGCTCGCCCCGGCCCGGGTGTACCTGGATCGGTTCCCGCACGAGCTGTCCGGCGGCCAGCGGCAACGGGTCGCGATCGCCGCCGCGTTGGTTCTCGGACCTGACCTGCTGCTCGCCGACGAGCCGGTGTCGATGTTGGACGTGTCGGTCCGGGCCGGAGTGCTGACCCTGCTCGACACGCTGCGCCGGGACGGTGACATGGGCATTCTCATGATCACCCACGACCTCTCCACGGCGGCGCGCTTCGCCGACCGGATCGCGGTGATGTACCTGGGGCGCATCGTCGAGCACGGCCCGGCCAGCGACGTGGTGCGCAACCCGCAGCACCCGTATACGAAGGCGCTCCTTTCGGTGGTGCCCAAGCGTGATCCCCGCGAGCGGGCCGCGCCGCAGATCCTCAAGGGCGAGACCCCGAACCCGATCGAGGTCCCCTCGGGCTGCCGGTTCCATCCCCGGTGCCCGGTCGCGGTGGAGCGCTGCCAGGTGGAGGACCCGCAGCTGCGGCTGCCGGCTGCCGCCACGAGTCCCGCACACCAGGCCGCCTGCCTGCTCGTCTGAGCCGCGTCAAGGGCGCCGTGGATAACGGCCCGGGCTGCGAATGTAATGAGCTAGTAGGTTCCTGGGAAACGATGTGCCGGCCCCATATTCGGGGGTCCGGCGAAAGACTAAGATCATCGGCGATGGGGGTCCGCCGCTCCCATGCCTTCGCTGCTGACGCCGGTGACCTGCGGCAAGCGCATACCCCCGGATAAGGAAGGCGCGGGTGGGCGAGCAGACACAGACGACAGGCAGGACCCACAATCCCCGCATCACGCCGTCTGGCCCGCCGCCCGCCCCGCGGCGCCGCTCGCTACATCTGGTTCCCCTGCTGCTCTACGCCGGCCTGAGCCTGGCCATGTTCGGTCCGTGGGTCCTGGGCCGGATGAGCACCTCGTTCCTCTCGGCGAGCACGCAGGACGGCTCGATCTTCGTCTGGATGTTCCGGTGGTGGCCCTACGCGATCAGCCACCACATCGATCCCTTCTACACGACAGCGGCGTGGGCGCCCGGGGGAATCAATCTCGGCTGGGTCACCTCGGTGCCGGCCCCCGCCCTTGCCATGTCGCCGGTCACGGCGGCGTTCGGGCCGTTCTTCTCCTTCAACGTGGCCGAGCTGGCCGCCCCGGCGCTGGCCGCCTGGACCGCCTACCTGCTCTGCCGGCACCTGGTGGGGTCGTTTCTGCCTTCCCTGGCCGGTGGCTTTTTCTTCGGCTTCTCGCCTTACCTGATCGACGAGTTCGGGCAGGGGCACCCCAACCTGTCGCTCGTCTTCCTGGTTCCGCTCGCCGCATACCTGGTCGTGCGGCTGCTGGACGGCTCCCTGCCCGCGAGATGGGTCATTCCGCTGCTCGGCGTGGTGCTGGGCGTCCAGCTTTACATCAGCACCGAGACGTTCGCCACGCTGACCTTCATGGGCTTCCTGTTCGCCCTGATCGGGCTGGCGGCCGGCCCGCTGTGGCGGCGGCGGCTTCGCGCCGCGGCCGCGCCGCTCGCCGCCTCCTACGTGGTGGCGGCCGCGGCGGGCATTCCCCTGATCCACGGCTTGTTCGCCCGGCCGCGCCCCTACAAGCCGATCCTGTTCGCCACCATCGGCCACGGTGCCCGCAGCCCGGGCGACTTCCTGCGTTACGTGATCCCGGGACGCTTTACCGTGCTGTGGGACGGATGGCACTGGAACACGTACGGGAACCCTTGGTACCTGGGCATTCCGCTGATCGCCCTGTTGATCGTGTTCCTGGCCGCGGATGCCGGCCGGCGCGGGACATGGCTGCTCGCCGCCGGGCTGCTCGTCACCATCCTGTTCAGCATCGGCGACACGCTCACGGTATTCGGCGCGCACATCATGCCCTGGCGGCTCGCCGCGACGCTGCCGCTGCTCACCTATGCCCAGCCGGGCCGCCTGGTGGTCTACGCCTTCCTGCTGATCGCGGTGATCATGGCGCGGTGGCTGGCACGGCCCCGGCTCCCGGCCCTGCGGGTCGCGCTAGCCGCCGCGGCGGCGCTGGTGATCCTGCCCAACTTCCACGCCGACGTGTGGGCCAGCCGCATCCCGGTCCCGGCCTTCCTCACCCAGGGGACCTACCACCGGTACCTGCGGCCGGGAGAGATCGTCTGGATCGTGGATCCCCACCGTAACCGGCAGATGATCTGGCAGGCGCAGACGGGTCTGTCGTTCCGGCAGGCGGGCGGCTTCTTCGGAGTCACCCCGACGGGCCTGCCTAATCCCGGCATGCAGGCGCACCTGGGCACCGGCGCCATCACCGGGGCAACGGTAGCCGACATCAAGGGCTTCCTGGCCAGCCACCGGGTCGGTGCCGTGCTGATGGCCGAGCAGCCGCCCCGCTCGAGGGCCGTGCCAAGGCTGGCCCGCGCCACCGGCGTCGCTCCCATCAGGTCGGGCCGGGTGGTCGTGTTCCAGCTCCTTATCAGGCCCCGGCCGCCCCGGGTACCGTCGAAGGCATGACCGGTACCAGCGCCGCCGTCGCCAGCCCGGTGGACTTCGCTCGCTACGGCGAGTACACCGTCAAGACCCGCGCCGCTCCGGATGGCGGCTTCGTGCGGCCGGTCTACCCGTTCACCGGCCGCGTCACGGCGGATGGCAGCAGCGGCTACCCGGCCGAGCCCGGCCGCTATCACCTCTACGTATCACTGGCCTGCCCGTGGGCGCACCGCAGCGTCATCGTGCGGCGGCTGATGGGCCTGGAGGACGTGGTCTCGCTCTCGGTGGTGGACCCAGTCCGTGACGGGCGTGGCTGGGCATTC
>Ga0111538_10006820_pt1 | contig 15420 bp, 9 predicted proteins | sample SoiMethybrSBSTD1_FD_79669 | JGI IMG/M metagenome (GOLD analysis project Ga0111538, IMG submission 79669) | Bulk soil microbial communities from a Populus tree surrounding site in Tennessee, USA - Soil MetaG P. TD hybrid SBSTD1 (version 2)... | ecosystem: Environmental > Terrestrial > Soil > Tree...
ACCGTGTTCATCCTGTTCCTGCCCGAGTTCATGCAGAGCATCGTGCGCGGCATACAATCGTTCGGCTACGCTCAGAGCGCGGCCTTCATCGAGGGCCTCGCTTACATGAAGGAGATGGCGATCGGCATGGCGATTGTCCTGTTTCTCATCTTCGAGCCGGACGGCCTCGCGGCACGCTGGCGCAAGATCAAAGCCTATTGGAAGCTCTACCCGTTCTCGTATTGAAGCGGAGCGGGATAAAACAGGGAGAAACGCGCAAATGAAACTGAAGCTAGCACTCCTGTCGGCTGTCGCCGCCAGCACCGCGCTGGGGACATCGGCCTTGGCCCAGCAGAAGGTGAAGGTCGGCAACCTCGTCGATTACACGGGCGCCACCTCGAGCGTCGGCAAGATCTCGGGCCCCGGCAAGGTCGATGCCTTCAACTGGATCAATGCCAACGGCGGCATCAATGGCAAGCAGCTCGAGGTCGAGACGGTCGACTACGGCTACCAGACGCAGCGCTCGATCCAGCTCTACAAGAAGTGGAAGGACGACGGCGCCGTCGCTATCCAGGGCTATGGCACCAACGACACCGAAGCCATGGTCGGCTTCATCGCCGAGGACAAGATCCCCTACTTCTCGCTGTCATTCTCCGGCCATCTCACCGACCCGGCCGGCGTCAGCGCCAAGGCCAAGGAGGGCAAGATCAAGCCGGCGCCGTACAATTTCTTCGGCGCGCCGTCCTATTCCGACGGCACGCGCTCGCTCGTCATCTGGGCGGCCGAAGATTGGAAGAAGAAGGGCGGCTCGGGCAAGCCGAAGTACATCCATCTCGGCGACAACCATCCCTATCCGCTGGCACCGAAGGAAGCCGGCGAGCAACTCGCCAAGGAGCTCGGCTTCGACGTCGTGCCCTCGATCCAATACGCGCTCGCGGGCGGCGACTTCAAGGCGCAATGCCTGGCCCTGCAGGCCTCGGGTGCCAACTATGCCTTCATGGGCAATACGACGGGCGCCAATGTCGCCCTGCTGCGCTCCTGCGCAACCGTCGGCGTCAACGTGCAGTTCATGGCCAACATCTGGGGCATGGACGAAGCCGGCATGAAGGCCACCGGCAAGGCTGTCGACGGACTGGTCTGGGTCGTAAGCCAGAACCCGTGGGGTGCTGATGTCCCGGGCATGAAGACCTTCCGCGAGATCTCCAAGCAGTCCGATCCCGCCGGTGCTGCCTACCGGCCGCTGCCTTACGTGCGAGGCGCCTGCCAGGTGCTCTATCTCGGCGAGGCCATGCGCATGGCCGACAAGGCCGGCAAGCTCAACGGTGAAGGCATCAAGGCGGCGCTCGAGGGCATGAAGGACTTCGTGCCGTTCGGCACCGACGGCATGTGTCCAGCCGTCACCTGGACCAGCCAGGATCACCGCAGTGTCGATACAGTCGGCCTCATGCGCGCGCGTATCACCGGCGAGACCGAGCAGGGTGACTACACCGAGCTGATGGCGAAGGGCGTCATGAAGCTCGAGAAGGTCGCGGACATCAAGGTCGAGCGCAAGCCGGGTTGGCTCGGCTACTGACGACCGCGGATGTGAGCCGGGGCGGATCGCAGAGTTCCGCTCCGGTCGACCGATGAGACGATCGGAGGTGCCTCCTCTTGTCCTTTGCCGATCCCATCCGCGCCGAAGCCGGGGCAGCGCCCCATGATGCAACCCGCCCGCCCGATCTGCTGGAAATCGAGAACCTGGAGGTCGTCTATGACGACGTCGTTCTGGTCCTGCGCGGCGTCAGCCTCACAGTGCCAAAGGGGGCGATCGTCACACTGCTCGGGCCGAACGGTGCGGGAAAGTCGACCACGCTCAAGTCGATCTCAGGCCTCCTCAAGGCCGAGAACGGCGAGATCATCGCCGGCGACATACGCTTCGACGGCGAGACGATTGCCCATCGCCTTCCCGACAGAATCGTGCGCGGCGGCATCTTCCAGATCATGGAGGGGCGCCGGATCATCGCCGACATGACCGTGCTGGAGAACTTGAGGGCAGGCGCCTATACGAGGCGCGACCGCGAGATCGACAGCGATATCGAGCGCGTCTATGCCTACTTTCCGCGCCTCAGGGAGCGCAACGGGCTCGCCGGCTATCTGTCGGGCGGCGAGCAGCAAATGCTGGCGATCGGCCGTGCCCTGATGGCCCGCCCCCGCATGATGCTGCTGGATGAGCCAAGCATGGGCCTTGCGCCCTTGCTCGTGCAGGAGGTGTTCGCAATCATCGAACGGCTCAATAGCGAGCTCGGTATCACCATGCTGCTGGTCGAGCAGAATGCGCACATGGCCCTGAAGGTCGCGCAGTACGGCTACATCATGGAGCAGGGCAAAATCGTGCTCGATGGCTCGCGCGAGGCCCTCACCAGCAACGAGGACGTCAAGGAATTCTACCTCGGCGGCGGCGGGCACGCGCGCAAGAGCTTCAAGAACCTGAAATCGTTCCGGCGCCGCAAGCGCTGGCTGTAGCCGTCCCGCGAGGATCAGGCAGCGGCAGCCGGATGGTAGCGTCTGCCAGCGGCGACACCGAGCAGAACGAAGACCGCCAGCACCGCCAGTTGCGCGATCAAGAATGGCCCCTCGGATTGGGTGGGCGCCAGCGGCTGCAGGAAGGCCAGCTTCTGAAACGACTGCACGACCGCCACGAATACGTTGAGGTAAAGGGCGATGAGCGCCGTCGTCACGTAGATCCAACGCCACGGCCCGTCGAGGTGGAATGCATAGAGGGCCAGGAGGGCGATCGCCAGCACCACCAGCGAAATGACGCCGAACCAGTGCGAGGGCAGGAAGCGGTCGAAGGGAAAGCCGAAGCCGGTGACGCTTGTGAGGATGGTTGTGAGTAGGAAGATGGCCGTCCAGAACCCGGGGCGGCTCGACCGCAGCCACCCTGATACGACGACAAGCCCCGTGGCGATCGCGATCAGGCTGATGACGACGTGCAGCAAGGTGTAAGTCGCCAGCGACATGCCGAAGACCATGGTGAGATTCCTTTCGAGATTCAGTTCAGCGCGCCCAGCCAGCACCGGTCTTGGGCAGCATGCATCAAAACCTCCGCCACGTCCCCCTTGCTCCGCCTCGTCCCACGCAGTCCGCTGCGAAAAGCATGGCTGACCAGCCGGGGTGCGCCGCCCCGGTTGTGTCCACACGTCCGAGACACCACATCGCTGTCCATTCCAGACACAACCGACCGTCGCGAACGACGGAGACAGGACAAGGCGATGCGCGGCATCCATCACGTAACGGCAATTGCGGGCAAGCCCCAGCGCAATCTCGATTTCTACGCACACGCGTTAGGCCTGCGCTGCGTCAAGCGGACCGTAAATTTCGATGACCCGGGCACCTATCATTTCTACTTCGGCGACGAGGCAGGCAACCCCGGCAGCATCCTGACGTTCTTTCCCTGGGAGTACGCCGCTCCGGGGCGGGGCGGCGTCGGCCAGACGCTGACGACGTCGTTCCGTGTGCCGGCGGAGTCGATCGGCTACTGGACGCACCGCTTTGTCGACAAGGGTATCCCGCACGAAGCCCCAACCCGGCGCTTCGGGCAGCCGGTGCTGGCTTTCACCGATCCCGACGGCCTGAGTCTGGCGCTGGTCGGAGTGCCCGGTGCCGAGGCCGAACCCGCATGGAGCGGCTCCGAAGTGCCGGCTGATCATGCCATCCGCGGACTTGCCGGCGTGACCCTGCTGCTCGAGACGGCGGCCCCAACGGCCGCAGTGCTGACGGACGTGCTGGGATTCGCCGAGGTCGGCCGCGAGGATACCCACATCCGCTACCGCGCCTACAATGGTCCCGGCGGCGTGGTCGACATCCGCGAGGCAGGGAGCTTCCTCGCGGGCCGCATGGGTCGTGGCTCGGTGCACCACGTCGCATTCCGGGCGGCAGACGACGCCGAGCAGGAAGCCATGGCCACGAGACTCACGCGGAATCACGGGCTGGAGCCGACCGAGCAGAAGGATCGTCAATATTTCCGCTCGATCTACTTCCGGGAGCCCGGCGGCGTGCTGTTCGAGATCGCCACGGATGCCCCGGGCTTCACAGTGGACGAGCCCCTGACCGAGCTGGGCGGAAGCCTGAGGCTCCCCGCCTTCCTCGAGCCGCGCCGCAAGCAGCTGGAGATGGTTCTTCCGAGCCTTGAGACGGCTGCGTGATCCAAGCCGGCGCGGGCGCGGGCAAGATTGCGCTCAGAACGGCATCAACCCGAAGCTGAAATTCTGGGTCTTGTCGAAGGGCTGCTTGAAAATCGGAAAGGCATAGTCTGCCCTGAGCGCGCCGATCGGTGAATCCCAGGCCAGCCCGACGCCGACCGAGGCACGCATGGCCGGCGTGCTGCCGACGGCGCCCGGCTGCTTCGCCGCCGTGGCGTTGAGCCCCCACAGCGATCCCGCGTCGGCGAAAACAGCGCCCCGAAGGCCGAAATCCTGCGGAACGCCGGGGATCTGGAACAGCAGCTCGGCGGTGGTGGAGTAGAACATCTTGCCGCCGAGCGCGTCCTGGTTGGCGCTCAGCGTATCGCGTGGGCCGTAGCCGGCCGAGGCGAAGCCTCGGACTGTCTCGTTGCCCTTGTAGAAGAGGTCGAGCAGCCTCACGTCCTGGCCGCCCCAACCCGTGATGATGCCGCCGGTCGCCCGACCCATGGCCGTTATCTCGTCCGTGATGGCGTAGTAGCCGCGCGCCTCGCCGACGGAGCGGATGTAGCGCACGTCGCCGCCGACGCCCGCCAGATCCTGGGCAACGGTGTAGAATACGCCGGAGGTGGGCCGCCGCTTGTTGTCGCGCGTATCGTAGGTGACCGAGTAGCCGACCGAGGATGTGTAGTAGATGTTGGACGATGCGCCAGGGAAGCCGGCCGCTTCCTGGATCGCCGCCGATGCACCGGGGCCGACGTCGTAGAGCTTGTTGCGGGCGAAGGTGTAGTTGGTGCCGACGGACCACTCGTCGCTGATCGGATAGCGTGCGCGCAGCGTGCCGCCGATACGCTGGCTCTTGTAGGACGCCTGGTCGGTGTAGTCGATGTCCTTGTAGAAGAGATCGAAACCGGCCGCGACATTGGAGCCGAGGAAGTGCGGCTCGGTGAAGCCGATGTCAGCCTGCATGCGGGTCAGGCTGCCGGCAAGCTTCAGGCGTAGCCATTGGCCGTTGCCGAACAGGTTGCGCTCGACCAGCGAGATGTCCCCGACGATGCCCTCCGTCGTCGAGTAGCCGACGCCGAAGCCCAGATCCATGGTCTCCTGCTCCACCACCTCGAGGATGAGAACGACCCGGTCGGGCGCCGACCCCGGTTGACGTTTGGCCGTCACGCTCTTGAAGAAGCCCAGCGCCTGCACGCGGCGACGGGCGCGCTCCAACATGAACGCGTTGACCACGTCGCCCTCGGCGATCCTGAACTCACGCCGGATCACGAAGTCCTTGGTCTTCCGGTTGCCGACGATGTCGATGCGGTCGATTGTGATGCGCGGGCCGTCCACGATGCTGAAGGCGACCGCGACGGTGCGGCCCGCGGCATCGCGCTTGGGCGCGACTTTGACCTGCGCCGCCGGCTGACCCTGGTCGCTCAGGGCCAGCGTCATCTTCTCGACCGACTTCTCGACTGCGTCCTGGCTGTAGGCGGCCCCCGGCTTGATCGCAACAAGCGACTGCAGGCCCTGTGCATCGACGCCGCGCAGGCTCGTCTCGACGGATGCTGGAGCGAAGGTGTACCGCTCGCCTTCCTCGACGGTGAAGGTGACGGTATAGCCAGTGCCCTCGGCACTCTGCTCCGCCTTCGCCGAGATCACGCGTGCGTCCGGGAAGCCCTGCTTTTGGTAGTGGCGGCGCAGCAATTCCTTATCCTGGTTGATCCGCTCGGGATCGTAGAACGCCGCGGCCTTGAGAACGTCGAACCAGCCGGACTGGCTGGTGGAGATGACGTCGCGTAGCTGGGACGCGGTGAACGCGCGATTGCCGACGAAGTTGATGGCATCGACCTTGGTGACCGCACCTTCCCTGACGATGTAGGCGACCTGGACACGGCCGTCGGATTGATAGACGACACTCGGCTCCACCGAGGTAGTGAGCCGCCCGAGGCGCCGGTAATGCTCGCGCAGGCGTACTGCATCAGCGTGGGCTTTGGACGCCGTATAGCGGGCCTTTGGCTTCAGCTGTATCTGCTCGTCGAGCTTGGCCTTGTCGGTGATTGTACTGCCCTCGATGAACACTCGCTCCACGATGGGGTTCTCGACGACCTTCACGACCAGCGTGCCCCCGCGCCGCTCGATGCGCACCTGGGCGAACAGGCCGGTCGCGAACAGGGCCTTGATGGATTGATCGATCTTGGCCGGATCGTACGGATCGCCCTTGCCGAGCTTGAGCTGCGCGCGCAGCGTGTCCGCTTCGACCGTCTTGTTGCCCGTGAACTCCACGCCCGTGACGGTCTCGGCCGCGTGCACAGGGGCGACCAGCACCAGACATGCGAGCAGCGCCCAAAGCCCGGATGCTGCCTTCTCCCTCGATGGGTCGGGCCGGGCGCGGGGCGACAAGCGTTGCCTGCCGCCGCGAAGGCCGCAGAAGCTTAGCGCCAAACTCGATACCCAGGACGCAACGCGCATCTAACGCCGTGACACTACAGACGCCAGTTCGCGCGCTGCGGACTTTCGTCCCGCACGCAATGCCTAGCGTAAGCGGCACCCCCTGCCACCAAGCCTCTGAGCTATCGAATCATTGAGGCGAGAATGCGCGTCCCGGCAGCCCCCGTGGGGGCGCCGCAACGCAGCCGGTCACTCCTGCGGGTAACGCCAGGGCTTAGCCGGCTGGCTGGCACCCTCGTCGATGGTCCACTGGGGCAACGAGAGGCCCGGGGACACGTCGCTGAACACCATGCGAACGCGCGTGCCCACGCCCACCCGCTTCACCATCTCCGACGGCGCCAGCTTGCCGTCGGGAGTGGCGAGATTGCCGACGACGCGCAGGGCGTCGTGCTCGGTCGGCCTGCCCTTCTGCGTGTCGAGGTCGACCAGCAGGATCATGTAGGGCGTATGCGCCTTGAAGGCTGGCTGGATGGCGTGGTGCACCTCGGTGTAGGAGTGCACGGCACCCTTGCCTTCAACCGGCACCCACCTCGCCTCGGGCGACGTGCAGAATGGGCAGGCCGTGGTCGGTGGATAGCGGAGTTGGTTGCAGGACCCACACTGTTGCAAGTGGAAATTGTGCTCGGCGCAGTGGCCGAAGTAGGCGCGGTTCTCGACCTCCAGGTCGTTGAGATCGAGTCCCATTCCAAGGTACTGGGCCTGGATCGGCATGAGCGTTGTCTCCCTCAATCGCGCCGCATGACCATGGCCGAGCCGGTGCCCGGCATGGCCCAGCCGAGATTGGCCGTAACCTCGCACTTCTTGACCTGCCGGCAGCCACCCTCCTTGTAGTCGTAGGTGTGCTGGCGTTTGCCGTCCGGTCCGACAGGGCAGCTGTCGTCGACGTCATGGCGCAGCTGGCGCACGTTCTCGATCACCATGTTCATCCCGTGCGTATAGCCCTCGCACAGGTGCCCGCCGCTCGTGTTGTTGGGGCGTCGGCCGCCAAGATTGATGGTGCCGTTGCTGACGTAATCTCCGCCATCGCCCTTCTTGCAGAAGCCGTAGTCCTCCAGCTGCAGCATGGTGGTGAAGGTGAAGGCGTCGTAGGAGCCTGTGACGTCCACATCCTCGGGTCCGACGCCGGAGTTGGGCCAAAGGATCTCGCGCGCGTATTTGCCGGCAACGGTGGAGATGGGGCCGTGCTGGTAGTGCATGTCGATGCGCGGCTTGCACACGCGCCCCGCGACGCCCCGGATCAGGGCGCGCGGCTTGGCGCAGTCGCGAGCCCGATCGGCGCTGGTGACGATGATGGCCGTGGCGTTGTCGGTCTCCACGCAGCAATCGAGCAGGTGCAGCGGCTTGCAGATGATGCGGCTCGCCAGCACGTCCTCCACGGTCACCCGCTTCTTGTAGTAGGCCTTGGGGTTGTTGGAGGCGTGGTTGCTGTGGGCGGCCCGCACGGCGGCGACCTGAGCCGGCGTCGTGCCGTAGTCGTGCATGTGGCGCATGAACGTCGGGCTGAACATCTGCCCGGCGCTCTGCCAGCCGTAGGCGCGGTTGTGCAGCATCTCGCCGGAGACGGGCACCGCCGAACGGGCCCCCGTGCCCCCGATGCGCACTTGCGAGAAACCGTTCATGGCACGGAAGATGACGACCGCCTTGCACATGCCGGCTTCCATCACCCCCATGGCGATGCCGATCAGCGCTTCCGTCGACGACCCGCCCCCGAACACGTCCATGTAGAAATTCAGGCGGATGCCGACATCACCGGCGATGAAGGTGGAGAAAGTGGAGTCCCCGGATTGGTATGACAACATACCGTCGACATCGGATGCCTTGAGCCCCGCGTCCTGCAGGGCATTGCGCACCGCCCAGGTGCCGAGCCCGCGCGTGGTGGTGCCGGAGCCGCGCGTGTAGGTGGTCTCTCCCACGCCGACGATGGCGTACTTGTCCCTCAGGTACCTGGGGGTCGATGCATCGGCGTCAGCTGGGAGAGGCATGGCGCGGTATCCTCGATAGTTGCTTCTTGTACGGCTGCGCTTTCGGCCGCTTCGGCCGAGACTAGACAGGCTCGGACGCGTCGAAAAGGGAACAAAGACGGCCCGGAGGCAGGCATCGTTGCGCGCCGCGTTGCGCGCTTGCTTCGCAATGTCCCGATCCTTCACTCATTCTTAGGCGTGCCGGAGAGCATGCAGATTTCGCATGCGGAACAAGTGTTTCCGGAATGCCTGAGCACCGGGCGCTTAACATCCCCTTGAGCAACTTTTGTTAGCGCTTTGGGGACGTATTGAGTGGGGAAGTCGTGTCACGCGTTCTCGCCTGCCTTGCGGCAGAGCACAATCTACGGCTCGTGCTTCTCGCGGCGCTGGTCTGCGCGGCCACTTCTTTCACGTCGTTCCGCGCCTATTCCTATGTGGCTCAGGAGCAGGGCGCGCGCCGCGTTGGCTGGATCTTCCTGACGGCAATTTGCACTGGCGCGGGCATCTGGGCGTCCTACTTCGTAGCCATGCTGGCCTATGAGCCCGGCCACACCACGGCCTATGACCCCATCCTCGTTATAGCCTCCCTGCTGATCGCAGCTACGGGCGCCTTGGTGGGCTTCGCGATCTCCTCGCGAGGCAGCCGGCCGACGGCGATCGCTGGCGGGGCCATCATTGGCGTCGGCATTGGCCTCATGCGCTTCACCGGCCTCGGCGCCCTGCATGTTCCCGGCACGATCGCGTGGCATCACGATCTCATATTCGTCGGGATTGTCATGGCCGCCGTGTTCGGGGCTGCCGCGTTGCTCGCCTGGCATGAGCTGCGGCAGAGCTGGGGCCTCTGGTTGGCCCCGGCGTTGCTGATGCTGGCGGTCTGGAGCCTGCATCTGACCGGTGTGGGGGCCATAGTGATCGAGGCCGATCCGCGCCTCGCCGTACCCCGCGCCTCCGTCAGCGGCTCGACGCTTGCCATTTCCGTGTCCGCCATCGCCGGCCTCGTGCTGCTTGCCTTCTTGTCGACGATTCTCATCACCAGCGAAGGCGACCGCGAGGCCCTCGTCCGCAGCCAGGAACTCGTGGATGCGGCATTCGACGGGGTCGTGGAGGCGCTGGACGGCCGGATCGTCAACGTCAACACCCGCATCGCCATCCTGACGGGCTGGACAGCCAAAGAGCTGCAAGGTCGGAAAGTCGTCGGCGATCTCCTGGCGGGCGATCTCGCCGGGCCCTGCGGTGAAGCCCTCGAGGGGCGGCTCGCAACGGCGACCGGCCCAGCCATTCCCGTCGAGGTCGTGCGGCGGTCCCTGGGCCGCAGCGCACGCGCCAACGAGGTCTACACGGTCCGCGACCTCACCGAGCGGCGCCGGGTCGAGGCTGAGCTGCGGCGCCAGAACGTGGCCCTGCAGCAGCGGGAGGACGAGCTTGGCGCCCAGAACCGCCGCTTCCAGGCGACGCTCGCCAACATGCCGCTCGGGCTTTGCATGATCGATCCCGAGTTTCGCATCGTCATCTGCAATCAGCGCTACATCGACATGTACGGCCTGCCGGCGCATCTCGTGCAGCCGGGTGCGCCGATCGCGGGTGTCGTGGAGTACCGCTTCGACAAGGGCCTCCACACGCAGGCCGAGCTCGACGACTACCGGCGTAACGGCTTCAAGACCTCGCTTGCAGCATCGATCAAGACCTCCCACCTGACCGACGGCCGCACCATTCTCATCTCACTCCAGCCCACGGGGGACCGCGGCTGGATCGCGCTGCACGAGGACATCACGGAGCGGCACGCGCTGAGCACGCGCCTCGAAGAGCAGAATGTGCTTCTGCGCCAGCGCGAGCAGATGCTCGAGGCCCGCAATCACAGCCTCGATCAGGCGCTGGCCAAGGTGGCGGAGCAGAAGGCCGACCTGGACGTGGCGCTGGCCAGCATGTCTCAGGGCCTCGCCATGTTCGACGCCGACGAGCGGCTGGTCCTCGCCAACGATCGCTACGCGGAGATCTACGGTCTCGAGCCGCGGCACCTGAAGCTCGGAACGACACTGCGCGAGCTGATCGAGTATCGCATCGCACGCGGGCTCTATCCCGGCATGACGGCCGACGATGTGCTGGGCAATATGCGCGGCCGCCTAGCAGGTGGCAACGCCAACCAGCTACTGAGCAAACCGCGCGACGGGCGCACCATCTCCGTGTCGATCCAGCCGCGCAGCGACGGCGGCTGGGTGGTTACGCTGCACGACCTCACCGAGCGCGAGACGCTCAACGCCCAGCTCCGCGAGCAGAATGCGCTCCTGCGGCAGCGGGAAGAGGAGCTGGCGGCGCAGAACGCGCTCTTTGATACCGCCATCGGCAACATGTCCCAGGGCATGTGCCTGTATGACAGCGACCACCGCATCGTATTCGCGAACGCCCGCTTCGCCGAGCTCTACGGGCTTTCCCCGGACATCGTGCGCCCCGGCGCGAGCATTCGGGACATCATTGCGGCGCGTATCGCCAACGATGGCTGCCGGGGGCCGGAGGCCGATAGCGTCGTCCGCGACGGCCTGGCCGGCTTCGCCCAATGTGTGAGCGAGCTTGTTCACATGAGCGACGGCCGATACATCTCGGTGGTGCGACGGCCGATGCCGGGCGGCGGGATGCTCACCACGCACGAGGACATCACCGAGCGGGAAAGACTTACCGCTCAGCTGGCCCGTCAGAACGAGCTGCTTGTGCACCGCGAGCAGGAGCTCAATGTCCGCAACGAGCAGCTCGACGTCGCCATGAACAACATGGCGCAGGGCCTCGCCATGTTGGACCCCGAGCAGCGGCTGATCATCTGCAACCGGCGCTACCGGGAGATGTATGGCCACACCGCGGAAGAGGTGAGGCCGGGGACGAGCCTTCGGCAGATTCTCGAGCATCGCTTCGCCAAAGGTGTCTACCCCTTGAGCGACAAGGAGGCCTTCATCGACGGCTGGACCACGTCGTTCGGCGAGGTGTCGTCGCGCATCCAGGAACTCTCGGACGGGCGCATCATCAGTGTGCTGCGTCGGCGCACCGGCGACGGCGGGCGCGTCATCACGCATGAGGACATCACGGAACGTCAGCAGCTGCACACGCGCCTCGAGGAGCAGAACTGCCGCCTTGTGCAGCAGGAGGAGAGGCTGCGGACCCAGAACCTTCAGCTCGACGCGGCGCTCAACAACATGCTGCAAGGCCTGGCATTGTTCGATGCCGATTTGCGACTCGTCCTGTGCAACAAGCGCTATGCGCTGATGTACGGATTGTCTCCCGAGCAGGTGCTGCCGGGCGCGTCGTTGCGGTCGATCATCGAGTTGCGCATCGCCAAGGGCGAGTTCGCGGGCAAGAGTGCCGAAGAGCTCATCAAGGGCATGCTCGCGCGCTCGGCCGGCCAGGAAGCCACCCACTATACGAGCCAGCTGACCGACGGCCGCTACATCGCCGTGTCCGTGCAGCCGATGCCTGACGGAGGCACGGTGACGACCCACCACGACATCACCGAGCAGCGCCGGTCCGAGGCCAAAATCGCGCACATGGCGCTGCACGACACCCTGACCGGCCTGCCCAATCGCGTTCTGCTCAACGAGCGGCTCGACGATGCGCTGCGCCGCTTCAAGCGGGGCGAGATCGTCGCAACGCACCTGATCGATCTCGACCACTTCAAGACCGTGAACGACACCCTCGGTCACCCCGCCGGCGACAGTCTGCTCAAGAGCGTGGCCGACCGCCTGCGGTCCGTGGTTCGCGAGACCGATACGATCGCACGCATGGGCGGCGACGAGTTCGCCATCGTCCAGACCGGCATCGTTCAGCCCGCCGATGCCACAGCACTGGCCCACCGGGTCATCGAGGCAGTAGGGGCGCCCTACGTGATCGAGGGCCACCAGGTCGTCATCGGCACCAGCATCGGCATCGCCGTGTGCCCCACGGACGGCACGACCCATGACCAGCTGATCAGGAACGCCGACCTGGCTCTCTACCGTGCCAAGGGCGACGGGCGCCGCACCTATCGCTTCTTCGAGCAGGAGATGGACGCCCAGATGCAGGCGCGCCGCCTCGTGGAGAACGATCTGCGCGAGGCCCTCGCGGCCGGCCAGTTCGAATTGCACTACCAGCCCTACGTCAACCTCGAACGTGACGAGATCAGCGGCTTCGAGGCGCTGGTGCGCTGGCGCCATCCGGAGAAGGGCCTTATCGCTCCCGGCACTTTCGTCCCTCTGGCGGAGGAAATCGGGCTCATCATACCGCTCGGCGAATGGGCCATCCGCGAGGCCTGCGCCGCCGCCGTGCAATGGCCGGGCGACCTCAAGGTCGCCGTCAACCTGTCGCCCGCGCAATTCAAGAGCGCTGGGCTCGTGCAGGTGGTGATCAATGCCCTGGCCACCACCGGGCTGCCCGCCGAGCGGCTGGAGCTCGAGATCACCGAGACGACGCTGATGCTGGACAGCGAGGCGACGCTCAACATGCTCTACCAGATGCGCGCGCTGGGTGTCAGGATCGCGTTGGACGACTTTGGCACCGGCTATTCCTCCCTCAGCCTGCTGCAAAGCTTTCCCTTCGACAAGCTGAAGATTGATCGCTCGTTCGTGAAGGACATCGCCGAAGGTGTCGGCTCGCTCAACATCGTGCGCGCCGTGACCGCGATGGCGGCCGGTCTCGGCATGACCACAACCGCGGAGGGGGTAGAGACGCAGCAACAGCTCGACACCGTCAGGGCCGAGGGCTGCACCGAGATGCAGGGTTTCGTCTACAGCAAGCCTCTGCCCGCTGCCGCCGTGGGGTCCTTCTTGTCCGAGCGGCACAAGCCGCGCGCGGATCGGCTCGAGCCGGACGAACAAGTCGGCGGCGCCGCGACCGCGGCGGCCTGACCAGCGTTCCTAGACAGCGGTTGGGTCCAGCTAGAGCACCTTGCCGGGGTTGAGGATGCCCTTGGGATCGAGGGCTGCCTTGATGCGCCGCATCAGGTCCATCTCGACGTCGCTCTTCACGCGCGCCAGATCGGCCCGCTTCATCTGGCCGATGCCGTGCTCGGCGGAGATCGATCCGCCGAGATCGATGACGATATCCTGCACGCTGCGGGTGATGTCGTCCCACAGCACCATGAAGTCCACCTTCCGCATGGCGGGAGGCTGCGCGATGTTGTAGTGCACGCTGCCGTCGCCGAAGTGCGCGAGCGGCACGGGACGCGCGCCGGGGCACAGCCGTGCGACCGCAGCATCGGCGCGGGCGATGAGTGTGGGGATCTTCGCGACCGGCACCGACACGTCGTTCTTGATGTTGCCGCCCTCGGGCTTCTGTGCGGGCGAATAGGATTCGCGCAGGCGCCAGAAGTCGCGCGCTTGCGTGAGCGAGGCCGCAATTGCTGCATCGAGCACGAGGCCGCGCTCGCTCGCGACCGTGAGCACATCCGTGAGGACGCGGTTGGCCGCGCCGTCGGCGGCGAGCCCCGAAGTCTCGATCAGCACGTACCAGGGGTGTCGGGCGGCGAACGGATCGCGTGTGCCGGGCGTATGCTTAAGCACGAGATCGAGCACGATGCCGGCCATGACCTCGTAGGCGGTGAGCCCCTGGCCGGCCGTTTCCTGCGCCAGGCTGTACAGCGGCAGTGCCGAGGCGAGATCGGGCAATGCCACGAATGCCGTCGCCACCTCCGCGGGCTTGGGAAAGAGCTTCAGCACAGCCGCCGTTATGACGCCGAGCGTACCTTCAGAGCCGATGAACAGGTTTTTCAGATCGTAACCGCTGTTGTCCTTTTTCAGGCCCTTGAGGCCATTCCAGACGCGGCCGTCGGCCAGAACCACCTCCAACCCCAGTACAAGTTGGCGCGCATTGCCATAGGCGAGCACGCTCACCCCGCCGGCGTTGATGGCGATGTTGCCACCAATCTGACAGGTGCCCTCCGAGGGCAGGCTCAGCGGGAACAGGCGGCCGGCTTCGGCGGCAGCTGCCCGAGCCTCGGCAAGCGTCGCGCCCGCCTCCACGGTCATGGTGTAACCCTCGGGATCGACCGCCCGCACGGCCTTTAACCGCCCAACGGACAGCAGAATCTCACCGTCGACCGGCATTTGACCGCCGACGAGCCCGGTGTTGCCCGCCTGCGGCACGACGGGGATCGCATGCGCGTGGGCGAGCGCCAGCACGTTCGCAACCTCGTCGGTTGTGCCGGGGCGCACTACAACCGATGCTCGCCCCTCGTACATATCGCGCCATTCGCGCAGGTAGGGGAGCTGCAGGTCGCGATCCGTCAGTGCGTGCTGCGGTCCCACGATGTCGCGCAGGCGAGCGATCAGCTCGGAACTGAGCTCGATAGGGCGGCGTCTCCCGCTCATGGCAGTTTCGCGGCCCGTCTCAGCCGGTCGTTGATGGCTTCGCCCAGGCCCTCGTGCGGGATCGGCATGACGGCGATGGTGGCAGCCCCCGGGCGGTCGAGAGTGCGCAGCGCGGCGAACAGATTGGCGGCAGCCTCCGCAAGATCACCGCTCGCGCTCAGATTGAACGTGACACCGGAATGTTCCGGCACGATGCGGCCGAAGGCCAGCAATGCCTCGCCGTCGTGCACATCGCGCACCTCGAGGCGCAGCCTCGCGGCTGGCGCATAGTGTCGTGCCAGCATGCCAGGCGATGTCGGCTTTCCGGGCTCGCCCTTGGCCACGGCCACGGGCTGGCCGAGAGCGCGGCCGATAGCCTCGCGCGGAACGCCGCCGAGCCGCAAAACGATCGGTTCGCTGCCGCTGACGTCGACCACGGTGGACTCCAGGCCGATGGGTGTCGAGCCCCCGTCAAGGACGACGGCGACGCTGGAGCCAAGATCGGCGTCCACATGCGCCGCACACGTCGAGCTGACATGGCCCGATCGGTTGGCGCTCGGTGCAGCGACGGGCCGCCCA
>Ga0111538_10006822_pt1 | contig 15416 bp, 12 predicted proteins | sample SoiMethybrSBSTD1_FD_79669 | JGI IMG/M metagenome (GOLD analysis project Ga0111538, IMG submission 79669) | Bulk soil microbial communities from a Populus tree surrounding site in Tennessee, USA - Soil MetaG P. TD hybrid SBSTD1 (version 2)... | ecosystem: Environmental > Terrestrial > Soil >...
ACGAACAGGTCATCGACGGCGAGTGCTGGCGCTGCGGCACGGCGGTGGTGCAGAAAGATCTCGAGCAGTGGTTCTTCAAGATCACGCACTACGCGGACGATCTGCTGCAGGCGGCCGAAGGACTGTCGAAGTGGCCCGAAAAAGTCCTGACGATGCAGCGGAACTGGATCGGGCGATCGGACGGCGCCCGCGTGCGCTTCCCGATCCAGGGCGCGAACGATTCGATTGAGGTCTTCACGACGCGCATCGACACGATCTTCGGCGCGACGTTCATGATGCTCGCTCCGGAGCATGGCCTGGTCGCGACGTTCGCGAAAGAATCGGAAGACGAAAAGGCGTTCCTGGCAAAGGCGCAGAAGTTCCGGGCGCAGGATCGCGCCGGACGGATGACCGGCGAGGTGGCCAAGGAAGGTTTCTTCACCGGTCGATTCGCGATCAATCCCTACACCAACAAGCCGATCCCGATCTGGGTCGCGAATTACGTGCTCGGTGAATACGGAACGGGCGCGGTGATGGGCGTGGCGGCGCACGACGAGCGCGATTTCGACTTCGCGCGGAAATACCAGCTGCCGATCATCCCGGTGATCCGCCCGGCACAGGGTGAAGCGCCGGCCGAAGCTACGTTCTACGACACCACGCCGAACGACGTGCTCTTCAACTCGGGCCGCTTCGACGACATGAAGGCCGACCAGGCGATCAGGATGATCACCGCGGACGCGGAACAGCGCGGCATCGGTCACGGCACCGTGCAGTACCGGCTGAAGGACTGGGGTATTTCCCGTCAGCGCTATTGGGGCACGCCGATCCCTATGATTCATTGCCCGACCGACGGCATCGTGCCGGTGCCGGACGATCAGCTGCCCGTGGAGTTGCCGAAGGTCGCGGAGTTCACCGGCCGTGGTGATTCACCGCTGGCCAGCATTCCCGAGTTCGTCAACGTGAAGTGTCCGAAGTGCGGCGGGCCCGCCCGCCGCGAGACCGACACGATGGACACGTTCGTCGATTCGTCGTGGTACTTCTATCGATTCGCCGACGCCCACAACGATCAGCTGCCGTTCGATCCCAAGAAGGTCGCCTATTGGGCGCCGGTGGATTTCTACAGCGGCGGCGTCGAGCACGCGATCCTGCACCTGATCTACTCGCGCTTCTTCGCGCGGGTATTTCACGATCTGGGCATGATCGATCACAAGGAGCCGTTCACGCACCTGCTGACGCAGGGCATGGTGCTGAAAGACGGCGCCGTGATGTCGAAGTCGAAAGGCAACGTCGTCGATCCGGATTCGATGACCGAGAAGTTCGGCTCGGACGCGCTGCGACTCTACGTGATGTTCGTGGCGCCGCCGGAGAAGGAAGTCGAGTGGAACGATTCGGGCCTCGAAGGCAGCTTCCGGTTCCTGGCGCGGGTGTGGCGCATTGCCGATCAGTGGCGCGACGCCGCCTGCGGAGGAGGCGAAGGTCATAGCGCGATCGATCAGGCGGCCTTGTCCGGCGCCGAGCGGAACCTGCGCCGCAAGACGCACGACACCATCAAGCGCGTCACGACCGATATCGACGTTCGGCAGCAGATGAACACCGCCGTCTCGGCGATGATGGAGCTGGTCAACGAGCTCTATGCGTTCACTGAAAAAGGCGAGCGCTCGGCGCAGACTGGGCGCGTGGCCCGCGAGGCGGTCGAATCGCTGATCGTGATGCTGTCGCCGTTTGCGCCGCACACGATGGAAGAGCTGTGGCAGATGTACGGCCATGCCGATGGGCTGAGCGCGGCACACTGGCCATCGTCCGACGCCGACGTGGCGAAGGCCGAGGAGCTGGAAATTCCCGTCCAGGTGAACGGCAAGCTCCGTGGCGTGGTCAAGGTGCCGCCGTCGATCACCGACGCCGAGCTCGAAAAAATCGCGCTCGCCGACGCCAAAGTCCAGGCGCACATCGCCGGCAAGACGGTGAAGAAAGTTGTCATCGTCAGGAGTAGACTGGTGTCGATCGTTGTATGACAGGCCAACAGGCCAATAGGCCACCAGGCGAACAGGCCATCAGCAGGCGAGAGCTGCTGCGGGCGCTACCAATCCTGGCCGCGGGCGTCGGCGCCGCGTCGTGCGGGTATGCGCTCGCCGGCCGCGGCTCGTTCCTGCCCGACTACATCAAGACGCTCGGCATCCCGATGTTCGGCAATGCCACGCCGTATCAAAGCGTCGAGCAGGCGTTCACGCAGAAGGTCCGCCTCGAGTTCCAGAGCCGCCGGCGCTACACGGTGGTGCCGACCGATGAAGGCGTCGATGGCGTGGTGCGCGGGGAGATCCAGTCGATCAGCCTGCAGCCGGTCGGCTTGAACGATCAACAGCTCGCGTCGCGGGCTCGCGTCACCGTCATGGTGAAGGTGAGGTTCGAGGACGTCAAGGATGGCAAGACGCTGTGGGAGAACCCGGCGCTGTCGTTCTCGGATGAGTACGAGCTTGCCAATCCCAGCCTCGGCCAGGACGTCTCGGCCTTTGTCGGGAACGATCGGGTCGCGATGGACCGCCTGTCGACTGACTTCGCACGCACGGTTGTGAGTGCGATCCTCGAGGCCTTCTGAGCACAGTCGTCGAAATCCGGAAGGTCATCAAGAGCGGCAAGACCGGTCCGCTCTATCTCCTCGAAGGCGACGACCTCCAATCGCGTCACGATCTCGCGATCGAGTTTGCCGGCATCGTCGACGAAGGCCTGCAGGCGTTCAACGTCCAGAGTTTCTACGCCAACGAAGCGACGAATGCGGCGGGCCGCGATCAGCTGATCGGGTCGCTGCTCTCGAATGCGCGCACGCTGCCGATGATGGCGCCGCGGCGCGTCATCGTGGTCCACGAAGCGGATCGATTGCTGGCGCCGAAGCGCGCGAAAGACGACGAAGAGGGCGAAGTCGAAGTCCCGAAGAAGGGCAAGCGCGTGGCGACCACGCCGGCGGAGGAGCTCGAGGCCTACATCGAGCAGCCCGAGCCGATGACGACGCTGATCTTCGTGTCCGGCCCGCTCGACGGAAACCGGCGCGTCGTCAAGCTGTTGCGAAAGCACGCCGACATCGTCGACTGCGGCACGCTGCACGATCCGCGTGAGGCGGCGATGTGGATCACGAAGCGGCTCGAAAAAGACGAGCTGACGATCGATCCGAAAGCGATCAGCCTGCTGTTGTCGTCGACCGGGCTGACGCTCGGCCGGATCCGTCCCGAGATCGAAAAGCTGATCCTGTATGCGGCGGGGGAGTCGTCGATCACGGCGGCGCACGTGAAAGACGTCGTGATTCCCCAGGAGGAATCCGAGGGCACGTTCGCGCTGATGGACGCCGTGCGGAATTCCAATGCGCCGCGTGCCCTTCGCGAGATCTCCGCGCTGATCGACTCCGGTATTCAACCGCCGATGATTCTCGGCCAGCTGCGTGCCGCCACGATCCAGTTGCGTGGCGATCAGCGCGTGAAGAACGGTCTCGAAGCAGTGTTCCGGACCGACCTGGCGATTAAATCCTCGTCCGGAACGCCTCAGTATCTGCTTGAGTGCCTCGTCGTCGAGCTCTGCGGCAGATAACCACGAACTCTATTCTTCCGTGACCTTCGAGATCAACGAACGTGGTGTCGCTTCGCGCCTCTGGGGCTCGACTCGTCGGCGCATTCTCACTGAAGATCGCTCATGCGATCTAAAACAAAAAGGCCCGGCTGGCGTTTGCCAACCGGGCCGTTCCTTTCGAACTTCTACGCCTTAAGCGCGACGGTAGCTTGCCGCAACGATTACTCCGAGACCTAAACCGAGGAGCAGCATCGTGTCGGACTGGTCGGGAACAGTTGGCGGCGGTTCGTTAATGCCTGCGATACCGGACACGTGGAACGCGGCCAAGAAGATGTTGTCGGTCGCGTCGGGGTTCTGCGTGAACACATTGATGCTGGTGTCGCCAAGCGTTATGTAGGGAACCAGATTGTATTTTTCCTTATCGTCCCCGTAGGCCGGAAGTAACGGTGAAAAGGGATCATCGAAACTGCCGACCGTGATCAACGACCCATCAGCCACCTGGAGCCCGTCGTCGTTGTTGCCGGCATTGTTGGTGATCGTCGTGCCGTTGACCTGAATCGTCGACTTCTGACCACAGCAGCTAAAGCTGTCGCCGATAATCATTTCGGCGAAGAAGCCCGGAGCGGCTGGGTTCAGAGGGTTGCTGAAATTGATCGCGGTGGCGTCGCCGTTGACGTTGGAGTAACCATCAAGGATACCGACGGTCGCGACCGGTAACAAAGGATTGCTGTAGACCACCACCAGCGCCTCGCCGTCTTGGCTCGCGCTGGCTTCGGTGACTGTGAAGTTATATACGCCGCCCGGGCCTCCGTTGACGACGGACGCTACTATGCCCGTCACATCAGCTCTTGCCGAGGAGAGCAAGCAGCACGGACCGGAGGACGGATTGGGAACTGCTGGACCGTAGGCCACAAGATTCCCGTTGAACGTCGAACCGATACCGGCATTCGTCGGGTTCCGGAACGTCGCCGTGTACAGGTAGGCGGCAAGAACCGTCGAACCCAGAGGGACCGACGCGGAGATTGTGCCCGAGTTGTCCAAACTGCCAAAGCCGTCTGACGAATAGCCGACCGTTCCCGTGTACGACTGAAAGGTCGTCAGGGAGGCGTCAGCCTGTCCCGGGAGGAATGCGAGCGCCAGTGCTGCTACCACGAGTGAACGGCTAAGCAATCGAGACATTTGAGACTCCCACGTGAGAATACGGTCACCGAAAGGCTGCTGAGCGCACTCAAGCAGATTCGATGCCAGAAAGACTCCTTCGCCCGGCCGGTATGTTGTTGAAGAAATTAGGCCGGGTTTTTACGAAAGTGCCACCCCAACCAGTTACCTAAGGGGATGGGTTAGTCAGAAGGTTGTAAAGGATTCCGACGCTCTCATTGAGCCAGCGTCGGAATCTTATTGAGCCAGCGTCGCAACAAGGGTTTCGACTTCGCGCCGGTTGCTCAATTCGCCCTTCAACAGTAACGCGCGCCGGAGTTCCGTTAGGGCCTCTTGCTTGCGGCCTGCCTTGGCGTAGGCCATTCCGAGATGTGCGGCAATGTCGCCTCGGGTGGGGGCGAGACTCTTTGCCTTGCTAAATGCTGCAATGGCTCGTGCATATTCGGCGCGCTTGTAGTGCACCCATCCGAGGGTGTCTTGCCCGTCCACGTATTCGGGCTCCCGTTTGGCCGCCGCCTGGGCGAGCTTGAGGGCTTCTTCCAGATCTCTGCCCTGGTCTGCGAGGATCCACGCCAGATTATTCTGGGCCACCGTGTTCTCTGCGTCGAGCTTGAGAACCGCTCGATAGGCCGTCTTCGCCCCTTCTAGATCGCCCGATCGGAGGGCAATGTCGGCCAGCCCCAGTCTGGCCATCGCGTACGAGGCATCGATGGAAAGCGCGAGGGTAAATTGCGCCGTTGCCGCCGGCACCTCGCCCAGGGCGAGGTGCGCGCCGCCAAGCGCGGTCAATGTGGCCGGGTCGCGCGCGTCGAGCCGCATCGCGCCGCGCAACTCGTCGAGTGCGGACCGAGGGAGGCCATTGGCCATGTGGATGGCGGCGATGACTTGAAATGGCAGCGTGCTCTTGGGGTCGGCTACCTTCCAGTCTCCGAGGGTTGCAAACGCGTCAGCCGACTTCCCCGTCGTCATCTGGGCTTCCGCTTTGCCGATGTAGCCGGCCGGCAGCCTGGGTGCCAGTCTGGTCAGCTCTTGGTACTCGCGAATGGCTTCGGGATAATCGGAGGCGGCGCGGGCCATCGCTGCGAGATAAAGGTGCGGCGTAACAAAACGGGGATTGAGGGCGATCGCCTTCATGAACTCCGTGCGCGACTCAGCCGTTTTGTTCTGAAGCAACAGCACGACCGCGCGCATGTTATGCGCCTCTGGCAGGTCTGGCTGCCGCCGGAGCACGTCGGACACCGCTTTGTCCGCAGCACTCAAATGCCGCTCAGTGATCGCAATTTGAGCACGGCCGAGCGTCGCCACGATGGCGTCGGGATTGGCCGCGATGGCTTGTCGAAACAGTTCGTCTGCGTCGGCGATCCGTCCGCTTTCCAAAGCGGTAAGGGCTTCGGCGACCTTCCCAGTCGGCCCGCCCATCAGCCACAGCTTGAACTTGTTGGCCTGCACATTTGCGCTCGACAGCAGCAGAATGCCGGCCGCAATTACGCCAACGCTTCCCGTTCTGATCGACGCGCCTGCAAACATGTGCACCTTTCCCAAAGACATAACCCTGCCGATCGCGCATGGGTACTCCCGGTGAGTCTACTCCGGGGAGGATTATTGTCAATTGGTGGTATGGGCACTCGAAAGGTTACCCAACGAGCGTGCCTATTCCGCGCTGATGGACGCCGTGCGGAACTCCAATGCTCCGCGTGCCGCCACGATCCAGTTGCGTGGCGATCAGCGTGTGAAGAACAGTCTCGAAGCGGTGTTCCGGACCGACCTGGCGATTAAGTCCTCGTCGGGAACGCCTCAGTATCTGCTCGAGTGCCTCGTCGTAGAGCTCTGCGCTCGGTAGCACCTTCCGGACTCTACTCCTCCATCACCTCAATACGCTTCAGAGGAATCGCTGCGTCGCGAAGCGTGGCGATGTGACCGTACAGTCGTTTTGCTTCCTGCTCGGTAATGCGAGCTGCCACGTCCGCAGGCAAACGGCCCTCTCGAAAGAGGATGATGTCGCGGCAGATCTCCTGAAACGCTCTCACCGCGTCCGGCGAAATGCCCAATAGCGACAGCCTGATCTTCAGTGGGCTTCGCATTTCAATCGCGACAATTTCGATGTTTCGAAATTCGACGCCGGATGGGGCAGCAGCAATGCTCGCCAGGTCCCGCAGCAATTCGTCGAGGCTGACGAGGCTCGTTGCGATGTCGCCAAGCAGCGCTCCACCTTTTGCGCCGGTGTCGAATTCGAGATCGATGAACCGCTCGTTTTCGCTGGCTGCCACGACGGCATTCTAGCGTGATAGGTGTGCAATATCGGATTGATCCCTAAAGGCGGATCCGCTACCGTCTCGCTCCGATGGAGGCAGATGATGAAGAGAAGAGATTTTCTAAAACACGCCGGAATCGGATCAGCAACCCTGGTGTCTCTTCCCGCACTCGCACACGGGCTGACCAGACCCGCCTTGGCGAGTTCACCACGAGAGTCAGCCGCGGGATTCGGCAGCACTTTCAGTGTTCTGTTGTCAGGCCTGTATAAGCCGGTGGTGAAATGTCCCGACCTGGGGCTGTCCCAGGTCAACGTCTGTGACGGAACGTACAGCACCGTCAAGATCTATCCGGTCAGTGGCCTTCCGGTAGGGCAGAGCGCTCAGTTCAAAGGTGGAAATGGCCCGGACAATCGCGATTGCGAGACATCGAACCCCATCGGCCAATTCTACGTGGCGATAGGCGGCGGTCCATATGTCGCCTACGACCTCCCGCGTGGTGCGTTGACTATGGTCTTTACTGGCCAAAACACTCAGCTCGCGCCCGATGGAGAAGGTGGAAACTATCTCGTCGGAACATTCGACCTGGATATCGTGGAAGCGACCGGAATCTATCAACCTTTCCTCGGCGGCACTAACAAAATGGTCGATATCCTGCACATTCAAGCTGACGGCAGTTACGTAGAACATTGCATCTGTGTCGTGAGCCAACCATAAGCAGACGGAGGGTCGGCGAGCGATGGCGTGTTCTTTAAGTACGACGAACAGTTCAACCGCGACGGCGAGCTCGGCTAGACGCAAGACTGCGGACGGTCGTCCGTGACTCGGACGATCGTCCGCCGCATCAGACCAGATTCACGAGCGCTAGTCGACTCGCAGCGCCTGCACTGGATCCTCTCCAGCCGCACGCCGTGCCGGGATGTAGCACGCGATCGCGGCGATCGTCAGCATCAATATCGCGGCGCCGCCGATCGCGATCGGGTCGGTGGGCGTCACGCTGAACAGGAATCGGCGCATTACCCTGGCGCCGCCAAGCACACCGACCAGGCCAACAGCGACTCCCACCGCTGACACCACGAGCCCACGCTTGACGACCAGCTGGAGGATGTCGAGCCACGCCGCCCCGAGCGCCATGCGGACGCCGATCTCCTTGCGGTACTGCGAGGCGATCGTGCTCAACACACCGTAGAGACCGGCAGCAGCGAGCAGCAGCGCAAGCCCCGCAAATCCCGTCAACACGATCAGCGCAAATCGACGCGTCATCAACGTGCGATCGACGAGCTCCTCGAGCGTCGCGGTCCGGTAAAAAGTCTGCATCGGGTCGATCGCCCAGATCTCGCGCTTGGTCGTCTCGATCAACGTCGCCGGATCGACACTGGTGCGGGCCACGAGCGTGATCGACCCGGTCGGGGCCTGAGCGAACGGCAGCAGGACTTCGGCGCGCGCCGCCGTATCGAGCCGTTCATGCCGCAGCGACGGCACCACGCCGACGATCTCGAATTGCGCCGGGCGTCCCTGGTAGCGGATTTCGAGGCGCTGGCCGATCGGCTCGATGTCGCGCAGGTACTTCTCGGCGAAGGCTTCGCTGATGACGACGACCTTCGGCGCATTCGGCCCGTCGCGATCTTCGAGGAGCCGCCCCTTGAGTGGGCGTGTGCCCATGACGGGGAAGTAGCTCGGCGAGGCCACGTTGTATGACGCGCGGATTTCATCCCCCGGCTTCGGCGCCGGTTGATCGAGCAGCCGCATCTGTCCCTGGATGTCGATGTTCGACTCGATGAACGGCATCGCCTGGACCGCGCCGACCTGCTGCACGCCGGGAATCGACTCGACTTTCGCGCTGACCCGATCGAGGTAGCTGCGCAGCGCCACCGGTCCGACGTTGCGATCCCACGCGAACATCTGGATCACCATCACGTTGTCGCGACGGAAACCCGTGTCGACGCCCACCAGGTTGACGAAGCTGCGCAGCAGCAGGCCGGTGCCCGAAATCAGCATCAGCGCCATCGCCACCTCGGCGACGACGAGCGCGGAGCGCAAGTGACGTTGCGATCGATCGCCGGTCATCGTCCGATGACCGGGCGCCTGCAGGCCGACTCCCGACAGGCGCAGCGCCGGCATGAGCCCGGCGGCAACGGTGACGGCGCCGGCCAGCGCCATGGCGAACGCGACCGCGATCCCATCGACGTGCAGCGAGTCGATCCACATCACCTCGCGTGGGCCAAAGCTCGCGAGGCCGCGCATCGCGCCGTGGGCGAGTGCGAGCGCCAGGACCCCCGCTGTCGATGCCAGCAACAGCGTCTCGACCAGCAGCTGGCCGACCAGACGCGAGCGGCTCGCGCCGAGCGCGCTGCGCACCGCGAGCTCCTGGCGGCGCGACGATCCGCGCGCGAGCAGCAGGTTGGTCACGTTGACGCAGGCGATCAGGAGCACCGCGATCACCGCCGCGCCAAACAGTCCGACGGACGGACGCACGTCACCAACCAGGTGCTCGCGCAGTGTGATCACGTCCGCGCGCACGCCCTTGTTCGTGTTCGGGTTCTCCTGCGCGATGACCGCGGAGATCGCGTCCATCTCGGCCTGCGCCTGTTCGATCGCGACGCCGTCCTTCAGCCGTCCAACGACATTCCAGTACCCGCTGGCCCGGATCCTCGGCTCGAATTCCTCCACGGCCTTCGCGGCGTAGACGTCGCGATCGCCCGGAGTGTATTCCTGGAAGTGCGGCTGGAAATCATTCGCCACCACGCCCGCGACCAGGAACGGGCCGTCGTCCAGCGGGATGGACTTGCCGACGATGCCCGGATCGCCGTTGAAGTGCGATCGCCAGAAGCGTTCGGTGAGCACGACGACCTTGTTGTTGCCCTTGGTGTGTTCCTCCGGTCTGAAGAAACGCCCCTCGAGCGGCTGGATGCCGAAGGCGTCGAAGAAGCCTTCGGTGACGAGCACGGTCTTGAGCACCTCGGGACGCTCGCCGCCGGTGTAATCAAAGCTGTACGGCTCAACGCCGGCGAGCTGCTTGAAGCTGGTGGCGCGGGCTCGCCAGTCGAGGAAATTGCCGGGCGCGACGTCGAGGCGGCCGGGCGTGTCGCTCTTCCGCTCGAACACCGTGACGATGCGCTCGGGTTCTTGATAGGGAAGCGGGCGCAGCAGGATCTGTGAGACGACGCTGAACGCCGTGACTGACGCCGCCATGCTGAGCGCGAGGATGCCGATCGCGGTGATCGCAAAGCCGGCCTGCTGGCGCCACTGGCGGAAGCCGTGACGCAGATCGTCGATCGTCTGCAGATCGGCGACGTCGCGCTGGCGAATCCAGAACGCATCGACGAACGATCCGAGGGCATGCCGCACGATCGGCAACTTCGGATTCTCGGCGGCGGCGGAGAGCTCGCCCTCCCATTCACGCCGCCATTCGTCGCGCAGCCGCGCCGGCACGAGGCGCGATGCGAGTCGAACAATCGAAAGCGCGCGGTGGAGCGATTCTGTGTGACCCATCTAGCCCTCGCTCTCGACCAGCCGTTTACCAGCCTGCGCCATCGCGATGGCCTTGCTCCTCGCCTCGCCGGCGAGGTGCCGTCCGCCCGCCGTCAGCTCATAGTAACGCCGCGGCGGCCGCTGCTCCTTGCGCGCGACGCCGTCTTTCTCCCAGCGCGATCGCACGCAGCCTTCGGCGTCGAGGCGCCGCAGGATCGGATAGACGGTGCCGCTGGGCAGGCCCGTGGCGTCCATCACGTCGAAGCCATGATGGTGGCCGTCGAGCAAGGCCTGCAGGACGAGGGCGGTCGGATAGGTCAGTCGCATAGGCGTAGTTTACTATCTATGTAGACTTTGACGCGAAAAGAAGCCGGGAGGTTGTCCCGGCTGGAAAATCCCGACGCTACTTGGAAAGTCTGGCCGCGAGCCGCGACTTGTAACGCGACGCGGTGTTCTTGTGGATGATGCCCTTGGTGGCCATCTTGTCGACCAGCGACTGGAGCAACCTGAGCGCCGTCTTGGCGCCCTCCACGTTCTTGGCGTCGAGGTTCTTGCGGATGCCCTTCAGTCCGGTGCGGAGCTTGGCCCGCAGGGACCGGTTGTGTTCGCGACGCTTGATGTTCTGCCGGTTGGCCTTCAGGGCCGACTTGTTACGCTTTGCCACTGTCTAGAACCTCGGTTTTCGGAAGAGAGACAAACACGTAATTATATCTCAACCGGGAGCCGGGAACCGGGAGCCGGGAGCCGGATTAGCGAACGATCTGGTAATTTCCCGAGGCGGGGGGCTTGTTCGCGAACTTCATCACCGGCTTGCCGTCGACGATTTCCATCCACTTGTAGATGATGTTCTGCTGCACGGGCGGCGCGGACGGGGCAGCCTTGGTAATCTTGTTGACGTAATTACGGGTCTCTTTGAACGGCGGCACGGCGCCGTATTTTTCGACGTTGCCGATGCCGGCGTTGTAGGCGGCCAGCGCCAGTTCCACCTTCTGGTCGTAGCGATTCAGCAGCTGCTTCAGGTACGTCACGCCGCCGCGGATGTTCTGCTCGGGATCGAACGGGTTGCGCACGCCCAGCTCGAGCGCGGTAGCCGGCATCAGCTGCATCAGTCCCATTGCGCCCTTGTTGGAGACCGCGTTGGGGTTGAAGGCGGATTCGACCTGGATGACCGCGCGAACCAGATCCTCGGCCACGCCCTGGCGGCGCGCATGGAGGTTGATGGTGGCGTCGTAGGGCGCGCTCTTGTGGCTCGCCGCGAACGGAATCGTCGAGATGATTGAGGTTGCGCCGTAAACTTCGTAGGTCGTTTGCGGCCCGCCACCGGCGCGCGCCGTGTCGGACACCACGAGCTTACCGTCCACATCCCGCCAACTGTAGATCTGCGCAGAAGCAGGGACGGCCGTGCACACGCACAGCAGGACCGTAAGGGGGAATAGGCTGCGGAACACGGACATTTAGTCTACCGTATCGGCAACTTTCAGTCCGTGGTCCAGTAGCCAATTCAGGCCTGTTTTCGACTATTCCAAAAGGCGGGTGACTTCCTTTTGAGCAGCCGCTAGCAATTCTGTAATTTTGCTCGCATCCTTGCCCCCCGCCTGCGCGAAGTCGGGCCGGCCGCCTCCGCCGCCTCCGACGATGGGCGCCAGGGTCTTGACCAGCTGTCCAGCTGGCGCCTTTTTCGCGAGATCGGGCGTCACGGTCACGATCAGCGAGACTTTGCCCTCAGGCATCGGCGCCGCGAGGACGACGATGCCGCTCTTGAGGCGGGACTTCAGCGTGTCGGCAAGCGTTCGCAGGGATTCGGAATCGACGTCATCGACCCGGCGTGCGATCAACGTCGATCCGCCAATCTCGATCTGCAGCGTTTCTTTTTCGGCGCCTCCGGCGCCGAGGCCACCACCGCCCAGCGCGATCTTCGTCTTCAGCTGCTGGATTTCCTTCTGCAGCTTGCTCAACGACTTGCTCTGCTGATCGATCCACGCCGGCAGCGGTCCCGGTCCCGCCAGTTTGCGCGCGTCCTCGATCTCGTCGATCGACGTGCGCGCCAGCTCGTACGCGCCGAGCCCGGTGACCGCCTCGATGCGGCGAACGCCGGCCGCGACGCCGGATTCCTCCGTCATGAGAAACACGCCGATGTCGCCGGTCTCGCGCACGTGCGTGCCGCCGCACAACTCGGTGCTGAAGGCGCCGTCGCCGATCGAAACGACGCGCACTTTGTCGCCGTACTTTTCACCGAACAGCGCCATCGCGCCGCCGGCGATCGCTTCCTGCGTGTTCTTCACAGCGGTGTTGACGGTGGCGTTCTCGAGGATCGCTTGATTGACGATCCGCTCGGTCTTGTTTCGCTCCTCCGGAGTAAGGGCGGAGAAATGCACGAAGTCGAATCGCAGGCGATCGGGCGCCACCAGCGATCCGGCCTGCTTCACGTGGCTGCCGAGAACGCGCCGCAGCGCGGCATGGAGCAGATGCGTGGCCGTGTGATTCCGTCGCGTCGCGTCGCGACGCTCTTCATCCACTTGCGCGGTGACGATGTCGCGCGTGGCGATCCGCTGCTCGATGTTCTCGAGCCGATGCGCGCGCGGCAGCCCGGCGCCAAGCCGCACGACGCCCGTCACGCGCGACCGTCCGCCGTTCGCGGTTTCGATCCAGCCCTGATCGGAGACCTGCCCGCCGGCTTCGACGTAGAACGGCGTCTTCGCGAGCACCGCATAGCCCGAGGCGCCTTCGTTCAGGGCCGCGACCGGCTTCTTCGTGTCGTCGAAGAGCGCGAGCACCGACGCGCCCTGCACATGCGTTTCGGTGTAGCCCTCGAACACGTCGCCGGCCTGCTGCAGCGTTGCGCGGTCCTGATCGGACGCAAAGGTGAACTCTTCCTTCTTGCCTTCGAAGGAGCTGCCGGCGCGCGCCTTTTCGCGCTGGCCTTCCATCGCCGCGTCGAATCCGTCGGCGTCGAATTTCAAGCCCTGATTGCTCGCAAGATCCTCGATGAAGTCACGGGGGAGGCCGTAGCTGTCATAGAGCTTGAAGGCCTCATCGCCGGGCACCGTCTTGTTGCTCTTCGCCGCGCGCTCCAATACTTCTTCGAGTCGCGGCAGGCCGCCGGTGAGCACGGCATCGAAGCGCTCCTCTTCGGCCTTGATCACTTGCGCGATCGCATCGCGTCCGGCCGTGACCTCGGGATACGCGCCGCCCATCTCGCGGACGAGCACGTCGACCAGCAAGTGGAGGAAAGGCTCGTGCATCCCGAGCTTGCGGCCGTGCCGCATCGCGCGCCGCATGATCTTGCGGAGCACGTAGCCGCGCCACTCATTGGACGGCACGACGCCGTCGGCAATGAGGAAAGTACTCGCGCGCGCGTGATCGGCGACGACCCGCATCGAGATGTCGGTCGGCGACATCGACTTGCCGTAGGTGTGCCCGGACATCGTGCCGATCGCGTCGAGCAGCGGCATGAACAACGGCGTGTCGTAATTCGACGTCGTCCCCTGCATGACCGCGCTGATGCGCTCGAGGCCCATGCCCGTATCGATCGATGGCGCCGGCAGCGGGGTCAGCGTGCCGGTGGCGTCGCGCTCGAACTCCATGAACACGTTGTTCCAGATCTCGACGAAACGCTCGCTGCCGGATTCGACATCGGTGATGAAGTTGCCGGATCCCGGAATACCCGCGCCGCGATCGACATAGATCTCCGAGCAGCGGCCGCACGGTCCCGTGTCACCCATCGCCCAGAAGTTGTCGGCCATGCCGAGCTCGCCGATGTGATCCGCCGGCACAAAGTCCAGCCAGCGCTGGTAGCCCTCGTCGTCGCGCGGAATGCCTTTCTCGCCCTTGAAGACCGTGACGTACAGCGTCGAGGGATCGAGGCCCCACTCCTTCGTCAGCAGGTTCCAGGCCAGCTCGATCGCGTCGTGCTTGAAGTAGTCGCCGAACGAGAAGTTGCCGAGCATCTCGAAAAACGTGTGATGGCGCAGCGAGGGGCCGACGTTGTCGAGATCGTTGTGCTTGCCGCTGACGCGCATGCACTTCTGCGAGGTTGCCGCGCGTTTGTAGTCGCGCTTCTCGCGGCCGAGGAAGACGTCCTTGAACTGGTTCATCCCGGCGTTGGTGAAGAGCAGCGTCGGATCGTCGCCGGGAAGCAGGGGACTGCTCGGGACCACGCGGTGGCCGTGCTTTTCGAAAAACTTGAGGAAAGACGTGCGAATTTCCCGCGGATGCATCTCTCTATTGTAGCTTCAGCTTCTTGAGGACGGCATCGAGCCCGAAACCCTGCGCAGCGAGAGCCCGGATGATGCGGGCGCGGCCCTTGTCATCGAGCTCTTTCGGCGTTTTGCCGCGCAAGCGGCGTTCGAGCGCGCGATCCAGGAGTGCGCCTTCATCGACTTCCTCGAAGACTTCCCGTACAGCGTCCTCCGCAGTATCGCTGTTGATGCCGGCCTGCCGGATTTTCTGGATGACGCGCGATCGTCCGCGATGCTTGATCGCGCTTTCCATGCGCGCGATCGCGAGCGCGACGCGGCGGTCGTTGAGGGTGCGGTCTTCTTTGAGTCTGGCGATGGCGGCGTCGATGTCGTGGTCATCAATCTGCCGCCGTTTGAGTCGCGTTCGGAGCTGCGCTTCGGAGAGCTCCCGCGCCGACAGGAGCGTCAGCGCGGTGATGTAGGCATCGGCCACACGTTACGAACCGAAGCGGGTGATCTCGGGTGGCTTCGGCGGCCCTGCCGCCGGCTTCGCTGCGGCCGGCTTGGCTGCCGCGGGTGCGCCTGGCGCTCCGGGCCTCACAGGCGGCCCGCCCGGCGTACCGGGCTTGCCGGCCGGCTGCTTGCTGAAGATCGTGTTGGCCATCTGATCGCGCGACACGTCCGCGGTCGTCGAGATGCCCTGCACCTTGAGCTTGAATTCGTCGACGTTCGTCGCCCAGCGCAGCGCTTCTTCGTAGCTGATCAGCTCCCTCTGGAACAGGCTGAAGATCGACTGATCGAACGTCTGCATGCCGTACTGCGACGTGCC
>Ga0111538_10006824_pt1 | contig 15415 bp, 11 predicted proteins | sample SoiMethybrSBSTD1_FD_79669 | JGI IMG/M metagenome (GOLD analysis project Ga0111538, IMG submission 79669) | Bulk soil microbial communities from a Populus tree surrounding site in Tennessee, USA - Soil MetaG P. TD hybrid SBSTD1 (version 2)... | ecosystem: Environmental > Terrestrial > Soil >...
ATCCGCGAGGACGCTCCGCTCGCCCACGGTGGAGTCGGTGATGTCGCGCAGGAGGATGACGACGGCTCCCGCGCCCGCCGCGCCCGATGAACGGTCGGTCACGGTGCCGCGCACGGTCTGGGCGGACACGAAAGCGGGCAGGAGCCCCGCCACGAGCACGGCTATCGGTTTCAGTGAACGCATACGTGACCGTTGGCGAAATGACGCGCCTAACGACTCCTCAGGGTTTGGTCCATGAGGAATCCGGGTCGAACGCCACGATGGCCTTCGCCAGCGTCGGCGTTTCGGGACCGAGGTCCTTCTGTCGGAGGACACCGTCCTGGCCGATCATGAACGTCATGATCCCGCTGTCGCCGTAATCGGCCGGCCACGCGATCATCGCGAATCCACCGCGCATCAGGCCGTCGACGATGTAGGACCGCTCGCCGCCCTTTGCATGCGCGCCCTGCGCGGTCAGCACCTTGAAGTAGTAGCCGTGGTATGCGGTGGGTCCCGTTTCCGACTTCCTGTATCCGTCAGCGGCAGCCTTCGCCGCCAGTTCTCCCATCGGGCTCGCCGCGCTATCGGGGCTCGTGACCGGCCAGAACAATCCATCCTGCCGACCCGGTTCGCTCACGAACCGCTGCGCATAGACGCCACGCGGATTTCCGTCGCGTCCGATCGACGCGTATTCCCTCTGCGCCTCGACGAACGCGTTCGCCACTTCCATGACGGCGATCTCGTTGGCGCCGATCCGGCGATGCAGCATTTCATCGCGACCGGCCGCCACGTCGAATCGCCAGGCGCCCGCAGTGTGAACGATCGGGATCGGGAACGGCCAGGATTCGTTGCCCATGACCAGCGTGCGCGAGGAATCCCCTTCCCCCTCGAGCCACCAGCGCTCGTTCATGGCCGCGGCGACGACCTGCCGGTCGCGCGCGGCCTGGACCTGGTCTGACGGGATGATCAGGGGACGCGAGTCCGGTCCCATGATGTCGAGTAACGCCGTCGTGTCGTTGCCTAACACCGCCCGAGCGAGTGCCTGTGCGGCTGCGTCAGGCGTGGGAAACGCCTTCGGCGACGGCGGCTCGGCCACCGAGCCGGCGCAGGCGGCGAAGGCGGCGAAGGCGGCGAAGGCGGCGAAGGCGAGCAAGCTCACCGGGGAAGCGAGCGCGGGGCGCAGCGGGATTCGCATGCCAGGCCTCGTGCCGTCCCGCATCGCGTCGCGGAGCCGCTCACGCCGCGCGCTTTGCATGACTCTTGCTCTTCGACGCCGACGACTTTCCGCGATTGCTGGCCGCCTTTGTCTGCGACCCGCTCCCGTACCCTCCCATCGCCGTCTGCTTCGACGCGTGAGACGTGCTCGACGGGGCGGTGTATCCGCGTTCCGGCGAGCGCGTCTTGGCGGCGCTCGTCCCGCTGGTACGCTGATCCGTAGCGCGGTTGGAGGCGCTAGGCGTCCGGTTGGAGGCGTTAGGCGGCCGGTTGGCCGCGCCCGTGCTCGCGGACTGCTTGTCCCGGCTCTTGTTGACGTCGCCGCGGCTCACGTTCGTGTTGCCGCTGCCGATGTTGGTGTTGCGGTTGCCGACGTTCACCTGGTTGCCGACGTTCACCTTGTTCCGGTTCACGTTGACGTTGACGTTCGTGACGTTGGTGCGGCGCGGCGCCACGACGGTTCGGTTCGGGCGGTACCCGGGCACGGGGCGCACGTACGGATACCGTGGCCTGACGGGGACCACCCACACCGCGCTGCGGTACACGACGGCGCCGCCGTGCCAGCCCATCCCCCACGCGCCCCAGCCCACCGGGCCGTAGTAGTACGGGTCATTGTCGATTGCTGCGCCGATGGCGATGCCGGCGGCGAACCCGATGATGGCAGCCATCGCCGTGTTGCCCGAGCTCTGCGGAGGCGGCGGCGCGTACGCGGCTTGCGGATCGTACGTCGGGACGTAGACAACCTGCGGGTTCGTCGGCTGGATAACGATCGTCTGAGTGCTGCCTGAACCCTCGACCTTCACCGTCTGCTGCTCGTTTGACTTGAGGTTGCCCGCGTCGTGTGCCTTGTCGCGCAGGCGCTGGACGGAGGCCATCACCGCTTCAGTTTTGCTCAGATACGCCGTGCCAACTTCCTTCGTCCAGTCCGTGTTCGACGCGAGCGTGCTCACGACTTCAGGAAACAGCGCAAGCGACGCGAAGCTCGCTTCGTAGCCGGCGTCGGTCGCGGCCTGCTGGAGGTCACTGCCCGTCGCCGACTGCCCCTTGAGCCACGTGTTGAACTCCTTCACCTGCTCGGGACTCGTCGACGCGGTCAGTACCTGCGCCAGCAGCGCATCGGGATATAGCGCGATCGGCGCAAGCAAGGCGTCCATCGCCGCCGCATCGTCCTGCGCGCGCATCCCGATCGGGGTCAGGAGCATGATCGCACCCGCGATCACGCCAGGACCGAACCACACCAGCTTCGTGCGACCTGTGAACATCCCGCACCTCCGGAGGCGCAACGGATCGAGCCTCACGGAAGAAGGCGCGCGGGCGTCGGTCCGAACCATTGGACCATTGTTGCACGTTGGCAGCCGCTACCGCTCGGAGTCGTTAGGCTGCGAGGCCCCGATGCACCCTCCGCACCCGCCGCACCCTGAGCTCCCTCAGTAGTTGTTGTTGACCGGCTTCCAGGTCGAATCGGGGTTGTAGCGCTCCATGGCCTTGAACTGATCGAGCGTCTTCTCGCCGAGATCTTTCTCGTAGACGATGCCGTCGTGGCTCACGATGAACGTCTTCACGCCGGTGACGAGGTACTCGGCCGGTGCGGCGACCAGCGCGAACCCGCCGATCATGGCGCCTTCCACCATGAAGTCAATTTCGCCCAGCGGGGCCGCGGGGCCCTGCCCCTTCAGGATCTTGAAGTAATAGCCGTGGTAGGGCTTCGGGTCCTTCGTATACCCTTCCTCGAGGACGCGCGCGATCGCCTCGCCGGCAGGTCCCTGCCAGCTCCCGTCGGGAGCCTGCCACGCCAGGCCATCCTGCTTCCCCGGCGTGCTGACGGCACGTTGCGCGTACTGGTTCACCAGCGCGCCATCGTGCTTGTCGAGCGCGTACTCCTTCTGCGCCTCGACATAGCCACGGCATATCTGGATGGCATCGAGCTCGTTGCGTCCGATGCGACGGAGGAGGATCTCCTCGGTTCCCAGCTCCGGATCGAACGCCCATCTGTTGTCGTCGTGCTTGACGACCGGGATCGGCATCGGCCAGTCCAGATCCCCGACGGAGACCACCACCGTCGTGCGCGACGAGTCGTAATCCAGCCGCTGCTTTTCGCGCGCCAGCGACGCGAACGTGGTCGCGTCGACGCGATCGCTGACGGTGTCCGGAGACGTGACCAGCCTCGCGCCGCGGGTGCCGAGGATCTTCTTGAGTTCCCTGACGTCGAATTTCTCCGCGGCGACTACCAGCGAGCTGACCGCCGCTTCGGGTGTATCGAATTTCTGCGGCGGCCGGTTGCAGGCCGTTGCGCCGGCCAATACGGCGCCGAGCACGCCGGCGCGCAGGATGCCTAACGTCGACATGGTCATCTCCGTCGCCCTCCGCCGCCGCGACTGCCGCCACCGCGTGAGCCGCCGCCCCTGGATCCCATGCTGGATGCGCCGCGCGAACTGCTCGCGCGCGCGTTGGATCCGTTGTAGCCGCTGCGCGAGCCCGTGCCAAAGGCGTTGTTCGAGCCGCGATTCGCGGAGCTGGAGCCGAAACCGGAACCCGAGCGATTTCCTCCACCACTGCCAACACTCTGGTTGCCGATCCGGTCACCGCCCCCGCCGGCGCCACCGGCGCCTGACGAGGCACGGTTACCGGCGCCTGCCCCACCGCCACCGCGCCCGCCGACGTCCCCGCCTGACGCGCGATTGCTTACTCCGCCGCCGCCCGAGCCAAGGCCGGAGCCGCCGCGATTGCCCGCACCCGCATCGCCTCGTGCCGATCCGCCAAACTTGTTGGCTGTCGCGCGATCACCGTATGGAGCGCCACCCCGATGCGATGGGTTGTGTGACCACGATTGTCCACCTTTCGGCCCACCGGCGCCTCCGACACCGCCTACTCCACCAACGCCACCGGGTTTACCGGCGCCTCCGACTCCACCCACGCCACCGACTCCACCAACGCCACCCACACCTCCCACTCCGCCAACACCACCAACACCTCCCACTCCGCCGACTCCTCCGACTCCTCCGACACCTCCGACTCCACCAACGCCGCCGAAATTGTTGTTGATGTAGATGTTGCCGCCGCCCCAACCGGCGTAGCAGCAGGCACCGCCCCACATCGCCGCGCCCCACATCATTCCAACCCCGAACGCCACGAACGCCGTGCCCGGGTAGTAGGGCGGGTAATAGATCGGTGGATACGGGTAGTACGGATACGGCGCGCCGTACACCACGGTCGGGCTGTACGACGGGACGTAGATGACTTCGGGATTCGTGGACTGCACCACGATCACCTGCTTCGACTCGACGGTCTGCACCTCGACTTTCTGGTGCTCGTTGGATTCGAGCGCGCCCTTGTCCTTTGCCTTCTTGCGCATCACCTGCACCGCGTCCAGCACGTCCTTCTGTTGCGCGAGGAACGCGTTGCCAAGATCGGTGGTCCACTGAATGTCATCGGCAAGGCGTTTCACCACATCGGGGATCGCCGCCATCGTCTGAACGGTCGGGTCCCATGGCTGCTTCTTGACCGAGTCTGCCAGCGCCTGGTCTTTCAGTTTCGGATACTTCTGCATGTACTGGTGCAGCTGGACGATCTCGAGCGGGTAGGTCGATGCGACAAGCGTCTGCGTGAGCAACTCGTCGGGATACAGTGCAATCGGCGCCACGAGCGCCTGGAGTGCTTCGGGCGTGAGTTTCTTCGCGGTATCTGACTTGGTGGAGTCGGCCTTCGGCGCAGCGGTTGACGTCGTTGGAGTCGCTTGTTTCGCGGACGACGCCGGCTGCTGAGCCAACACCACGTGCGTGGTCGCGAGAAAAACGTTTGCGCCGAACAGGAGGGCGGCCTCTGACCGCCACCAGGTGCGCTTCGCGTTCATGTCAGGATTCTTCCTCAGGTAGTGCCGGACTCGTATTCCCTTCAGGCGGCCGGCGGTGCGATGAGCGAACGCGGTCACAAGAGGCGTCGTGGGTGCACGGCGTCATCAAGTCGCAGCCTGCCGCTCCGGCCCGTCATCGACAATTGGACCATTGTTGCACCCGCCAGAGCCCGTCGGGCCGAGGCGCCCGGTCAAGGACCAGCGCTCAGCGAGCACGAGGCCGCCGGGCGCGTTAGGCAGTAGCTCACCAAGGTGTAATTGTGAGCAGTCCTGATCACGCATCTCATTGCGTCACACCCCGATGCCGCGGCAGACAACGCCCGCGGTGTGGGCCGTTTTTCTCTGCGCATCCTCACAGTTGGACGTCCGGCGATGCGAACCGCGTTCCGGTAAGCGGGCCCTTGTGCGACTCATTGCAGCGGGGCTCTGCGTGTTGCTCGCCACCGGCACGGCTCACGCGCAAAAAACGGATTCGGTATGGATCAGGAACGGCGACCGGATCACCGGCGAGGTGAAGTCACTCTCGCGCGCGCTGCTCAAGTACTCCACCGACGACCTCGGCACGATCTACATCGAATGGGATAACGTCGCGCGCATTAGTAGCCGGCAGACCTTCCAGGTGCAGGTGACCAGTGGGCACAAGTTCTATGGATCGCTTGGCCAGGCGCCGAACGGGCGCGTGATCGTCGGACTCGACACGCTTCGCCTCGCGGATGTCGTCGTCATGGCGCCGATCCGCCAGACATTCGTCGCCCGCCTCGATGGTTACCTCGACCTCGGCTTTTCCTTCCAGAAGGCCAACCGAACGCTTCAGCTGACTTCCGGCTTCAAGGTGGTGTATCGCTCGACGCGTGTCGAAAGCGCGCTCGAGGCCTCGACGTTCCGCGAGGACCGTGAAGATGCCGCCGAGACGGTGCGACTCACCTCCGATTTCGCGCAGCGCTTCCTGGTGAGCGACCGCGGGAGCTTAGGATTCGGCGTGGGTTACGAGCGCAACGAAGAGCTGGACCTGGCGGGGCGGTACTCCTTCGTCGCCTTCGGTGCCTGGACGTTCACTCGATCTCAGCACGACAATTTCTGGATGACCGGCGGTCCGGTGATCACGCGCGAGGAGTACTTCTCCAGCGACACCACGTCGTACGGGATCGAAGCGCTCGTCGGCGCGATGTATCGCGCCTTTCGCTACGACCGTCCCAAGCTCGATGCCGCCATCACGAGCCAGCTGTATCCCAGCCTCACCATCCCGGGCCGCGTGCGGTGGCAGAATGATATCCGTGTTTCGTATGAACTGGTGGCGGACTTCATGGTCACCGTGACTCTGTTCGATTCGTTCGACAGCAAACCACAGGCAGCGGGCGCGTCGAGAAATGACTTCGGCACCACGCTCGCCATCAGCTGGACATTCTGATTTGCGCGGTACTGCTGGAACACGGATCACGGAGGTTTCGCGGATGAACACCGTTTGAGCAGGCGGTGAAGGGCTGCAACTTCGTCAAAATACCATTCGCGACCAGCCCTTCACCGCCTGCTCATTCAGTGTCCCTCCGCGCAATCAGCGGGATCCGTGTTCGTACAGTACCTGTGCAATCGACTCTACCAGCCATGCGCCTTCTCCCACGCGCGGACCTTCTGGCGCGCGGCATCGAACAGGCGTTCGTAGTTGCCCCGGCGCACCTTGAAGCTCGCGTCAGGCGTGAGCATGGCCCACAAAGGCTTGTAGCTCTCGAAGACCGCGTAGTACTGCATCGTGTCCTTCGGCGCGACGACGTCCGACCCGAACAGGAAGCGGTCGGGATACTGGTTGATCGCCTCGGCGGCGCGTTTCGTGACTTCCGGCGACGACAGGATGTATTTCGCCACTTCGTCCCAGCTGATGTCGAAGTGCACGTGGCGCAGTGTCGGGTCGTCCAGGATCTCCTTCACGATCACGGCATGATTCGGGTTCCGCTCCGTCGCGGGCGCCGACGCAGATGCCTGCACCGGGTGCACGATGCGGCCAAGTCCCATGTGCGCCCAGATGATGGTCGTCTGCGGATGCCGGCGCAGCAGGTCTTTCATCTGCGTGAGGTACACCGGCGGCGAGCCCGCTTTCGCGAATGGCATGTCCATGTCGCTGTGGAAGACCACGACGAGCCCCGCCTCGCCCGCGAGCTTGAGGATGCTGTCGACCGCGGGATTCGTCAGGCTCGCCACCTCACCGGCGACCTTCGATGACACGAACTCCTTGTGGATCGTGAACTCACCGATCCCCGTGAATACTCCCGGGAATGTTTTCAGCACACGCCTGATGTGGTCCGCGGCATACATGTCAGCCGGGTTGAACCCGGTGATCATCGGGTCGAAGCGCGCACGCCCTTCCGGCGGCAGCGAGCGCCAGGCCATCGCGATGAACGCGTCGGTGAACGAGTAGTAGTAGAGCGGTGCGTCGCTCTGCAGGTAATACGTGGGCGCAAAGTTGCCGGAGTTCCCGTACGACCACGTCTGCTGCAGCGGAATGCCGAAGAGCGTCGATCGTGGCACCTTGGTTCCCATGAGGCGCAGGAAGTCCCTGACATCCGTGCCTTCCTGCACGTAGTTCGTCAGGTGGAAGTGCGAGTCGTTGAACGTATCGGTCTCAGGCGAGGGATAGGCTTGCGACCTCGCCTGGTGTGCGGCAGTAATCACGCCCATCAGTGCAAAGAGCATCGAGCCCCTGTGGATCATCTTGTACTCCTTTACGACTACAACGCGGTGAGCAATCGGGCCTGGAAGAATTGCGTGACGCCCCGGAGCCCGTTCTTCTCCAACACGCCGTATCCGTATCCAAGCTCGATGCGCATGTAGTCCATCAGGCTCCACTTGAGCGCTGGCGTCAGGCGCCAGAACTTGCCGCCCTGCAGCGCGCCGTCATCGAAGTCGGCGTAGGACAGGTTCAACGAAGCTTCGACGGAACCGGGCCCGCCCTCGAATATCGTTCGCGTGGGAGAGACGGCCTTGAAGTATGCGGTCCCGCTGTTGTACCCACGCGTCTCGCCCGTGATGAGCCATGAGACGCTGATGTTGCCGCCGTGAAGTGTCGGATCTCCAACAGTCGGTGCGTCAAATGTCTGCCAGCCGTATTCGCCGCCGTAGAGCCAGGACCCTTTTCGATAATAAGCTTCGAGTCCCAGTGTATTGGCGTGATCCGTCGGGAACACGTCGGTGTCGATAAAGTTTGGCGCGAGGTAGGACTCCGGTTTCGACTTGGCCCGGAAGCTTCCCTCGTCAGGCTTCACGTCGCGGCCCATGATCGCGACGTGCAGGAGTTCAGCCCGTTCCTCCGAGAACACCGGCAGCCAGACCAGTCGGCCCACGATCTGGTGATCGTACGTGGCGAACTTCGTGTGGTCCGATGCGAAGTCGTTGTAGTAGGCAAGGTCCCAGAGCAGTCGCTGGCGCCTTGCATGCCCGATCCACTTGATGCCGTCCCCAAGGATTGGAATGAATGCGTCCAGGAACGGGCTACGCTCCATGGTCCAGATGTCGTATCCGGTCATGTATTTGTACTGGGAGAAGCCCTCCTTCGTGCGACCGATGAAGAAGTCGCTCGAGATCTCGGGCGCGGCGATCATGAGGCCCGTCTGACGAAACTGCCATTCGTCGAGGTTACCGTCGTACATGATGCCCATCGTCCACGAGATCGCCCGTTGCGTCTTGAACTTCCCCTTGAAGAGCAGTCGAAAATCACGCAGGCCGAAGTCGGGGTCTGCGACCACCTGCTGCTTCGCCCTGTCGTCCTGTGCGTAGGTGGCGAAGTCGACCAGGAAGCCATACCCAATCCGGAACGTGGTGAACCCGAAGTCGAACGTGTTGTACTTCGCCAGTCCTCGCGCCACAGGGGGCTGAGCGTCTGCCTCGCCGGCGACGACGGTGGTGTCGAGCGCCGCCGGCTTTATTGCCGTCGTGTCCTGGCCTCGTGATGCGCCCGCAAGTGTCACCACGAGCAGCACCGCGAGGCCAGCGTAACCCCAGCGATCAGTATTCATCGAAATACCGCTGGATCGTTTTCGGGTCACTCGTCTTGGTCAGTGCCAGGCGAAGCAGCACGCGCGCCTTCTGCGGGTTGAGCCCTAACGAGGCGACTGTGCCCATCTTGTCGTCGTCCACCTCCACGTTCCGACCGACCTGCCCCGTGGTCACGCGCGACGAACGCACGCACACCACACCCTTCTTCGCCGCTGCCGCACACGCGTCGAGTGCGGCCTTGGTCATGTTGCCGTTGCCGACACCGGCGATCACGACACCCTTGGCCCCCGTCGCCGCCGACGCTTCGATCAGGGCGCCGTCCATATTCTCGTACGCCATGATGATGTCCACGCGCGGCAGGACCGTGTTCTTGTCGACCGCGAACTCGGAGTTGACCGTGTTCTTGCCGACCGGGCCGCGATACCACTCGACTTCACCGTACGCGATCGTGCCGATCAGCCCTGACACCGGTGACAGGAACGTCTGCACGGCGGTCGTGCTGGTCTTGGTGAGCGACGCCGCGCCGTGAATCCAGTCGTTCACGACCACGAGCACGCCACGCCCGCCGGCATCCTTGTTGGCCGCCACCGCCACGGCATTGTAGAAGTTGAGCGGACCGTCCGCGGACAGCGCGGTGGATGGCCGCATCGACGCGGTCAGCACGACCGGCTTCCTCGACTTGATCACCAGGTTCAGGAAGTACGCGGTCTCCTCGATCGTGTCGGTGCCGTGCGTGATGACCACGCCGGCCACGTCAGGCATCGCCACCAGCTCGTTGATCCGTGTGGCCAGCTTGATCCAGACCTCGTCGTTCATGTCCTGCGAGCCGATGTTGGAAATCTGCTCGCCCCGCATGTTGGCCAGCTTCTTCGCCTGTGGTACGGCGTTGAGGAGCTGCTCAACACCCACCTGGCCGCTCGTGTAACCGGCCTGTACGTCGGTCGCCGCGGCGCCGGCAATCGTCCCGCCGGTCGCGAGCACCACAACGTTAGGCAGGGTCTGGGCGACCGCCCGCGCGTGTGCGGCGGCCAGGCCGGCCAGGGTAAGCATCAGTGCGGGAAAGTGTCGCCTCGACATAACAACCTCCTACTGAGTCAACAGCACGTTGATCGGTCCTCGCGTCGCGAGGCCGATGATTCCGGCTCGGGGAAACGACGGTCTCGCGCCGCAGCCGGTGCGGCACGAATGGGGATTCGCTGGAGCATGCGCGACGGCATCGCGACGGCACCTCACCGGGCCACCAGCATGAGCCACGGCGTGCCGATCACCAGGTAGATCAGCAGGCAGAGCGCCGTGTGTATGGCGCCCCACTTGTAGACCTCTCCCTGGGTGAGGTATCCACTCCCGATGAACAACAGGTTGGCGCTCGACGCCTGCGGCGCGAGCGCCGCGAAATAGTTCGTGGCAAAAAGCAGCTGAAACGCCAGCACTGGCGCGGAAACGCCGAGCTTGACGCCGACGCCAAGGAACACGGCGAACAGCGCGAGCAGGTGCGCGGTCTGGCTGACGAACAGGTAGTGGAGCGCGACGTAGACCACGAGCAGGATGACCGCGACCGCCGGCACCGGCAGACCGCCCAACCGCATGGTCAGGCGGCCACCGATAAACTCCATGAACCCCAGTTGGTTGAGCTGATCGCTCATCGCGAAGAGCGCCGCGAACCAGATGAAGGTCGCCAGCACGTCACCTTCCTTCGCGATGTCACCCAGCGTGAGAACGCCGCTCATGAGCAGGATCCCGAAGCCGAGGAACGCCACCGCCGTCGGGTCGACGCCTAACGTCGCCGCCAGGCCCCACAGCACCACCATGCCCAGGAACGTGAACCCGACGATCTTCTGGTCGCGCGTGAACCCGCCGAGCGCCTCGAGCGACTTCTTCGCGTCGGCCGGGGCCTCGGGCATCGCCGTGACCTCGGGCTTGATGATCCTGTAGTACAGCCATGGCAGCAGCACCATGCAGAGGAGCGTCGGCACCGAAGCCGCGATGAGCCAGGAGACGAAGGTGATCTCCAGCCCGTATTGCTTCGCGATCTCGGCCCCGAGCGGGTTCCCCGCCATTGCCGTCAGCCAGAGTGCCGACGAAAGCGTCAGGCTGACCATGCCGGAGAACATGAGGAACTTGGCCAGCCGCTTCCGGTCCTCGCGCTGGGGAGTCACCCCCGCGGCTTCCGCCATCGAGACGGCCAGCGGGTAGAGCACGCCGGACCGCGCCGTGTTGCTCGGGAACGCCGGCGAAATCACGCCGTACAGCGCCACGATCGCGTACGACAGGCCTAACGTTGAACGCCCGAAGAGGCTGATCGCCCGGTAGCCCAGGCGCTGTCCGAGCCCGCACTTCACCACCGCGCGCGCGACCAGGAACGCCATGATGATCAGGACGATCGTCGGGTTCGCGAACGAACTGTACGCCGCGCTCGGCGACATGATGCCCGTCAGCACCGCGGCGGCGAGGCCGAGCACCGCCGCGGTGAGGATGGGGATGGCTCCGAGCATCACCGACAGGATCGTGGCGCCGAAGATTGCGAACAATCGCCACGCCTGGACGCTCAACGTGCCGGGAGGTGGCAGAAACCAGATCGTGAGCGCGACTGCCAGCGTGATCGCCAACCGGATCCGCTTCTTGCGCAGCACGGGGTCGGTCACTGCTCCCTCCCGGCGAGCCTCGACCGCAGCCTCACTGACCAGTGAGGGCTGCTGGATTGAGGATTTCATTGATCTGCTCCTCGGTCAGGATCTTCTTTTCGCGAACCAGACCGATTATCCCGGTGTCCTTCTTCATTGCTTCCGCCGCCAGCTCCGTCGCCTTGTCGTAGCCGATGACCGGGTTCAGCGCCGTGACCGTGCCGATGCTGTATTCCACGTAGTGCTTGAGCACCTTCTCGTTGGCGGTGATGCCTTCGACGCAGTACTTGCGGAGCGTCTTCGCGGCGTTGATCAGGATCGTCTGCCCCTCGAACAGCACGGCCGCCATGATGGGCTCGAAGGCATTGAGCTGCAGCTGCCCCCCTTCCGCGCCTAACGTCACGACCATGTCGTTGGCGATCACCCGATAGGCGACCATGTTCGTCACCTCCGGGATCACCGGGTTGACCTTCCCCGGCATGATCGACGACCCGGGCTGCACGGCCGGCAGGTTGATCTCGCGCAGGCCGCAGCGCGGGCCGGACGAGAGCAACCGGAGGTCGTTGCCGACCTTGGCCAGCTTGATGGCGAGGGTCTTGAGCGCCGACGAGTAGAGCACGAACGTCTGCGTGTCCTGCGTGGCCTCGATGAGATCCTCAGCCAGGACCATCGGCAGGCCCGTCACCTTCGCCAGGTGCGCATTGCACTTTTCCGCGTACCCCTTCGGCGCGTTGAGGCCGGTGCCGATCGCCGTGGCGCCCATGTTGTGCTCGCAGAGGAACTTCTCGGACCGCTCCAGCGCTTCGACCTCATCGCTGAGGGTCTTCGCGAATGCCTTGAACTCCTGCCCGAGCGTCATCGGGACCGCGTCCTGGAGCTGGGTGCGGCCCATCTTGAGCAGGTTCGAGAACTCGCGCGCCTTGTTGGCGAACGCCGCGATGAGCTCCTTGTACGCGGTGATGACCTCCTTGTTGCCTAACGCCAGCCCGACGTGGATCGATGACGGATACGAGTCGTTCGTCGACTGCGACATGTTCACGTGGTCGTGCGGCTCGACGACCTTGTAGTCGCCTTTCTGCTTCCCCATCAGCTCGATGGCACGATTGGCGATGACCTCGTTCGCGTTCATGTTGGTCGACGTGCCGGCACCGCCCTGGTAGACGTCGAGCTGGAACTGGTCGTGGAGCTTGCCGTCGATGATCTCCTTGCAGGCGCCTTCGATGGCCTTCAGGACATCAGCCGGCATTCGTTTGCTGTCGCTCTCATGGTTGGCGCGCGCGGCGGCGAGCTTCACCATCGCGTAGCCCTTGATGAAGTTCGGGTAATGGCTGATCGGCACGCCCGAGATCTGGAAGTTCTCGAGGGCGCGCGCGGTCTGGACGCCGTAGTAAGCATCGGCGGGCACCTGGTAGTCGCCGATGAGGTCGCGTTCGGTCCTGGTTTTACCGGTCGTCGTGGTCGAAGCCATACTGGCCTCCAGATGAGGGGGACTGCTCGTTCACATGAGGATGTCCACGCCGAGCGAGAACGTGTTGCCGCTCTGACCCGCCGTGTAGAAGCCGAAGTTCGATGCCGCCGGGCTCCGGAGGACGCGGATCCAGTGGAGGTTGAGGCGCAAACTGCGCGTGCCTGACGGGTAGTAACTCGCGCCACCCGACACTTCGTACGGTTTGCGATCGAACTCGTCAAAAACCTTTCCGTACGTGCCGTACACGCCGAGCAGCTTCGGCACGACCATGTGCATCGCCTGCACCATGAAGCCGTGGTCGAAGATGGAGTTCATCGGCACCGGTCCGCCGACGGTCTGGAAGTCGGACAGGTTTCGCCAGTAGTACTCGCCCTGGAACGAGAAGCCGCGAAGCTTGAAGCCGGCGTCGATCGCCATCTCTTGGTACGTGAGCTTCTGGACCGTCACGCCGGGGGCCAGCGCACCGGCGTCGAACGGGTTGACCCCGTCCGACAGCTTGATCTGTGTGGCGTTAGGCGGAACGCTGTCGTTGGCGTATCGGCCTTCCCGGCTCGTTTCGGCAGACACGCCGAATCGCGTCGCCAATTGCTGGTGATACTCGAGGTCTCCCAGGCCTCCTCGGGGTCCGAACTCCCCGGTCGTCGGCATCCACTGCAGGCTGGCACTGTAGCCGAAGTCCCGTGTGTCGTTCGAGGCGGTGACGCCGAGCTGGCTGATGTTGGTGTTGATCGATGCCGTGTACCTCAGTTTCGGCAGGATCTCGCCGGTGGCGAATGCGCCTGACGAGAATCCGCCGCGGAAGAAATCCTCCGCCATCTGCCGGTCGCTGGAACCCCAGAACGGCCACGATCCCTGCACCGACCGCACGGTGAGGTTCGGCGCTATCCCGACCCCCAGGGTGAACGCCTTGTGGAACCGGTACTGCATGTTCCCGAAGAGCAGCGTCTGCTGCGTAGTCGGCAGCGACCAGAGCGAGATGTTGTACCGGAACTTCGGGTCCCAGAGGAACCCGGTGAGCCAGACGAACGTGCGGTGCCAGTTGAGGTCATTGCGCGCCTTGACGGAGCGCTCGCGGCCCAGGTGGTCGGTGAACGTCTGCGTGCCCGGCAACTGGTTCATGTACCGGAACAATCCATAGAAGCTGATGTTCAGGCTGGACCACCTCGTCTTCACGATGTCGAAGCCGCGAGCGGGCGTGAACTCGCCGGAGATGGTGTTCTTGTATCCGCTGTCCGCTTTAGCGGTCGTGTCTTCCATGCTCCGCCCAGGATCCTCCTGCGCCGCGAGCCGCGCCGGCAGCATCGCAAGCACACAGCTCGCGAGAGCGAATGGCCGGATGCGGGATCGCAGGCACGCAGGAAACCTGAAGAGCATCTGGAGCTCCCTGAAACGAGGGGTGGTGGACGACAGCGCTGGACCACGGGACACGATGGTGCCGCGTTAGGCGTTCGGGGAGCCGAGAAGCACGGCTCCCCGGTGAAGCGTTACTTGCTGGTCACGGCGTACGGGTTGGCGTTCAGCCGAGCCACGATGTCGCGAATGGCCTTCTGGGCCTTGACGCTGTTCCCTGCATCGTCGAGCGGCGGCGATACGACCGCGATGCCGAACTTGCCCGGCGCGACGGCGATGATCCCGCCGCCGACGCCGCTCTTGCCCGGCAGCCCGGTGTGATACAGCCACTTGCCGGTATCGTCATAGAGCCCGGCCGTGGCCATAACGGCCAGCACATAGGGCACGTTCTTCGCCGACATCGCCTGCTTGCCCGTGATCGGGTTCTTCCCGCCGGCAGCGAGCGTCGCCGCCATCGTCGCGAGGTCCTTCGCGCTGACGTTCACCGAGCACTGCTCGGTGTAGATGTCCGTGGCCCGGTCGGGGTTCTCCTTGATGTAGCCATAGGCGTACATCAGCGCGCCGATCGCCTTGTTCCGCTGGTTGGTCGCCGCTTCCGACTTGAACACTTCCTCGTTCACCTTCAGCGAACGCCCGGCGAAGTCCGAGTAGAAGTTCAGGATGCTGTTCCAGATGGCATCCCGCGTTCCTCCCCTGACCATCGAGGTCGTGGCGATCGCGCCCGGGTTCACCAGCGAGTTCATCTCCGGTCCGCCGAGGACCTTCTGCGACTGTTCGATCGAGACGATCGAGTTGAAGCGCATGCCGGTGGCGTCGACACCAATCGTCTTCTCGATCGCTTCCGGCCCCTGTTCCTCCATGACCTTGGCCATGGTGAACACTTTCGAGATCGACTGAATCGAGACCTGCGACTCGATGTCACCGGCGGTGTAGACCTTGCCGTCCGTC
>Ga0111538_10006827_pt1 | contig 15411 bp, 9 predicted proteins | sample SoiMethybrSBSTD1_FD_79669 | JGI IMG/M metagenome (GOLD analysis project Ga0111538, IMG submission 79669) | Bulk soil microbial communities from a Populus tree surrounding site in Tennessee, USA - Soil MetaG P. TD hybrid SBSTD1 (version 2)... | ecosystem: Environmental > Terrestrial > Soil > Tree...
AACACCTGTCTCGGATTAGTTCGTGATCGCCGAGGGAGCGAATTGACTGGGTCGGCTAAGACAAGCGCTTGTATTGCCTCATTGCCCCATTGCCCCATTGCCTCATTAACAATGGGCGAATCCCCATTGCCTCATTAACAATGGGTTAGGTTCTCATCGCCATCGTCGCGGCAATGCGCGTCGCGCGGCGGGCCGGGAGCCAGCTGGCGACGAGCGCGGCGGCGCCCAGCACGAACGCGGCGCCGAAGACGACGGGCGCGTCGAAGCGGCTGTCGCCGAACAGCAGGCCGCGGATCGCGCCGCCGGCGAGGACCGACAGCAGCAGTCCCAGCGTGAGGCCGGCGGCCGCCAGGCCGACGCCGTCCCGTAACACCATCCCGATGACATTGCGCGGCGTGGCGCCGAGGGCGAGCCGGATGCCGATCTCGCGCGTGCGGCGGGCGACGACGTAGGCTTTGACGCCGTAGATGCCGATGGCCGCCATGAAGAGCGCGACCGCGCCGAACGCGAGAAACACGTTCGCGCCGGCCCGCAGCGTCCACAGTTCGAAGTTGCGATCACGGAACATCGGGAGCGTCTCGAGCGCCATGATCGGCACGGCCGGATCGAGATCACGCAGCTCGCGCCGGATGGCCGGCAGCATCGCGGCCTCGGCGTCCGCGGACGGCGCGCCCGTGCGCACGTGCAGATACATCGCGGACCGGAACTCCTGACCGTAGGGCAGGTACAGGTGCGGCCGCATCTCGTGCTCGAGGAGCTGATGGCGCGACCCGGCGACGACCCCGACGACCTGCAGCACGACCGGATCGGGCGACTGCCGTTTCGAGAACTGGACGAGCTGCCCGACCGGATTCTCGGCGCCGAAGAGCTTGCTCGCGAGCGTCTCGTCGATGATGGCGATCCGCGTGCCGGACGCTGAACGTTCCTCGTTGGGCAGGAACTCGCGCCCTCGGGTGACCGCGAGGCCGATCGTCTTGAAATAGTCGGCGCCGACGCTCGGCGCGACGCTCTCCACGAGCCCGGGAATCTTCTCGTCGCCGGCGGTGTCGCCGCCGAACGACATCGACTTCGATCCGCTCGCGTCGCGGCGCAACGGCGCGCCCGCGCGCTGGACTTCCTCGGTTTCGGTGAACTCGCCGAACGCGAGGAGCGATGTGAAGCTCGCCGACTGAACCCCCGGCATCGCGCGCAGCCGCGCGAGCGTCTGTTCGTAGTACCGCTGCGTCTGGGCGGTGCTCCTGCCGCCGAGACTCGGATCGACGTTCGCGACGATCCCGCGATCGAGCGAGAACCCTGGGTCGGCGGTGGCCGATTCGAGCGCCGCGCGGACGAAGAGCCCCGCCGCCGTGAGCGTGACGAGCGAGAGCGCGAGCTGGCCCATCACGAGCAGATCGCGTGTCGGCACACGGAGGCGGGCCAGCAGGCCGCCGGCCGACCGGCGTCCGCGCATCTCGCCGGCCTGTTCCTTGAGCTCGGGGACCGCGTCCGTGCGCGCCTGCCGCCAGGCCGGACCGAGACCGAACAGCACCGCGCTCGCGAGGCAGAACAGCACCGTGGCGATCAGCACGCGCCCGTCGGGCGTGGCGTCGAGCTGGATGGTGACCGGCAGGCGGCTCGCGAGCGACGTTCCGACCAGCCGCGTCGCCCACCAGGCGACGAACGTCGCGAGCACGCCGCCCACAAGCGACAGCGCGAAGCCTTCCGTCAGCAGCTGGCGGACGACGCGCAGGCGGCTGCCGCCGAGCGCGAGTCGAATCGCGAACTCCTTGCGTCGCGAGCTGCCGCGAGCGAGGAGCATGTTGGCGAGATTCAGCGACGCGACGAGGAGGACGAGTCCCGACATCGAGAAGAGCAGGATCGCGAGGACGCCGAGCTCGCTGTCGGTCTGGGGGCTCGTGCTCACCGACATGCGCGCGAGCGGTGCCATCGTCAGCGCCTGATCCTTGTTCTCTCCGGGGAACGCCCGCTCGAGCGCGACGCCGGCGGTCTCGAGTCCCGACGCGACCGACGTCATCGTCGCGCCGGGATGCAGGCGCGCGATCAGGATCAGTGTGTGGTGCCGACGGTCCGCCATGGTTGCCGGCAACCCGTCGCGGACGAAGTCGTTCGAGATCGTGTCGTAGACGCCGGTCGGCACCCAGAGATCCGGGGAGACCAGCACCATCGATCCGCCGAACCCGCGCGGCGCGACGCCGATGACGGTGAACTGACGGCCGTTGAGGCGAATCTGGGATCCGACGAGGTCGGTGCGGCCGCCCATCCGCTGCCAGGCGCCGTAGCTCAGGATCGTCACCGCGATGTCGGCGCCGGGACGCTCCTCGTCCGCCGAGAACGTTCGCCCATGGAGCAGCGGCACGCCGAAGGTGTCGAAGAAGTTGGCGGTCGCGATGTCAATAAAGACGCGCCGTGTCGCTTCGCCCTCGCCGAGGCCCACCAGGGAAAACGTGTGGGCGGTGAGCGAGCGGAAGAGATCCGCCCGCGCGCGCAGATCCAGGTAGTTCGGATACGAGAACCCGCGGTACTCGTCAGCCTGCGTGCGATCGCGCGAGTACACACCCGCGAGCTCGGCGTCGGGCGCTCCCGGCCGCGGCTTCAGCACGAGCGCGTTCACGAGCGAGAACACCGCCGTATTGGCACCGATGCCGAGCGCCAGCACCAGGGCCGCGACAGCCGTGAATCCGCGTTGCCGGACGAGCAGGCGAACGCCGAAGCGGAGGTCCTGGATAAAGGTGGCCATGGCCTGTTGAGACGGGGCACGGGCGAGCGAGGTTCAATACAATTGCGCCACAACACACGGTGCACCAAGCAGGTGCGGGGTGCGAGTTGCGGGGTGCGAGCTGCCGCCCACGCGTGCGAAGAGCGGGGTGCGGGGAGCGGAGTGCACCCACTCGGTGCCGGGGGCGGGGGTGCGAAGTGCGAGGTGGTGCTATGCGTTTCGTCAAGTTGCTGACAATCGTGCTCGGAATCCTGGGTCTGGCGGCGTCGGCGGCGGCGCAGGGCGGGCAGGGTGGCGGCGGCGGCCAGGGGCGCCCCAGCCGGCCACCGTCCATCACCGAGCGGACGCAGGACCTCAAGAAGCTCGATGGTTTTTTCCCGCTCTATTGGGATGAGGTGGCCGGGACGCTCCTCCTGGAGATCTCGCGCTTCAACCAGGAAGTGCTGTACCTGAACGGGCTGGCCGCCGGCCTCGGATCGAACGACATCGGCCTCGATCGCGCGCAGCTCGGCGGCACCCGCATCGTCCGGTTCGAGCGCGTCGGGCCGAAGATTCTGATGACCGAACCGAACTACGACTACCGTGCCACCTCGACGAACCAGGCCGAGCGCAAGGCGGTGCAGGAAGCGTTCGCGCAGTCGGTGATCTGGGGATTCACTGTCGCCGCCGAGAGCGACGGGCGCGTGCTTGTCGATCTCAGCGACTTCCTCATGCGCGACGCGCACGGTGTCGCCGGACGGCTGACGCCGGCCCAGTACCGCTTCGATCGCACGCGCAGCGCGATCTACATGCCGAACACTCGCGCGTTTCCCAAAAACACCGAAATCGAGGTCACGACCACGCTGACCACCGAGGGCGGCGGCGGCCGCGGCGGCGGACCGGGGCAGGTCGGCGGCCGCATTGCCGACGTCACGCCCTCGCCCGAAGCGATCACCGTGCGCCAGCATCATTCCCTGGTCGAGTTGCCCGACGGCAACTACAAGCCGCGCCGCATGGACCCGCGCTCCGGCTTTTTCGGCGTGAGCTACGTGGATTTCTCCGCGCCGTTCGGGACGGACGTCCGCACGCGCTTCCTCAATCGCCATCGTCTCGAGAAGAAGGATCCGGCGGCGGCCGTGAGTGAGCCTGTCAAGCCGATCGTCTACTACGTGGACCCCGGCGCGCCCGAGCCGATCCGCAGCGCGCTCGTCGAGGGCGCGGGCTGGTGGAACCAGGCGTTCGAAGCGGCGGGATTTCGTAACGGCTTCCGCGTCGAGCTGCTGCCCGAGGGCGCCGACCCGATGGACGTCCGCTACAACACGATCACGTGGGTGCACCGTTCGACGCGCGGCTGGAGCTACGGCTCGTCGGTGACCGATCCGCGCACCGGCGAGATCATCAAGGGGCATGTCTCGCTCGGGTCGCTTCGGGCGCAGCAGGATTACCTGATCGGCGAAGGCTTGCTCTCGCCGTACACGACGGGGACGGAAAAGCCGCAGGTCCTCACGGACATGGTCGTCGCGCGGCTGCGTCAGCTCTCGGCGCACGAGGTCGGTCACACGCTCGGCCTCGGACACAACTATTACGACAGCACGATGGGCCGGATCTCGGTGATGGACTACCCGCACCCGCTCGTGACGATGAAGCGCGACGGCACCATGGATTTCGGCGACGTCTACGCGAAGGGCATCGGCGAATGGGACAAGGTGGCGATCACTTACGGCTACGGCGTGTACCAGGCCGCGACCGAGGCCGCCGATCTCAAGCGCGTCCTCGACACCGCGTGGGACAAGGACCTCCGCTACATGACCAATCAGGACACCGACCTGAACCCGCGCGTCGATCAGTGGAACAACGGCACCGACGCCGGCGCCGAGCTCACGCGCATGATGACGATCCGCCGCGCCGGGATGGAGCGCTTCGGCGAGACGGCGATTCAGAAAGACATGCCGATGGCGATGCTCGAGGAAGTGCTGGTGCCGCTGTACCTGCACCATCGCTACGCCGTCGAAGCGGCCGCCTCGACGGTCGGCGGACAGAACTACATCTACGCGTTTCGGGGTGACGGGCGAAAGCCGGTCGAGTGGGTGCCGGCCGCGGCCCAGCGTGCCGCCCTCGACGCGCTCATGGGGACGCTGAAGCCGTCAGAGCTGGCGCTGTCGCGCGCGGTGCTGTCCAAGATTCCGCCGCGCCCGGCCGGCTACGGCCGGACGCGCGAGCTGTTCCCGCGCAACACCGGCGGCGCGTTCGATCCGATCATGCCGGCGGCCGTGGCCGCCGACATGACCGTCGGCTTTCTCCTGACCAACGATCGCGCCGCGCGGATGGTGGCGCAGAAGGCGGTCGATCCGACGCTCCCCGGCCTCGCCGACGTCATCGATCGCGTCGTCGCCTCCACTTTCGACGCCCCGGCGGGGAGTTCGTACGAGGCCGAGATCAAACGGTCGATTCAGGAGGTCGTCGTCGATCGGCTGATCGATCTCGCCGAGACGGCGCCGATGAGCCAGGTGCGGGCGATCGCGGCGCAGAAGCTCAAGGCGATTCAGACGCGCGCCGCCCGCCCGGCGCTCGCCGGCGCCGACCTTGCGAGCCTGCAGCTCATCGCAAGCGACATCAAGCGCTTCTTCGATCGTCCGGCAGAGCCCGCACGCCGCCCGACGATGCCCGGCTCGCCGCCCGGCGCGCCGATCGGCGACGAAGGGATGAGCTATCTGGATTGGTACTTGAGGGAGTGCGGGATCAGATGAGGTGAGTGGTCTTCGATCCTCAACACGGAGGGCTCGGAGAGACGGAGAACACGGTCCATATGGGTTTAACCCTCCAGTGAACCGTGCTCTCCGTGTGTTATCCGTGCTCTCCGTGTTTTGGATCGAAGAAGCGCTCAGGCCCAGCAGGGGCGGGCTGAAGCCCGCCCCTCCTTCTGAGTTCTGAAACGCGCTCTTCGGGGTAAGCCCTCGTGACCCGTGCCCTCCGTTTCTCTGTGCTCCTCCGTGTGATGGATCAAAAAATCGCATCAGCTCTGTCTGAGCGCCTCGACCGGGTCGACTTTCATCGCGCGTCTCGCCGGGACCAAGCACGCGGCGAGCGCGGCGGCGATCAGCACGAGCGACACGCCGGTGAGCGTGTTCGGATCCCAGGGCTTGATCGCATAGAGCAGCGTCTGCGCGAACTTCATGAGGTACGCGCCGGCGGCGAGGCCGATGACGAGCCCGATCGCCGTCTGCCGGAAGCCTTCGGCGAGCAGCTGCCGGAGGATGTCGGACGGCCGCGCGCCGAGCGTCATTCGCACGCCGATCTCGGGCACGCGGACAGCGACGAGCTCAACTGTGACAGCCACTGAGCTTTTGAGACAGCAGACACGCTCGGCGGAGTAGGATCGATCTGTGCGCCGGGTCCTGCTTATCGGCGTCCTCGCGTTTGGTGCGGCCTGCGGCAGTTCGCCGTCGCCGATGGCGCCCGGTCCGCCGGCCGTCGGCGGGACGCCGAATCCGTCGCCAACGATCCGGATGCTCGTGCTCACCGCCACGGCGGGCTTCCGTCATGACGACGCGATCAGGGCCGTGGGGCCGGCGCTGGTTCAGATCGCCTTGAGCAATCTCGGCGAGTTCACCTTCACGCAGACGGAGAACCTGGCGGACATCCGGGCGGACACGCTGATCAACTACAACGTCATCTTCTTCGCGTGTACGACCGGCGAGCTGGCGTTCACGGACGCGCAGAAAGCGGCGATCGTGAACTTCGTCGAACAAGGCGGCGGCTTCATGGGCGCGCACAGCGCGACGGACACGCTCTACGACTGGGCCGACTACGGCCGGATCGTCGGCGCGTACTTCAAGGAGCATCCGTGGACGCAGGAGGCGACGGTCAGCGTCGAGGACACGTCGCATCCCGCGACGCGCGCGCTGCCGGCGAGCTTCCGGTTGTTCGAGGAGTACTACACGTTCCGCGACAATCCGCGGCCCCGAGTGCACGTGCTGCTCTCCCTCAACACCGCGTCGGTCGGCGCGCAGGGGGACTACCCGCTGGCCTGGACGCAGACGATCGGACAGGGCCGGTCGTTCTACACGGCGCTGGGGCACTTTGCGGGCACGTGGAACGACCCGCGCTTCCGCGATCACCTCGTCGGGGCCATCCGGTGGGTGGCGAAACGCGATTAGCGCGATCGGTCGTTTCGCACTGCGCACGGTTGTTTCGTCATGCGAACCCGGACCTCGAGCGCGCTCAACTCTGGACATTGCCAGACCTCGAGTGCGACCGAGCTCGGACCTTTACAACGGGTCATTTCTGTAGAGAATAAGAAGTCCCTCCTGCTGGGTTCCAGCCCGGGACATTTCATCCGACCAGATGACCGCCCGAAGGCGAACGTAGTGAGCCGTGAGGGCGCGCGCGCGGGGTGGGGCCCCGCGCGCAACTAAGAAAGGATTCTTCTGCCATGGGTTCGTCAGCGCTGCAAGACGCCACGAAGAGCATCATCGAATGGAGCAAGACCAACGGCAAGGCGACCGTGCCACCGTCGGCGACCGAGATCTTCGGATCGCTCACGTTCAACGACGAGGTCCAGCGCCGCCGGCTGCCGCGTGATGTCTACAAGGCGTTGCGCCGCACGATGACGCACGGCGATCCGCTGGATTCGCTCGCGGCGGACGCGATCGCCTCGGCCATGAAGGACTGGGCCGTCGAACACGGCGCGACCCACTACACGCACTGGTTCCAGCCGATGACCGGCATCACGGCCGAGAAGCACGATTCGTTCATCGCGCCGACGGCCGAAGGACGGGCCGTGGCCGAGTTCGGCGGCAAGGAGCTCATCAGGGGCGAGCCCGACGCCTCGAGCTTCCCGTCGGGCGGCATGCGCTCCACGTTCGAGGCGCGCGGCTACACCGCCTGGGATCCGACCAGCCCGCCGTGGCTCCTCGTCTCGCAGAACGGCACGACCCTGGTGATCCCGACCGCCTTCCTCAGCTGGACCGGCGAGGCGCTCGACAAGAAGACGCCGCTGCTCCGCTCGATCCAGGCGCTCTCGACGCAGGCGATCCGCATTCTCAAGCTCTTCGGCTCGCGCGCCGAGCGGGTGATGACAACGTGCGGACCGGAGCAGGAGTACTTCCTGATCGACCGGAACTTCTACTTTGCGCGTCCGGATCTGATCAACGCCGGCCGGACGCTCTTCGGCGCGAAACCGCCGAAGGGCCAGGAGCTCGAGGATCAGTATTTCGGCGCGATCCCCGAGCGCGTGCTCGCGTTCATGCACGACTGCGAGACCGAGCTCTACAAGGTCGGCGTGCCGGTCAAGACCCGCCACAACGAAGTCGCGCCCAGCCAGTACGAGCTCGCGCCGATCTTCGAGAACGCCAACGTCGCCACCGACCATCAGATGATGACGATGGAGGTCATGAAGCGGCTGGCGCCGAAGTACGGGCTGGCGTGCCTGCTCCACGAGAAGCCGTTCGCCGGCGTCAACGGCAGCGGCAAGCACCTCAACTGGAGCATGTCGGACGACCTCGGCAACAACCTGCTCAACCCGGGCGACACGCCGCACGAGAACGTGCAGTTCCTCGTGTTCTGCTCGGCGATGCTGCGTGCCGTCAACAAGTGGCAGGGCCTGCTGCGCATGTCGATCGCGAGCGCCGGCAACGATCACCGGCTCGGCGCGAACGAAGCGCCGCCGGCGATCATCTCGATCTTCCTCGGCGACATGCTCACCGACATCTTCGAGCAGATCGAAAAGGGCGGCGCCAAGCGCACCAAGAGCGGCGGCCTGCTCGACACCGGCGTGTCCGTGCTGCCGAAGCTGCCGCGCGACGCCGGCGACCGCAACCGCACCAGCCCGTTCGCCTTCACCGGCAACAAGTTCGAGTTCCGCGCCGTGTCCGCCAATCAGAGCATCGCTTTCCCGAACATCGCGCTGAACGTCGCGATGACCGAGTCGCTCGACTACGTCGCGACCCAGCTCGAGGCCGCGATCAAGAAGGGCAAATCGCTCGAGGCGGCCGTCAAGGAACTGGTGCCGTCGCTGCTCAAGGAGAACAAGCGAATCATTTTCAACGGCAACAACTACTCGGACGATTGGCGTAAAGACGCGGCGAAGCGCGGCCTGCTCAACCTCGCGAACACCGTCGACGCGCTGCCGGAGCTCATCAAGCCCGAGGTGAGCAAGATCTTTGAGAAGTTCAAGGTGCTCAACGGGCGCGAGCTGCACGCGCGCTACGAGGTCGCCCTCGAAACCTACGTCAAGACCGTCAACGTCGAAGCGCAGCTAATGGTGCTGATGTCGAACCGCTACATCCTGCCGGTCGCGCTGCGCTACCAGAAAGACATCGCCGAGTCGGTGAAAGCGGTCAAGGACGCCGGCGGATCGAGCAAGGAAGCGAAGAAGCTGCTCGATCGGCTCGCCGGTTTGGTCGACGGGTTGCGCGCCCGCACCGACAAGCTCGCGAAAGCGCTCGACCACCACGACGGCAGCTCCGAGAAGCACGCGAAGTACATGCGCGACACGATTGTGCCGGGCATGGATCAGCTGCGCGAGACCGGCGACCAGATCGAGCTCCTGATTCCACACGAGCTCTGGCCGCTCCCGACCTACCGGGAAATGCTCTTCATCAAGTAGGGGACGATGACCTCGGAGGTCGCCCGGCCTCCGAGGTCGTTTCAGAACCGGAAGGAGCGTGAGGCGAGGCGGACGGGCTGGGCCTGTGGCAGCAGGTCCAGCTGCTGGCTGGCTGCAAAACGCCGCGCTCAACTTCTTCCGGCTCTTCCGTTAGACACCGGGTTCTTGAAATCGGCGTATCAATTCATCGACGCGACCCGCCTTCGCAGCGCCTTGATGTGCTCCCAGATTTGATCGCGCTCTTCGGTGTCGGGCTCGGCGGCGACGTCGGCCCAGGCGTTGAGGCGGACGTAGTCCTCGAGGTCGGAGAGGGCGGCGGGGTAGTCATCGAGGTGGTAGGCGAGGAGGCCGCGGTCGCGCCGCTCGGCGAGCAGCGTGGGATCGGCGGCGAGGAGCAGATCGGTGACGCGGTAGGCCTGCTGGAAGGACCGCAACTCGACGTACGTCCGCTTCAGATTGTTCAGCATCCGCGCTACCAGTTGCCGGGGCGTGCAGGGGCTCATCAGCGACGGGTCGTACGGCGCATCGTCGCCCATCGCGCGGGCAAGGAGCGCGCGGCAGCCGCTCTCGTCGAGCTCGGCGCCGGCGTCGAACGGATCGAGGATCACCGCCGGCGCGGCCGCGTCGTCGCCGGCGACCCGCAGCAGGAAATGCCCGGGGAACGACACGCCCGCGACGTCGAGCCCGGCGCGGCGCGCCACGTCGATGTAGACGACCGCCAGCGAGATCGGAATCCCGAGCCGTCGTTCGAGGACGACGTTGAGGCAGCTGTTGCGGAAGTCGTCGTAGTGCGCGCGATTGCCGAGGAAGCGCTCGCGATCGAAGAGCAGGCGGTTGAGCGCCGCGATACGCTCGCGCACCGGGGCCTCGCCGACGGCGCCGAGATCGACGGCGGCCAGATCGCCGAGCCGCGAGAGCTCGGCGAGCGAGGGCCCCGGATCGAGCCGCGGGTATTCGAGCCGCGCGATCACCAGGGCGGCGCGCGCGAGATCGATCGTCGGCTGCGCGAGCGCATCGACGAGATCGAGCGCGATCGGATCCACGTCCCGCAGCACGCCGGCGCCTGGCCTCATGCCGGTCCGGGGCCCGGGACCGCGGGGCGCCGGGCGAGCAGGCCTGCCACGAGCGCGACCGTCACCTCGTCGAGCGACGCGACGATGATGTCGGCGTCGCGGAGCGCCGACGCCGGGTAGCTCGTCGTGATCCCGATCGTCCGCAGTCCCGCGGTACGTGCCGAGGTGAGGCCCCAGCGCGAGTCCTCGATCGCGACCGCCGCCGTCGGGCCGACGCCGAGTTTTTGCACCGCGAGCAGGTAGGGATCGGCCGCCGGCTTGCTCCGCGCGACGCTGTCGGCGCCGACGATGACCCGAAAGGCCGCTGTCAGCCCGGCCGGTTCGAGGATCGCCGTGATCTCGGCGCCGAGCGATCCCGACGCAATCGCGAGCGCATAGCGGGCGCCGAGCCGCGCGATGGCGCCGGCCGCCGTGGGAAACAGCAGCGCGCCTTTCGAGCGCTCCCGCTCGAACCACTCGATTTTCCGGTCCACGATCTGCCGGATCTCCGCGCGCGTCACCGGCAGCCGCCCGTCGTCCGCATAGGCGACGACGAGGTCGTGGTCGTCGTAGCCGAGGTACCGATCGAAGTAGGTGGCGTGATCCAGCGTCCAGCCGCGATCGCGGAAGATCGCCTGGAACGCGCGCAGGTGGAGCGCTTCGGTGTCGGCGAGGACGCCGTCGAAGTCGAACACGACGGCCTCGGTCATTTGGCGAGCCGTTCGCCGGCGTGGATCGCGACGGACAGCCGGTTCTCGGCGGGCGGCACCGGACAGATGTAGGTGACGTTGTACACGCAGAACGGGTGATAGGCGCGGTTGAAATCGAGATCGTAGAGTCCGGTCGGCGTGCGGTCGAGCTCGAGGTAGCGTCCGCCGCGATAGGTCTCCGACACGTTGGTGAGATCGCCGAACGGCACGAAGAGCCGGTCGACGTTCCCCGCCTCGGCGTCGGCAAACGCCGTGAGCTTGTAGGTGCCGCCGGCGAACGTGAAGCCCAGGGTCCCGACCTTGCGCATTTTCCGCAGCTCGTCTCCCGAGGTCTGCAGCTCGATGATCACCGCGGGCGCCGACCGTTCCTGTGTGAGGTAGGTCGGGACGCGCGCAGCCGGATCGACCTCGTAGTACGCGAGACCGGGGAAAGCCGCACGCTGCTCAGGCGGGATCGGCGAGTCCTTGCCCGTCCGGAAGAACTGATCTTTGTCCGCGCGAAACGCGAGCACCTGCTGCTGGTACGGGCGTTCGTCAGGCGCCCCCGGTCCGGACGTGCAGGCGGCCACCGCCAGGCACACAAGGAGCCCGCCTGCTCTGATGGCCAGGCGCGCACGCGTCGATCCGAGGCGGCCAGGACGGGTCAGCATGCCCAATTATCGACGAAGCCAGGGCACGGCCGGGTGGGGCTGGTCCCACGATCCAGGGGCCGGTCGAGGGACGGCGTCCGGAAGCGGCGACTCACCATCCTGTAATTCGTGCCGTTTGTGTCCGAAATTCTCCAGCTTACCCCTTCCTTGACCGATATAGGACAGGGGGGTAATATCCCATCACCCTGTGGCAAGTCGGCTGCAGCCCGGCGCGGTCCCCCCCACCGAGCAGCGGCTACGTCTGGTTCCGCCTTTAGTTAGCGATCGTCGGCTAGTTCAGGAGGAGAAGAGATGACGCGAGTCTTCCGAGGGATTCTGCTCGTGGCGCTAGTGATGGCCATGTCGGCAGGATCGGCCAATGCCCAAGCGATTGGCCAAATCTTCGGCAAGGTCACTGATCCATCCGGCGGAGTCATGCCGGGGGTCACGGTGACCGTGACCGGTCCAGCGTTGCAGCGGCCTCTGGTCGCCGTGACGACGGAAAGTGGGGCCTACCAATTCCCCAGCGTACCCATCGGCACGTTTACCGTGACGTTCGAGCTGTCCAGCTTCAAGAAGTCGGTCCGCCCGAACGTGATCATCACCACCGGCTTCGCGGCCCAGATCGACCAGAAGCTGGAGCTCGGCCAGATGTCGGAAGAACTCACCGTCACCGCGGCGACGCCGGTGGTCGACACGAAGAAGACCACGACCGGCAGCACGTTCACGACTGAGATCCTCCAGAACATTCCGACCGCGCGCGATCCGTGGCAGATCATCGGCATGACGCCGGGCGTGCAGGCCGGCCTCAACGTCGGCGGATCGGCGTCGGGCCAGCAGGTCGGCCTCTCGGTCTACGGCACGAGCGCGAACGTGCAGTGGAACCTCGAGGGTGGCTCGATCACGGACCTGTCGTCGAACTCATCCCCCTCCTACTACAACTTCGACTCGTTCGAGCAGATCCAGGTCGTGACCGGCGGCGGCGACGTGTCGGTGCAGTCGAGCGGCCTGTCGATCAACCTGGTCACCAAGAGCGGCAGCAACGTGTTCAAGGGCACCGCGCTCGCGACCTACGAGAACGACGCGATGCAGGGCGGCAACGTCACGCGCGAGATGTTCTACTCGGGCACGTCCGGCCTGCTTTCCGGCAACCCGATCAAGAGCATCTCGAACTACTCGGCTGAGTACGGCGGGCCGATCAAGCGCAATCGCCTCTGGTGGTGGGTGGCGGCCGACAAGCAGGACATCAATACCGGCGTCATCAACTTCTTCGATCCAGGGGGCGGCGCCTTCTGTGAGAGCCTGATTGCCGCGCAGCGCCAGGGCGGGTCGGCGCTGACCAACGCGATTACCTACGAACAGCTCGGTGACGTCCAGAAGTGCCTCCAGAACGACAAGACGGTCATCAAGGACATCTCCGCCAAGTCGAACTACCAGGTGAACTCGTCGAACAAGGTGCAGTACCTCTTCCAGAGCGACAACAAGTTCCGCAACGCGCGCGGCGCGAGCGCGAACACCGCGAAGGAAGCGGTCACCGAGCAGACCAGCGACAAGCCGTGGGGCTTCCCGCTCCCGACCCACTCGCTGACGCACACGCTCATCCTCACCGACAAGCTGGTGTTCAACAACCAGGTCACCTACGTCTACGGCGGGTTCTTCCTCGACTACCAGGGCAGCGTCTCGCAGGGCATTTGCGGCGGGCTGACCCGGTACACGGGGATCACCAACTACAACGACTACCTGACGGGCGACCGCGCCGACGCGAACTGCCTCTTCAATCAGCAGTCGCTGAGCAACCAGACGACCGGGTTCAGCAGCCGCGCGCTCGGCTCGACGTACCAGACGGTGCGGCACTCGTGGGAGGCCAAGTCGGACGGCACGTACTTCCTGACCAGCATGCTCGGCGGCGACCACAGCCTGAAGTTCGGCGTCGGCTGGCGCAAGAACCCGATCCTGACGTTCTCGCACTACAGCGGCGGCGCGCGCGCCCAGCAGCAGTGCGTGGGTAACAACCGCGCCAACTGCGGCACGGGCGCGACCGTGCCGGTGGGATCGGCGACGGGCTTCGTGCCCCGCAACGCGGTCTTCTACCGCGACCAGCTGCGCAACAACGACTGGTGGACGTGGAACGGCTACCTGCAGGACTCGTACAGCCGCGGCCGGATGCGGATCAACGGCGGCATCCGCTACGACTGGCAGACGTCGAAGTACCTGGGCGGCTGCGTGCCGAACAATCCGCTGATGCCGGACCGCTTGCCGGCACAGTGTGAGGATGCGACCGATATCGACCCGGGCACCGGTAGGAAGATCCAGTCGTTCGGCGAGTGGGGTCCGCGGGTCTCGGTCATCTATGACCTGACCGGCAGCGGCAAGACCTCGGTACGCGCCAGCTATTCGTACTATTTCGCCACGAAGATCACGCTCGCCAACGCGCTCGGTGGCTTGTTCGACCAACCCGCGCTGACGTGGGGAAACAACACGACCAGCGGCGCCTGCAGCACGAACGCCAACACGTCCTGCTGGACCGACGCCAACCTGGACAGTCTGGTGCAGCTCAACGAGCTCGTCGGGAACCCCTCCTCGAGCAGCTCCCGGTTCAACCAGGTCACGGGCATCTTCGCGCCGGCCGGCAACACGGTCGATCCGAGCGCCAAGATCGGCCGCACCCGTGAGTTCATCACCGGCGTGCAGCACGAGCTCATGCCGAACTTCGCCGTCGGCGCCGAGTACGTCTACCGCAAGTACGACCGCGGGACGACGGGCTACAGCATCGGCTACCAACCGGGCGCGCCGGGCTACCCGTACTATCAGATCTACTCGGATCTGCGGTTCTTCACGGACACGGCGGTGAACGTCACGGCGCCGTACTACCAGCCGTGCCAGGGCTGCGTCCGTGAGACGGGTCTCGGCACGATCACCCTCACCAACCCGAACTACCAGGTGTACAACGGCGTGAACCTGACGCTGACCAAGCGGTTCAGCAACCGCTGGCAGATGAACGGATCGCTGACCGTGCAGGACAACCCGCAGTACACCCCGTTCGGACCCGGGACCGAGTCGAACGTGACCAACCCGACCGGGTTGGAATTCACGAACGGCAACAGCACGATCGCCCGGTACCTGCTCAAGTTGAGCGGCAGCTACGCGTTGCCGTGGAACATCACCGCCTCGGGCAACCTGACCGTCAACGACGGCGCGACCCGTACGATCAGCATCACCGGGCCGGGCAACGTGTACGGCGGTGTCAACCCCGACGGGACGGCGGCTCAGTCGATCACGTACAACACCTTGACCTTCCAGCCCAACAACTCGTCGCGGTTCGGTCCGGCCAAGCTGCTCGATCTCGGCATCTACAAGAACATCAACTTCAACAGCGGCAGGAACCGCGTGAAGCTGATGTTCGACGCCTTCAACATCTTCAACATCAACACGATCACGGGCTACAGCAGCAACACGCTCAGCAGCTCGAACTTCAACGCCCCGACCAACATCGTCCCGCCGCGGGTCTTCCGCGTCGGCACGCAGATCTCGTTCTAAGGGCGGTCACGCTCGTTCAACACGACGACCCCGGGGGATTCCCCGGGGTCGTTCTTTTTTCGGGTGCTCGTGATATTTCTTCGCCGATGGCCAGGCCGAAAAAGGCAGCGCGACCGCGCGCGATAGCGTCCCAGACAGCGGCGCCCGCGGCGCGCGATCGCGGCCGGCTCGTCTGGCTCCT
>Ga0111538_10006828_pt1 | contig 15409 bp, 13 predicted proteins | sample SoiMethybrSBSTD1_FD_79669 | JGI IMG/M metagenome (GOLD analysis project Ga0111538, IMG submission 79669) | Bulk soil microbial communities from a Populus tree surrounding site in Tennessee, USA - Soil MetaG P. TD hybrid SBSTD1 (version 2)... | ecosystem: Environmental > Terrestrial > Soil >...
GCCGTCGTACTGCGACCACCACGACGCGTTCCGCGCGGCCGCGTTCTCGCGGACCGTGGCGGCGTGGGCGGAGCTCGCGGACGTCTCCGAGCGGGAGATCGAGGCGATCGCCGACCTCTACGGGGACGGGCCCTCCGCGATCCTCGTCGGGTGGGGGATGCAGCGGCGGACGAACGGCTCCGCGATCGTGCGCACGCTCGACGCGCTCGCCTCGGTCAGCGGCAACGTCGGCGTCTCCGGCGGCGGCGTGTCGTTCTACTTCAAGAGGCGCGGGGCGTTCGACATGTCGTCGATGACGACCGATCCGCCGCCGCGTGCGCTCCCCGAGCCGCTCCTCGGCCGCGCGATCCTCGACGCGGACGACCCGCCGGTGCGCATGGTGTGGGTCACGGCCGGAAACCCCGTCGCGATGCTCCCCGATTCCGCGGCCGTGAAGCGCGCGCTCGAGACCCGCGAGCTGACCGTCGTCGCCGACGCCTTCCTCACCGACACCGCTCGCGCCGCGCACGTCGTGCTGCCGACCCCGACCATGCTCGAGGACGACGACCTCGTCGGCGCGTACGGGCACCACTGGCTCGGCGAGGTCCGGCCGGTCGTTCCGCCGCCCGAGGGCGTGAAGTCCGACTACGAGATCGCCCGCCTGCTCGCACGGCGGCTCGGTCTGGGGGCGGCGTTCGAGGACGGGCTCGACGACTGGAAGCGGCGCTTGCTCGGCAAGGTGGCGGGGGAGGGCGCGACGCTCGAGGCGCTGCGCTCGGGGTACGTGCGCAACCCGCTGGCGCCGAAGGTCCTCTTCGCCGATCGCGTGTTCCCGACCGCGAGCGGGAGGGTGAACCTCATCCACGACCTCGACCCGGTCCCGCCGCGCCCGACGGCGGAGCGGCCGCTGTTCCTCATGGCGATCTCGACCGAGAAGGCGCAGTCGTCGCAGTGGGCGCGGCCGCGCGCGGCCGGCGACGGACCCGCCGTCGCCACCGTGCACCCCCACGCGGCGCCCGGGCGGCGCGACGGCGACGTCGTGACGGTCGAGAGCGAGGCCGGATCGATGAGCGTGCGCCTCAAGCTCGATCCGCGGCAGCGCCCGGATGTCCTGCTCATGGCCAAGGGCGGCTGGCTCTCCGCGGGACGCTGCGCGAACGTGCTCGTCGCGGCGCGCGAGACCGACGCCGGCGGCGGCGCCGTCTACTACGACACACTGGTCCGTATCGTGTGAAGGGGGAGGCGATGTACAAGAACTGCCAGAGCTGCGGCATGCCGTTCTCGCGCGACGCGCAGGGGGGCGGCACGAACGCCGACGGGTCGAAGAGCACGACCTACTGCAGCCATTGCTACGCGCAGGGCCGGTTCACGCTCCCGGACCTCACCGTGGACCAGATGCAGGCGCGCGTGCGAGGCAAGATGAAGGAGTTCGGGATGCCGGGATTCGTGAGCTGGTTCTTCACGCGGAACATCCCGAAGCTCGCGCGTTGGTCGAGCCATCCCTGACGCTCGCGACACATGTTTTTCGGCGGTTCGGAATCATTCCCAATTTGGGAAGCGCGGAAAATGCCGACGGGAAAGGCGCCTATCGAGGCGCCTTTCTTCTTGCCACGAGACACGCTTCCCAAATTGGGAACGATTCGTGAACCCGCGAAAACACATCCATGGCGTCGCCGCTAGGGTTGCCGGCGTGGCCCACCGCCGCTCCGCTCCCGCCACGCGCGGATGAGATACGAGACCGCCAGCCACGTCATGATCGCGGCGAACGGCCATGCGATGGCGTGGGGCCAGCGGATGGCGGCCACCGCGAGCCCCAGCAGCGCTACGCCCGCAACCGCCATCGCGCGCGACTCCGAGTTCCCCAGCTCCCTCGGATGCGTGAGCGCCCCGCCCACCACCTTGCCGAGACGGAGCGCCCCGGCGGTCGCGCCGCGCGCGGAGCTCTCGGGCGAGGCGCGTCGCGGCTTGGCGGCGGCGCGCCTGACCGCGGTCCCCGGCCCGAGGCGCCGTGCCTTGAGCACGATCTCGGTCGCGTTGCCGAGATCCTCCGCGTAGAGGCGCTCCAGCTCGGCGGCGACGCCCTCGTCCTCGATCGCGACGTCCAGCTCGTAGTTCCCGACGAAGCTCGCGAAGTTCAGGTTCGTCGAGCCGATGCGTGCCCAGCGCCCGTCGACGACGGCGGTCTTCGCGTGGAGCATCGTCCCGTTCCACTCGAAGACCCGCACGCCCGCCTCGAGGAGCGGGCGATAGCCGGAGCGCGACAGCGGGCTGACGAGCGGGAGGTCCGACGAGCCGGGGAGGAGGAGCCTCACGTCCACCCCGTCGCGCGCGGCGGAGCGCAGCGCCTCGACATACAGGGAGAGCGGAACGAAGTACGCGTCGGTGAGCCAGAGGCGCTCGCGCGCGATCGCGGCGATGAACTGATCGAGGCGGAACAGCTCGGCGGCGTTGGGGGCGCCGGCGACCACGCGGAGATCGACCTCGCCCTCCGGCGGGATCGACGCGGGATCCGTCGCCTCGTCCTCGGGGATCGGATCACCGACCGCGCTCCACACCTGGGCGAACGCGCGCTCGACGTCCGCGACCGCGGGTCCACGGATCTCGATCCCGGTGTCCCTCCACGGGTCTTGTCCACGCTCCGGGCGGCCCTCCCAGTCGCCGCTGGCGCACAGTCCGGAGACGAAACCGATCCGGCCGTCGATCGCGATCGACTTTCGATGGTCGCGCCGGATCCAGCCGAAGGGGCTGTCGAGGCGCGGGGGGTTGAACGCGCGGACCTCGGCGCCGGCGTCGCGAAGCGGACGCCAGAAGCGCGAGCTGAAGAGACCCTTCGGCGAGCCGAGCCAGTCGTAGAGGACGCGAACCTTCACGCCCGACGCCGCCTTCGCCGCGAGCGCGTCCCGGAACTCGATCCCGACCCGATCGTCGTCGAAGATGTAGCTCTCGAAGAGGATGAATCGCGTGGCGCCGGCGATCGCCTCTTTCCACGCGGGGAAGTTCTCGGTCGCGTCCTTGAGCACGCGCACGGCGTTCCCGCCGATCAGCGGCGCGCCGGCGGCGCGCTCGAGCGCTTGATCGGCGAGGAGCCGGGCCGAGCCGGCGGCGGGCGGCGTTACGCGGCGTGACACGCGGATCCGATCCTACGTCAGCCTGCTAGGATGCCGCGCGAGGGAATTCCATGACGACGAGCCTGAAGCACCGGAGCCTGCTGGAGCTTTCCGACTTCACCCCGCAGGAGATCCGCGGGCTCCTGGATCTCGCCGCGACGCTCAAGCGCGAGAAGAAAGCCGGGACGCGGCACCCGCGGCTCGCCGGGAAGAACATCGTCCTCGTCTTCGAGAAGACGTCGACCCGCACACGCTGCGCGTTCGAGGTGGCCGCGTACGACCTCGGCATGGGCGTGACGTACCTCGACCCCACCGGCTCGCAGATCGGCCACAAGGAGTCGATCAAGGACACGGCGCGCGTGCTCGGGCGGATGTACGACGCGATCGAGTACCGCGGCTTCGCGCAGAAAGTCGTGGAAGACCTCGCGGCGTACTCCGGGGTCCCGGTCTACAACGGCCTCACCGACGCTTCGCATCCCACGCAGATCCTCGCCGACGTCATGACCATGGAGGAGCACGGCGGCGGGAAGCCTCTCGCGAAGATGGCGTACGCGTACCTCGGCGACTCGCGCAACAACATGGGGAACTCGCTCCTCCTCGGCGGCGCGCGCCTGGGGATGGACGTGCGGATCGCGGGGCCGAAGGCGCTATGGCCGGACGCTGCGATCGTCGAGAAGGCGCGGCGCTTCGCCGCGGAGTCGGGGGCGAAGATCATGGTCACCGACGACCCGCGCGCGGCCGTCGCCGGCGTGGACTTCGTCTACACCGACGTCTGGGTCTCGCTCGGCGAGCCGCCGGAGAAGTGGGCCGAGCGGATCGAGCTCGTCAAGCCGTATCAGGTCAACGCGGCGCTCATGAAGGCGACGGGGAACCCGAGCGCGAAGTTCCTGCACTGCCTCCCCGCGTTCCACAACCGCGAGACGACCAAGGGCGAGGAGCTGTACACGACTTACGGGATGGACGGGCTCGAGGTGACCGAGGACGTTTTCGAGTCCCCGGCATCGATCGTCTGGGACCAGGCGGAGAACCGCCTCCACACGATCAAGGCTCTGCTCGTCGCCACGCTGGGCTGAGCGTGCGCCTCCTCGTCGCGCTCGGCGGGAACGCGCTGCTCCGTCGCGGGGAGAAGCCCACGGCGGAGAACCAGCGCGCGAATGTGAAGAAGGCGGCCGCGGCGCTGGCACCGCTGGCGCTCGCGCACGAGCTGATCGTCACGCACGGCAACGGCCCGCAGATCGGCTTGCTCGCGCTTCAGGATCTCGCCTACGACGACGACGGGGTCTTCCCGCTCGACGTGCTCAACGCGCAGACCGACGGGATGATCGGCTACCTCGTCGAGCAGGAGCTGGGAAACCTCCTCCCCTTCGACAAGCCGCTCGCGACGGTCCTCTCGATGGTCGAAGTCGATCCCAAGGATCCCGCGTTCGAGAAGCCGACCAAGCCGATCGGGCCCGCGTACGCGAAGGAAGAGGCGGAGAGGGTCGCGAAGGAGAACGGGTGGTCGATCGCGCAGGACGGCGACGCCTGGCGCCGCGTCGTCGCTTCCCCACGACCGCTCCGGATCTTCCAGATCCGGCCCGTGCGATGGCTCCTCGAGAAGGGGTGCGTCGTCATCTGCACCGGCGGCGGCGGGATCCCGACGATGTACGCCGAGGACGGCACCCTCCGCGGCGCCGAGGCGGTCGTCGACAAGGATCGCGCCAGCGCGCTCATGGCCCGCGAGCTCGGCTGCGACGTCTTCGTCATGGCGACCGCGGCCGCCGCCGTCTACCTGGACTGGGGCAAGCCCTCCCAGCGCGCGATCCGGCGCGCCCACCCCGACGCGCTCGATCCGGCGGCGTTTCCCGCGGGCTCCATGGGGCCCAAGGTGGAGGCGGCGGTCCGGTTCGTGAAGCGGACCGGGAAGATCGCGGCGATCGGCGCCCTCGAGGACGTCGAGCGGATCGTGCGCGGCGAGGCCGGCACGATCGTCACGACCGAGGCGCAGGGACTCGAGACGGCGTAGCTAGACGAGGTACGCGACCGCGAAGCCGACCTGCGCGGTCATCATCATCAGGTACATGTGAGTCCAGCTCGGGTGGTTCTCGACGCGCGCGAGCTCGTCGGGGTTCCTGAGAATCAGCCGGACGGTGTAGGCGCCCCACGCCGAGAGGAGGATTCCCAGCGCGGTCAGCACCCAGCGGTTCCCCGTCAGGATCGACGTCCACGCGCCGATCGGGAGGAGCAGCCACGGGACGACGAAGAACGGCGCGATCATGCGCGCCGCGCGCGCGACACCGTAGCGGATCGGCAGCGTGCGGCACTCCGCGGCCGCGTCGCCCCTCATGTCCGAGAAGTCCTTCGTCGAGGACGCACCCACGAGGAACAGGAAGAAGATCGCGCCGATGAACCACGGCTCCACGTGGAAGGCCGAGGCGATCATCGACCAGCCGGCGACCTTCAGCAGGCACCCTCGGGGGATGGCGATCGTCACGTTCGCGAGGAAGGCGTCCGCCTTCGTCCGCCCGAACGCCGGCGCCGAGTAGACGAAGGTGAACAGCATGCCGAGCACGAAGATGAAGAAGCACTGGTGCGCGGCGAGCGGAGCTCCGAGCTTCTCGGAGAGGGTCTCGGCGGGCCAGGATACGACCAGCCACGTCGGGAGCACCGCGAGGACGTAGAGCGCGACGGAGAGCCACCACGCCTCGCGCCTGCCGACGGCGCCCGTCACGAGCGGGCGGTCCGGCTTGTTGATCCGGTCGTTCTCGAGATCGTAGATCTGGTTGATGACATTCGAGGCCGCGTTCAAGAGCGCGGCGCAGGCGGAGCCCAGCACGACGGTGAGTACCATCGACGGGGTGAGGCCGCGCGGCTCCCCGGCGAGCACGTGCGGCTCCGACGCGGATCCCCACGCGGTGATCGCGCCGGAGATGACGCCGAGGAGCGGAGGCAGGAGGGTGAAGGGACGCGTGAGGCGCCACCACACAGCGGCGCGCTCGATCACGAAACGAGACGCCCCACGAGCACCCGCGCCGGCCGGATGACCCTGTCGCCCAGCCGGTACCCCGCGCGCACGACCTGCGCGACCGCATCGGCCTGATCGGGATCCTTCACGGGCGCGAAACCGACGGCTTCGGCGACGTTCGGGTCGAACGCCTCGCCCGCCGGCTCGATCCGCTCGACCCCCGCGCGCTGGAGGTCGGCGAGGAACCGGTCGCGCACGATGCCGACCCCCTGGACGAACGGCGCGGCCGCGGCGACCTGCGATCCGGTCTCGATCGCGCGGTCGAGATCGTCCAAGCTCTCGAGGAGGGCGGAGACGAGATCGCCGAACTTCGTGGCGACGCGCTTCTCGAGGTCGCGCTCCACGCGCTCGCGCGTCTTCTCGAGGTCCGCGCGGGCGGTGAGGAACGCCTCCTGGATCTCGCGGAGCTTCTTCTCGGCCGCTTCGGCGCGCGACCTCAGGGCGTCCAGCTCGGCGGCGTCGATCGGTGCGACGGCTTCGTTCTCGCCGTTGCCGCCCTCGCCGTCATCGTCGGGACGGGCGCCGTGACGCTTGTCGTGGACCTTCATGCGAGAGCCTCTACCGCCCGAGCAGGCGCCGGACGCGCTCCTGGATCGGCGGATGCGTGCTGAAGAGGTTCATGAAGGCTTGCCCCGTGAACGGCTGCACGATGAACATGTGGGCCGTCTCGGGGGTCGCCGGCATGGGGACGCGCTTGCCGATCGTGTCGAGCTTCTCGAGCGCCCGAGCGAGCCCGTACGGCTGGCCCGCCATCGCGGCGCCGCCGGCGTCGGCGGCGTACTCGCGCGACCGCGACACGGCCATCTGGATGATCATCGCGGCGATCGGCGCCAGGATCGCGGTCAGGAGCAGGGTGAACACGTTCCCTCCCCGCTCGTCGCGGTTCCCGTAGCCGCCGAAGATCGCCCCCCACTTCGCGAAGTGGGCGAGCATGGTCACGGCCCCGGCGATCGTCGCGGCGACCGACGAGATGAGGATGTCGCGGTGCTTCACGTGCGCGAGCTCGTGCGCCAGCACGCCCTCGAGCTCCTCGTCGTCCATGAAGCGGAGGATCCCCTCGGTCGCGGCGACGGCGGCGTGGGACGGGTTGCGGCCGGTCGCGAAGGCGTTCGGCGACTCGCCGGGGAGCAGGTACAGCTTCGGCTTCGGAAGCCCCGCGCGCGCGACGAGCCGGTCGATGATCGCGTGGAACCGCGGCGCGTCGGCGGACGAGACTTCGCGTCCCCGATACATGCGCAGGACGATCTTGTCCGAGAACCAGTACGACGCGAGGTTCAGGACGGCGGCGAACACGAGCGCGACCGCCATCCCGCCGTTTCCTCCCAGGACCTTGCCGACGACGAGGATGAGGCCGGTCATCAGTCCCAGGAGCAGGGCGGTCTTGACGTAGCTGGACATGGGGGGTGTCTCCTCTCGCTGTCCCGAAAAGTCTAGCAGTCCGGACGCGGGGGCGCGGTCAGCGGAGCGTCACGCGCACGCGCCCGCTCGCGACGGGCACGACCCGCCGCAACACGATCTCGAGCACGCCGTCCCGCTGGTGCGCCTCGACACCTTGCGGGTCGCACGAGGGCGGGAGCGCGATCGCCACGCTGAACCGCCCGTGCGGCCGCTCGGCGCGCAGCATCTTGTCGCGCGGCACGCCCGCCTCGCGGCGCTCGCCGCGCACGTGGAGGACGCCGCCCTCGATCTCGAGCGTCAGGCTGTCCGCCGTGACGCCCGGGAGGTCCAACCGGAGGTGGTAACGGTCGTCCTGCGCCCAGACGTCCACCGGCGGGCGCCACGTCCCCGCAGGGGCGGTCACGGGGGATCCCGATGAGCGTCCCAAGGCGTCCTGGAAGAGGCTCTCGATCTTCTCGCGCAGGTGGACCAGGTCGCGGACCGGATCGTTTCGCTCGCTCATCGTGCCCTCGGTCCGGGTCAATGTACCGCGACTCCGACCGGCTGGAGGACGATCTCGCCCCCCTCGACGCCGGCGCGGACCCTGGCCCCGGCGGCCAGCGATCCGTCGAGGATCATGAGCGCCAGCGGATCCTGGACCAGGCGCTGGATCGCCCGCTTCAGCGGCCGCGCGCCGAAGACGGGGTCGTACCCCGCGTCCGCGAGCTTCCGCTTCGCCGCGTCGGTCACCTCCAGCTCGATCCGCCGGTCGGCCAGCGTGACCGACAGGCGCGCGAGCTGCAGGTCCACGATCTTCAGCAGGTCGTCGGGCCCGAGCGCGTCGAAGAGGATCCAGTCGTCGAGCCGGTTGAGGAACTCCGGGCGGAACGCGCGCTTCAGCTCGGCCTCGACGTGACGGCGGACCTTCTCCTTCCCTTGGTCCGCGTTCTCGAGGATGTAGGACGACGCGAGGTTCGACGTCATGATGAGGATCGCGTTCTTGAAGTCCACGGTGCGGCCGCGCCCGTCGGTCAGGCGGCCGTCGTCGAGGACCTGCAGGAGCACGTTGAAGACGTCGGCGTGCGCCTTCTCGATCTCGTCGAGGAGGATCACGGAGTAGGGGCGGCGGCGGACCGCCTCGGTGAGCTGGCCCCCCTCGTCGTACCCGACGTATCCGGGCGGTGCGCCGATCATCCGCGCGACCGCGTGCTTCTCCATGTACTCGGACATGTCGATGCGGATCATCGCGCGCTCGTCGTCGAACAGGGACGCGGCGAGCGCGCGTGCGAGCTCGGTCTTCCCGACGCCGGTCGGGCCCAGGAAGAGGAATGAGCCGACCGGCCGGTTCGGGTCCTTGAGACCGGCTCGGGCGCGCCTCACGGCGACGGCGACGGCGCGGACCGCGTCGTCCTGTCCGACGACGCGCTCGTGGAGCTCCTTCTCGAGGTGGACGAGCTTCTGCGTCTCCCCCTCGAGCATCCGCGCGACCGGGATGCCGGTCCACTTCGACACGATGGCGGCGATGTCCTCCTCGCCGACCTCCTCGCGGAGCATCGCGCCGTCCTTCTGGATCGAGGCGAGCTTTCCTTGCTCGGCCTCGAGCTTCTTCTGGAGCGTGGGGATCGTCTCGTACTGGAGCTGCGACGCCCGCTCGTAGGCGGACTCGCGCTGCGCGCGCTCCATCTCGGTCCGCGCGCGATCGGTCTCGTCCTTGAGAGCCGCGATGGAGGTGATCGCGTCCTTCTCGGCCTGCCAGCGCGCCTGCTTCGCCTTCAGCTCGTCGTTCAAGTCGGCGAGCTCCCGCTCGATCTTCCCGAGCCGGTCGCGCGAGGCGAGGTCCTTCTCCTTCTTGAGCGCCTGCCGCTCGATCTCGAGCTGGGTCACGCGGCGCTTGACCTCGTCGATCTCCGCCGGCACCGAGTCGATCTCCATCTTGAGGCGGGCGGCGGCCTCGTCCACGAGGTCGATCGCCTTGTCCGGGAGGAAACGGTCGGCGATGTAGCGGTGGGACAGCGTGGCCGCGGCGACGAGCGCGCCGTCGGTGATGCGGACCCGGTGGTGCGCCTCGTAGCGGTCCTTGAGGCCGCGGAGAATCGAGATCGTGTCCGTGACCGTGGGCTCGCCGACGAGCACCGGCTGGAAGCGCCGCTCGAGCGCCGCGTCCTTCTCGATGTGCTTGCGGTACTCGGAGAGCGTCGTGGCGCCGATGCATCGCAGCTCGCCCCGGGCGAGGGCCGGCTTCAAGAGGTTCGCGGCGTCCACCGCACCCTCCGCGGCGCCCGCGCCGACGAGCGTGTGCAGCTCGTCGATGAACAGGATGATGCGGCCCTCCGACTCCTGGATCTCGGTGAGCACCGCCTTGAGACGGTCCTCGAACTCGCCGCGGTACTTCGAGCCCGCGATGAGCGCGCCGAGATCGAGCGCGACGAGCTTCCGGTCGCGGAGCGTCTCGGGGACGTCGCCGTCGGCGATGCGCCGCGCGATCCCCTCCACGATCGCGGTCTTCCCAACGCCCGGGTCGCCGATGAGCACCGGGTTGTTCTTCGTGCGCCGCCCGAGGATCTGGATCGAGCGGCGGATCTCCTCGTCGCGCCCGATGACCGGATCGAGCTTGCCGCGGCGCGCGAGGTCGGTGAGATCCCTCGCGTACTTCTGGAGGGCCTGGAACTTGTCCTCGGGGCTCTGATCGGTGACGCGCCCCGACCCGCGGATCTCCCGCAGGGCGTGGAGGACGTTCTCCGGCGTGGCGCCGAGCGAGCGCAGGATCTCCGCCGCCTCCCCCTTCCCGCGCACCATCGCGAGCAGGAAGTGCTCGGTCGAGATGAACTCGTCCTGGAGCTCCCGGGCGGCCTTCTCGGCGCCGTCGAACACGTCCTGCAACGCGCGGGAGAGGCCGGGGTCGGCCGCGCCCTCGACGCGGGGACTCGTATCGAGCCGGCCGCGGGCGGAGGTCGCGACCGCACGGGGGTCGGCGCCCAGCTTCTCCAGGACCGGCGGCACGATCCCGTCCTTCTGGGAGGCGAGCGCGGTGAGCAGGTGGAGGGGGCGCACCTCCGCATGGCCCGACGCCCGGGCGAGCGACTGCGCCTCCTGGATAGACTCCTGAGCCTTCAGGGTAAGACGGTCGAATCGCATGCGCGTTTTTTGCGATGCGCGACCGCCCAAGTCAAGGCGGTTACACGGGGTCCAGGCCGCAGGGGGCGAGCAATCCAGGGGTGTGCTCCCCCGGAAAACTCACGAGGCGAAGCGCCGGGGAGCGCAGAAGGGCGAAGAGGTTCCCCGAGATCGTCGACCGGAGGCGCCCTGCGAACCGGCCCCCCTCGGTTACGGCGAGCGTCTGGGGGGCGGACATGGAGAAATCCCCGCTCGTGAAGTCCTGCGTATGGACGCCCAGCACCCCGAGCACGAGCGCGCCCCCCGCGGTCTCGGCGAGGGCGGCGTCGTAGGCGAGCGGCGCCGGTCCCTCCAGGAAGAGGGTATCGATGGCGGAGGGGGCCGGGGTGGGGGTGAGCGCCAGCCGCCGCGCGTACTTCGTGTCGAGGAGCGGGCTCACGAGCCGCCCCTTCTCGACGTAGGAGACGGGGCGCGCCGGAAGGCCTTCCTGGGTGAACCGGTAGGCGCCCGCGGCGAAGGGGACCAGCGGGTCGTGCCGCAGCGTGAGGTCCTCGCGGAGCACGGCCGCGCGCTCGTGGAACTGCTCCCGGCGGAAGGCGCCGGTCCCGTGCGCGACCGCGGCGCCGTCGAGGTTGTGGAGGAGGGCCGCGATGAACAGCTCCTCCACCACGTCCGGGTGGAAGAGGACCGGGACGACCCCGCCCGAGCGCTTCGACGCGTCCTCCCGCAGCGCGAGCGCGACCGGGATCGCGCGGTCGAGCCGCGCGAGGAACGACGCCTCGTCGTCCTGGGACCGGCGGGAGATCCCCGCGCCGATCTCGCCGTCGAACGTGGCGTGCCAGCTCCACGACGTGCCGAGCGTCTCGACGTCGAGCCCCTCGGAGGTCACGACGCGCGCCGTCGCGCGGGCGGCCTGAAGCGAGCCGCTCCACGTGCGGAACCCGTGCGCCGACACACGGGCGCGGATCGCCGCGAGGCGCGGGGCCAACGGCTCGACGGTACCTCCCGCGATCTCGTCGGTCCGGGAGTCGAACACGGCGACGTCGGGGAAGGAGGCGGGGCCGAGCACGATCTTCGCGTCGGGGTCGTCGTACGAGGAGAGGCGCGCCTCGCGCAGGGCGGAGGCGGCGTCCTGCTCGATCTGGCGGCGGTCGAGGACGCCGCGGCTGATGCGGCCGTCGCTCCAAACGATCTTGAAGCGCGCCGCGAGGGACTCGGACAGCGCGAGGGGCGCGTGCGGGCTCCCGGTGCGCGCGTCCTTCGTCCCGAGCGTCAGGCGGCGCGCTTCGGTGGCGGCGACGCTCCACGCGTCTACGAAGCAGCCGTCCTCGCGCGTTCCGCCGAGGGCTTCGACGAGCGCCGAGAGGTCCATCAGCGCCCGCCCAGACGGACGGTCGGCGCCGGCTCGAGGACGAGGAAGTAGTGGCTGCCTCCGGACGACGGGACGCTCTGCCCCCACTTCCCGCACGTCCCGATCGCGTCGAGCAGGAGCGGGCCGTAACCCTCGCGGATCGCGTGCAGGGCGCCGAACATCGACCCCGAGAAGATCGCGGGCTTGTGGAGCCGGATCTTGCCTTCGCCGAGCGTGTAGATCGCCTTGCAGTTGAAGACGAAGTCGCCCGTGGTCGGATTGACCTGGCCGCCGCTGTACCCCGACAGGAAGACGACCTCCGGATGGCGGGCGAGCACGCCCGAGCCGGCCAGGAGCTCCCGGACCTCCTCCGGGCCGTAGTCCTCGAAGGCGCCGGGGGCCGGCGAGGCCCCGTCGATCTCGATCCGGATGTTCGACATGCGGGGGAGAGGCGCGACGCGGAACGACTCCGCCCGGTCGGCGCCGGTCAGCCGCGCACCGGACATCGGCGCCGACCAAGGGTCGGTGAGCGCGTCGGCGAGGCGGCCCCGATCCACGATCGTGGCGCGGTCCCGTCTCACGCCGCTCGCCGAATACGGCTGCCACGCGTGGTCGCCGGCGACGGGCTCATCGACGATCGAGACGTGGGACGCGCCCACCGTGTCGCCGGCGCGGAAGCGGCCGTCCTTGGCGAGGACCGACGACCGGAAGCCGTCGGCTTCCGACGCGTGGCCGAACGCCTCGTGGGCGAGGCCCTTCGCGAGCGCGTAGTCGATGACGAGCGGGTAGGAGCCGGCGGGGTGGGACGGCGCGTCGGGAAGGGCCGCCGCCAGGCGGGCCGCCGCTTCGGCCCGCGCGAGGAACGTCGCCAACTTCGCGGGATCGTCGAGGAGATCCGGCGTGGGGCCGGCGACCGACGCGCCGACCGTGTGCCGCTCGGCACCGCGCGAGCTGGCGGAGAAGCGCAGGACGCATCGCGGCATGACCCAGGCCACATCCCCCCCGTCGGAGCGGACGACGCGCCACGCATCGACGTCGGTGGAGAGGGCGAGCGTCGTCGTCAGCCCCGGCGCGCGCGCCGCGATCTCGGCCTCCAGCTCCGCGAGGCGCTTCCCCGCGCGGGACGGGTCGAACCGCCGGTACGCGTCCAGCCCCGTGGGTTCGAGCCGCGCCCGCTCGGGGGCCAGGCCGGAGAGGAACGCCGGCGGCACGCCGAGACGGTGCGCGTGCCCCGCCGCCTCGAGGGCGCGGTCGAGCAGGCCCAGCGCCGGCTCGCCGTGGAAGTCGTCGCGGCTGGCGAGCGCCACGCCGCCGTGCTCGTCCACGACGTGGATGCCGTGCCCCGAGCTGACCGAGGTCGCGATCTCCTCGACCCGGCCCGCCCGGACGAGGACGCGCGCGCACGTCCGCTCCTGGGCGCGCCAGATCAGGTAGGCGCCGCGGACGCGCGCCCTCTCGACGAGGGCGGAGGCGAGCGGATCGAGGGAGGTCAGCGTGTCGAGGAACACGAGACGCGAACGGTATCGCGCCCTCGTCCGCGCGGCAACGTCAGTCGAGCTCGATCGCGCCCGACGCGCACCCTTCGACGCACTTCCAGCACGTCGTGCACGCGAGCTTGTTGACGATGACCGGGCGCCCGTCCGAGATCTCGATGACGTCCTCGGGGCAGACCATGGCGCACACGCCGGTCGCCTCGCACTGGTCGGTATCGATGGTGAGCGGCATGCCCCAAAGCTAGGGCCGCGGGTGTGGTAATTCAACCCGGGGTGTAGCATCCCCGCCCGATGCCGGAGTCCACGAGGAAAGCCCTCGAGCGCGAGGAGGATCGGCGCCTCGCCCCGCACGCGCTGCGCTCCGCGGACGCGACGCGCCAGCGCCCCTTGGAGGACGACGGACGGGCCTTCGACTACCGGCTCCCCTACCAGCGCGACCGCGACCGGATCGTGTACTCGCGCGCCTTCCGGCGCCTGCGGCAGAAGGCGGTCGCGGGCATCCTCCCCGCCTACGAGGACCACCGGCGGAACCGGCTGACCCACACGCTCGAGGTGACGCAGGTCGCGCGCACGGTCGGCCGCGCGTTGGCGCTCAACGAGGATCTCATCGAGGCGATCGCGCTCGCGCACGACCTCGGCCAGCCCCCCTTCGGGCCGGCGGGGGAGCGCGCGCTCGACGACCTCCTCGCAGGCCGGCTCGACGGGCGCGGGGGCCCCGGGCTCGGCGACCTCGGGGGGTTCTCGAGGTCGGACCAGGCGCTCCGCGTGGTGGACCTCCTCGAGAAGCGGTACGAGCACCCGGGGCTGAACCTGTGCGATGCGACGCGGGAGGGGATCGCGAAGCTCGCCGGCGCCGGCTCCCTCGAGGCGCAGGTCGTCGCGGTCGCCGTGCGGCTCGCGTCCGCCCTCCACGACCTCGACGACGCGCTCCAGGCGAGGGTCGTCGATCCGGCCGAGGTGGAGCGCCTCGCGGCGGTGCGGTCGCTCAAGAAGAAGCTCGGCGCCGGCTATCCGCAGCGCGGGGGACGCTTCATGAAGGCGAACGCCATCCACCGCGGCCTCACGCATCTCCTGGTCACCGGCGTGATCCTCGGCTCGCGCGAGTCGCCCACCACCGGTGCCCCGATCGCGTGGGGCCGGGGTGGGGAGGAGCTGCTCCGGGACCTCGAGGCGTTCGTGGAGCGGCGCGTGCTCACGGGCTCCGAGGCCGACCGCATCGAGGCGATCGGCCGCCGCGCCGTGCACGGCCTCTTCGCCGCGTACTTCGCCGACCCGTCGCTCCTCGACGACCACGTCCTCCTCCGCGCGAAGGAGCAGCTCGGCGTGCGATACTGGAGGGACCTGCCGCGCTCGGAACGGGAGCGGGAGGCCCGGCGGTACCGTCTCGATCCCCGGATGACGAGGCTCCTGGCGGACCACCTGTCGTCGATGACCGACGCGTACGCCCTCGCGGAGCACGCGCGGCTTCTGGCGATCGGGGCCGTTCCGATGCCGAGCGCGGAGCAGCTGCGGCGGGAGGAGACGACATGAGCACGATGAACCGGCCGCTGCGCGAGGCCGACCCGGTGATCGCCGAGGCGATCCGCCACGAGACCGAGCGCCAGTCGCGCGGGTTGGAGCTGATCGCCTCCGAGAACTTCGTCTCCGAGGCGGTGCTCGAGGCGACCGGCTCGGTCTTCACGAACAAGTACGCGGAGGGGTATCCGGGACGCCGCTACTACGGCGGGTGCGAGTACACCGACGTCGTCGAGCGGCTCGCCGTCGAGCGCGCCAAGGAGCTGTTCGGCGCGGAGCACGTCAACGTGCAGCCGCATTCCGGGAGCCAGGCGAACCAGGCCGTCTACATGACCGCGCTTTCCCCCGGGGACACCGTGCTCGGCATGGACCTCTCCCACGGCGGCCACCTGACCCACGGCCATCCGCTCAACCTCTCGGGGAAGCTCTACAAGTTCGTCGCGTACGGCGTCCGCAAGGACGACGAGAC
>Ga0111538_10006829_pt1 | contig 15409 bp, 12 predicted proteins | sample SoiMethybrSBSTD1_FD_79669 | JGI IMG/M metagenome (GOLD analysis project Ga0111538, IMG submission 79669) | Bulk soil microbial communities from a Populus tree surrounding site in Tennessee, USA - Soil MetaG P. TD hybrid SBSTD1 (version 2)... | ecosystem: Environmental > Terrestrial > Soil >...
CTGGCGCTGCCAACCGAGGAGGCGGCGACGCTGGCGCTGCGGACGCAGCAGATCATCGCCCACGAGAGCGGCGTCGCCAACCTCGTCGATCCGCTCGGCGGTTCGTACTTCGTCGAGAAGCTGACCAAGGACATGGAAGACGGCGCCTTGGCCTACTTCGAGGCGATCGACAAGATGGGCGGCATGGTGGAGGCGATCGAGCGCGGCTTCCCGCAGAAGGAGATCGCGGAGAGCTCGTATCGCTTCCAGCAGGCGTTCGAGCGACAAGAGAAGATCATGGTCGGCGTCAACGCGTTCGTGCAGGAGAACGAGCCGCCGATCGAGATTCTCTACATCGACGAGTCGGCGTCGGACACGCAGATCGCCAAGCTGGAGAAGTTGCGCCGCACGCGCGACAACGACGCCGTCGGGCGCGCGCTCGATCGGCTGCGCGCCGCGGCGCGCACCACCGGGAATTTGATGCCGCCGATTCTCGATGCCGTCCGCACGTATGCGACCGTCGGCGAGATGTGCGACGCGCTCCGCGAGGTGTGGGGCGAGTATGAGGAAGTGCCCGTGATCTAGTTGCTAGAGGCTGGTTGCTGGTTGCTAGGCGCCGGATTCGCGGCTCCTGACGGCTAACAACTAGCAACCAGCTACTAGCAACTGACTATGCGTAAGCTGAGAGTCGTCATCGCGAAGCCGGGGCTGGACGGGCACGATCGTGGTGCTAAAGTCATCGCCCGCGCGCTCCGCGACGCGGGGATGGAGGTCATCTACACCGGCCTGCGCCAGACGCCCGAGATGATCGCGTCGGCGGCGCTGCAGGAAGACGCGGACGTGATCGGCCTGTCGATCCTCTCCGGCGCCCACAACCACATCGCGCCGCGGCTGATGGAGCTGCTCAAGGCGCGCGGGCTCGACGATGTGCTGGTCGTGATTGGCGGGATCATCCCGGACGTCGATATCCCCAGGCTGAAGGGCATTGGCGTGAAAGGCATTTTTCTCCCCGGGACGCCGATGCAGGAGATCATCGATTTCATTCAGCAGAACGCGCGGGCCCGGGTGTAGGACACTGTAGTGTCCGCATCTCGAGGGCCTCGGGGCCGGACCCCTACTGACGAGCTTCGTTTCAACCGATAAGACGAACGTGCCGCATACCCTTCTCCTCGCCGACGACAGCGTCACCATCCAGAGGGTCATCGAGTTGACCTTCGCCGACGAGGACGTCAACGTCGTCGCGGTCAGCGATGGCGACCAGGCCATCCAGAGCATCGAGGCGGCGCCGCCGGACATCGTGCTTGCCGACATCGGCATGCCCGGGAAGAACGGCTATGAAGTGGCGCAGCACATCCGGCAGACGCCGCGGCTCGCGCACATTCCGGTCGTGCTGCTGACCGGCGCGTTCGAGCCGGTCGACCAGGCGCGCGCGGCTGAAGCGGGATGCGACGGCGTCCTGGCGAAGCCGTTCGAGCCGCAGCTGGTGATCGGCCGCGTGAAAGAGCTGCTCGCGAAGGCGCACGGCAAGCCCGAGGCGTCCGCGCCGGCACCTGCCGCGCCGCGCGCCGAAGCGGCGCGAGGCGGCTGGCCGCCGCCGCCGCCCGAGCCCCCGAAGGCTGCGGCCGAGCCATCGCAGGCCGCGCCGCCGGCTTTCGATCTCCACGACTATTTCGATCGCCTCGACGCGGCGTTCTCGACCGGCGCGTCCGAGGTACAGCCGCCGGCCCCCGCGCCAGCGCCCGCGCCTTCTAACCTCGATTGGTTCAGCGCGCAGGCTTCGTCAGCGCCCGCCGGCGAGTCGTGGGAATTCGAGGCGCCGCAGGAACCGCAGGCGACCTACGCTTCGCCGCCGCCCGCGCAGGCGTTCCCGGCCTTCCAGCCGCCGGAAGCCGTTCCGCCTGCGCCTGCCGCTGAAGCGCCCGTGCCGCTCTCGTTCGCGGGCGATGTGCCGCCGATCGCGCCGCCGGAACCGTCCGACGTGCCGCCGCCGGCTCACGCCGTTGCCGACGCCGAAGCGACGCTGGCGTCGATGCCGCCGTCGCCAGCCGGCCTGCCGGTCGCGGCGCAGGCCGCGCCGTCACAGGCAACGCCGGCATCGCAGCCATCTCATGCCGCCTCGGCGCTGCCGCCGCTCGCCGATGCGTTCGCCGCGCTGCTCGTCGCCGAGCAGGACGAACCGGCGTCCGAAGCCGCCACGCTGTGGCGGGCCGGCGCCGCACCTGCCGCGCCGATCGACGATGCGGTGATCGAAGAGGTGGTGCGGCGCGTGCTCGAACGCCTGAGCGACGAGGTCGTCCGCGAAACGGTCGGCGACATCGTGTCGCGGGTCGCGGAGCAGCTGGTGCGCCAGGAGATCGAGCGAATCAAGGCGCAACTGCGCTGAGCGTGCAGTTGGAGAGTTCAGGGGAATTGGTGAATTGGTGAATTGAAGCAATTTGCCAGTTCGCCAGCCGGCCCATTCGTTGACTCGCTGACTGTCTTCAATTCACCAACTCTCCAACTGCTCAAATTCACCAACTGACGCGTTTCTGTGTACGATCCGGGGATGCCTGTGTCGCATCCGCCGCTGACCAGCTTCGATCCGGATCGCCTGCGGCTGCCCGAAAAACCGGCGCTCGAGGGGCTCGAAGCCAGGTGGCTGCCGCGCTGGGAGGAATCGGGCGTCTACAGGTTCGACCGTTCGCGTCCGCGCGCTGACGTCTACGCCATCGACACGCCACCGCCAACGGTCAGCGGCTCGCTCCACGTCGGCCACGTCTTCTCCTACACGCACACCGATCTGGTCGCGCGCTTCCAGCGCATGCGCGGCAAGGCTGTCTTCTATCCGATGGGATGGGACGACAACGGCCTGCCGACCGAGCGCCGGGTGCAGAACTATTACGGCGTCCGCTGCGATCCGTCGCTGCCGTACGACGCGTCGTTCGCGCCGCCCCCGGAGCCGCCGAAGCCGCCGATCTCGATCTCGCGTCCCAACTTCATCGCCCTCTGCGCCCGGCTGACCGCGGAGGACGAGAAGGCGTTCGAGCATCTGTGGAAGACGCTCGGCCTGTCGGTCGACTGGTCGATGACCTACGCGACGATCGGCAAGCGCGCGCAGCGCGTGTCGCAGGTCGCGTTTCTTCGCCTGCTCGACCGCGGCCTCGCGTATCAGGTCGAGGCGCCGACGCTGTGGGACATCGATTTCAAGACCGCGGTCGCGCAGGCGGAGCTCGAGGATCGCGAGGTGCCGGCGGCGTACCACCGCGTGAAATTCGGGATCGCAGACGCGGCAGCGGTAGGGCGTAGCTTCAGCCACGCCGCCGTCGAAATCGAAACCACGCGGCCCGAGCTGATCCCCGCCTGCGTCGCGCTGGTCGCGCACCCGGACGATGAGCGCTACAAGCCGCTCTTCGGCACGGAGGTGGTGACGCCGCTCTTCGGCGTGCGCGTGCCGGTGAAGGCGCACACCCTGGCCGACCCCGAGAAGGGGAGCGGCATCGCGATGATCTGCACCTTCGGCGACGTCACCGACGTCACCTGGTGGCGCGAGCTGAGCCTGCCGGTCCGCGCCGTCATTCAACCCGATGGCACGCTGCGCGACGTCACCTGGGGAGCGCCGGGCTGGGAATCGATCGATGCCGATCGCGCCCGGGCGCACTACGCCCAGCTGAAGGGACTGTCCGCCGCCAAGGCGCGGACGAAGATCGTCGACGAGCTGCGCGCCAGCGGCGACCTGGTCGGCGAGCCGCGTTCGATCACCCACGCGGTGAAGTTCTACGAGAAAGGCGATCGCCCGCTCGAGATCGTCACCAGCCGCCAGTGGTTCATCAAGACGATCGAGTTCCGAGAGGCGCTCCTGCAGCGCGGCCGCGAGCTGAAGTGGCACCCCGACTACATGCGCACGCGCTACGAGAACTGGACCATGGGGTTGAACGGCGACTGGTGCGTCAGCCGGCAGCGATTCTTCGGCGTGCCGTTCCCGGTCTGGTATCCGGTCAGCGATCTCGGCCGTGTGGACTACGAGCGGCCGATCAAACCGCGTGAGGATCAGCTGCCGATCGATCCGTCGACCGACGTGCCGCCCGGCTACAGCGCGGATCAGCGCGGCGCGCCCGGCGGGTTCGTCGGCGATCCCGACGTCATGGATACCTGGGCAACCTCGTCGCTCTCGCCGCAGATCGTCACCGGCTGGCCCGACGACGAGGACTTGTTCAAGCGGACGTTTCCGATGGACTTGCGCCCCCAGGCGCACGACATCATCCGCACCTGGCTGTTCGACTCGGTGCTGCGTGCGCATCTCGAGCACGATTCGCTGCCGTGGGCGAACGCGGCGCTCTCCGGCTGGGTGCTGGATCCCGATCGCAAGAAGATGTCGAAGTCCAAGGGCAATGTCATCACCCCGATGGCGCTGCTCGAGGAGCATGGTTCCGACGGCGCACGCTACTGGGCCGCGAGCGGGCGGCCCGGCACCGATACCGCGTTCGACCCCAACCAGATGAAGGTCGGGCGTCGCCTGGCGATCAAGATCCTCAACGCGTCGAAGTTCGCCCTGATGTCGGCGGAGCCGCAGGGCGAGATCACCTACCCGGCCGATCGCGCGATGCTGCGCAACCTCGCGGCGCTGGTCACCGAGTCGACGCGCGCATTCGAGGACTACGACTACGCCCGCGTACTGCAGCGGACCGAGTCGTTCTTCTGGGGCTTCTGCGACGATTACCTCGAGCTGGTGAAGGGGCGCCGCTACGGCGAGCAGGGCGCGGCGGCTGCCGGGTCGGCGAACGCCGCGCTGACGGCCGCGCTTTCCGTGATGCTGCGGCTGTTCGCGCCGTTCCTGCCGTTTGTGACCGAGGAAGTCTGGTCGTGGTGGCGCGACGGATCGATCCATACCGCGGCGTGGCCGGAGGCCTCGGAACTGGAAGCCCTGGTCTCGGACAACTCGCCGGAAACACGCCAGGCGGATCAGCGCGCCTATCAGTGGGCGACCGACGTGCTGTTCGAAGTGCGGAAGCAGCGATCGGAAGCGAAGCAGCTGTTGAAGGTGCCGATCTCGAAGGTGACCGTGAAGGCGGAGCCCGACGCGGCGGCGCTGATGCCGATCGTCGAGGCCGACCTGAAGGCCGCGCTGCGCGTCCTCGCGTTCGAGACGACCATCGGCGAGCCACGCGAGATCCTCGTCACCGGCTATGAGGCGGCCTCGTAGCGTCCGGCTTTAGCCGCCCTTCGACGTGGCTCAGGGCGGTCCTGAGGCCCTCGAAGGACCGGACCTGACATGCGTCTCGACCCTGATCAATATCGGGATATCGTCCGCCGCGCGCTCGAGGAAGATGTGCGCGGCGGCGACATCACCACCGAGGCGATGGTCGCGCCCGAACTGCAGGCGCGCGGCGTCTTCCTGGTCAAGGCGGCCTGCGTCCTCGCCGGCCTCGACGTCGCCTTCGAGGCGTTCAGGCTGATCGAGCCGTCGATTCGAGTCGACGCGAAGAAGCGCGACGGCGATGCCTGCAGGTCGGGCGAGGAGATCGCGACCGTATTCGGCTCGGCGCGCACGCTCCTGGTCGGCGAGCGGACCGCCCTCAATTTCCTGCAGCGCCTTTCCGGCATCGCCACCCGGGCCCGCCGCTTCGTCGACGCCGCCGGCGGCCGCATCACCATCCTCGACACGCGCAAGACGACGCCGACGCTCCGCGTGCTGGAGAAATACGCAGTGCGCGCCGGCGGCGCGTCGAACCATCGCACCGGCCTGTACGATGCGATCCTGATCAAGGACAACCATATCCGCCTGGCTGGCGGCGTCGTCGCCGCGGTGGCGCGGGCGCGCGTGCATCGTCCCGGCATGCCGGTGGAGATCGAAGCCGAGACGCTGGCGCAGGTCGACGAGGCGCTGGCCGCCGGGGCCGACATGATCCTCGTCGACAACATGTCCACGGCCGCGATCCGCGACGCGGTGGCGCGCGCGGCCGGCCGCGCCCGAATCGAGATTTCCGGCGGCGTGACGCTCGACCGCATCCCGGAGCTGGCGGGCACCGGCGCCGACTTCGTCTCGGCCGGCGCGCTCACTCATTCCGCGCCCGCCGTCGACATCAGCTTTGAAATCGAACCGGTTTGACGCCGTCCGGCGGTTCGCCTCCGTCGGCTCGACCAACGACGTGGCGGCGGCGCTGCCGCCCGGCTCGGTGGTCGTTGCCGACCAGCAGACGGCGGGCCGCGGACGCCGCGGGCACACGTGGTTTTCGCCCCCGGGCGCGGGCCTCTACGTGTCGGTCGTCCTGGCGCCGGCCACTGCGCGCATCGATCCGCCGCGCGCGACGATGCTGCTGACGCTGGCGGCGGGCGTGGCGATCGCGGAAGGCATCGCGGCCGCAGTGGGCCTCGCCGCCGAGTTGAAGTGGCCGAACGACCTCCTGGCCGGCGGCCGGAAGCTGGCAGGGATTCTCGCCGAGGGCCACGGCGACATCGTCGTCCTCGGCTACGGCATCAACGTGATGGAGACCGCCTTCCCGCCGGCGCTTCGCGATCGCGCCACCTCGCTGGAATCGGAACTCCGGCACGCGGTCGATCGCGATCTCGTGCTCGACGAGACGCTCGCCGCGCTGTCGCGGCGCTACGACGATCTCGTCGACGGACGGTTCGATGCTATCCTCGACGCCTGGCGCGGCCGCGCGCCGAGGGCGGTCGGCGCGCGCGTGAACTGGACCGCCAACGGCGTCGTCTTCGAGGGCGTCACAGAGGGTATCGACGATCACGGCGCGCTGCTCGTCCGCGTGGACGACAGCGTCGAGCGGATCATTTCCGGGGAAATCCAGTGGCTGTGAGCTCTGCGCGATGCTGCTAGCGATCGACGTTGGGAATACGAATATCGTCCTGGGCGTCTTCGACGGCCCCAAGCTGGTTCAAAGCTGGAGGCTGCAGACGCTGCGCGAGCGCACCTCCGACGAGCTCGGCCTGCTGGTCGACGGCCTGTTCGCGAACAGCCATATCGATCGGCAGCGTATTCGCGGCGTCATCCTCGGCTCCGTCGTGCCGCCGCTCACCGGCACGATGCGCCAGATGATCGAGCGCTATTTCGGCCTCAAGGCGATGGTGATCGAGCCCGAGCTCGACACCGGCATGCCGATTCTCTACAAGAACCCGGCGGAGGTCGGCGCCGATCGCATCGTCAATGCGGTCGCCGCTTACGAGAAGTTCGGCCGCTCGGGCAGCGGCCCGGCGCGCCCGATGATCGTCGTCGACTTCGGCACCGCGACGACGTTCGATGCGGTGAGCGCGAAGGGCGAGTACCTCGGCGGCGCGATCTGCCCGGGCGTGCAGATTTCGGCCGACGCGCTGTTCCAGCGCGCGGCGCGCCTGCCGCGGATCGACGTCCGCAAGCCGGCGACCGTTGTCGGCCAGACGACGGTCGGGGCGATGGAGGCGGGGCTGTTCTACGGCTACGTCGGCATGGTCGAGGGCCTGGTGCGGCGGATGGCCGACGAGCTCGGCGGCAACGTCATCTGCGTCGCGACCGGCGGGCTCGCCGACGTCATCGCCCCCGAGACACCGCTGATTCAGCACGTCGACAGGGATCTCACGCTCGACGGCCTCCGCATCGTCTGGGAACGCAACAACAAACAGCGCTGATTCTTTCCTTGGACACTGCAGACTACTGCCGCGAGATCGAAACCTATTTGTGTCGCAGGAACGACGGTCACCTGATCCGGGTGGTCGGGCCGTCGTTCGACCTGGTCTCGGCGTGGGCGGCGCGCGGCGTGCCGCTGAAGGTTGCGTGCGCCGGCATCGATCGCTACTTCGAGCGCTACTATCGCAAGGGGCCGCGGCGGCGGCCGGTGAAGATCGATTTCTGCGAGGCCGACGTCCTCGATGTCTTCGACGAGTGGCGCAAGGCGGTGGGGCTGACGCGGGAATCAGTCGAGGAATCAGCCGTCAGTGGCCAGTCGTCAGTCGTCAGTGGCCAGTCGGACGCCGAAAGCCGGCCGTCATCGGTCGATGCCAGGCGGTCGCTGCCGGCGCACCTCGAGCGCGTGCTGCTGCGGTTGTCGTCGGCGCGGGCGCGCGACTCGCTCGACGCCGCGTTCGACGCCGTCGTCGACCGCGTGTCGGCGGAGCTCGATGCGGCGCGGGGCAGGGCCGGCGGCCTGCGCGGCGCGGCGCGGCGCGAGCTCGTCGAGCGTCTCGCTTCGCTCGACCGCGAGCTGCTGCAGCAGGCGCGCGGCACGCTCGACGCGGCGGCGGCGGCGGTGCTGGCGCGCGAGGCAGAGGAGGAGCTGTCGGCGTTTCGCGCCGGCATGGGGCCCGAGGCGTTCGCGCGGGCGCGCGACGCGGCGGTCGATCGGCTGGTGCGCGAGCGTCTCGGCCTGCCGACGATCGCGTTCGAGTAGTACGGGGGGCACCCTTCAGGGGTGCCGGCGTCGTAGGGCGCCTTCAGGGGCGCCGTCTTTATGCTCACCTCCGGCCAGACCATCCCGCTCGCAATCGAAAAGCCCGCCGCCGGCGGCCGGATGATTGCGCGCGTCGAGGGCCAGGTGGTGCTGGTCGCGGACGCGATTCCCGGCGAGCGCGTCCAGGCGCGCGTCGAGCGGATCGGCAAGGGTGTCGTCTACGCGCAGACGATGACGGTGGAGGAGCGATCGGCGGATCGCCGCGATCCGTTTCCCGATCCGTTGTGCGGCGGCTGCCTCTACAGCCACATCGCCTACCCGCGGCAGCTCGAGCTCAAGGCCCAGGTGATTGCCGACGCGTTCAAGCGGATCGGCCGCCTCGAGCTGCCCGCGGAGGTCGCCGTGGCCGCGTCGCCCGAGCAGGGCTACCGGATGCGCGCGCGCTTCCACGTGCGCGGCCACCGCCTCGGGTTCTTCCGCGAGAACAGCCACGAGGTCTGCGACGCGCGCACGACGCGCCAGCTGCTGCCGGCGACCGCCGACGCGCTCGATCAGCTGATGGCGGCGATGCGCTCGCTCGGCGTCGAGTCGGTGCGCGAGATCGAGTTGTCGGAAAACGTCGACGCGTCGGAGCGCGTGGTGTTTCTCGATTCCGGCCTGGCGATCGGCGAGGCGGCGCTGGCGCGGATGGCGGACACGGGCGGCCTCACGGGCCTCGGCTCGGCGTGGGGCGCGTTCGGCAGCCCGCACGTCACCGACGCGCTGGCGATCGGCGAAGACCGCATCACGCTCCGCCGCCACGTGCAGGCGTTCTTCCAGGGCAATCGCTTCCTGCTGGGTGGACTCGTCTCGCACGTCGCCGCGCAGCTGCCGGAAACGAGCACCGTGCTCGACCTGTATGCGGGGGTCGGCCTCTTCTCGATCGCCGCCGGCGTCGCGCGGCGCGCGAGCGTCGTGGCGGTGGAAGGCGATCTCTTCGCGGCCGACGATCTGCAGGCGAACGCCGCCGCCGCCGGCGGCGCGGTGACGACGCTGCGGGCGCCGGTCGAGAGCATCGGCGCCGGGCTCTCCGCGGCGGGGCGGCGGTTCGATGTGGTGATCGTCGATCCGCCGAGAACCGGGCTGTCGCGCGAGGCGCTCGACAACGCGCTGCAGGTCCGTGCGCCGCGCCTGATCTACGTCTCGTGCGACGTCGCCACGCTCGCGCGCGACGCCCGCCGCATCGTCGACGACGGGTATGCCGTTGCCCGCGCCGACGCGTTCGACCTGTTCCCGAACACGCCGCACGTGGAGACGGTGGTCGTATTCGACCGGCGGGTTTGAAAACCGGGGCGGGGGGCGAGCAAGCTCGGCCCCCTACGGTTATCGTTTCTGCGATGCCTCCAGGAAACCCTCGAACAAGGGCCGGAACTCGCCGGTGCGGAAGAAATTCTCCGGGTGCCACTGGACGCCGAGGCAGAACAGCGCGGCGGGATCTTCGATCGCCTCGATCACGCCGTCGGGCGCGGTCGCCGACACCTTGAAGACGCGCGCGACGTCCTTCACCGCCTGGTGATGACGGCTGTTGACCTCGCAGGTGTCGTCGGTCAGCCGCTCGCGCATCAGCGTCGCCAGCAGCGAATCCTTCTCGATCCAGACTTCGTGCGCGAAGGTGAACGCCTGGTTCGGCGGGCACGGCAGGCTGTGCTCGAGCGCGCCGGGCAGCTGCGTCGGGATGTCCTGCACCAGCGTGCCGCCGAAGGCGACGTTGAGCACCTGCACGCCGCGGCAGATGGCGAAGATCGGCACCTCGCGCGCCCGCGCCGCGGTGACCAGGCCGATCTCGAACTCGTCGCGCCCGGCCTCGGCTTCGACGGTCGCCGGATGCGCGGGCTCGCCGTAGCGCGACGGCTCGACGTCGTCGCCGCCGGTGAGCAGCAGGCCGTCGATGCCGGCCAGCGCGTCGTCCACCTTCGTCGACACCTCGAGCACGCGCGGTTCGCCGCCGACGTGGAGGATTGCCTGCCGGTAGTCTTCGATCTTCCGGCACGGAGTGATGCCAATGACGGCCATAGAATCAGGAGTCCTTACATCCGGCTCGGAACGTCGATGCCCATCAGGTCGAGGGCCCGGGTCAGCTGCGTGCGCACGTAGGCCACGCCGGCCGCGCGCCAGCGCTTCCGGTCTGGCCGCTCTTCGTTCAGGATCGGATACCGATGGTAGAACGCGTTGAAGGTCTGCGCCAGCCCGAACGTATATTTCGCCAGGCCGGAGAATTCGAGCGATCGCACCACCTGTTCGACGATTTCGTCGAGCCGGGAGGCCTCGAACACCACCGCCCAGAGCGCATGATCGCCGCCGGCGCCGTCGCCCGACGCTTCGAGCAGCTCGTCGGCCGGGGTGGTGTCGAGGTCGCGCAGGACGTCGGCTTCGCTGAGCCCCTCGCGCTCCTGCAGCTTGCGGAAGATGTTGTTGGCGCGGACGACCGCGTATTGCAGGTAGGGGCCGGTCTCGCCCTCGAAGCTCAGAGCCTCCTCGATGTCGAAGACGATCAGCTTGCCGCGCGAGTACTTCAGCATGAAGTAGCGGATCGCGGCGACCGCAATCTGCGCCCCGGCGCGCTCGCACTCCTCCGGGGCGAAATCCGGGTTGCGCTTGGCGACCTCCGCCGTCGCCTTCGCCGAGAGCAGGTCGAGCAGGTCGTCGATCTTCACCCCGAGCCCCTTGCGGCCTGACACTTCGACGAACGGCTTCGCCGCCTCGTCGCCCTGCGGCGTGTCGTAGCCGAGCTCCTTCGCCGTCGCGTGCGACAGCGCCACCATCTCGTACGAGAAGTGGATCGAGTTCTCGGCTTCCTTCGCGTGGCCGAGCGTGCGCAGCGCCTGGCTGAGCAGCGCCTGCAGATACATCTGGCGCGAGTCGATGACGTTGTAGATCCGCCCGGCGTGCCCGAATTGCGGCGCCGACGGATCGCCGGCGCCGGAGGTCGTCGACCACAACGTCCTGCCGTCCTCCTGCGTGGCGAACTTGCGATAGCGGAAGTCGAGGCCGAGCAGCCCCAGCTTCCAGAACTGGTTCGCGAGATCCTTGCCGATGTAGGTGACGACGCCGTTCGACCGCACGATCACCTTCTCGCGCGTCTCGTCCGTGTCGTCGGCCCGGGCAGAATCGGCCCCTGCGCTGTCAGCTGTGGGGGCGGAGCTTGCTCCGCCCCCTTCCTCGATGCGCATCACCCAGCAGCCGGCCAGCTTGCCCTCGGTCTGCAGGAACACGGCGCCCTGTTCCTTCAGCACCTCGAACGCGCGCGCCCAGAAGTGCAGCCGCAGGATGTCGCCCTCGTAGGTGAGCAGGTCGTAGCCGATGCCCAGCCGGGCCATCGTCTTGAGGTGCGCGCGAACGATGCGATCGGCAATGAAGGCGCCCATTTCGGCCGTGGCGTTGCCGCCTCGCTCGAGATCGTGCAGCGCCGCCGCGCGCACCTCGAGCCGCGCGCGATCGCCCTCGTACCACTCGGTGACGCGCGCGTAGAGATCCCAGCAGTAGTAGTCGAACCGCGTCGCATCGGCGATCGCGCGCACCTCGTCGAGGCTCTTCCGCTCGAGCTCGCCGAAGCCGACGATGATGTCGGCGACCTGGACGCCGAGGTCGTCGATGTAGTTCTGGATCTCGTGCGGCGTGCCGCGAAACCGCAGCGCGCGCACCAGTGTGTCGCCGAGCGTGGCGTTGCGCAGGTGGCCGATGTACGCCGCCTTGTTCGGGTTGATCGCCGTGTGCTCGACGATGGTCTTCTCGGCCGGCGCGGGCTCGGCGGCGATTTCCTCGCGAAGGCGCGGGATGAGGAACGCCGGGCGATCGAGATACAGGTTCAGGTAGCCGTTCGGCGCGGCGACGATGCGCGCGACGCCGGGAATCGCGCCGATCGCCTGCGCCAGATCCTGCGCAATCGCGCGCGGCGGCTTGCGCAGCGTCCGCGCCAGTTGGAACGCCACCGGGACGGCCAGGTCGCCGAGGGCGCGCGTCGGCGGCACCTCGACCACGAACGCCGGCACGTCGGCGGTGCCGGTATGCCGGCGAATCGCGTCGGCGATCGCGTGCTGGACCTGTCGCTGGACGCTGAGAATCATGAAAGCTTTATGGGATTCGGGTCGCGGCGGCTCAACGGTCTGCCGGTAAGCTCGTGCTACGATTACGGTTTGTGATCGTGAAGTGCCTCGCGCTCGGCGTACCTGTCATCTTACCCTGACATGCGAGAAGCCGGCATCGGGCGCGTCCTCGTCGCCAGCCTGCACCAGGGCATCGCCGATATTCTGCCGACGCGTCTGACCTTCTACGAGAACTGGCTGAATTCCGAGGGGCTGCGCGAGGGGACCATCGGGCTGGCGCCCCTCTACGCGGTGCTCAGCTTCCTCCGCCAGGAAGGCGAGGCGTATCGCCTCATCACGACTCGCGCCGGCGAGTACGCGGCCGAGTGGACCGTGCAGTCGATGACGCCGGCCCAGCGCGGGTTCCTGAAAGCGATGCCGGTCTGGCTGCGGAGCCGGATGCTGCTGCGGCTGGCGAAGCGCCTGGTGCGCGAGAGCTACACCGGCAGCCGCGCCTTTTCCAAGATGCGTCGCGGCGGCGCCAACATCGACCTGCGCGCGTCGGTGTTCTGCTCGGTGCGCGAGCCGGCGCCGCACGCGCTCTGCGGCTTCTACGCCGCCGCGTTCACGCGGCTGCTGGCGCTGTTCGACATCGGCGCGCGCACCGAAGTGGTCGCCTGCCGCGGCACCGGCGAGCCGACCTGCGTCTTGAGAGTCGCGCTCGCGAACGGCCAACCGGCCGGCGCCGCCGAGGCATCGTGAAGCACAGCCTGCTCGTCCTGCTCGCGGCAGCCGCCATCGCCGGGCCCGCGGCGGCGCAGGCGCCGCCGCCCCGGACGGAGCCGGCCGCGCGCATCCTGGTGATGCCGTTCGAGAACGTCAAGCGCGAGGGCCGGATCTTCTGGCTGTCCGAGGCGTCGGCCGTGCTCCTGACCGACGACCTCAATGCGCTCGGCGCCACCGCCATCACCCGGCAGGAGCGAATGCAGGCGTTCGAGCGCCTTCAGGTGCCGCCGGCGGCGGCGCTCACCGACGCCACGGTCATTCGCATCGGCCAGCTGGTCGGCGCGGCGCACGTGGTCGTCGGGTCGCTCCAGCTCGAAAACGACGTCCTGGTCGCGCGCGCGCGCAGCATCGCGCTCGACACCGGCCGCGTCCAGGTCGACGTCACCGATCGCGGGCCGCTGCCGGCCCTGTTCAACACCTTCGAGCGCATCGCCCGCCGGATCGCGCCGCCCTCGACGCGCAGCTCGGAAGAGATCCAGCGGATACATCCGCCGGTGGCGGTGTTCGAGGACTTCATCAAGGGCGTGGTCGCCGAAACGCCGGCGACCGCGATCAACTATCTCAATGCCGCGCTCGCGCGGCAGCCGACTTTCGACCGCGCGCGGATTGCGATGTGGGACGTCTACGCCGACGAGGGCGATCATCAGCGCGCGCTCGCGGCGGTGACGCCGGTGCCGGCCGGCTCCCCGTGGGCGCGCCAGGCGCGGTTTCTCGCCGGGCTGTCGCAGTTGAACCTGAAGAAGTACGACGACGCGTTTGCCACCTTCAAGGCGCTGGCCGACGCCGAGCCGGCGGCGACGGTGCTGAACAACCTCGGCGTCGTGCAGCTCGGACGCGGCGTGGCGCCGCAGACCGCGTCGCCGACCTTCTACTTCAACAAGGCGACCGAGGCCGATCCGAGCGATCCCGACTACGTGTTCAACCTGGGGTACGCGTATCTCCTCGACCGCGATCCGCAGGCGGCGATCTACTGGCTGCGCGAGGCGGTGCGGCGCAACCCCGCGGACGGCGACGCGCATTTCCTCCTTGCCGCGGCGCTGTCGGCGGCCGGCAACACGAGCGAGGCGGCCCGCGAGCGCGAGCTGGCGCGACGGCTGTCGTCCGCGTACGAGCCGGGCGCGCGCCCTGCGGGCGAGGCGATTCCGCGCGGGCTCGAGCGCGTCAAGAACCAGGTGGAGCTGCCGCACGCGAGCAACATCGTCTCGCGGCTGGCCACCTCGGAGCAGCGCGAGCAGGCGGAGCTGGCGGCCTTCTATCTCGATCGCGGGCGGCGCCTCTACCAGCAGGAAAACGATCGCGAGGCGATCAGCGAGCTGAATCACGCGCTGTATCTCTCACCCTATCTCGCCGACGCGCACATCCTCGTCGGCCGCATCCACCTCCGCACCGGCCGCGTGCACGATGCGATCGACGCGTTCAAGATCGCGCTGTGGAGCGCCGAGACCGCGGAAGCGCACGCGGCGCTCGGCGAGGCCTACCGGCAAGCGAAGGATCTGACCGCCGCGCGCAGCGAAGCCGAGCGCGCTCTCGCCCTCGATCCGCAATCGGTTGAAGCGAAGGAACTGCTCGCTCGCCTCGACGCTCGCTGACCTGACAGTCGAGCTTCCCGATCCACTAGTACTTGCGACGCTATGGTGCTAAGATACCGGCAGTTGTGGCGCACCAGATGCCGGACGAGGGCTTTCACGAGATTCAGCTGAACGGCAAGCAGCTGGTCTTCCTCTTCATGGCCGCGACGGTGGTCTCGGTCGTGATCTTCCTCTGCGGCGTGCTGGTGGGCCGCGGGGTGCGCGCGAATCAGGTGGCGTCGTCCGACGCCTCGGTCGCCGGGACCGCCGGCGAAACCTCGCCGCAGCAGCCCCCGTCGCCGCCGCAGCCCACGCCGGCCGGTTCGGATCCGACCGCGGCGCCGCCGCCGCCCGCGCCGGCTGACGACCTCACCTACTTCAATCGGCTCGAGAAGAAGAACGCGCCGCCCGAAACGCTGAAGCCGGCGTCCGAGCGCGCCGCCAACGACCGCCGCACGCCGCTGCCCACGGAGGCGCCCGCGCCACCGGCCGCCGCACCGGCTCCCGCGGCCGCGCCGCCGCCGGCACCGCCGCCCGAGCCGCCGGCCCGGACCGCGGATGCAGGCCGCGCCGAGCCCGCCGGGCAGGGCTTTGCGGTGCAAATCGCGGCGCTCAACGTGCGCAGCGAGGCCGACGCGATCGCGAAGCGTTTGAGCTCGAA
>Ga0111538_10006830_pt1 | contig 15408 bp, 11 predicted proteins | sample SoiMethybrSBSTD1_FD_79669 | JGI IMG/M metagenome (GOLD analysis project Ga0111538, IMG submission 79669) | Bulk soil microbial communities from a Populus tree surrounding site in Tennessee, USA - Soil MetaG P. TD hybrid SBSTD1 (version 2)... | ecosystem: Environmental > Terrestrial > Soil >...
CACGTTCTCGACGATCACCGGCGTCGTGCACTGGCGTACCAAGGACCAGACGGATCTCGACTATTCGCCGCTGCCGCTGATCATCCGCGAGAACGCCGAGGACGCGACGCAGTTCACACAGGAAGTCCGGGTGGCTTCACCCGCGACGCCAATGCGACTGTCGGACGCGGCCACGCTGCGCTGGCAGGGCGGACTGTTCTTCTTCACCCAGGGGTACGATCAGGATGCCGTGAACACGTATTCGCCGTTCGTGTTCTCGCAGCTGGTGCCGTCAGCGGTGCAACAGCACTCGCCGACGGCGGCGCTCGACGATGCCGGCATCGGCATTTATGGTCAAGCCACGCTCACGCTTCGCGAGCGAACGGATATCACGCTGGGCGCGCGCTTCGATCACGAGAGCAAGGAGGCCGTGCTCGACACCTTCCTCGTCCCAGCGCTCTTCCCGCCGAACCATGTCGTCGGCGACCGTGGGTTCTCGAACGTCTCGCCGCAGATCGCAGTGGCCTACCGCCTCAACGCGGATCGCATGCTGTATGCCTCTCTCGGCAGCGGATTCAAGGCCGGCGGCTTCAACCCGGCGTCGCCGCCAGGATCCGAGGCGTTCGACGAGGAGCACAGCGTGCAGATCGAAGGCGGCATCAAGACGTCGTGGGCCGGTGGGCGTGTGGTCGCCAACGCGACGGTCTTCTACATCGACTGGGACGACATGCAATTGAACCTGCCCAACCCGCAGGTGCCGGCGCAGTTTTATGTGGCCAACGTCGGCAGCGCACGGAGCACGGGCTTCGAGGCCGAGCTGACCGGGCGCGCCGCTGAGGGCCTCGAGATCTTCGGCGTCCTGGGCGTGACGGATGGCCAGTTCAAGGACGGCAGCGTGTCGAGTGGCGTGAACGTCTCCGGCAATGACTTGCCGAGCACCCCGGGGTACACGGCCACGTTCGGCGCCAGGTACCGCCGCGACGTGGTTGGGAAGGTGACGATCTACGGCCGCGGCGAGGTGGCGCTCGTCGGCTCGTACAAGTACGACGATGCGAACACGGCGGGACAGGACGCCTACTCCCTGACCAACGCGCGCGCGGGCGTGCAGCGCGGACCGATCTTCGTCGAGGGCTGGATTCGGAACGCCTTCGACACACGCTACATCCCGATTGCCTTCGCCTATCCGGGCCTGGCGCCGTCAGGGTTCGTCGGCGAGATGGGCCGTCCGCGTACCTACGGAATCAACTTCGGCGTGCAGTTCTAGGGGCTGGGAACTGGGAGCCGGGGGCTGGAGTTCGCCTTGCTGGGGCCACAACGCAGGCTACGGGCTTCGCTTTCTCAAGTGGGGTACCGGCACTGACCGCGCCGGCCGTACAACAGCTACGGGAACGGATCGGCAATGAGGGTGCCGGCCGTTGGCTACTCCTTCGCGACGATGGATGCCGTTCTCGCAGAAGCAGAGCGGAGCGCTGCGGTCACTCACAATCATCCGGAAGGGGTCAAAGGCGCTCAGGCCACCGCGGCGGCGGTATTCATGGCCCGGTGCGGCGAGACAAAGCGCGGGATGAAGCAGCGGCTCGAAGCGACCTTTGGCTACGACTTGAGTCCCGCGCTCGACGACCTTCGCCCGGCCTGCCGGTTCGATGAGTCTTGTCAGCGAACGGTGCCGGCGGCGCTGATTGCCTTTCTCGAATCACACGATTACGAAGGCGCCGTGCGCAAGGCGATCTCTCTCGGTGGCGATGCCGACACGCTCGCCGCATCACCGGCGCGGTCGCTCATGCCCATTATGGTGGCGTTCCCTTGAATATCGCCACCGCCGCCTTGAATGCCCTCGATGCTCGGCTGCGCTCGGTCGTGCTGCGCTTCGGCGAGCGCTACGACCGGCCCGGCGCGCGCGGACGTCCCACGTCATGAGCACAGCCTGGGTCCCATCGGTACCGTAGTCGAGGCGTCGCGAACGATATCCGTGCGGCGTGTCGGCGCCCTGAAGGCCATCTCTGCGCCAGCGCTACCCTACATGCCGTACGCGCGCGATGCGTTGCGGGCGGACATCGGGGCCGGCGCCCTTCAGGCGGCGCCGGATATTTCGATACGCCAATCGCGACCAGAGGTGCAGTGGCGGGACGATTTCGGTCTGCGCGATCCATAGCCTTCGAATCAGCAATGAGCATGCTTGCGCCCGATGGATCGGGCTCGAAGGAGCCACCAATCGTCCCGCGCATCGAGCGCAGTATCCCGGAGGGCTCGCAAACCGTCGGGAGCGGTTCCGGCCGCCTGATCGGGTGCCGGAACCGATGTCCGGCCGCGATGCATCGCATCCCTTCGACGATGCGACCGGCGCTTGTCGCTGCGGTAGGACGCGAGGCGCGCCGCTTTCCGGGTGCGAGGCCGGAGTTCGGACATCTCGCGCCACGCGCGCGTCCTCCGTCCAACTTCTGCACGCAAAGGCGGTTGACGCTGCGCCAAGCACAGTAGAATGGCGCCACTCGAACCTGTCGTTCCGATTGCGTCGGGAAGGAACAGCCAAATCATGAAGCAACAGTCGGTTGGAAAAAGATGCGTGATCGCCGTGATCGCGACAGCGTTCGCGGCTGCGACGGCGGCTGCGATGCTCGGCGCCGCCGCGCAAATTGAAAAGGCCACCGACTGGAAAGACTGGGGCGGCGACGACGCCCGTACCCATTTCTCGCCACTGAATCAGATCACCGCCGCGAATGTCTCGCAGTTGAAGCCGGCTTGGGTGTGGGATCCGGGCACGTTCGGTCGCACCTGGCAAATCACGCCGCTGCTGATCGACGGACGGCTGATCGTGTCGGAATTCGGCACGAGCGACGTCCTCGCGCTGGAGCCTGAATCCGGCAAAGAGCTCTGGCGTCACAAGGCGCCGGCTGGCCGGGTGATCGATCGGCGTGGATTTGCCTTCTGGGCCGGCGACGGGAAGATGAAGCCCCGCATCGTAGCGCTGTGGGGCCGCAACATGTACGGCCTCGATCCGAAGACCGGCGAGTCCTCGACCGACTGGCCGACGGATGGCTACGACATCGGGCTGCCGAACCCTGCCGACCCGGCAACGGGTGGCGGCGGCGTATGGGCCGCTTCCCCGCCGATCATCTACAAGAATCTCATCATCGTCTCAGGTGCGTCGGGCTTCCTGCCGGAACCGGCCCAGCCTGCCGACCCACATGCTGTTGATCTGCGGACAGGCAAGCTGGTGTGGACCGCTCGCTTGATTCCCGGTCCCGGCGAGCCTGGCGCGGAGAGCTGGGGCCCCGACACGCAGAAAGTCGTCGGCAGCGGCACCTGGGGCATCATGGCCCTCGATGCGAAGACCGGCACGGTCTACACGCCGACCGACTCTGGCAGTCCCGACCTCGTGGGTATCTGGCGACCTGGCGCAAACGTCGGCGCCAACTCCACCTTCGCCATCGATGCGATGACCGGCAAAATCAAGTGGGGCTTCCAGAATCATCACCACGACATCTTCGACCAGGACACGATGGCCGCGCCCGTGCCGGTCGAAATCTCAAAGGATGGCAAGAGGGTCAAGGTCGTCGTCCAGACCACCAAGCAAGGCATGATGTGGATTCTCGACGACAAGACCGGCAAGCCGCTCTATCCCTACGAGGAACGGCCGGTGCCGAAGAGCGAAGTACCCGGCGAGCAGTCGTTTCCCACTCAGCCTTTTACGCTTTTCCCGCCGCCGCTGGCGCAGCTGACCATCGCCCGCGACGATCTCAGCAACCTGTCTCCGCACTCCAACGCCGACTGCAAGGCCGTGTGGGACAAAAACGGGCTCAAAGATGGCGGACCGTTCCTGCCGCCCGCCAAGGATGGTGCATGGACCGTCATGAACACCGGCGCGATTGGCGGCATCGATTGGGGCGGCGCGTCGATCGATCTGGATCGCGGCTACGCCGTCACCAACGTCGTCAACATGCCGACCATGATTCGGGTGACCCAGGGCACCAATGCCGTCAAGGGGAACGACGGGTATCGTTCGTCTGCCGGTTACACGCGCTTTTCTGATAGCGATGGCCGCACGTGCGCCGGCGGACGCCATGGCGAGTTGGTGGCCGTGAATCTCGCCACCGGCAAGATCGTCTGGGCGGTGCCGCTGGGTGCGCTGGACGTCGAGTATGGCGAAAAGGCCAGGGAGATCGGCGCCACCAACATCGGCCCTTCGCTCATCACTCGCGGCGGCGTGGTCTTCATCGGCGCTGCGAGTGATGACCGATTGCATGCCTACGACACGGCGACCGGCAGATTGTTGTGGCAGACGAAGCTGTCGGCGTCAGCTACCGCGGGACCGATGACCTACGTTGGCAAGGATGGCCGACAGTATGTGCTCGTCGCCGCGGGCGGTCCGGGCAATGCGCGGCGGCGCTCAGCCACCGACAATTTTGCCTTCCATCAAACGCTGGTGGCCTTTGCGCTGCCGAAGCCGGGCGACAAGGACATCGATATCGTCATGCCGTATCCCAAGCGGGAAGGGAGACCGGGCGAGAATCTCGGCCCGGTGCAATAGCGCGGTTACTTTTTCGCGGCTGCCTCTCTTTCCCTGAACCGCGCACCGCGGAGGATGCCGACGAGGCCATAGTTCGCCTCGTGGCACGCGTACTCGTACAACAGTTCGTCCATCGCCCGCAGCGGCATCACCGCGGTCCAGGGTCGCGTGTACGCCGTCTCGTCTGTGACCGTGAACTCGTACCTGATCGTCTTCGCGTCAACGCGGGTGAAGCGTTCGACGACCTGGGTGCGGGCAGTCGAGCCTTGTAGGCTCGTCTCACGCCTGAAATTGACGGTCTCGACCACGAGCGTATCGCCCTCCCAGCGGCCGCGCGAGTCACCCGTCCACCGCGGGACCGCGCCGTGAGGGCGACCGTTGATCGGGATGATCCGCGCGTTGTGGACCATCTCGTTGAAGATCATGACGTAGCCGGGGGTTTGAACAATCTGCAGGTTGTTGTTGTAGGTGCCTGAAATCATCGGCGGCCCGGCGTTGAAGCCGAGAATACAGCGGTCGACGAGGCTGAGATCCTCGTACGAATCGAAGGCCCCGGCATCGTTCTTGGCCGCGCGCTCCGCCATCCGCGCGCGCGTGGCCGCCGTAAATGGGATGCGGCCATCGGGCGGGTCGACAATGAGCGAGGTGCGCCGGTCAGCCGTCAGCTGGTTGCCTCGCTCGTACCAAAAGTCGTTGTACGAGAGCACGCCGCCCTGCGACCGCGGCGGGTATCCAACGCTCGGCGCACCCTTCTCCGGATCGAAGAGATCGCGGTTCAGACGATCGTTCTCGCTGGCCTCGAACGCGACCGCCTCCTCGGGCGTCAACACCTCCTTGCCGTTCAGCGCCGCGGGGCGCTGGAGGGGCGTGATGGTGCTGAACGTGAACGTGCCCTGGAGGTCGGGCTTGCCGTCGGGCGTTCGGGGAGGCGTCCACTTCCCTGACTGGCCTGCCGCTAAGGGAACGCCGATGGAGACCGCCAGAGTGCTCACCATGACGACGACACATGGAAGACGCATCGCGAATCCTCCTGAACCGGTAAGCCGATCGATCGCGTCACGCTAGCCGACTACGGGCCGAGGCACAAGGCTTTTGGCCGGCATGGCGCCGCCGGGCTTCGTCGGCGAGCTGGGCCGCCCGCGCACGTACGGCATCAATCTCGGCGTCGTTCTAAACAGCCTCGTCGACAGTCTTGAGCACGCATCTGGACAAATGGCCGCGTCGTGGTCGGACATCGGTTCCAGCGCCCGATCAGGCGCGCCGGAACCGCTCCCGGCGGTTTGCGAGCCCTCACGCAACACGGTGCTCGATGAGCGGGACGATTAACAGCTACTTCGAGCCGAGTCGATCAGGCGCAAGCATGGTCTACCGTTGATTCGAAGGCCACGGATCGCGCGGACCGAAGTCGTCCCGCCTCTTCACCTCTGGTCGCGGTTAGTGTCCGGATTGTCCGGCGGCGCCTGCAGGGCGCCGGCCCCGATGTCCGCCCGCGACGCATCAGGCTCGTCCGGCATGCAGGGCGATGCTGGGCGCAGATGGCCTTCGGGGCGCCGACACGCCGCGCAGCCGGATCTGGACCGCGGCGATTCCGCGCGTCGACTTCGCGCCGCGCGATCCGCATCTCGAAGAGAGCTTGTTGGGAATTGCGCGTTGTCGGACCCGGGGAACTAGCCAATAGTCGACGCGTTTGCGAAGGGTACGAGCCGCGGTGCAGATCCCGGCGCGGGCCCGGCGGCCATCTGGGCCCGGCATCGCCCTGCATGCCGTTCAGCACACGATGGGTGCATCGGCGGCTCGATAGCTCGGAAGCTAGCGTGCGCGGACGTCGTACTTCATCAGGACGTTCTGATTGCGGATGTACAAATGCCCGTTGCTGACGACGGGATGAGCCCAGGCCGGCGCTCCCTGGTCCTTGATCTGAAAGCGGCCCTTCTCCTGATAGCCGGTCGGAGTCGCCGCCGCCAGGCCGACGATGTTGTCTTCGCCGAGGATGTAGAGATCGCCGCCGGCCGCCGTCACCGCGCCTTTCCCGACCGAACGGTTGCGCCACATCATCTTGCCGCTGGCGAACTCGAGACACGTCAGGATGGCGTTGTTGTACCCATACAGGTATCCGTTGAGCAGCACCACTCCGCCGTGATGGTTCTGCATCTCGCGGGTCAGGTAGATCTCCTGCGCCCGCACCTCGCCGTTTTCGACACGCAGCCCGAGCAGCGCTCCGCCCGTGCCGTAGTTCGACGTGTAGAAGACCTTGTTGTCAAAAAAGATCGGCGTCGCGATGTTGGCGGTGTTGTTCGCGGCAGGCCGAAACTTCCACATCAATTTTCCGTCTGAGGCGCGCACGCCGACCCCGGCATCCGCCGTGTAGGTCATCACCGTTCTCACGCCCTGGACGTCGGCGACGATGGCCGACGAGTACGCCGCTTCGTCGCTCAGTTCCTTGCTCGTCCACAACGTCGCGCCGGTCATCTTGTCGAGTGCCACGATGCCGGCGCCGCGGCCGCCAGGGGAGACGATGAGGCGGTTGCCGTCGACCAGCGGCGACTCGCTGATCAGCCACGCGATGTTTCGGCCGTTGAACTCGCGCAGGATGTTGCGGTGCCAGACTTCCGTGCCGTCGTGCTTGAGGCACCAGAGATCACCGTTCTCAGTGAGGATATAGAGCCGGTCGCCGTCGACCGTCGGCGTGCTGCGTGGTCCCGATCCGCGATCGTTTTCGCCGCCCGGTCCGAGATTCTTCGACCAGACGTCGCGCCCGTCGGCCAGACTCAGCGCTGACACGATGCTCTGGCGGTTGCGCATTCCCTGGACGAATATGCGGTCGCCCGCAATCGACAGTGAACCATAACCGGCGCCCAGGTTCTGAGCCGTCCAGACGAGCGGTGGACCGTTCGGCGCCCATTGCTGAAGCAAGCCCGTTTCGGTAGAGACCCCGCTGCGGTCGGGTCCCCGCCACTGAGGCCAGTCGGCAGCCGGGGCCGCGAACGTCGCCGTCCCCAGGACGGCAGCAGTCAGCAACAGGGCGACGCCAAGTCGTCTCATCGGTTCCCTCTCGGAGAAGGCTAGAATAACCCTTCGTACCGGCGCCGAGCGCCTCGACTATCGCTGTGGTTCAGCGTAAACGGGACCGGTGACGCACACGTAGTGTGGAGAATAGCCTCAAGGAATGGCCATGCTGAGAAGGTCGCTCGCGTTGGCGCTCGTGGCTCTTGGAATCGGCATCACGCTGTCGGCCCAGGCGCCGCGGCGCGTAGCCATCGGTGACTGGCCGGAGATGCGCGGCCCCAACCGGGACGGCATTTCCCGTGAGACCGGGCTCATCGACAAGTGGGCCCTGAACGGTGAGAACTTCCTCTGGCGCGTCCCGTACGGCGGCAGATCCGCGCCCGTCGTGATGGGCAACCGCGTCTACGTCCAGAACCCATCGGGCCGCGGTACGAACCTGCAGGAGCGCGTGATGGCGCTCGACGCCGATACCGGCAAGGTGGTCTGGGAATACAAGTTCAACATCTTCCAAAGCGATGTGCCGGCGCACCGCATCGGCTGGGCCTCGCCGGCGGCCGATTCTGAGACGGGCAACATCTACGCGTTGAGCGGCGGCGCACAGGTCATCGCGCTCAGCCGTGACGGCAAGCTGCTGTGGGATCGGTCGATCGGCGAAGAGTGGGCGGCGTTCACCACTCACGGCGGACGCACGATGTCGCCGGTCGTCGACGGCAATCTCGTCATCGTCAGCGCGGCGGTGTCGAACTGGGGGACGTCGGCCAACCGCTCGCATCGCCTGATCGCGCTCGACAAGCGAACCGGCGACATCGTGTACGTCTCGAACCCCGGCGGCCGCCCATACGACACCGCCTACGCTTCACCGCTCATCGCCAACATCAACGGCACCCGGCTGCTCATCGCCGGCCTCGGCGACGGCGCGGTGCACGCGATCAAGCCGCAGACCGGCGAGAAGGTGTGGAGTTACGTCGCTTCGAAGCGCGCCATCAACACCGGTGTGGTCGTGAACAACAACCAGGTGCTGCTGTCGCACGGCGACGAGAACATCGACGGCAACACCCTCGGCCTGCTGGCATCGATTGACGGGTCTCAGACCGGAGACATCAAGACCAGCCAGTGGGCGGTCAAGGGCGTCGAATTCGCGTTCTCGCCGCCGGTAGTCGACGGCGGGCGTTTGTACCAGATCGACGGCGGCTCGACGCTGCACTCCTATGAGATCGAGCGCGGCACTGCGCTCTGGGAGCTGCAACTCGCCACGGCACAGAAAGCCCCGCCCGTCATGGCCGACGGTAAGATTTACGTCGGCACCGACGCCGGCAAGTTCTTCATCGTCCGGCCGCGGGTCGACAAGGGTGAGATTCTCAGCTCCGTCGAACTGCCAATCAGCACCAACAGCTGCTGCAGCTCCGAGGGCACGCCCGAGCAAATCCTGGCCGGCGCGGCCATCTCGCGCGGGCGCATCTTCTTCGTCTCGAGCGACGCCGTCTACGCCATCGGCGCGAAGCAGGCGACGTCACCGACCGGGTTCGCCGTCGACGAACCGGTCGCCCGCGGAGAAGGCGAGCCGGCGTATCTGCAGGTGTTCCCCACCGAGCTGGTGCTCGAACCGGGGAAGAGCGTGAAGCTGACGGCGCGGCTCTTCGACGCGAAAGGACGTTTCCTGCGCGACGAACCGCAGGCGCAGTGGGCGCTCGATGGTCTCAAAGGCACAGTGGCCAACGGCACCTTCACGGTCGGCGGCGATCCGATCGAACAGGCCGGCCTCATCAAGGCCTCGGTGGGAGCCCTCACCGGCCAGGCTCGCGCCCGCGTCGTTCATCCGCTGCCGTGGAAGGAGACCTTCGAGAGCTACGCCGATGCGGCCGTACCTCCGGGCTGGGTCAACGCCACGGCCGGCAAAGTATCGGTGACGACGCTCGACGGCCAGAAGGTGATTCAGAAAGCGCCCGACGATACGATATTCATGCGGGTTCGCGCGTTCATCGGGCCCGTCAACTGGTCTGACTACACATTCGAAGCCGACGTGCGCTCGGCGACCCGGCGGCGGCAGATGGCCGACATCGGCATCACCGCGCAGCGCTATTCGCTCGTCCTGTACGGCAACTCGCAGCGGCTGAAGATCGAGTCGTGGGAGCCGGAAACGGCCAGAACCGTCACGGTGCCCTTCACCTGGAAGCCTGACGCCTGGTATCACCTGAAGCTGCGCGTCGAGAACCTGGCCAATGGACAGGTGCGCGCGCAGGGCAAGGCGTGGGCCGCCGGTGAGACAGAGCCGCAGGCCTGGACCATCGAGAAGCTCGACCCCATAGGCAATCGCCAGGGCGCACCGGGTTTCTTCCTCAACGCGCAGTTCGGTGCGTACCTCGACAACCTGTCGATTACGAAGAACCAGTAGGAGTCAGTCCATGAAGCGCGTACTCGGTGGAACGGCGCTCGTCGCGATCGCGGTGACGACGCACCTTCTAGCCGCTGATCCGGGCTCGAACGAATGGCCCATGTGGGGCGGCACGCCCGACCGCAACATGGTCTCGAACATGAAGGGTCTGCCGGCCGAGTGGGACGTCAAGACGAAGAAGAACGTCAAGTGGGTGGCCGACCTCGGTTCGCAGAGCTACGGCAACCCGGTCGTCGCCGGCGGCATGGTGTTCGTCGGGACCAACAACGAGCTGGTGCGTGACAAGAACCAGGGCGGCGACCGCGGCGTGCTGATGGCGTTTCGCGAGTCGGACGGCGAATTCCTGTGGCAACAGACACACGTCAAGCTCGAGTCGGGCCGCGCCAACGATTGGCCCTTCCAGGGCGTTGCCTCGTCGCCGCTTGTCGAGAATCGTCGTCTGTACTACACGAGCAATCGCGGCGTGGTGTTCTGCCTCGACATCGACGGGTTCCGGGACAACGAGAACGATGGCCCGTTCAAGGACGAGAAGCTGACCGGCCCAACCGACGCCGACGTCATCTGGTCGTTCGACATGATGGAAGAGGTCGGCTCCTATCCTCACAACATGTCGAACTCGTCGCCGGTCATCTACGGTGACCTGCTGTATGTCTCGACGTCGAACGGCCAGGACGAGAGCCACGTGAACATTCCCTCTCCACGGGCGCCGGCGATCATCGCCATCAACAAGAACACCGGAAAGCTCGTGTGGGAAGACAACTCGGTCGAAGATCGGATACTTCACGGCCAGTGGTCGACGCCCACCGTCGGACGCATCGGCGGCGTTCTGCAGGTCATCTCGGCGCAGGGTGACGGATGGGTCCGCGGCTACGAAGCCGAGACCGGCAAGAAGCTGTGGGAGTTCGATACCAACCCAAAGGATGCCGTGTGGCCGCGCACGCGAAACGAACTGATCGCGACGCCGGTGATTTACCAGGAGCGCGTCTACATCGGCAACGGCCAGGATCCCGAGCACGGCGAGGGCGTCGGTCATTTCTATGCCATCGACCCCACCAAGCGCGGTGACATCACCCAGTCGGGCAAGGTGTGGCAGTTCGACAAGATCCGCCGGTCGATTTCGACCGCCGCGATTGTCGACGACCTGGTCTACGTCGCGGACTTCAGCGGGTTCCTTCATTGCCTCGACGCCAAGACCGGCCAGGAGTACTGGGTCCATGACGTGTTCGCCGCGGTGTGGGCGTCGCCCTTCGTCGTCGATGGGCGCGTTTACCTCGGCGACGAGGACGGCGACGTCGTTGTGCTCCAGCACGGCAAAGAGTTGAAAGTGCTGCACGAGATGAACATGGGCAGCGCCGTGTACGGCACGGTCGTGCCGGCGAATGGCACGCTCTTCATCAACAATCGCAGCCAGCTCTTTGCGCTCGCGGTGAAATGAGGCTTGGACTCGTCCGCCTGGCGTGGCCTCTGCTGCTGACGGCGGGGCTCGCGGCGCAGCAGCCGGCCGCCGGATCGATTTCGCCCGCCGACGAATGGCGCAGCTTCCGCGGCAGCTTCGCCCAGACCGGCCTCTCCGCCAGCACGCCGCCCGCCACGCTCAAGCTGTTATGGTCGTACAACGCCGGCGACACGGTGGAGTCATCCGCTGCCGTCGCCGATGGTGTGGTGTACGTTGGCGGCGGCGATGGCGACCTCGCCGCGCTCGATCTCGCGTCCGGCGCCGTGAAGTGGAAGTACAAGACCGGCGACAACCTGATCGGCGAGTCGTCGCCGGCGGTCGTGGGAGGCACGGTCTACATCGGCGACCTCGGCGGCACTCTGCACGCCGTCGACGCGGCCACCGGAAAAGCAGTCTGGACGTTCAGGACGGAGTCGGAGATCAAATCGTCGCCGACGGTCGTGAGCGATCTGGTCCTCATTGGCTCGTACGACGGTCACTTGTATGGCGTGGAGGCCAAAACCGGGAAACAACGGTGGAAAGTCCTGACCAATGGCCAGGTCCACGCGACGCCGGCGGTGTACGACGGCCTCGCGTTCATCGCTGGATGTGACGCCGTCTTTCGCGCCATCCGCATCGCCGACGGCCGCGAGATGTACCAGATCTCGTCGGGCGCCTACACCGGCGCCTCGCCGGTGGTCACGGGCGACCGGGCATACTTCGGCACCTTCGAGAACGAAGTGCTCGGCCTCGATCTCAAGTCGCGCAAGATCATCTGGCACTTCTCCGACCCCGATCGTCAGTTCCCCTACTACTCGTCGGCGGCGCTCTTCGAGGGCAAGGTGATTCTGGGCGGTCGCGACAAGATGATCCGCGCGCTCGATGCCGCGACGGGCAAACCGGTCTGGACGTTCACCGCCCGCGCGCGCGTCGACTCGTCACCGGTCGTCGCCGGTGGCCGTGTCTACATCGGGTCGAGCGACAATCGTTTGTACGTGCTCGACGCCGCCTCCGGACGCAAGCTGTGGGAGTTCGACACCGGCGCCGCCGTGACATCCTCGCCCGCTGTCGCCGCCGGCCGCGTCGTCATCGGCACGCAGGACGGCACGGTCCTCGTATTCGGTTAGTGCCCGGACGGCAGAAGTCTTACGTCTCAGGGCTTAGGTCTTGGGCAGCTCCTGGTGCATCCTGAGCCTTATGCCTGAGCCTAAGACATAAGACTTAAGACCTAAGGCTTCCCGATCGCGTACAGATTCTGTTCCGTCCTGATGTACCACTTGCCGTCCACGAGAGCCGGCGAGGCGAGCGTTCGCTCGCCGATCTGATTCACGTGCAGCAGCTCGAAGGCGGGACCGGCTTTCAGGACGAACGTCTCGCCCTGATCGTTGGTGAAGAACACCTTTCCATCCACGCCGACCGGCGACGCCGAGAATCCTTCGCGCTGCGCCACGCCGAGGCGGCCCTGCCACAGGACCTTGCCCGTGCCGGCCTCGAACGACGTGACGATGCTGGCCATGTCGTTGACGGTGTAGAGCTGATCGTTGTAGAGGAGCGGCGATGGCACGAACGGCGACCCGCGCGGCGTGCTCCACGACAGGTGACTGCCGGTGACGTCGCCCTTTCCGCCCGGCTTGATCGCCAGCGTCGGCCCGGCGCGGCCCGACGAACAGAAGACGAGGCCGTAGCCGACAACGGGCGTGGGGATGACTTCGAATCCCATGCCGTTGCATCGCCACAACTCGGCACCTGTGTCCGGGTGATATGCCATCACTCGCGACTGGCCGTTGACGATGATCTCGTCGTGATCGCCGACTCGGACGGCGACTGGCGTGCCCCATCCGACCGATTGCTGGCGCGCCGTGCGCCAGACCTGCTCGCCCGTGCGCGTGTCGAAGGCGGCGATGAAGCCGCCGCTCGAGTGATCTTGATAGAGGATCACCCGGTTCTTGTAGAGGAGTGGCGAACCGGCGGCCCCATGGTAGTTGTCGATCGTCCCCAGCGCTCGCTGCCACAGCAGCTTGCCGTTCATGTCGAACGCGAACAGCCCGCGGCTGCCGAACGACACATAGAGGCGCTCGCCGTCGGTGGCCGGTGTGGCCGAGGCGTAGCCGTTCTTCGGATGCGGCCGATCGCTCGGACCGTTGGGAGCGACCGCTTCCCAGAGCTGAGCGCCGTCCGCGCGGGTGTACGCCAGGAGCGACAGACGGCGTCCGCCGTCTCGAGCCGTCGTCAGAAAGATGCGATCGCGCCAGACGATCGGCGACGAATTACCGGCGCCAGGGATGGCCGCCTTCCACAACACGTTCTGCGTGCCGGACCAGCGATCGGCGTAGCCCGAGCCGGCGGCCAGACCCTGGCCGGAGGGGCCGCGCCACCGCGGCCAATAGCGGCTGCCTTCGCCGTCGTCCGCCACCATTCGAACAGCCGCGGCCTGACCAGACACCCGTTGATCCGGCCATGAGGCGACGACAGCCAATGCGGCCGCCAGACTGAAACAAGTCGGCCACCAGGTGCGCGTCATCATCGCCTCCGCTGTCCGATCGCGTAGAGAAACTTGTCGGTCCTGATGAAGATTTGACCCTCGGAGATCGCCGGCGAGCTGAGCGTGTAGTCGCCGAGATCGTTCTCCGCCAGCTTCTCGAACTTCGGTCCGGCGCGTACGACGGAGGTCACGCCATCTTCGTCGGTGATGTAGATCTTGCCGTCGGCGAGCACCGGCGATCCGCTGTATGTCGCCGACCTCAGACGCTGCCGGCCATAGACTTCGGCGCCGGTTTTGACGTCGAGGCACCACATGATGCCGCGATCGTTGACCGCATAAAGATACGTGCCGTCAGTCACCGGCGTGGGCACGTCCGGACCGTTCATGAATCGCCAGGACACGTGCGTCGCCGTCACGTCGCCGCGTCCGCCAGCTCTAATCGCCAGCAACGGCCGCTCGCGCGAGGGCACGAACAGCATCTGCTCGTGAACGACCGGCGACGCCACGATGCGGTAGCTGCCATCGTTGTCCGGATTGAGACCGTTCACCCGCCACAGCTCGCGCCCGGTCGCTGGATCGTGGCCGGTCACCACGTCGCCGCCGGAGATGACGATCTCGGTCGCCGTGCCGTATCGCAGGAGTGCCGGTGTCGTGTAGGCATCTGGCGATTCCATGCGGGCACGGGTTGGCCGCTCGACCCGCCAGAGCGTCCGGCCGTCGCGCTTGCTGATGCGCAGCAGGTACGACGGGTCGTCGGTCCGCATGCCGTGCAGCACCTGCACGTACAGCGAGTCGTCGAAGAGCAGCGGCGACGACCCATAGCCCCAGTTCAGGCCGAAGCGGCCGTAGTCTTTCTGGATGTCGCGCGACCAGATCTCACGGCCGTCGAAGTCGAACGCTTTGAGAATGCCGGTGCCGGTCATCACCCAGATGTTGACGCCGTCGGTCACCGGTGATGGCGACGACATGTTCTGCTTCATCAGGCGCATGTCGCCACCGCCGAGCCGCTGCTTCCAGCGGACCGCGCCATTCGCCCGATCGAGGCACCATAGATACAAGCTGCCGCTCTCGGCGACATTTAGGAAGACGCGGTCGCCCCAGACGATCGGCGTCGAACCCGACCAGGCAGGCATGGCGACTTTCCACGCGACGTTCTCCGTGGTCGACCAGCGGAGCGGCAAGTTCGTCTCGCCGCTCCTGCCGTTCAGCAGAGGTCCGCGCCATTGCGGCCACGGCTCGGCCCGAAGTCGGGCCGGGGTGACCAGGGTGACAACGATCAGAGCGGCGGCAACTGGCCCACGCATCGACTCACTCCGATCGCAGCGCGCCGAGGATTGGCGACTTCGTCACCACCGCCATGGCCACGAGCGACGACAGCATGGCGACGACGAACACCAGAAAAAGAAGGACCGCGGCGCCGCCCGACAGAGGAATCCGTGCGCCGCGGTCGGCAGCAGCCGGTGCGATGGCAATGGCCGCGCAGATCGCACCGGCGCCGAGACCGGTGCACACGATCAGCAGGTTCTCGGCGACGGCCATGACCAGGAAGTGCGACCGCCGGTAGCCCACGGCCGCCAGTAGGGCCAGCTCACGCCGCCGCTCCAGGA
>Ga0111538_10006831_pt1 | contig 15405 bp, 12 predicted proteins | sample SoiMethybrSBSTD1_FD_79669 | JGI IMG/M metagenome (GOLD analysis project Ga0111538, IMG submission 79669) | Bulk soil microbial communities from a Populus tree surrounding site in Tennessee, USA - Soil MetaG P. TD hybrid SBSTD1 (version 2)... | ecosystem: Environmental > Terrestrial > Soil >...
GAACATCCGCGGCGCCGAGGGTGGGTTCGGATCGCTGGCCGACGTCGCCACGCTGTTCCAGAAGCGCGAGCTCCTGCTGGCCGGCTGGATTCACTATCTCTGCTTCGACCTGTTCATCGGCGGGTGGGAAGTGCGCGACGCGCAGCGCAACGAGATCCCGCACCTCGTCGTCATTCCGTGCTTGATCATGACCTTCCTGCTCGGGCCGATCGGCCTGCTCTTTTACTTCGCGATCAGGTCTGCGAAATTGCGAAGCGTGAATGTTTAGCGAGCTCCGCCACCGCGAGCCGCTCCTCTTCTGGATCGGCGTCGCGATGATGCTGACCCTCATCGTCTGCGTGTTGATCTCGATCGGCGACACGCGCACGATCCTCGGCCTCAATCCCTGGATCAAGCCGATGAAATTCCTGACCTCGGTCACGATCTTCCTGTGGACCGTCGCCTGGTTCATGCCTGAGGCGCGCGAGACTCCTGTGGTGTCCGGCTTCAGTAAAATTAGCATCGTCCGCTGGACCATCGGTCTGGCGATGATCATCGAGATCGCCTGCGTCATCCTGCAATCGGCGCGCGGAGCGCCGTCGCACTTCAACACCACCTCGCTGTTCGATACCGCCATCTTCGCCGTGATGGCGACGACGATCGGCTTCAACAACGCCGCGGTGTTGCTCTTTCTCTGGATCATCCGTCGCGACACTCCGCCGCACCGCGCCGGCTATCTCTGGGGAATCCGCCTTGGCGTGGCCATCTTTCTGCTGGCGTGCTCTCAGGGCGTTGTGATCCTCCTCAACAACGCCCACACCGTCGGCGCGCTCGACGGCGGCCCCGGCCTGCCGTTCGTCAACTGGTCGACGACCGCCGGCGACCTTCGCGTCGCCCATTTCTTCGGCATGCATGCGATGCAGGCGCTGCCGCTACTCGGTTTCCTCTTGGACAAAAGCCGCGTGCCAGCAAAGAGCGTCGTCTTCGCGGTGTCCTTCCTGTGGCTGGTCGTGATGGGCGGGTTGCTTGCTGCCGCGCTAGCGGGAACACCCGTATTAGCAGCTTACTGACACGTAGGTTAGCCACGGAGGCACGGAGGACACGGAGGTCATTTATCAAAATGCCATTGCCGCTCAGCAGCATTTGCATTTAGAAAAGTTTTCTCTGCGTCCTCCGTGTCTCGGTGGCTAACGTCCGTGTCGGTCCCGTGACGATCCGCGCGCGCGACATGAACTAAGATATTCAGGTTGGAGATTACATATGGATTACTACGGAGCTAAAGACATCGCGGAATCATTCCGCATCGTTCGCAAAAACACCATCCAGGTCGCCGAAGACATTCCGGCGGACAAGTACTCGTATCGCGCCGCGCCCGACACGATGAGCGTCGGCGAAATCCTCGCGCACCTGGCCACATCGCCGTACTGGGCCAACCAGTGTCACTTCATCGAGAAGCGCTCATCGGTTGCGATGGAAGACTTCGGCAAGTGGATGGGTGAGGCCAGCACTCGCGCCAAGGCCATGGATGCCAAGGCCGCGATCGTCGAGGCGCTCAAGACGGACGGCGAGGTGTTCGCGAAAGGCATAGAGTCGATGACCGACGCGCAGCTCGGCGAGCGCGTCAAGCTGCCGAACGGCGACAAGACGCGTTTCGAGATGCTCCTCGGCGTCAAGGAGCACGAAATGCATCACCGCGCGCAGCTGTTTCTGATCGAGCGCATGATTGGCATCGTCCCGCACCTCACCCGTGCCCGCCAGGAAGCGATGGCGCAACGTCAGGCCGCAACCACGCGATGAGCTGGTGGGCCAAGGGGCTCATCTTCGAAAACTGCATGTGCACCCTGGTCTGCCCGGGGCACATGCACTTCAGTCAGCTCTGCACCCACGAGCGCTGCAAGGGCTATTGGGCCCTGCGATTCGATGACGGCGCCTGTGGCGCCGTCTCCCTTCGCGGCCAGCGCGCCTTCATCGTCTTTGACTCGCCACAACGCATGATCGACGGCGGCTGGACGCAGCGCCTGATCGTCGATCCGATCGCCACCGCCGATCAGCGCGCCGCGCTCGAGACGATCCTTCTCGGCCGCGCCGGCGGTCCGTGGGAAAAGCTGCACGGCTTCGTCGCCACCGATCTCCCGACCGAATATCGACCGATCGAGATGTCCGATGAGGGAGAGACCAAGCGTGCCTCAATCGCCGATCGACTGCAGACTATCGTCTCGCAGATCCGCGGCCGCGATAAGACGAAGCCGGTGCTCTTCGAAAACTGCTTCAACCAGATCCACGCCTCGACCCAGGTGATCGCCCTCGGCGACACCGAATACAAGGACGAGGCGATCACGATCAACACGACGCAAACGCACGGCCTGTTCTCGAACTTCGACTGGAAGGTCGCGTGACTCACTCATTCGCATCGCTAAGCGTGATGTGGTTTGTGATGATGAGCGTGATGATGGTGCCCACGGTGTGGCCGTGGGTCTCTGCCTTCAATCGCCTCGGCGGAAACACTGTGATCTTCTCGAGCGGCTACGCCGGCGCGTGGTTGATCTACTCCGTCGCCGCCGCATCGATCCAACGACTGCTGCCGCATCACCTGCCGCCCTCGATCGCCGCGGCGATCCTCTTCACCGCCGGCGCCTTCCAGTTCGTCCCCTTCAAGCGCGCCTGCCTGATGCACTGCCGCAACCCGCTGACCTATTTCCTGGCGCGCTGGCGCGACGGCGCCTCCGGCGGATTCCGAATGGGCTTCCACCACGGCCTGTTCTGCGTTGCCTGTTGCTGGGCACTGATGGCAACAACGCTCGCGGTCGGTGTGATGAGCCTGTGGTGGATGACGGCGCTCGCCGTCATCACGTTCGCCGAGCAAGTGTCGCCGTGGGGCAACCGCGTCCGGATTGCGATAGGATTGGCGCTCATTGCCTCCGCTGCTGCTGTGCGCTGGTGAAGCGTTCGAAGACCTCATCTTCGTCGGCCTCGACCACCTCCCCGAGCCCGGCGAGGAAATCAGGACCGACCACTTCACCGCGACGATCGGCGGCGGTGCCGTCATCACCGCCGTCAGGGCTGCCCGCCTCGGCATGCGCACGCACCTGATGAGCGCGCTCGGCGACGCGGCCATGACGCGACTGAAAAAAGAGCGGGTCCGGATCACCAATCTGCGAAAGCCGAACGAGCCCCACGCGATCACGGCGGCGCTCTCGACGGGTGACGATCGCGCCTTCGTCACATTCAACGGTGTGAATGCGCGGTTAGAAGAACGATTGGTGCGCGTTGTTAGCCACACGCTGAAAGCCGATCGCCGAGAGCAGACCCATGTCCACTTTTGTTTCTATCCCCACGTGTGCTCGCAGTGGACCGCAATCCTGACAAAGATGCGCAAGCGCGGCATCACGACATCATGGGACTTCGGTTGGAACGAGCCGCTCACCAACGATCGCGGCCTGACTGACTTGATCGATGCGCTGGACTTCGTCTTCGTCAACGAGCACGAAGCCTGTCTCTACACCGGCGAGGCGTCTCTCGAGGCGTCGATCCCGCACTGGCGCCAGCGCAAGGCGATCACGGTCGTCAAGCTCGGCGTGGCGGGCGCCGTCTGGCTCGCGCCCGATCGCGACATCCTCGTGCGCGCGCCGCAGGTCAAGGTCGTCGACACGACCGGCGCCGGCGATTCCTTCAACGCCGGCTTCCTGGTCGCGTGGATGAACGGCAAATCACCGGCGCAGTGTCTGGCTGCAGGAAACAAGGTGGGAGCAGCGTCTACCCGGCAAGCGGGTGGTCTATGAGACGTCCGGAGAGCGACGGCGTTAGCCGTCGCGGCACCAGATGAAGATCGCGATCATCGGCGGCGCCGGCGTCCGCGTCCCTCTGCTCGTGGGCGGTTTCGCGCGATCCGACCTGCGCATCGACGAAATCTCGCTCTACGACATCGATCACGATCGCTTGAAAGTGATTGCGAGCCTTGCGTCCCAGATGACCCGCAATATCAAGATCACCATCGCCGCAACACCTGAAGCCGCCATCGAAGGATCGTCGTTCGTCATCACCTCGATCCGCGTCGGCGGCGCCGCGCAGCGAGCCAGGGACGAAGCCGTCTCCATCGCCCACGGCATCGTCGGGCAAGAGACGGTGGGGCCGGCGGGCTTCGCAATGGCGGTCCGCTCGATTCCCCCGCTCGTCAAATACGGCCGCATCGTCGCCGAGGTCGCGCCGCGGGCGTGGATGATCAACTTCACCAATCCGGTCAGCATCATCACGCAGGCGGTGCACCAGGAAACCAACGCGCGCCTGATTGGCATCTGCGACACGCCGCTCGAGATGTTCGAAGACGCCGCCCACGCGCTCGGCCTTCCCGCCGGCGTCTGCGGCTACGACTACTTCGGCCTCAATCACCTCGGCTGGCTGCGTGACGTGCGGTTCGAAGGCGAGGGACAGCTGCATCGAATCTGGGATGACGATGCGAAGCTGATGTCGGCGTATCGGGCGCCGTTGTTCGAGCCCGAGCGGCTGCGCGAGTTGAAGTTGTTGCCGACCGAGTATCTCTACTACTACTACCGCCCCGAACACGCGCTCGCCAGGATCAAGGCGTCGGGATCGAGCCGCGGCCAGGCGGTCGCGAAGCTGACCGAGGAGTTTTTCACCGACGTTCGGACGGCGACGGCTTCAGCCGTCGCCGGTCTGAACCGTTATCAGCAATATCTCGCCGCGCGCGACGCCAGCTACATGCAGCTCGAAACCGGCAGCGCGCCGCGCATCAAGCCCGATTGGGCGGAGCTGTCCGGCTACGACAAGATCGCGCTCATCACCATCTGCGCGATCGTCAACAACCAGGGCGCGATCATCCCGCTCGACGTCGCGAATCGCGGCACGTTCCCGTTCCTGGACGATGACGACATCATCGAGGTGCCCTGCCGCGTCGACGCCAACGGTCCGCAACCACAGATCGTCGGCCCGATCCCCGATCACCCGCGCGAACTGATCACGCGGGTGAAGGAATACGAGCGCGCCACGATCAAGGCCGCGTTGACCGGTGACCGCAGCGAACTGGTCGAAGCCCTGGCCCGCAATCCCCTGGTGAGCTCCAACGATGTCGCTCAGCGCCTGGTGGCCGCTCTTCTGTGACGAGCACCTCAGGCACCTCAGGCACCGTAGGCACCCCAGCCGAGCTTCCGCGCGCGATGGGTCTTTTGCAAGCGACCGCAACGAACATCATTTCAATGGTTGGCGTCGGCCCGTTCCTGACCATTCCGTTCATGGTCGCATCGATGGGCGGCCCCCACGTCCTCTACGCGTGGATCGCCGGCCTGGTGCTCGCGCTCTGCGACGGCCTGGTCTACGCGCAGCTCGGCGCGGCGCTGCCAGGCAGCGGCGGCGGCTATCTCTACATGCGCGAAGCGTTCAAGCCGTTCGGCCTGGGCGGCTTGATGGGATTCATCTTCATCTGGGACACGCTGCTGGTCGCGCCGCTCTCGGTCGCCGGCGGCGCCGTCGGTTTCTCGGATTACCTGCAATTCTTCTGGGTCTCGATGTCGCCGCTGCAGCACAACCTGATCGCCGCGGCGGTCTGCGTGATCTCGACGGCGCTGCTGTGGCGCAACATCGAGAGTATCGGCCGCCTCGCCGTCGTGATGCTCGCCGGCGTGATCGTCACGATCGGCTGGGTGATCGTCGCGGGCCTGTTCAATTTCTCGCCGTCGCAGGCCTTTGACTTTCCTCGCGAGGCGCTCAGCGTCAACGGCACGTTGCTGGCGAGCATCGGCGCCACCTCGATCCTGGCGATGTACAACTACGGCGGCTACAACCAGGTCTGCTTCATCGGCGGCGAGATCAAGGATCCCGGCCGCAACATTCCGCGCTCCATCCTGCTCTCGACCTTCATCGTGGCCGCGCTCTACATGCTGATGACGATCGTCATCCTCGGCATGATCCCGTGGCAGGAGGTCCGCGACTCGCGCACCATCGCGTCGCTCTTCATCGAGCGCACCTTCGCCGATCCGTCGTCCGGCCGGATCGCCGGCATCGTGATGACGACGCTGATCCTGTTTGTGGCGGCGGCGGGATTGTACGCGACGATCCTGGGCTACTCGCGCGTCGCCTACGCCGCGGCCCGCGACGGCGATTTCTTCAAGGTCTTCGCGCACGTGCATCCGACCAAGAACTTTCCGGACGCGGCGCTCGTCATGACGGCGATCGTCTCGATCCCGTTCTGCTTCTTCTCGCTCGGACAGCTGGTCAACTGGCTGATCCAGGTGCAAATCCTGCTGCGCTTCATCTGGCAATGCGCGGCGGTGGTGCTGCTCCGCCGCTACCGCAAGGACATCCCGCAGCCGTACACGATGTGGCTCTATCCGTGGCCGGCCGTGCTGTCGGGCGCGCTGTGGGTGTTCATCTTCTTCACGGGCCCGTGGGAAGGCATCGCCTTCTCGTTTGCGTTCCTACTGGCGGGGGTTGCCGCCTACTGGCTGTTTGTTCAACGCCAAAAGGTTCGCGGTGATGCGGTAGGCGCCTGACACGCCGTACGGCAGCTGACGATGTAACGCGTAGGCGAAGTAGGTCCACGTTCCCTTACCAACTTTTGCGGTGAGCCAGCCGCCACTCTGCGGCGGCTGATTCCTGTCGAACGTCGAGATCATCGGCGTATACGCCGCATCCCATTTCGTGAAGAACTTCGATCCCCGCTGCTCGACCCAGCCGTCGAAATCCGCCGCCGTAATCTTGTTCGGCCAGTTGAAGGCCTGGTGCGCCGGCGCGAGGATCGTCACCGGCGAATCCTCTTCCGAGACTTCCTCGGCGCTGCGCGGCAGCTCGCCCGGCAACGGCGCGAACGTATTCGGCACCAGCTCCTGCGTGTTGTAGAGGACGATCATGTTGCCGCCGGCCCTCACGTAATCGAGCAGGCGCGAGTTGTAGGTCTTCAGATCTTCCCGCACCGCATACGCGCGGGTGCCGGTCATGATGGTGTCGAACTGCGACAGGTCGGCCGACGCCAGCTCGCGCTCCCCGAGGAGCGTCACCTGGGCGCCGAGTTGCTGCAATCCCTGCGGGACTGAATCACCGACGCCCATCACGTAGCCGACCGTCAATCCCGCCACCGTCGTCACGTTGACGCCGCGAACCTCGGTGGTCGACGGGCGATACAGGTAGCGGATTTCGAGATCGCGATGATCGATCAGCTCATAGCCTTCGCGATATTCCTTACCAGCAGCCGTCGCCACCGCTTCGATCTGATACGGCTTCGCATCCAGCAGCCCCGGCGTCACCTTGAATGAATAGGACGACCGCTCACCCGACCGTGCGAACGAGAACTGATGCGAAGCGGGCTCCGACTTCCAACCGGCTGGCATCCTGAGAGCAATTTGACCAGTGGTCGGATTCTCTGCGTTGTGGAGGAGCGAAGCCTCAACGGGAATCTGCTGTTGGGCTGTTGGCCTGTTGGCCTGTTGCCCTGCTGGAACAATCGCATTGGCAGGCGTCAGCGTCACCGCGATCCGGGGAACGCTTCGGACTTCGCGCAGCACATCGCCGTACGGAAGCTTGGCTTCACGACGCCTCACCGTCTCGCGAATCTCGATCGGCACGCCATCGATGACGTAGCGGCCCACGGCCCGGAGGGGCGGCGTCGATGCCGGCTTGCCGAACTGCAACGGATCGCGCAGCGTATACCGGCTCTCCTGCAGGCCGTTGCGATAGAAATACGGCCTGGTGCTCAGCGCGACGTCCTCGGCAAGTGTCACCGTCACGCGCGTCGTCGCCTGGTGATGCCGCTCGAGATTCGGACCGCCTGCCGTTTGACCGCCGCCAACCTGCCATCCGCGATCGCCCTCGATCGCGATCGCCGGATTCGCTACCATGATGCCGCCGCGATTCGCCAGCCGCGCGCGCACTTCGAACGCCTGTCCCGGCACTGGCGCCGCCATCAGTGCCGGCGGCGCAAATGCAGCGCCCGGTCCGGTCGGCTCTGGCACACCGGCCGGCTGCGCCACCGCGGTCAATTCCATGCCCATCGCGGAATTGATCGCGTCCTGAAATTGCTGTTCCTTGATCTGCAGGATGAACTTCGCGTCGAGATCGCTCGTCGCCGCAATCGCCGCGCGCGTGAGCTTCAAGCCCTGCACGAGTGGCGGCACCGTGACCGACGGATCGCTCATCCAGAATGACGCGATCGCTTTCGCGACCGCGTCATCGATCGGCTTGCCCGCGCCGCCGATCGCCGCTTCGATCGACGTCGTAACGCCATCGAAGATCGTCTTCTCTTTGGTGCCTTTCACATCCATCCGCGCGTAGTAGCCGTAGTTCGGGCCCGCCGACGGCGTGAATCGGCCGCTGTTCTGCGAGCGCTGGAAGCTCAGGCCGTAGCGGGCGACGTTGTCGTACGAATCGCCGAGCCGTGGATCGTAGACGCCGCTGTCGATGCGAACGGTCCAGTCCTCGTTCTCGCGCACGCCGCCGATGTAGACCTTCTTTGCCTGCCACGGCCGCAGGCCTTCGGCGATCTGCTCGGGATAGCGATTGGGATCGGCCGCGGCGCGAAAGCCTTCTACCGCCATCACGCCCGCGGTCTGGTGATTGCCGTGCCCATCCCGCTCGTTGCCCTGGAAGCGCGACAGGATGATGGTCGGCCGGTTCATCCGGATGATGCGCACCACGTCGCGCAGCACGGTCTCGCGACCCCATTTCGAAATCGATTCCTCGAGCGTCTTCGAGAACCCGTAGTCGACGACCGTGGTGTGATACTGCTGATCGACGCCGTAGTGACGATCGGCGTCGAGCAATTCTTCGGTGCGGATCAGCCCAAGCGCGTCGAACAACTGCGGGCCAATCGCGTTGTCACCCGACTCGCCGCGATTGAGCGTGAGCAGCGCCAGGCGCGCGCCATCGCCGCGGCTCAACTTCGCCAGCACGCCGCCATGCTCGTCATCGGGATGTGCCGTGACATGCATCACGCTCGCCGTGGTGCGGAGCTTGAGAAGTTTCTGCCAGGTTTCAGAAGCGCCGTCCTGCCTGGGAACAGATTGCCCATGGGGCAGAGCGATCGCGGCGAATATTAGGCTCGTAATTAGATAAAGTTTACGCATATAGAAAGGGCTGACACGGAGGTTAGCCACGGAGGCACGGAGAGCACGGAGAGAGCTTTTCTACACGCCAGTGCCGCTAAGCAGCAATGCCATTTGAAAAAATGGTTTCCGTGTCCTCCGTGCCTCCGTGGCCAACGTGATTAGAAATAGAACTTCAGAGCTAATTGAACTTCGCGCTGATCACCGATGCTGCTCGTAATTCGACCGAAGGTACCTAGATTCGAAATGTTTGCCGCCGGGAATCCGTAGTTCACCCAGTTGAACAGGTTGAACGTTTCAACGCGGAACTCCGCGCGACGCTCGGCGCCGAGGGCGATCGATCGGAACACCGACAGGTTCATCGACTTCGAGCCCGGTCCGCGCACGGTGTTGTTCGAACAATTCCCGTAGGTCCTCACGGTGGTCGGCGCGAACGCCGCCGGATCCATCCATGAGTCGAGGGTCTGGTTGAATCCATCAGGCACCGGCTCGCCGAGGCAATTCGCGCGGGCGATGCGGCCCGGTCCCGTCTGCGCCTGATCCGTCGTCGTCACGGTGAACGGCCGGCCGTCGCTGAGCGTCAGGATGCCGTTGACCGACCAGCCGCGCGCGATCGCGCCGGCGACGCCGCCGGGATTGAATCGGCGTCCCTCGCCCACCGGCAGTTCGTAAATGAAGCTGGTCACCAGCCGCTGCGGAATGTCGAACGCCAGGAAGCCGTAGTCCTTCTCCATCGCGTACGCCGATCCCGGCGCGTTGCCGATCGCGCCGCCGCCCGCGCTCAGGTGATCGAGGAAATCGCCTTCCGCCTTGCTCCACGTGTAGGCGACGGTATACGCGATGCCCGCGCTCATGCGCCGCTGCATGCGCACCTGCAGCGCGTTGTAGTCGGCGCGGCCGTTGGTGACGATCTGCTCGAGATAGGCGTTGCCGTAGCCGTACTGCGCGTAGGGGAACGTCACCGTGCTGCCGCTGATGATGCCTTCGTTGAGATTGCGCAGCCGGCGGCCGTGACGCGTGCGATTGCCGACGTACTCCACCGCGCCGACCATGTTCTGCGCGAACTGGAACTCAGGCCCGATGCTGAACTGCTGGACGGTCGGCGTGTCCTGATCGGGATCCTGGATGCGCCATTGCACCACCGACGGATTCACGGTCTGCGGTGTCAGCGGCGTGAAGCCCTGGGCGAACGTGAACGCCGGCGCTTCGGCGGCGGAGTTCGCGGTGATCGACGCATCGACCAGCTGCGGCAGGTTCAATCCGAGCTGGCTCTCGCTGCCGTAGCGATCGGTCTGCTGGTAGAACACTCCCCAGCCGCCGCGCAGCACCAGGCGCGGCGTCATGCTCCAGGTCACGCCGACGCGCGGCGCGAGGTCGTCGCGATCGGGATGAATCAGCGCGCGATCGAAAATGCTGCCGTCCTTGGCCGTGAACGTCTGTCCCGTCGCCGGGTTGATGTTGGTCAGCAGGTTGCGGCGATCGAGCATCGGCGTGAACATCTCGTAGCGCACGCCGGCGTTGATCGTGACGTTCGAGCGCACGCGCCAGCTGTCCTGCGCGTAGAACTGCCAGCCGTTCGCATACAAATCGGGCTCGTGGAACAGCGTCAGCCGCTGCGCGCTCGACAGGCCGAGCAGGAAATCGCCGAGCCCGAAGCCGGTGTAGCGGGCGTCCAGGAAATTCAGCTCACCGTTGAGCGATCTCAGATCGATGTAGTGCAGCATGTCGCGGCGGAACTCGCCGCCGAACTTCAGCGCGTGGCTCCCCTTCTGCCACGACAGGTTGTCGGCAATCTGCAGCACCTGCGAGTTCTGGAACTGCGGGCGGAAGAACGGTCCGCCGAGGCGGGCGAAGCGCGCGATCGGCATGTGCGGCAGGCCGCCGTAGAAACGCGGATCCGTCGGCACGCCCTTGATGCCGTACTGCGCGTTGGAGTCGATGCCGAACGCCGGGTGAATCACGTCCGACCGGACCTTGTTGAAGGAACCGCGCAGCTCGTTGAAGAGCGACGCGCCAACGACGCGCGACCAGCCGGCCACGGCGCTCTGGCCGCGATTGAGGATGTCGCTCGCGAAATCGCCCGACGCCACCGGATCGTCGAGCAGCGGCGGTTCGTGGCGATCGGTGTTCTGGAAGCTGTAACGCGCGAACACGTGATCGCTGCCCGCGCCAAGGTTGTGATCGATGCGGACGTCGAACTGATCGACGTTGTTGTTGAGGATGCCGTTCGAGATGAAGTTGTTGTTGAAGAAGCCCGCGCCCGGCACGTTGGGAAGCGGGTATAGATCAATCAGCTTCGCCGCGACCGGATCGAAGCAGGAGCGGTTGATGATCTTGTTGACCGCATCGACGCACCCGGCCGGCACGAAGGCATTGGCGGCAACCATGTTGCCGGTCAGCTCGCTGAGATCGCCGCCGCGCATCCGCGCCGTCGGCACCGTCGCCGTCTGCGACAACGCGCGCTCGGTGCGCGACGACTGGTAATCGCCGAAGAAGAAGGTGCGGCCGCTGACGATCGGCCCGCCGAACGTGCCGCCGGCGATCAGCTGATTGAACGGACCCTTCGGCCGTCCGGCGCGATTGTTGTCCCAGGTATTGGCGTTCAGCGCCTCATCGCGCAGGAATCCAAACAGGGAGCCGCTGAACTTGTTGGTGCCCTGTTTGACCGACGCATTGATCACCGCGCCGGCCGCCTTGCCGAACTCCGCCGAATACGTGCGCGTCTGCACCTTGAATTCCTGGAGCGCATCGACCGGCGGCTGCACCACTTGTGGACTGCGTTCCTGGAGGTTGGTCGAGAACGAATTGTTGTCCGCGCCGTCGAGCGTGTAGTTGTTCCAGGTCGCGTAGTTGCCGTTGGCGTTGAAGAACGTGTCTTCACCGCGGCTGGTGATGCCGGCGGGCGCCGCGACGACGCCGGGCGACAGGAAGGCGAGCTCCGAGTATCGACGACCCAGCAGCGGCAGGTCCTGCACCTGCCTGGCATCGATGACGCTGCCGATGTCGGCGGATTGCGTTTGCAGCAATTCGGTGCGCCCGGTGACGACCACCTCCTCGGCCAGCGCGCCGACGTTCAGCTGCAGATCGACCTGTGCGCGCGTCTGCACGTTGACGCGGATGTCGCGCCGCACCGAGCGCCGGAATCCCTGCAGCTCCGCCGCGACCGCGTAGGCGCCGACACGCAGGCCGGGAAAAATAAACTCGCCTCGCTCATTCGTCACCGTCATCGCCGCCACGCCGGTGCCGTCCTGCGTGGCCACGACGGTGACGCCGGGCAGCACCGCGCCGCTATCGTCAGTGACGCGGCCGACGATGACGCCGGTATCGATTTGTGCGAATGTTGAGTGGGTGAAGAAGAGGATCGAGAAAACGACAAGCAGGCTGACCAGGGCGCGGCGCTTAAACATGGTGGCTCCCGGAACGAGTGATGTTCGGGAGTATACGGTGGAACTACGAATCGCTGATCCCTGATCCCTGATCCCTATTTCCTGATCGAATCGATGCTCAGCTTCCCCGATCCCACCGCGGCGAAATACAGAAAGATGAAACAGTAGAGGACCGCGAGCTCGCCGCCATTCTGAATCGGCCAGAAGTCGCGCGGCGCGTGGTTCTGGAAGTAGGCCCACGCCATCTCGCCGCTGGCGATGAACGCCACCGGGCTCGTGAACAGCCCGATCGCAATCATGATCCCGCCGACGAACTCGATCACTCCTGCCAGCCCGAATTGCGACATCAGGGGCACGGCCTGCTTGGCGCCCAGCAGGCCGAACAGTTTCTGTGCACCGTGCTGGGCAAACGCGAGACCGGCGATGATGCGAAGCAGAGCAAAAAGGTAAGGGGAGAAACGGCCGAGCGCCTTCTGCATAAAGGCACATACGGCTGCGCTCCTCCCCTTGCTTACCTCAGGACGTCAGAACCTCGAGACCTTCAAGGTCTTAATTGACCTTCTGACACACGACCGCGCTGGCCGAGATGCGTGTGCAGCGCAGCTCGGTCCTCTTCTCCTGGTCCTGCACTGTAACCATCGCGAAGCTGCCATCGAGGCACAGTGTCGCGACAAGAGTGTCGGGCGGGTCGTCCGCGAAGCGGAACACCTGCTTCATCGAGGCGCTCGCGGTGCCGAGTGCATTGTTGCCCACGCAAGACGTCGGATGCATCATGCCGAATACCAGGTAATTCACCGGCGCCTGGTTCGGCGGGTTCGGCGGGCTGGGCGGAGCGGTCCGGCGCAACTGCAGGACGCCGCCAGAGTTGAGCGATTCGAGCAGCCACGTCGGATCGGTGTAATGCGTGAACGTTCCCGCGCCGTAGGCGAGGGTCTGCTCCGCCTGCACGAATTCTCCCTGAGGGCCTTGCGGACCTTCCGGTCCTTGCTCTCCTTGCGCTCCTTGCGGGCCTTGCACGCCATTGAGACCATCAGCGCCCGCAGCACCGGTCGCACCTTGCGGTCCCTGCGGACCTGCGGGTCCTACTGCACCATCAGCACCGGCGGCACCCTGCGCACCCTGCGGTCCTTGCGGTCCTTGCGGTCCCTGCGGTCCCGCCGGACCGGCGGGTCCCGTTGCGCCATCAGCACCCCTTGCGCCCGTTGCTCCGGGCGCGCCCTGGAATCCTTGCATGCCCATTGCGCCCATTGGTCCCTGTGATCCCTGCGGACCCGCGGGTCCAGCCGGACCAGCAACACCCTGCGCGCCATCTTCACCCGCATCACCCTTCGCGCCCGTTGCACCCGTCGGTCCTGTTGGTCCCGTCGGTCCCACCGGTCCCATCGGCCCTTCCGGTCCCATTGGACCTGTCGGACCCACCGTTCCCGTTAGTGGTGATTGCTGAGTGGTGACCGCGCCGCGAGCGTCCTGGCGATGCTCCGCGGACTGGCCCGCCAGTTTCAATCCGTCGGCATTGTTGGTTTTCGCTTGCGCGTCGACGCGCGTCGACCAGCTGCCGATCGCGAAGGCCATGACGGCCGCGACCGCGAGCGTGCGCGAGACGGAATGGACACGCCGTTGGTGACAATTCCTGTCGCCCATGTGACGCAAAACGGCACCTGTGGAGCCTTCGAAAGCGTCGCTAACAGGCTGCGCATCGATGCTCGCCTGTGCCTGCAGGTGCTCGCCGCAGACAACATCGTCGTGTGTAGTTACGAGAACGGAAAGCTGGGGTATCGCCTTCGCAGTCATGATCTAGAGTCCTCCAAAGAACTCTGGAGGGGTCTACTGCAAGGAAGAGACCGTCTACAAAATAGAACAGTCGCTTACGCTATTTACTTACGTTATTGATCCCTGAGCGCGACGACCGGATCGACGCGCGTGGTGCGCAATGCCGGTAACAGGCTCGCCAGGACGCCCGCAATCAGGAGCGTGGTCGCTGCCAGTGCGAACGACGGCACGTCGAAGGGCTCGACGCCGAACAGAATTCCTTCCATCGATCGCGCCAGCAGCGTCGCCGCGATCAAACCGATGACGCCGCCGATCGCGACCATCGCGACGCTGTTCCTGACGATCAGCGCCACGGTGTTTCCGCCCGATGCGCCGAGCGCCATGCGCAGTCCGATCTCTCGTGTTCGCTGCGACACCGAATAGGACAGGACTCCGTAGATGCCGAGCGCGGCGAGCAGTAATGCCGCGATCGCAAACGACGCGAGCAGCGTCGTCGACAGGCGCGGCAGGAACACCGCGCGCGCGAGGATTTGATCCATCGTGCTCAGTTCGTAGATCGGCTGTCCCGGATCGACGTCCCAGATCACGCGCTGGATCGTGTTCGCGACCGACATCGGATCCTGCTGCGTGCGCGCGACGATCGCCATGCCCGCGGTCGGGCTCTGCTTGAGCGGCAGATACACCTGTTTCTTCGGAGCGCGATCGAGCCCCTGGTTGTGCACGTCGGCGACGACGCCGACGACTTCGGCCTTGCCGTGGGGATTCTGGATGATCAATCCGAGCGGGCTGCGATCCGGGAAATACCGACGCGCCATCGTCTGGTTGATCACGCTCGTCCGCGGCGCCTTCTCGTCATCGCGCTCGTCGAGGAATCGGCCGGCGAGCAGCTGAATCTTCATCGTCTCGAAGTAGCCGGGCGCGACAATGCGGACATCGGCGAGCGGATCTTCAGTGGGCGGCGGCTGCTGCCCTTCGACGTTGAACGGCAGCGCGCCGGCGGCGCCGACGTCGTGGAGCGGCATCGCCGACACCGCTGATGCGTTCATCACGCCCGGAGCGCGGCGCATGCGCTCGATCACGTCCTCATAGAAGCGCACCTGCGTCGCGCGCTGATACTTCGTCGTTGGCAGCAACACGCGAGCGGCGACGACGTTGTTGGGATCGAATCCGGGATTCACCTGCAGCAGCTTCGAGAAGCTGCGCGTCATCAATCCGGCGCCGAC
>Ga0111538_10006832_pt1 | contig 15405 bp, 15 predicted proteins | sample SoiMethybrSBSTD1_FD_79669 | JGI IMG/M metagenome (GOLD analysis project Ga0111538, IMG submission 79669) | Bulk soil microbial communities from a Populus tree surrounding site in Tennessee, USA - Soil MetaG P. TD hybrid SBSTD1 (version 2)... | ecosystem: Environmental > Terrestrial > Soil >...
GCATAGGTGGTCACGCCGGCCCGGCGAAGTTCGTCGAGGAGGAAGCCCAGATGGGCAGGACTGTGGGTGCGGTGCATCTCGTTGTGATCTTGCGGCCTGATCTTGCGGCCGCGCTCGGCGGAGGATCGATTTGGCTCTGCGGCGGGCCGCAAGCAGGGGCCCGCCATCCCCCAAAATATGGGGACGGCGGAGGAGATTTGCCAGGCCGAAACCCGCCTGGCCAAGCCGCGTTTTTCCTCTTGCTAGGCACGTCCGAGCGTACGAGAGGCCGCCTTGTGGCTCCCGCCCGGTTTGAGCATAAAAGCGCCGCGCAAAGGCGGCCGGCGGGCTCGCTCGCGTCAGAGACCTGAGAGGTTGGTATGGAACCACTTGTCCTCATCTTCCCGCACAGGCTTGGTAAAGACGAGGCCCTGCGGCGGATCAAGCCGGCATTGGGTACCGCGGCCCAGAGTTTCCCCGTGCTCAAGGTGGAAGAAGAGACCTGGTCGGGGGACCGCCTCGACTTTCGCGTGCGCGCGCTCGGTCAGGCGGCCGTCGGCAACGTTGAGGTGGGCGAGGAGCGCATCCGGCTCGAGGTGACGCTGCCGTGGTTGCTCAACAAGTTCGTGCAAGTGGTGCAGAAGACGATCACGGGTCGGGCGCGCATCCTGCTCGACAAGAAATGAGGCCGCCTAGCAACCCCCTAGCTTCTCGCCGCGCAAAGGCGGGCGGGCCGGGCGTCTCAAATGCTGCGGCGCGGAATCGTCGGATTCACAAACCGTTGCCTTCCCTCTTATATTCTCTTGGGCCTCGAGCCGACTGACCGGCAGAAAATGGGCGGTGCCATGGCGTCAGTACTCACTCTTTGGTGCACCACACGGCAGTGCGAGGTCACGACCGACATCTGGCTCGATGCGGAAGCGTTGCTCGACCTGGCGCTGCAAAGCGACAGCATCCGCTGCACGGTGTGTGGTCGGCCGCATTCCCTGAAAGAGGCCTACCTCAAACCGGCGGCGCCACAGGCGCGTCCGGTGGCCTCGACGCTGGCCGCGCATCTCCAGCAGCGCCGCGCCAACACCCACTGAGGCAACGAGCGCGAAAGAACGGGCCGCCCGGTGTGGCAACCGAGGCCTGCGCCTGTGCGCTTAAGACCGCCGGACGGCCGCGGGCTGCGCGCCGGCGCAACCTGTCCCGGCGGTCGCCGGCGCCCCACGCCATTCGTCTTGCCCCTAGGATCGAAAAAAAATGCATCCGCCCCAGGTCAGGGCGTGACAACGCCAAAGCGCTTGGGAACAATTGGCACCTTGCGGCAACCCCGGAGCAAAGAAGGGTCAAGTGTTGTGGCTGACGCGGTCGAAGCCGGCGAAGGCTGGCGCCTGTCACCGGCCGAGTACGGGCAAACGCGCCCCGCCCTTTATCGGACGGGCGCACCTTTCTCCTGCTATGTGGGGATGCGCGACGGCTGCCGCCTGGCGCTCGATGTTTATCTCCCGCAAGGCTCGCCCGGCGCGCCGGGGGGGCAAGAAAAACGCCCGACGATCCTGATTTTCACGCCCTACTATCGCCGCTTCCGGTTGCTGCCCGGCGCGCCCGCCGCCACCGAGGCAAGCCCCAACGCCGGCAAATGGCGCGACCTCTTCGTGCCGCGGGGGTATGCGCTCGTGGTCTGCGACGTGCGTGGCACCGGCGCCAGCTTTGGTACACGCGACAGCTTCCGCTCGCCGGCCGAGCGTGAGGATTTCGGCGAAATCGCCGATTGGGTGGTGCGCCAGCCCTGGTCGAACGGAATGCTGGGCGCCACCGGCATCTCCTACGTCGGCGCGGCGGCGGATTTCCTGGCGAGCACCGGCCATCCCGCCGTCAAGGCCATCGCTCCCTTGTTCGCGGTTTGGGATACCTACGCGGATCACTATTACCCCGGCGGCCTTCTGCTCAACCGCTTGGCCGAGACCTACGACGAGCTGATGGTCGCCCTCGACCAGGACCGCCGCGATCTCCTGCAGAAATTTGCCTACTTCAAGGATCCGAACCTGGCGGGACCGCAGCCCGTCGATGCCGATGGGGATGGCGAGCTCGTGCGCGCCGCCGTCGCCGAACATCGCGGCAATTTCCGCATGACGGAGTTCATTCGCGAGTTTCGCTTCCAGGACGACGCGCTCGCCTCCGATCCGACCATCACACCCGCAAGCTTTAGCCCGCACGGCTATTGGCGCGGGGTCAATCCCGCCCTTGCCGTTTATTCCGTGTCGGGCTGGTACGACGGCGCCGGCTATGCCAACGGCGCCATCGCGCGCTTTCTCACGCTGAAGACGGAGCGGCGGCACTTGCTGCTAGGGCCATGGGATCATGGCGCCCGCATCAACGGTTCACCCTGGCGTGGCCGCCCGGAACCGGAATTTCCGTTGGCCGAGGAGATCCTGCGCTTTTTTGATCACTATCTGATGGAATTGCCGACCGGACTTGAGCGCGAGGCGCCGGTGCACTACTTCGCGCTGGGTAAGGAGGCTTGGCAGGCAGCCGCGGACTGGCCGCCCGCAGCTCAGATGCAAACGCTCTACCTTGCCGCCCCGGGGGCGCTGAGCGCGGCACCGCAGGCCCCAGCGCACGACAGCCATAAGGTTTCCTTTGCGTGGGGGAGCGGGCACATGACCCGCTACGAACGCATCGCAGCCATCGACACGCCTCAGTACTATGCCGACTGGCACGGACGCGATGCAGCCTTGCTGGTTTACACCTCCGAGCCGCTACCCGAGCCGCTGGCCTTGGCCGGCCACGCCGTCGTCAGCCTGTGGCTCGAGGCCGATCAGCCGGATGCGGCCATCCACGTCTACCTCGAGGACATCGGCGCCGACGGGCGCTGCCGCTACGTGACCGAGGGAGCGTTGCGGGCCTTGCACCGCAAGACGGCACCCTGTCCCGCGCACCACCGCACGAGCTGGCCCTGGCGCACCTTCGCGCGCGCCGATGCCGCCCTGTTGCCGCGGGGAGAGGCCGTGGAACTGACGTTTGCGCTGCTGCCGGTCGCCTGGGCCTTCGCAGCCGGCAGCCGCCTGCGCCTTGCCATTTCGGGTGCCGACTGCGATCACGTCGTGCAGGTCCCGCACGGCCGGCCGCCGCTGTTGCGCATCCATCACGGCAGCCGCCACCCCTCGCGCCTGGTGCTGCCCTGTCTTCCCGGCCGATCCTCAGCGCTATAAGGGGTGAAACGTCCCGCGCCGCGAGAGGCGCGCGCCTGGGAGATGGCATGGCCCTATTGCAGGTGATCGGCGTCGAGCACGCCTTCTACGGCGTGGAAGCCCTCAGCGGCGTTGACCTTGCCGTTGAGCCGAACACCGTCACGGGTCTGATCGGGCCCAATGGCGCGGGAAAGACCACGCTCTTCAACTGCATCACGGGGATTGTGCCGCCCGATCGCGGTCGCATCCTTTTCGATGGGGCCGATATCGCCGGCTTGCGCCCCGACCAGGTCAGCCGGCGGGGCTTGGCGCGCACCTTTCAGATCGCCCGCGGCCTGCCACGCCTCTCCGTCATCGAGAACCTGATGCTCTACGGCCCGCGCCAGCCGGGAGAGCGCTTGCTGCCGGCGCTGCTGCGGCCGGCATCGGTGCGGCGGCGCGAGGAGGCCCTTGTCGCCCGTGCGGTCGCCATCGCGCGGCGGCTCAATCTCTATTCGGTAATCGCCAACCCTGCCTCCGACCTGTCGGGCGGGCAAAAAAAGCTGCTCGAGATCGGCCGCGTCCTGATGTCCGAGCCCAAACTGATTCTGCTCGACGAGCCGGTGGCCGGCGTCAATCCAACGCTTGCCCGCGAAATCGGAGCCCACCTCAAGGCGCTGGCCAGCGAGGGACTAACGATCCTCTTGATCGAACATCATTTGGACATGGTGGCTCGGCTCTGCGACCATGTCATCGTGCTGGCGGAAGGTCGGCGCCTGGCCGAAGGCTCGTTTGCCGCGGTTGCGGCCGATCCTGCCGTGCAGGAGGCCTATATGGGCCGGCGGCGCGCGGGTGTGCCGTGACATGAGCCTGCTGGTGGCAAACGGGGTGGTGGCCGGCTACGGCGCGCAGGACGAGATCCTGAAAGGCGTCGACCTCGTCGTGCATGCGGGTGAAGTCGTATGCATTATCGGCCCTAACGGGGCGGGCAAGTCGACGCTGCTCAAGGCGATTGCGGGCCTGTTGCGCTTAAAGCTTGGCAGCGTGACGCTCAGCGGACGGCCCATTGGCGGCTTGCCGGCGCGCGAAATCTCGCGGCTCGGCCTCGCCTACGTGCCGCAGGAGTTCAATGTCTTTCCCACCCTCACCGTGCGCGAGAACCTGGAGATCGGCGGCTACATCGACCGCAAGGCGGCGGCGCGCCGCATCGAGGGCGTGTTGGCGCGCTTCCCGGTGCTGGGGGACAAGGCGCGCCACGCCGCCCGCACGCTGTCTGGCGGCGAGCGCCAAATGCTGGCTATGGCCATGGCGCTGATGGTGGAACCCGTGGTGCTGCTGCTGGATGAGCCGTCAGCCGGCCTGTCGCCGCGCGCGGCCGAGCGCCTGTTCGATGCCGTCGTCGAGATCCACAAGGACGGCGTGGCGGTGGCCATCGTCGAGCAGAATGCCAATGAGGCGCTCGCCATCGCCGATCGGGCCTATATCCTGGTCGACGGCAAGAATAGTCGCACCGGTGAGGCCCGCGCGCTGGCCGCGGATCCAGAAATCAGAAGGCTCTTTCTCGGGGCCTGACATCAGCCTAGTATTTTCGTTCGATCTCGCCAGAGGGGTTTGCCATGCCAGGACCGACACGCCGCGCGCTCATCACGGCTGCCGCCGCGGCCAGCGCCATTGCCGCTTCCCCTTTCCCGAGCCGTGCCCAGAGCGATCCCATCAAGCTCGGCGTGCTGACGCCCTTGACGGGGGCCGGCGGCCAGGACGGCCCGCGCATGCTCAAGGCCATGGAGGCCGTGATCGCTGAGGTCAACAAAGCCGGCGGCGTCCTCGGCCGCAAACTTGAGACCGTCATCGAGGATGATCAGACCAATCCCGAAGCCGCGGTCCGCGCCGCCCGCAAACTGATCGAGGTCAACAAGGTGCCGGTGATCATGGGCACGTGGGCCTCGGCGGTCACCAGCGCGGTTGCGCCCGTGTGCTGGGAATCAAAGACCTTCCTGTGCACGGTTTCCGGGGCCGATTCCATCACGCAGCTGCCGCATCAAGGCTACCTCATCCGCACCCAGCCGACCTCCAAGCTGCAGGCGACCGCGCATGCGGATTTCATTGCGGGGATGGGCAAGAAAAAGGTCGCCGTCGTCGGCATCCAGGCGCCCTTCGCGCTGTCGACCAAGGAGCACTTGGACGCGGTCCTCAAGACCAAGGGCGCCAAGGTCGTCGCCCACGTCATTTATGAGAAGGACAAGGCGACCTATCGCTCGGAAATCGACCAAGCGATGCGCTCGGATCCCGATTTTCTCTACCTCAACGGCTATGCGCCGGACACCGTGGTGGTGTTGCGTGACCTCTACAAGGCCAACATCAATCTGCCCAAGTTCTGCCAGTCCTACGCCGTGCCGCAAAAGACGCTCGATACCATCCCTGCGGAGGTGTCGGCGGGCACCTACACCGGGCAACCCTCGGCCGATATCGAGGGCAAGGCCTTCAAATTGGCGGCGGCCCGGCTCGGCATCGCCGAGCCCGATTCCTATGAGGCGCAGGCCACGGATTGGGCGAGCCTCGTGATCTTGACGCTGGCGAAGGCCAAGGAGGCCACCGGCACCGCCCTCAAGGAGAACGTGCGCAAGATCAGCCAGGGCGCCGGCGAGAAGGTTTGGAGCGCGGTTGAGGGCTTGCAGGCGCTGGCCGCGGGTAAGGAGATCAACTACGAGGGGGCGTCGGGGCCCTGCGACTTCACCGAGATTGGCGATATCGAGGGTTGCCGCTTCCGCTACATGGAGGTGGTGGATGGTAAATTGCGCTTCCTCAAGGTGGTCTAGCCAGCGGGCGTGAGGTCTCAGAAGCGCGAAGTTCAAGCGGCCCGCGGCATGGAAGTCTGGCAGCTGATCCTGAATGGGTTGATGTCGGGAACCATCCTGGCCGTGCCGGCAATCGGCCTCAGCGCCATCTTCGCGGTGCTGCGTTTTACCAACTTTGCGCTCGCCTCGCACATGACGATCGGGGCCTTCGCCGGCTTCGTCGCCAATGTCTGGCTCGCCTGGCCTGTGGTTCCCTCGTTGCTCGCGGCCTTCCTGATCGCTGGGGTCGTCGGCGTGCTGTCGGATGAATTCATCCTCAAGCCCTTTCGGGCCGCGGGCTTTATCACCACCGCGATCGGCTCGATCGCGCTAACGATCGCGCTCGAGAATGCCGTGCGCTTCGTCTTTGGCAACGAGCTCAGAGGCTACGACCTGCCGATCCGGCGGGATTGGGTGCTCGGTGGGCTCCGCGTCTCCCCGCAACAGCTGGAGAACCTCCTGATCGCGCTCGCCGCCATGGGCCTGCTGTTCGCCTTCCTGTTCTTTACCCGCACGGGGCGCGCCATGCGTGCCTTTGCCGACAATCCGATGCTGGCGTCCATCAAAGGCATCAACGCCGACATGGTGGCGCGTCTGGTCTCATTCGTGGCCATGGGCCTGGCGGGGCTCGGCGGCATGCTGATCGGGCTCGATACCACCATCGATCCCCTGGTGGGCTTCAAGAGCATCCTGACGATCTTCGCCGCCGCCGTGGTCGGTGGGCTCGGGAGCCTGCCCGGCGCGGTCGTTGGCGCCTTGCTGGTGGGCGTTGGGGAAGAATTGAGTTTACTGATCCTGCAGCCGGCCTACCGCAGCGCCATCGGCTTTCTTGCCATCCTGATGGTGTTGACGCTCAGGCCGCGCGGGATTTTGGGCGCTCGGGCGTATTGAGGAGAGGAAATGGAGCACTACCTCGTCGCCATCGGTGTCACGGCCGGCGTCTACGCCCTGATGGCGCTGGGCATGAACGTCATTTGGGGCATGGCCGGCTTGATCAACTTGGGGTTGGTCGGCTTCTTCGCCGTTGGCGCCTACGTGTCGGGGCTGCTGACGCTCAAACTCGGTGTGCCGATTGCCGTCGGCGTGGCGGCGGGCATGGTCACGGCGGCGCTGGTCGGCGTGCTGGTGGCGTTCATTACCGTCAACTTGCGCGGCGACTATCTGGCCATCGTCACGCTTGGTTTTGCCGAGAGCCTGCGTATCGTCATGTCGAACGAGCTGTGGATTGCCAATGGCACCGATGGTCTTTCGGGCATTCCGGGGCCCTATCGTGCACAACTCGGGCCGCATCTTTTCAACCTCTTCTACCTTGCGATCGTGGTAGGCGCGGTGATCGTCTTGTTTTTTCTGGTCGACCGCTTGGTCAATTCGCCGTTTGGGCGCGTGCTGCGCGCCATTCGCGACGATGACGTGATTGCCGAAGTCGCCGGCAAACACGTCGCCGTCTTCAAGATCAAGGCCTTTGCCTTCGGCAGTGCGGCACTCGGCCTGGCGGGCGCGCTCTACGGGCATTTTACCAGCTACATCGCGCCCGATCTGTTCGCACCGCTGCTGACCCTCTACGTCAAGCTTTCGCTGCTGACCGGGGGTCTCGGCAACAGCAAGGGTGCGGTGCTCGGTGCCGTGCTCGTGGTCTTCTTTTTGGAATCGACGCGGTTTCTGGCGCCCTTGATCCCCGGCTTGTCGGCCGTGCAAGCCGCCGCCGTGCGCGAGCTGGCGATTTCGGTGGCCCTGCTCGTGATCTTGCGCTTTTACGCTAGAGGCTTGCTGCCCGAGCGCATCGAGCCCCCGGCGCTGGCAGCCAAGGGGGCCGCACCCGCCCTCAATCGCATCTGATCGACCGAAAGAGGCAAACCTATGCGCAAGACCAAGCGTGGCCTGGAGATGGCCGATGTCGCCGCCATTCTCGAGCGCTCCAGCGAGGCTGGCGACGCGCGCGAGGTCTATCGCGAGGTCGAGCGCATCTCGCAGGAGTGTGTGGGCTGGCGCCTGCTGACGATCCTGCGCTATGTCGAGGCCGACGCGGCCGTCGAGCGCCTCTACTCCAGCGACGAGCAGGCCTACCCGGTCGGTGGTCGCAAACCCCTCGACAAGATCGCCACCAGCCATGCGGCCATGGAGAAAGGCGACGTCTTCCTGGCGGCGACCCGGGAGGAGGTCCGCACGGCCTTTTTCGACCATGAGCTGATCTTTTCGCTCGGCATCAGCGCCATCCTCAACGCACCGATCCGGCAGGGTGGGCGAAGGCTCGGTACGCTCAACTTCTGCGGTGAGGAGGGCGCCTACGGCTCCGCCGAGGTTGCGTCCGCCCGCATCTTGGCTGGCCTGGTCGCGCCGTCCCTGCTGAGCGGCGGCGATTGACGCGGTCCGCCAATTTACCGATGCTCGCGGACGGGTCAAAGGGAACGAGGGCGATGACGCAATATCACTTCAAAAACTTCGAATTGCTCGATCCCGAACGCGAGGAGCTCGTGGGCGGTCATGAACTTCTCGTCGAAGGCGCCTTGATCCGTGAGGTGTCGACCAAGCCGATCAAGGCACCGGAGGCGAGCGTGATCGATTGCGGCCAGCGCACCTTGATGCCGGGCCTGATCGACAGCCATGTGCACGTGGTGCTCTCGGAGGTGTCGTTGCCGCGCCTCGAGCACGTACCACTGACCTTGATGACGGCACGCGCCGCGGTGCTGATGCGCAACATGCTCGACCGCGGCTTTACCAGTGTGCGCGACACCGGCGGCGCCGATTGGGGCCTCAAAGAAGCGGTCGACAAATGGCTGCTGCCGGGGCCGCGGCTGTTCATCGCCGGCAAGGCGCTCGGTCCCACCGGTGGGCACAGCGATGGCCGCCGGCGCACGGATCACGGCACGCGCTGCCACTGCTGCGATGCCTTGCATTTTGCCATGGGCCTTGCCGATGGCGTCGCCGAGGTGCGCAAGGCCGTGCGCGAGGAAATGCGCCAGGGCTGCGATCAGGTGAAGATCATGATGTCGGGCGGGGTAGCCTCCCCCTACGATCCCCTGGACAGCCTGCAGTTCTCCCCCGAGGAGGTGGCGGCTGCGGTCGAGGAGGCGCATGCCTTCGGGCGCTATGTCTGCGCCCACGCCTATAGCGCCGAGGCGATCACGCGGGCAGCGCACGCCGGCGTGCGCACCATCGAGCACGGCAATTTGATCGACGAAGCCTCGGCCAAGTTGATGGCGTCAAAGGGCATGTACCTGATCGCCAACCTCGTCACCTACTATGAGATGAAAAAGCGCGCGGCCGAATACGGCATGAGCGCCGACATGCTGGCGAAGAATGACCTCGTCATCGATGGTGGCCTCAGGTCGCTCGAGATCTGCAAGCGCGCGGGTGTGCCCGTTGCCTACGGCACGGATCTGTTGGGACAATTGCAGAGCGAACAGTCGCGCGAGTTCATGATCCGCGCGGAGGTGCAAAGACCGATCGAGGTCATTCGCGCCGCCACGCTGATTGGCGCCGAGATCGTGCGCCAGGTGGGCAAGCTCGGGTGCATCAAGCCCGGTGCCTTCGCCGACCTGCTGGTCGTCGACGGCAATCCGCTGCTTAATTTGGGTATGCTGCAGGAGCAAGGCAAGTTTCTCGCCGCCATCATGAAGGGCGGGCGTTTCCACAAGAACCGACTGCATTAGGCGATGGCGCAACTCCACTTCAAGAATTTCAGGTTGCTCGAGCCCGCTTATGGCGAGCTGCGGGGAGGCTACGAGCTTCTCATCGAGGGCGAGCGTGTGCGCGAGCTGAGCGAGCGCCCGATTGCGACCCGTGCTGCCGAAGTGGTGGATTGCGGTGGGCGCACGCTGATGCCTGGTCTCATCGATTGCCACGTGCATGTGATTCATAGCGAGGTGAATATCCGCTTTTTGGAGGCCATGCCGCTGACGCTGCTTACCGCGCGGGCAGCGCTACGCCTGCGCGCCATGCTCGATCGCGGTTTTACGACCGTGCGCGACACCGGCGGGGCCGATTGGGGCATCAAGACCGCGCTGGAACAGGGTTATCTGGTGGGTCCGCGCCTCTATATTGCGGGCATGTCGATCGGTCCCACCGGTGGGCATTCCGATGGCCGGCGCCGTACCGATGACGGCGACGGCTGCACCTGCTGCAATGGGCTCAAATTCAAGTCGGCGGTGGCCGACGGCACCGACGAGGTGCGCAAGGCGGCCCGCGAGCAGATGCGGCAGGGGGCGGACCATGTGAAGATCATGATGTCGGGCGGTGTCGCCTCGCCCTATGACCCGCTTGACAGTCTACAGTTCTCCGAAGGCGAAGTGGCCGCCGTCGTCGAGGAGGCCCACGCCTTCGGCCGCTACGTCTGTGCACACGCCTATTCGGCGGTGGCCATCACGCGTGCGGCCCGGCTCGGCGTGCGCACCATCGAGCACGGCAATCTGATCGATGACGCGGCGGCGCGGCTGATGGCGTCGAAGGGCATGTTCCTGGTGGCCAATCTCGTCACCTACTATGCCATGAAGGAGCGGGCGCAAAAGTTCGGCATGAGTGCGGAGAGTTTGGCCAAGAACGAGATCGTGCTGGAGGGCGGTCTCAAGTCGCTCGAGATCTGCAAGCGCCATGGCGTGCCGGTCGCCTATGGCAGCGACCTGTTGGGGGAGCTGCATTGGGACCAGAGCCGCGAATTCAGCTTGCGCCGCGAGGTGGTGAGCCCGATCGAGATCATCCGCTCGGCGACCACGATTGCGGCGCAAGTCTTGCGGCTGGAAGGCAAGGTCGGCACCTTGCTGCCCGGCGCCTGGGCCGATCTGCTGCTGGTCGACGGTGACCCCTTAAAAGATCTAGCCGTGCTCGAGGATCAGGGTCGCCATCTCGCCATCATCATGCAGGCCGGTCGGTTCCACAAACGCCGGCTCAATTAGACCCTCAGCCATGGGCGCGCTGCTGCAAGGCTTGGATGGCAGGCGAGGGCAGAGGATGAGGCCCGGCACGGCCAATGCGCGCTCGTTGGGCCGCCTGGCGCTCAAGGCCGGCGCGGGCGTGACCCTTGCCTACATTCTGACGCCTTTGCTGTTCGTGACTTGGCTGGCCTTTTTCCAGCAGGAAATTCCATCCTTTCCGCCCGAGGGCTACTCCTTGCGCTGGTTCCTGGCGATCCCCGGCAACGACCGCTTCGTTTCCGGTTTCCTGTTGAGCCTCGAGGTCGCCGTGATCGCCACCGCCATCGGCCTCCTGCTCGGCTTGCCGGCGGCGCTTTGCCTGGCGCGCACGCAGTTTGCGGGCCATGAGGCCGTCATGAGCCTCCTGCTCTTGCCCGTCATCGTGCCGGGTATTGTGCTGGGCATTGCCCTTTACGTGTTCCAGGTCGAGGCCGAGATTGCCACCGGCCTGCCGCTGCTGGGATCCCTTGGCGGCCTGATCGCCGGGCACGTCCTGCTCGTCATTCCCTGGACGCTTCGGTTGGTGAGCGCGAGCCTCGCCGGACTCGACCGCAGCATCGAGGAGGCAGCGCAAAACCTCGGTGCCAATCGTTGGGTCACCTTTCGCAGGGTCACGTTGCCCGCCATTCGTCCGGGCGTGGTGGCGGCGGCACTGTTCGGCTTCGTTGCCTCGTTCGGCAATCTCGAGATGAGCCTGTTTCTGGTCGGTCCCGGCCGCACCACCTTGCCGATTGCCATCATTCAGTACCTGGAATGGAAGATCGATCCCACGATTGCTGCCGTGTCGGTGCTGCAAGTTCTGCTGATCGCCGTCGCCATGCTGGTGACGGACCGCTTCGTCAGGATCAGCCGGATGGTATGAGGATCGCGCATGGCCCGGCTCAGAATTGAGGGCGTCAGCAAGCGCTACGGCGAGGTGGTGGCGATCCGCGAGGTGACGCTCGACGTCGCCGACGGGGAGTTCGTGGTCCTGCTCGGGCCCTCGGGTTGCGGCAAGACCACGACCTTGCGGGTGGTGGCAGGCTTCGTCGAGCCGGACAGCGGCAGCGTGGAGCTGGGGTCGCGCGACATCACCTGGCTGCCACCCTGGAAACGCAATGCCGGTCTGGTGTTCCAGAACTATGCGCTGTTTCCGCACCTGACGGTGGCGCAGAACGTGGCCTTCGGCCTCGAAATGCGCAAAACGGCGGCGGCGGACATGGGTCGCCGCGTCGGCGACGCCTTGAAGCTGGTGCGGCTCGAACATCTGGCCGAGCGCGTGCCGCGCCAGCTCTCGGGCGGCCAGCAGCAGCGGGTGGCGCTGGCCCGGGCACTGGTGTTTCACCCCGACGTGCTGCTGCTCGACGAGCCGCTCTCCAATCTCGACGCCAAGCTGCGCCAGGACGTGCGCGTCGAAATCCGCGAATTGCAGAGGACGTTAGGGCTGACAACCGTCATGGTCACCCATGACCAGGAGGAGGCTTTGACCATGGCGGACCGCTTGGTCGTCATGCAGGATGGCGCCGTGCGACAGGTGGGCACGCAACAGGACCTCTACGAGCGCCCGTGCGACCGTTTTGTCGCCGCCTTTGTCGGGCGCTCGAGCTTCATCGAGGGCGAGATCGAGGCCTCCGGCAGCTTTCGCTCGCGCGGTGGTCTGGCGCTCAACTGTGCGCCGGGCGCGCCCGGACCGGCGACGCTCGCCTTGCGTCCGGAGCGCATTTTGCTCGGCCACGCGCCGCAGCCGGGAGTGGACAACAACCTCCCGGGCGTGGTGGAATTCGTGTCCTATCTGGGTGCAACGGTCGACATGCATGTGCGCATCTCGGCAAAGGAGCGCGTTGTCGTGCAAATCCCGAACCGGGCCGGCGGGCTCGTGCCGCAAGTGGGCGAGCAGGTGCACGTTGCCTGGTTGATTGCCAATAGCATCGTCTTTCCCGGTTCCGCCTAATCCTGAGCGCCACATGCAAGGAGGTTGCCATGCGCACGAGCCCATCACGTCCCGCTTCGCGCCGGCAGGTGCTCAAGGGAGCCGCGAGCCTGATCGCTGCCGCCGCCCTGCCGCGCGGGGCGCAGGCCCAGGCCAAGGGCAAAATCGTGGTCGGCACCTGGGGTGGGGATTATGCGCGCCTTCTCAATAAGAACATCGAGCAACCGATCCTGATCAAGGACGGCTGGGAGGTGATCCAGGATCAGGCCGGCGATCCCGAACGACGCTCCAAAATGCTGGCGGAACGGCGCCTCCCGCGCGGCACCACCGACATCCAGGGGCTCTCGGCGCTCAACATGTTCCAGATGCACGATGCCGGGGTGATCGACGCCATCGACTATGCCAAGCTGAGGAACGCCGCCAATCTGCTGCCCGCCATGAAGTATCCCTATGGCGTCGGCCACATCTACTCGGGGAAGGTGGGGGTCTTCAGCCCGAAGCTCATCGCCGCCGCGCCCAAAAGCTATAAGGAGATCTTCGACCCCAGGCACGGCAATAAGCTCGGCATTATCGACATCCAGTACCAGTACACGCTGGTGTGTGCCGCGCTCGCCGCCGGCGGTAAGGTCAATGATCTAGAGCCCGGCAAAAAGCTTTTGCTCGAGTGCAAAAAGGCCGGGGCGCGCATTTATCCGACCAATGAGGCCTTCGCCCAGGGCTTGAAGACCGAGGAATTTGGCGTCGGCGTGATGTGGAAGGCCCGTGTCGTGCAGTGGCAGAATGCGGGCATCAGCGTGGAAGCGATCGTGCCCAACGAGGGCGCGCTCGCCTACGTCTCGGGGTTCGTCATTCCGAAGAACGCCCCCAACAAGGCCGGCTCCTACGCCTACCTCGATGCCATGCTCGAGAAAAGCGCGCAGGAGGCCTTTGCCGTCGATATGGGCTACAACCCGACGGTCGGCACCGCGGTAGTGGCCCCCGAGCTCAACAAGCGCATTGGCTTCAGCCCGCAGGAGGTCGAGGCGCTCGTCGATCTCGACTATGCCTACATGTCCGCAAACGACGTGGCGCTGAAGGAGTGGTGGGACAAGGAATTGAAGGGCTAAGCTCACGCCCTTGGCCCCCCAAAAAAGCCGCCGAGGCCAAGCCATGGCCAGCGCCGTCCGGCAGAAGAGCCTCGCTCGCGAGCGCCAAGCCCCCGCGCTCACGGCCTCTCTTCAGCTCGGCCCGGCGACATTGATGGTGGCCTTGGGCCTGCTCCTGCCCGTCTTGATTCTATTCCGCTACAGCTTCAACAAATTCGAGCCTCGCCTGATGATGGTGGAGGCCTTTACCTTCGCAAACTACGTCAAGTTCTTTACCGATCCCTTCTATACCAACGTCTTCTGGACCACGCTGCGGGTGGCGCTGATCACAACGGCGATCTGCCTGGTCTTGGCTTTTCCCCTCGCCTACGTGCTCGCCCGCACCGAGAGCCGTTACAAGCACGTGCTGTTGATGCTGGTGGTGTTGCCGCTGTTTGTCGGCAATGCGGTGCGCGCCGCCGGCTGGATGATCTTGTTTGGCTCCAAGGGTGCGCTCAACGCCTCGCTGTTGGGACTTGGTTTGATCGGGGCGCCACTTGAGATCATGTTCACCGAAAAGGCCGTGATCATCGGCATCATCGCCGTCAATCTGCCCTACATGGTGTTGACCTTGCAGAGCGTGCTGGAGGGGATTGCCCGCAACCTCGAAGAGGCCGCGTTCAGCCTCGGTGCCGGACCCTGGCTGATGTTTCGGCGCGTGCTCTGGCCGCTGGCGCTGCCCGGCATCGTTGCCGGGGCGATCCTGTGCTTTATTCTGGCCATGAATGCCTATGCCACGCCGGTGCTGTTGGGTGGGCCACAATTCAAAATGATGGCACCCTTGGTGTTCGGGCAGTTCCGTCTCAACAATTGGCCGTTCGGGGCTGCCGTGGCGTTCGTGCTCATGACGGCGACCCTTGTACTCACGGCCTCGGCGAACGTGCTGGGTCAGCGCCGCTATCGGCGCCGGCTTTCCAGCGCCCCCCTCTAGAACAGAAGGGAGCCGCGCGCCTTGGCCAGCCCAGCAAAGAAGATCGTCATCTGCGGCGCGGGCATCGCCGGGGTGGCTGCCGCCTATTACCTGGCGGTCGGCGCCGATGGGCATGACATTGTCCTGATCGAAGAGGCAAATCCGCTGTCGCTGACCTCGGATAAGTCGACCGAGGGCTACCGCAACTGGTGGCTCGGACCCGACCAGGCCATGCCGGACTTCATGAACCGCAGCATCGACCTGATGGAGGGGATCGCGCGCGCCACGGGCAACCGCATCGCCATGAACCGCCGCGGCTACCTGTTTGCCACCAGCAGGCCGGATACGGCGGCGCGCTTCGCGGCCTTGGCCGAGCGCGCCGAGGCCTTGGGCAGCGGTCCGGTGCGTGTGCACGCGACGGCCTCGGCCGCCTACCGGCCCTCGCCGGAGCCAGGCTTCGAGGCGGCGCCCACCGGCGCCGACATCATCACCGATAAGAACCTGATCCGCCGGCACTTTCCGCAACTTGCGCCCGATACGCTGGCGGTGCTGCACGCCCGCCGCGCCGGCTGGCTCAGCGCCCAGCA
>Ga0111538_10006834_pt1 | contig 15402 bp, 15 predicted proteins | sample SoiMethybrSBSTD1_FD_79669 | JGI IMG/M metagenome (GOLD analysis project Ga0111538, IMG submission 79669) | Bulk soil microbial communities from a Populus tree surrounding site in Tennessee, USA - Soil MetaG P. TD hybrid SBSTD1 (version 2)... | ecosystem: Environmental > Terrestrial > Soil >...
CGGATGGCATTCGGGGTCCGCGAGCCGCTCGACACGGGAGCGATGGCGCGAGCCGCGTCGGCCTTCATCGGCCGGCACGACTTCCGGGCCTTCGGGGCCGGTGACCGGGATCCGGTCCGGACCGTGACCGCGATCCGGGTGGGCCGATCGGGCAGGAACGTCACCATTGACGTCCGGGCCGAGTCGTTCCTCGGGGGACAGGTCCGACGGATGGTCGGCCTCCTCATCGAGGTCGGCCTTGGAAAACGAGATATGGACGCGGTCCGGGCGGCACTCGCCGATCCCGGATCGACGATGAAACCGCCGGCGGCGCCGGCGAAGGGATTGTGCCTCAGGCACGTGGCGCTCGGACGAGGGCCGCGGACCGGAGCGAGAACGAACGGAGAACGCGAACAACGATGAACGCGAAGACCATGGCGGTCCGTGAGAGCGAGATCGAGCGACGCTGGTTCGTCGTGGATGCGACCGACCAGACCCTCGGCCGCCTTGCGTCGCGTATCGCGCGCGTCCTCGAGGGCAAGCACAAGCCGACCTATCAGCCCAACCTCGACAGCGGCGACCATGTGATCGTGCTCAACGCGAAGCGCATCGCCGTCACAAGCGACAAGCTCGAGAGCAAGGTCTACGCCCGCCACAGCGGCTATCCGCAGGGCTTCAAGGAGGAGACCTTGGGTCACCTCCTCGAGCGCCGCCCAGAGGAGGTCATCCGCCGCGCGGTCAAGGGCATGCTTCCGCACAACCGTCTCGGCGCCCAGCAGCTCCGCAAGCTCAAGGTCTACGCCGGCTCCGACCACCCCCATCAGGCCCAGCAGCCTGAGCCGCTCGCCTGACGAGGTCCGACATGTCCATCCCTGCCTTCTACTCCGGGACCGGTCGCCGCAAGACGGCGATCGCCCGCGTCCGCCTGCTCCCCGGTGAGGGTGAGATCGTCGTGAACGGTCGATCGCTCGACGAGCACTTCGGCAACGCGGTCAACGAGGCCGAGGTCCGCATGCCATTCCGGGTCACCGGGACCGAGGGCCGCTTCAACGCGATGATCAAGGTCGAGGGCGGTGGGGTCACCGGCCAGGCTGGAGCCATCCGTCACGGCATCGCCCGCGCGCTGCTCGAGGTCGATGCCGATGCGCATCGGGTGCCGCTGCGCCAGGCCGGCCTCCTGACCCGCGACCCGCGGATGAAGGAGCGCAAGAAGTACGGGCTCAAGAGGGCGCGCAAGGCGCCGCAGTACACGAAGCGCTAGCGCGGGCGCCGCACGCCGATGGTGGCGTCGCCGGCTTTGGACGCTCGCTCGCGGATGGTCGCGGCTCACCGTTAGCGCCAAGGAAACGTTTTGCGTCCGGAGCCCCACTGATCCCCGGTCGACCGCGCCTCCGCGCCGATGGTTCGTTCTGAGCGAACAGTCGGGCCTCACGCCCCGCCTGGCGCCGCCCTCGCGCATGGATCGTTCGCTCCGAGCGAACGAGAGTTCTTACGCGCGACCTTCGCGCCGCTGGAGCGCATGACTCGGACGCCCCAGGACCATCCGGGGGTCCCGCTTCGACCATAGCCGCCGCTACAGTGAGCGGGTGACGAGCGTCGAGACGTCCGCGACCAGCCTTCGTGGTCGCGACCTGCTGAGTGCCGCGGACCTGTCCGGGGACGAGATCCTTCACGTCTTCGAGACCGCGACCGACCTCAAGACGGAGTTCCGTGGGACCCGCCGGCACGCGACGCCTCTCCTTGCGGGCCGGACGCTGGCGATGCTGTTCCAGAAACCGAGCCTGCGGACCCGCGTCACCTTCGAAGCCGGGATGACCCAGCTCGGTGGGGCGGCGATCTATCTGCCCGAAGACGCCGTCATGGGCGCCCGGGAGGCCGTCCGCGACGTCGCGCGGAATCTCGAGCGGTTCGTCGATGCGATCGTGGCCCGGACGGGTCCGCACGAGGTCGTCCTCGAACTGGCGGCCCAGGCGAACGTGCCCGTGATCAACGGCCTCACGCTTCGCGAGCATCCCTGCCAGGCCTTGGCCGACGTGTTCACGATCCGCGAGCACCTCGGAAGCCTCGATGGGCGGGTGATCACGTTCGTCGGCGACGGGAACAACGTGTACCAGTCGCTCGCCATCGTCGCGGCGACGTTCGGGATGGAGGTGCGGCTCGCGCACCCGAAGGGGTATGGCCCAGACCCGCGCATCGTGGCCATCGCCGAGGGTCGCGCGAAGGAGCGTGGCGGTCACCTGGTATTCGGTCACGATCCAGATGTGCTCGTCCCCGGCGCGGACATCGTCTACACGGACGCGTGGACATCGATGGGCCAGGAGGCCGAGACCGAGGCACGCCGTGATGCCTTTGCCGCCTACCGCGTGGACGACGCCCTCATGGATGCGGCCGGCCCTGGTGCGATGGCGATGCACTGTCTCCCAGCCCATCGCGGCGAGGAGATCACCTCGTCGGTCATGGACGGTCCGCACAGCCTGATCTTCGAGCAGTCCGAGAACCGCCTGCACGTCCAGAAAGCCCTCCTCGTCGAGCTGATCGGGACGGCCGCATGATCGGGACGACCGCATGACCGAGCCGACGGCCCTGTACGAGCGATACAAGGACGCCCTGCGGCGCGGGCACGTCGCGACCCAGCGGGGCCGGCTCGACGAGGCGCTCGGCGCGTACGGGGAGGCGGCACGTGTCGCACCCGATCGGGCGCTCCCACACGTCGGTATCGGGCAGGTCCTGATCCGCCTCGGCAAGCCGAATGAGGCGAATGCCGCGTTCGGTCGCGCCCTCGAACGCGCTCCTGATGACGAAGCCGCCTTGCGCGGCCGGGCTGACACCCTGGCCCGCCTCGGCGATCGGATCCGTGCTGCGGAGACGCTCGACCGCCTGGCAGCGGTCGTGGACGCAGCAGGTCGCCGGGGAGAGGCCCTCGACCTGGTCGGCGGTGCGCTCGATCTCGCCGAATCGCGCAGCCGCCGAGCCGCCCTTCAGGCGATGGTCGACGCGACCGACCTCGACCCGGCACTGGCGGCAACCGTGACAGACGCGCTGATGCGATCACGCGCACGACTGGCCGGCCCGGTCGGGCCCGAGCCACCCGCGCCCCCACCCCCATTCGACCCTGCCGCCGCGATGGCTGCGGTCGAGACGGCTGCGGCGGCGCGCGACGCCGGGGCGACCCTGGAGGCCGCCCTCAGCGCAGCGGGCGGCTTCCGCGCCGGCGGCCAGCTCCACGCGGCGCTCGACGTCTGCTACCAGGCGCTCGCCACGAACGCCGCGGACCCGGCGCTTCACATCACGCTCGCCGAGCTCTACATCGACCGGGGCTGGCGGGCCGTAGCGGCGGACAAGCTCGTCCTGCTTTCGAAGCTCATCGACCTGACGACGGACGGTGGCACCCGCGACCGGCTCTGCCAGGTCGCGGCGAGGGTGCCGGACGACCCGCGTCTCGAGGCCATCTGCGCCTGACGGATGCGCCCGAACGGGCGGTCCGAAGGGGGCGCGATGCTACACTCGTCGGGCGATGTCGGATCTCTTCGGATCGATCCTTGAGCAGGTTCGCCTGTCGACCATCGTCGATATCGGGATCACGTCCCTCCTGATCTATTGGCTGTTCAGCCTGATCCGCGGGACCCGTGCCGTACGTCTCGTGATCGGTGTCAGCGTCCTGATCGTCGTGTACGTGCTGGCCGTCGCGTTCGGCCTCGAGTTGCTGTCGCGGATCCTGCAGGGCGGCGCCGTCGTCGGGTTGTTCGCGCTCGTCGTCATCTTCCAACCCGAGATCCGGCGGGCGCTCGAGCGCATCGGGCGCGTCGGCTCCTTCGGCTGGGTCCTGCCGGGTGCCGATTCACGCACGGTCGACCACATCGCGACCGAAGTGGCACGCGCCGCGACGGAACTCTCCGCAGAAGGGCACGGGGCCCTGATCGTCCTTGAGCGCGAGACGGGACTCGAGGACACCGCCGAGACCGGTGTGATGATCCACGGCGACGTCTCGGCCGACCTGCTCCGTACGATCTTCGCGCCGCGGACGGCACTCCATGACGGTGCCGTGATCATCCGCGGCGACACGATCCTCGCGGCCGGCGTCCTTCTGCCGCTCGCCGAGATGACGGTCCAGGCCGAGCGCTTCGGCACCCGCCACCGCGCAGCGCTCGGGATCGCCGAACAGACTGACGCGATCGTCGTCGTGGTGTCCGAGGAGAACGGTCAGGTCAGCCTCGTCGAACGCGCGCGCATCGTCCGAAACCTCAACGAGGCGCAGCTGAGCCGCACGATCCGGCAGCTGCTCGATCCCACGCATGGTGGTCGCCGACGCGCCCTGAGCGCGTGGCGGTCCACGCCGGAACCCGCATCCCCGACGTCGGCGGCCCGAGCCCCGAGGTGACCCGAGTCATCGGGGTCATCCTCCACAACTGGCCTCTGAAACTCGCCGCGGTGGGGCTTGCCACCCTGCTGTACGGCGGCTTGGTCCTTTCCCAGAGCTCGGCGACCCTGACGGGCGTCGTCCCGGTCGATGTGCGCAACCAGCCACCCGACACGTTCCTGCTCCAGTCGATCCGGCCCGTGACCGAGATCCGCTACTTCACGCCGGCCAATGTCCGGCCGATCGAGTCGGACTTCGAGGCCTGGGTGGATCTCGCCGATGTCGATCCGAACGGCGGTCCGGTCAGCCTGCCCGTCCACCTCGAGTCGATCGATCCGCGCGTGCGCGTGCTCGGGTTCGAGCCGCAGAACGTGACCGTCGACCTCGACAAGCTGAGTGACAAGGTCGTGCCGGTCCAGGTCGACCACGGCGAGGCACCGCCGACGATGACGCTCGGCGACGAGACCATCGATCCGACCGAGGTCCACGTGATCGGGCCTGCCACGGTCCTCGAGCGGGTCACCGCGGCACGCGCGAGCGTCGTGATCCAGTCATCGGGCATCGACGTCGACCAGGACGTCGAGCTGGTCGCGGTGGACAGCGTCGGCGACGCGGTCCCGCAGGTGAATGTCGACCCTGCGTCCGCGCACGTCACGATCCCGGTGTTCTCGAACCGTCAGTCGAAGACGCTACCCGTCAGGCCACAGGTGACCGGAACACCCGCGGGCGGATTCGAGATCTCGTCTGTCACGGTGACGCCGCCGATCGTCACGGTCGAAGGCGATGCCGACGACCTCCAGACGCTCACCGGCATCGATACCGAACCGATCCCGATCGGTGGCTTCTCCGAGACGAAGACCGTCGACGTCCCGCTGGCGCTGCCGACGAGCGTCATCGCGCTCGACGCCCAGACGGTCACGGTCACGATCGACATCCGGGCGGTGACGGGGACCCGGACCTTCGAGGTCGGCGTGCGGATCATCGGTGCGCAACCGGGCTTCGACTACGACGTCGGGGTCGATCGCGTGCTGCTAACGGTCGGAGGCAACCCGGTCGATCTGGATCGGATCATCGGGTCCACGCTCGCGGCGGACCTTGACGTGACGTCGCTCGTCGCCGGAACGACCGATGTCAATGCCGGCGCGACCCTGCCCGCGAACGTGACGCTGGTCGCGGCGAGCCCGCCACAGGTCCCGGTCACCGTCACGGCGCGACCGACCGCGTCCCCGTCGGGCTAGGCGAATGGGACGACTCTTCGGCACGGACGGCATCCGTGGCGTCGCCAATGTCGATCTGCGTCCGACCTTGGCGTTCGCGCTCGGGCGGGCGACCGCCCGACGTCTCGCTGGACCGGGGACGGCGATCGTCGTCGGCCAGGACACCCGTCGATCGGGCGACATGTTCGTCGCCGCGATCGTCGCCGGCGCGACGAGTCTGGGCATCAACGTCGACGTGGTCGGCGTCGTCCCGACCCCGGCACTTGCGTACCTCGCACGAACCGGGCCGTATCGGGCGGGGATCATGGTCTCGGCCTCACACAACCCGGCCGAGGACAACGGTCTCAAGGTGCTCGATTCCGACGGCCTCAAGCTCGACGACGACATCGAGGACGAACTCGAGGACCTGATCTGGCGTGAGGCAGAGCTCGGTGGCGTCGGCAACGCCGAGCTGGGACTGCGCGTGGACGCGGGAGACACCCTCGAGCGCTACCTCGACCACCGGCGCGGGCTCGCGAGATCGATCGATGCGGGCGGGCTGCATATCGTGCTCGACGGGGCGAACGGCTCGGGTGGCGCTGCCGGCCGCGTGATCCTTGAGGCGACGGGCGCCCGGGTGGACGCGATCTACGTCGAACCTGACGGGGTCAACATCAACGTCGGGTGCGGAGCGACGGCGCCGCAGGCGCTCGCCCGTGAAGTGGTCGCGCGCGGCGCGGACGTCGGGTTCGCGCTCGACGGAGATGCGGACCGGCTGATCGCGGTCGACGGGAACGGGGAGATCGTCGACGGCGACCAGGTCCTCGGCATCCTCGCGTTGGAGCGGCTCGATCGAGCGGCCCTGCCAGGCGGCTTGGTCGTATCGGTGCTCTCGAACGGTGGCCTGCAGCGTGCGGTCGAGGAGGCCGGTGGCGAGGTCGTGCGCACGCCCGTCGGTGACAAATACATCCTCGAGGGGATGCAGGTCTCCGGCGCGACGCTCGGTGGCGAGAAATCTGGCCACGTGATCGTGCTCGAGCACACGACATCGGGCGATGGCATCGTCACCGCGCTCGACGTCCTGCGGGTGATGACCAAACGCACCGCGTCCTTGGCGACACTCGCTTCGGCGATCCCGCTCCTCCCGCAGCAACAGCGGGCGGTGAAGGCTCGTCACAAGGATCAGTGGGAGGGTGACCCGACACTGCGTCGGGCGATCGCCGATGCGACCGCCCGACTGGGGGACGGTGGACGCGTCCTCGTTCGGCCATCCGGTACGGAACCCGCGTTGCGGGTGATGGTGGAGGGCCCGGATGCAGGGCTCGTCACGGAGCTGGCCGACTCGCTCGCGGCCCTCGCGGGGGAGCGACTAAACTAGCTTCGGTGCCCACGAGACGGCGTCACTGCGTCCCGCGCCAGCGGCGGGGGCGATGAGCGGAGGACTGACGCGATGTGCGGCATCGTCGGATATACGGGACCCCGGGAGGCTGGTCCCATCCTCATCGAAGGCCTAGCGCGCCTCGAATACCGCGGGTATGACTCCGCGGGGATCGCGCTGGTCGATGACGGCGGCGACCTGTTCGTCGAGAAGAAGGCGGGCAAGCTCGCCAACCTGCGTGCCGCCATCGCGGACCGCACGCCGCACGCGGCGATCGGGCTGGCGCACACACGGTGGGCGACCCATGGCCGGCCCAACGATCTCAACGCCCATCCCCACCAGGACTGCACCGGCGAGATCACGGTGATCCACAACGGCATCATCGAGAACTTCCGTGAGCTGCGCGACGGCCTCGAGGCACGCGGCCATCGACTCGCATCCGAGACCGATACCGAGGCCCTCGCCCACCTGGTCGAGGAGGCCTATCAGGGCGATCTCGCGGACGCCGTCCGGGCCACGCTTCGTCAGGTCCAGGGCGCCTACGCGATCGCGGTCATGCACCGCGCCGAGGGCGACCGGCTGGTCGGGGCTCGCAAGGACGTGCCGCTCGTCGTGGGCCTGGCCGAAGGCGAGTCATTCCTCGCCAGTGACGTCGCCGCGATCCTGGCACACACGGACCGGGTCATCTTCCTCGAGGACGGCGACGTCGCCGACCTGCACCCGACCGGCGTGACCATCACCGACGTGGACGGGCGCCCCCAGGAGCGAACGGTGACCGTCATCGACTGGTCGCCGGAGGCCGCCGAGAAGGGCGGCTACGAGCACTTCATGCTCAAGGAGATCCACGAGCAGCCGGAGTCGCTCCGCCAGGCGATCACGGGTCGGGTCACCCGCGAGAACCATATCTGGCTCGAGGAGCTCGAGGGCTTCGCCGAGACGCTCGCGACCATCGACCGCGTCGAGCTGATCGCATGCGGGACCGCCTACTACGCCTCGCTGATCGGGGCGGCCGCCATCCAGGACTGGATCGGTATCCCGGCGCGGGCGACCGTGGGCTCCGAGTTCCGCTACAGCCCGCCGCCGATCGACGAGCGGACGCTCGTCATCGCGGTCACCCAGTCCGGCGAGACCGCGGACACCATCGCGCCGACACGCCTTGCACGGGAACGTGGCGCGCCGGTCATCGCGGTGACGAACACCGTCGGCAGTGCGATCACCCGCGAGGCGCACCGCGTCCTGTTCCTCCAGGCCGGACCCGAGATCGCGGTCGCTGCCTCGAAGACGTTCGTTGCCCAGGTCACGACGCTGGTCATCCTGGCCGCGGCCATCGCCAAGGCGCGCGGTGCGCTCGGGCTCGAGCAGGAGCAGGAGCTCGGTGCGGCCCTCCACGCTCTTCCAGATGGCGCCGCCAAGGCGCTGGAGAATGCCTCTGGTATCCGGGATCTCGCGCGTCGTTACGTCAACTCGCGCGGCTTCATGTTCGTCGGGCGTGGCTACACGTACCCGACCGCCCTCGAGGGCGCCCTCAAGCTCAAGGAGGTCAGCTACGTCCACGCCGAGGGCTATGCCGCCGGCGAGATGAAGCACGGCCCGATCTCGTTGCTCGACGCCGAGTGCCCGCTGGTCGCCGTCGCGACGCGCTCGTCGGTCTACGACAAGCTCGTCTCGAACGTCATGGAAGGCCGTGCGCGCGACGCTCGCGTGATCGCCGTCGCGACCGAGGGCGATCCCCAGATCGAACACTTCGCCGACGACATCTGCTGGGTGCCCGACACCCACGAGGCCCTCAGCGCCGTCCTCGCCATCATCCCGCTGCAGCTGTTCGCGTATCACGTCGCGATCGCGCGAGGCACGGACGTCGACCAGCCACGGAACCTCGCGAAGTCGGTCACGGTGGAGTAGCCGATGGCCGCGCCCGGTGAACGATCCACGACGACCGCGGATCCCGCCCTCCCTGGCATCACCGAGCTCGGCATCGACATCATCAAGGTCGAACGGATCCGCGCTTCGCTCGAGCGCTTCGGCTCGCGCTTCACCCAGCGTGTCCTGACGCCGTCCGAGCAGCGCTACGTCCGCGATCGTCCGGAGACCATGGCCGGCCGCTGGGCTGCCAAGGAGGCGGTGTCGAAGGTGCTCGGCCTCGGGGTGCGCGGCATCGGCTGGCGTGATATCGAGATCGAGCGTCTGCCGACCGGCCAGCCCGCGGTGCGTCTCCACGGGCGAGCCCAGATCCGTGCCGAGCAGCTCGGCATGGGCCGGATCGCGGTGACGATCAGCCATGAGGCCGATTACGCGGTAGCGATGGCGTTCGGCCTCCGCACCACCGGCGGTCGCTATCTGTTCCCGCCCGACATCGAGGAGCGGCTCGACGACCGTGAACGACGGATCCTCGCCCGCATCGAGCGGCTCCGGGATCTCGCCGAGACCAACGGTGCCGGAGCGCTCGCCTCCGACGCACCGGATCAAGCGGAGTCGCATCGTGACTGAGCGGCGGCCGGTCGGGTTCGGTCGGCGGGACGACGGCACAGACAAGGGGGCTCCCGGGCCGACCGATGAGCGGCCGTGGCCGGAGGGCGTCCCCAAGCTCGACGAGGAGACGGCCATCGCGCTCTTGCCGAAGCGCCCGGAGCGCGGTCACAAGGGCTCGTTCGGCAAGTTGCTCGTGCTCGCTGGTTCTCTCGATTACGCGGGAGCCGGGCTGCTCGTCTGCCGCGCGGCCGGCCGCGCCGGAGTCGGCCTCGTCACGCTGGCCGTGCCCGAGACGCTCCAGCCGTTGTTCGCGGCGAAGGTCGTCGAGGCCACGACGATGGCGCTCCCGGAGGACGACGTCGAGGAGCTCGACCCGGAGCCGTCGCTCGCGCGGATCCTCGATCACGACCATGACGCCCTCGTCGTCGGGCCCGGGCTGCGGCCCGGCCTTGCGACCGCACACCTCGTCCGGATGCTGCTCGATACGGGCGGCGAGGAGCGGCCGCCACTCCTGCTCGATGCCGAGGCCCTGCGGTCGCTCGCATCGATGGACGGCTGGTGGGAGGGCGATCGGCGCCCTGCCGTGTTGACCCCGCACGCCGGAGAGTTCAGCCGGCTCCGCGTCGGGGCGGGCGTCGAGCCTGATGCCGACGGCGACCTGATCGACGACGACGTGGCACGGGTCGCCGCAGCGACGGATGCCGCCACGCACTGGCATCAGGTCGTCGTGCTGAAGGGCGCGCGAACGGTGATCGCGTCACCGGATGGCGAGGTGGTCGTCGCCACGTTCGAGAACCCGGCGCTCGCAAGTGGCGGGACGGGTGACGTCCTCGCCGGCACGATCGGGTCGCTCCTTGCGCAGGGCCTGTCCCCGTTCTCTGCGGCGCGGCTTGGCGTGTATCTCCACGGGCTCGCCGGTGAGGGGGCGCGCGAACGGTTCGGCGACGCCGGTGTCCTGGCATCGGATCTTCCGGATGGGATCGCCATCGCCCGACGCCGCCTTGGGGCGATCGCCGAGCGCCACTCGACGGACAAGCGGCTCGGGTTCCGCGTCCGCGAACCCGCCCAGACGGCGGAGCCGCCATCGGACGCCGACGCCGCGCGCGCGTGAGCGCGCGCGAGGGGTCGATCGAAGCGCGACTCGCCACGGCCGGGCTACCGCCACTACCACGGTTGGCCTGGCTGGAGCTTGATCTCGGCGCCCTGGCGGCGAATCTCGCCTCGCTGCGGTCATTGGCCGGTGGCGTCCCGGTCCATCCCGTCGTCAAGGGCGATGCATACGGGCATGGCGCCATCCCGATCGCGCAGGCGCTCGTCGACGCCGGCGCCGAGGGCCTCAGCGTCGCGACGATGGACGAGGCGCTCGAGCTACGCGAGGCCGGCCTCACGGTGCCCATCCGCGTGCTCTACCCGGTCCCACCAGGGGTGGTGGGTCAGGCGATGCGCAAACGCATCACGGTCGCCGCGGGGGACGCCGATACGACGCGGGCCCTCCTCGCCGCGGCGGACGCCGAAGGGGTGCCGGAAGGTCACGAACTCCTCATCGAGATCGAGGTCGAGACCGGGCTCGGCCGCGGCGGCGCCATGCCATCTGAGGTGGCACCGATCGTCGAACGGATCGACGCCGCTGCCCATGCGCGGCTCGTCGGGATGTGGACCCATCTCCAGGCCAGCGAGGATGGCGGTATCACCGGCGACCAGCTGCGACGGTTCGACGAGGCCGCAGGGCTCGTCGCCGCCGCCGGACACGCCGTGCCCACGCGCCATGTCGCCGCAAGCGGTGGCGTGCTCACGGGTGTCGGCGCATTCGATGGCATCCGACCCGGTCTGTCGACCTACGGCATCCTCCCCGACGAGCTCGAGGCCGTCCCGGATGAGGCGCGCCGGGGTCTCCGACCGGTCATGTCCCTCCACGCCCGAGCTGCCCGCGTCGCCGACCTGCCGGCCGGGTATGGGATCAGCTACGGCCCTTCCTTCCGGACCCAGCGCCCCAGTCGGATCGCGACCCTCCCCCTCGGATATGGCGACGGCTTCGCCCGTGCGCTCGCCAATCGGGCGGAGGCGCTCGTTCGGGGGCAGCGCGTTCCGCTGGTGGGCAACGTGACGATGGACGCCGTCATGGCCGACGTCACGGACGTTCCCGGACCACCCGTCGACCTCGACGACGAGTTCGTGCTGATCGGGGTCCAGGGCAACGAGATGATCACGGTCGAGGACCTGGCGCGGCAGCGCACCACCAACACCTGGGAGGTCGTGACCTCGATGTCTGGGCGACTACCCCGGGTGTACCATGCCGCGACCGGAGCTGTGGTGGGGATGCGGACGCTCACGGGGTGGAGAGGGTAGTTGGCACGGATCGAGCTCTGGAACGGGGACATCTGCGACCTCGAGGTCGATGCGATCGTCAACCCAGCGAACCTCTCGTTGTGGATGTCGACCGGCGTCTCGGGCGCGATCAAGCGCGCCGGCGGTGACGCCATCGAGTTCGCCGCGGTGCGCCAGGCGCCGGTCCCTCTCGGTGAGGCGATCGTGACGCCGGGGGGCTCGCTTGCCGCAAAGGCCGTGATCCACGCCGTCTCGCTCGACCGCGACCGACGTACGAGCGGCGCAGTCATCGAAGCGGCCGTTCGAAGCGCGATGGCGCGTGCGCGAGAGATCGGCGCCACGAGCGTTGCGTTCCCGGCGCTCGGTACCGGCGTCGGCGGTTTCCCGCTCGATGAGGCCGCGCGAATCACGGTGGAGACCGTGCGCGAGGAGCTCGCGCTGTCACCCGCCATCGAACATGTGACGTTCGCACTCCGGGGTGCTGCCGCGTATCAGGCGTTCGAGGCGGCGATCGCCCACACGGCCGCCGCGCAGCGCTCGACCAACGTCGCATGAGCTTCCCGATCGAACCGTCCGAGGAACAGCGCAACGAACTGGTCGAGCAGGTGGCCCGCGAGATCCAGCTCCGCGGCCTGACTTCGTCCGCCGTCCATTTCCTCGAGGCCAGCCGCCCGTATCGAGCGCTCGGTGCGAACGCGATGCTCTTCTTCGATCCGGTCCTGCGCGGCGTGTTCGGCGGTGACCTCGCGTCGGCGTCCGAGATCCTTGCCGACGACACAGGGATCGAGTTGCTGATCGCCAGGCTCGAGGAGCTCGACGACGAGCTCGTCTGGGACGGCTGAGCGCCGCGCGACGACCCCGTTCCGGACGGCCGCTCGCGGCGAGTCCGGGTAGCATCAGACGGTGACGACCCAACCCCACGCCTTCCTCACGATCGACCATGGGTCGGCGACCGTCTCCGTCGCCCTGATCGGTCGCGCCGGCGGCGCGTGGCGGCTCATCGGGAGCCTGGCGATCCCAGCCGGCGCCGATCTCGACCCGGCGATCGACCTGCTGGTCGAACGCACGCTGGCCGTTGACCCCGTCGTCGCGGAAGGCCTGGGCATCGTCGGTCTGCCGAGGAAGGATTTCCCCATCCTCGAGGTACGCAGCCTTCGCCCGAAGCGGCTGGCGATCGTGACCGGCTCGGAACGCACGCTGGCGGGTCTCGTCGAGACCGGGGCCCGGAGCGGCTGGCGGACGAGCGGAGCGACCGCCGAGACGACCGATCCGCTCGCCATGACCCGACTGCTGCTCGACCGCGATGTCGGCGGCATCGTCGTCGGGGCCGGCGATCCGCCACGGGCGGACGAGCGCGGCGGCATCCGCGAGCTGGCCACGCTCGTCGCCGCGGTGGCGACCCGGCGACCGGAGATCCCGGTCGTGCTCTCCGGTGCGATGTCCGAGGCGCTGGACGTGTTCGGTGATGTCAGCGCGCGGCCCGGTGAGGTCGTGCTCGGCCCGGCGGCACGGCGCACGACCGGGGCCGACCCGGATGCCCCCGACCCGCTGGCCGATCTGTTGCTCGAACTGGCACTCCCAGCCGACGACCCGCGCCGCGCGCTTGCGACCGGAGCGCGCACGTTGGCCGACGTGCTCGACCGGCGCGTCGAGGCGATCATGCTCGGCCACGACGCTGCGGCGCGTGCGGTGGCCGTGCCCGGTCAGGGCGGCGAGGCTTCGACGGTCCGACTCGGGGTCGTCCCTTCTGCTGCCGTCGCGCCCGATGAGCCCGATGACGCGGTCGTCGACGGTGTGATGGCCTGGTCGACGATGCCCGCTGACCGGCACCGGATCCGTGATCGGATGCGTGAGCTCCGCATCGCGCCCTGGTCAGATGCCGCGGGCGACGGCGCTGCCCTGCGGATGGCGGCCGCTCGTGCTGCCTTGACGCGACTCGCAGGCGCGACATCCCACTTCGACGATGGCCCGGTGCCGGATCTCGTCGTCGCGGCGAGTGGCGTCTGGACGTCCGTGCCTGCGCCCGCAGTGGCGCTCGCCCACATCGATGTCCTTCGGCGCCCAGGGGCGAGCCAGTACGCCCTGGATCACGCGCGCCTCCTCGGTCCGCTCGGGGCGATCCCTGATGCCGGCGAGCGTCGCGCGCTACTCATGGACCTCGTCGACGATCTGCTTGCGCCACTCGGCAGCGTCGTAACGCCCGCCGGGCTTCGCGCCGGCAGGTCGGTCGGCACGGTGGCCGTCCACGCGAGGGACGGGATCAGCGAGCTCGAGCTGATGCCGGGCGGGCTCGAGCTCGTCGACCTGCCGCCGGGATCCACGGCGGTCGCCGAATTCAAGTTCCGCGAGCGCGTCCGCCTGGGCGGCCGGGGCCGCCACTTCGCGATCGATGTGGCGGGCGGGCTCGGCGGCTTGATGGTCGACCTGCGCGATGTGCCATTGCGCCTGCCCGATCGGGCGGATCGCCGGCGCGATCTGCTCGCCGCGTGGCAGTCGTCGCTCTGGGCGGGGTCCGAGGGATGACCGACGGGTTGAATGGTCACGACGGCGACGAGGCGGGGGCGGCGCCCGCGTCGCTGACGCGCGCGGAGCAGGGCGATACCGAGCGCGACCTGGGCGTGGTCCGTATGCGACGCCTGGTCGAGGCGCCGATCGAGGTCAGCTTCACGCTCGCGCCGGGCGATCGCGCACTCGTCGCACCCGGGGAATCCGTCGTGCCGGGGGCACCGATCATCGAGCGCGTGCGCGACACGCGCATGAGCGACGTCGTCGTGCCGCCGTCGTCCGAACCGGTCCCCGGCGGGCGGATCCCGGACGGCGAGTTGCTCTTCGACTGGCGCGACCGCTGGCGTGTCGCCTTTGGCGAGGTGACCGAACCCCTCGATTCCCCGATCGCCGGGATCGTGAAGGACGTCCGACCGGGGATCGGGATCGTCGTGCGCGCGACCGGGCGTGGGCTGCGCGCGATCGTCACCCTCGGCGGTCCCACCCGCGGCCAGCTCCACGTCGCCTCATGGGTCGAGGGCGAGCTGCGGAGCGGCTCGGTCGACGTCGGTCTGGCGGGGAAGATCCTCGTCGTCGGCTCGCGCATCGATGCCGAGACGCTCACACGCGCTCGAGCCATGGGTGTCCGCGGGATCATCGTCGCGGGCCTCGCGAGCAAGGAGCGGCGCGACTTCCTCGCCTCGGAGAACCGGCAGCGCGCGGCCCTCCATCGCTTGCCCCCGTTCGCGGTCCTCGTGCTCGAGGGTGCCGTTCGGCGACCGCTCGCCGGCCCGGTCATGGACATCCTCGAGGCGCTCGAGGGCCACGACGTTGCGCTCGTCGCCGACCCGCCGATGCTCGTCTTCGAGGAGCCCGAGCTCGAGGTCCCGACGCCGCAGCCGGACCGAGTCCGGATCCGGGCCGGGCAATTGATGGGTCGCGAGGGGACGTGGGCGGGTCTCATCGGCCAGCGCCGGTTCGCCGGAGGTGTCCACCTCGAGGCCGGTACGGTGCGCTTCGATGACGGCACGCTCGTGGCGGTTCCGATCGGCGACCTCGAGCGGTTCGCATGAGCGGCACCGTGGCGGCCAACGGGGAGCAGCGGGTCGTGATCAGCCGGGATCCCGATGCGACGACGAGCCTTGGCCGTGCCCTCGGCGCGGTAGCACACCCTGGCGACTTGGTCTGCCTGTGGGGCGACCTCGGTGCAGGCA
>Ga0111538_10006835_pt1 | contig 15402 bp, 11 predicted proteins | sample SoiMethybrSBSTD1_FD_79669 | JGI IMG/M metagenome (GOLD analysis project Ga0111538, IMG submission 79669) | Bulk soil microbial communities from a Populus tree surrounding site in Tennessee, USA - Soil MetaG P. TD hybrid SBSTD1 (version 2)... | ecosystem: Environmental > Terrestrial > Soil >...
CTGCGCGTGCGCAACTTCGAGAGCGCGCACCTCAAGGTCAACGACACCGACGGCAACCCGATCGAGATCGCCGCGATCGTGGTCTGGAAGGTGATCGACACGGCCGAGGCCGTCTTCGAGGTGGACGACTACGAGCACTACGTGAGGGTGCAGACCGAGTCCGCGGTGCGGAACCTCGCGACGCACTACCCCTACGACGCGCACATCGAAGGGCACATCTCCCTGCGCGGCAGCACGGACGAGGTCGCCAAGCGGCTGAAGGCCGAGATCCACGACCGCCTCGCCAAGGCCGGCGTCGAGGTGATCGAGGCGCGCATCAGCCACCTCGCCTATGCGCAGGAGATCGCATCGGCGATGCTGCGCCGCCAGCAGGCGGGCGCCATCATCGCGGCGCGGCAGAAGATCGTCGAGGGCGCGGTGGGAATGGTGGAGATGGCGCTCGAGCTGCTCGCGAAGAGCAGCCAGGTCAAGCTCGACGAGGAGCGCAAGGCGTCGATGGTCTCCAACCTGCTCGTGGTGCTCTGCGCCGACCGCGAGGCTCAGCCCGTCGTCAACACCGGCACGCTCTACCAATAGCCGGGTGATCTTTGGCCGAGCGCAAGCCCTTCCTGCTGCGGGTGGACCGCGACGTGCTGGATGCGGTCCAGCGCTGGGCCGGCGACGACCTGCGCAGCCTCAATGCGCAGATCGAGTTCCTGCTGCGGCGGGCGCTCCGGGCGGAGGGCCGGCTGAAGCCGGCCGACACGCCTCGGGCGGCTCGCCGTGGCACGGACGAGCCGCAGGGCTAGTCCCCGCAAACGGCTGATACGTCGACGCGAAGGCCGGCCACGTTGCCGCCGGCCGTCCCCCGGAAGAGAATGGTCGGATGCGGATCCCGACGTTCCGGGAGGTGCAGGACGAGATCACGTCCATGCTCCGCCAGCAGGGCTACCTGGCGGCGGTCCTGGTCGACCTCGCCCCGCTCGCGCACATCGAGAAGAGCTTCGGCGGAGCCGCGTTCCGCAGCCTGCGCGAGCAGGTCGACCCGCTGCTTTCGTCGATGCGCGAGAACTTCCGCCAGGACGACTTCGTGACCCGCGACGAGCGCGAGGGCGACCGCTTCCTGCTGTTCCTGTCGGGCCCGCGCCGCGGCGACACTCCCTTCCGCTCGGAGACGCTGCGCAAGCTGGTCGCCCGCGTGGAGGAGTACCTGAACCCGCGCGTCGGCCGCCTGACGCTGCCCTACCTCAGGGAACGGCCGGTGCTCGTCGCGGGCTACGGGGTGGTGCTATGGAGCCCGCTCGAGAGCCCGGAGCGCCAGATCCTGCGGCTCGTCGACGACGCGGCCGCGTGCGCGCTGATGCGGGTGCGGATCCGCGAGCGCGACCAGCGCGAGCGGCTGTTCGAGATCATCCAGAACCGCGAGATCTGGACGGCGTTCCAGCCGATCGTGGACCTCAAGGACGGCAGCGTGGTGGCCTGGGAGGGGCTGTCGCGCGGTCCGCGCGGCTCCGACGTCGAGCTGCCGATGGTGCTGTTCGGGCAGGCGACGCGCTACGGCATGACCGAGGAGCTCGAGCGGGCCTGCCGCCGGCAGGCCTTCGTCGACTGGCAGGCCTTCGCCCGCAAGGAGCGCCTGTTCATCAACACCGTGCCCGCCACCGTCCGCGACACGAGCTTCCTCGGCCGCGGCGTGCTCGAGTACCTCGGCAAGGACCTGGCCCCGAGCGCCGTCACGCTCGAGATCACCGAGCGGCAGGTGATCGAGAACCTCAACATCTACCGCGAGGCCATGCACTCTTTCACCGATCTCGGATTCTCTTTTGCGATCGACGACGTGGGGGCAGGCTACTCTGGGCTCGAAACCGTGGCCACGCTGAAGCCCGCCTACCTGAAGATCGACATCGCGCTCGTGCGCGACGTGCACCAGAAGAAGGTCAGCCAGCAGGTGGTGAAGGCGATCCTCGACATGGGGACGGGGCTCGGCGCGACCGTGATCGCCGAAGGCATCCAGGCCCGGGAGGAGGTCGAGGCCTTGCGCGAGCTCGGCGTGCCCTGGGGCCAGGGCTACTTCTACGCGCGTCCCGTCGATCCGTACGCCGCCCAGCCCGCCGCGGTGCGAGAGAGCTGACGGTGGGCCCGGCGCGGAGGGCCAGCCGAGCCTGGCTGGCGGCGATGACGCTGCTCCTGCCTGCGTGCGGGGGCGGCGGGGGCTCGTCGGGGTCGCCTACCGGCGGCTCGCCCAACCCGACGCCGACTCCGTCGGGCTCGAGCGCGGCCAATCCCTGCACCGCCGCGCTCGCGGAGCAGCCGTCCGTCGCCGCGACGCAGGCGCGTCCCGCGTCGAAAAAGGGGCCGCTCGGCTACGACGTCCGCGATCCGCACGAGTTCGTCGGCCTCCACCAGATCGCTCGTGGCGAGCGGGCGTCGGCCGAGGCCAGAGGCGCGGCGCCGGCGGCGGTGAGCGTGGCTCCGCGCTCGGGCGACATCGCGATCCTGAACGACAACGGCGCGCTCGTGGTCGGCAGCAACAGCTTCGACCTCGGCGGGGTCGGCCTGCGCTTCGAGCCGAACGCCCAGGGCGGCTACGACGTGGCCCGGATGAGCGCGAGCTTCCGACCGGACCTGGGCCGGAGGCTCTCGCTCGCCGACGACGCGACGTCCGAGGAAGCGCTGCCTTTCGGCTTCAGCTTCTTCGGCTCGTCGCGCGGCTCCGCGTTCGTGAACTCGGACGGCAACCTGAGCTTCACGCGCGGCGACGTCGGGACCGAGGACCGCTCGCTCGGCCGGGTGCTGTCGGGCCCGCCCCGCGCCGCGCTGTTCTTCGCCGATCTCGACCCGAGCCGCAGCGGCGGCATCTTCGTGAGCTCGAGCTCCTCTGCCTTCACGGTGACCTGGTGCGGCATCCCGGACTTCGACAACACCGGCAAGGTGACGGCGCAGGCGACGCTCTTGCCCGGCGGCAGCGTCGAGATGCGCTTCGACGGCTCCACGACGCTGCACGACGCGGTCGTCGCGCTCTCGCCGGGCGCCACCACCGCCTTCGCGGCGCTCGACCTCTCGGCCGCAGGCTCCCCGAGCGCCGGCGGCGCCGCGGCCGTCGGCGAGCGCTTCGCGAGCGAGCGCTCGATCGACCTCGTGGGCGCCTCGCGCGCCTTCTACTCGGAGTTCGGCGACAACTACGACCAGCTCGTGTTCTGGACCGACACGCGGGTGACCGACTCCGACACCTTCGCCTTCGAGAGCGGCGTCAAGAACGCGATCCGCGGCATCGGCCAGGACGTCCTCGACCTCGCCGCGCAGTACGGCAGCAGCGGAGGACGGCTCTCGAGCGTCGTGCTGATGGACACCCTCACGAAATACCCGAGCGACCCGAACGCGCGCGTCAACGGCGAGAACACCTCGATGTCGCTGGTCGCGCACGAGACCGGCCACCGCTGGGGCGCGACGCTGCGCTTTCGCGACGGCGGCGGCGACAACGACGCCTGGCTCGGCCGCCAGCTCGCGCACTGGAGCTTCTTCACCGACACCGACGCCTCCGTGCTCGAGGGCAACGAGATCCAGGACCAGGGCGGCAGCTTCCGCACGCTCGCGCCGTCGCAGCGCTACTCGCCCTTCGACCTCTACTCGATGGGCCTGCTGCGCGAGTCCGAGGTGCCGGCGACGTTCTACGTCGACTCGGCAGTGGTGACGGACCCGACGTCGCTCGGGCTCAACCGCGAGAGCGCCCCGCGCTCGGCCGTCAGCATGAACGGCACGAAGCGCGAGGTGACGATCGCGGCGGTGGTCGCCGCGATGGGCGCCCGCAACCCGGCCGCCGGCAGCGGGCCGTTCCGGCACCGCCAGGCGTGGATCTACGTCTCGAGCGCGGGGCGCGCGGCCGATCCCGCCGCGATCACCAAGCTCGAGACTTTCCGCCGCAGCTTCGAGCAGTTCTTTGCGAACGCGACGGGCGGGCGGATGAGCCTGGAGACGGGGCTCGAGTGAGAGTGGGAGACGATGGAGGCTAGGAGCACTATGACCGCCGAGCTGTCGCGCGAGGAGATCGCCCGCTACTCGCGCCACCTGATCATGCCCGAGGTGACGATCGAGGGGCAGCGCAAGCTGAAGAACGGGAGCGTGCTGCTCGTCGGCGCGGGCGGCCTCGGCTCGCCCGCGGCGCTCTACCTGGCCGCCGCCGGGGTCGGCCGGCTCGGCATCCTCGACTTCGACGTCGTGGACGAGAGCAACCTCCAGCGCCAGATCCTCCACGACACCAGCTGGATCGGGAAGCCCAAGCTCGAGAGCGCCAAGGCGCGCCTCAACGGCCTGAACCCGCACGTGGCGGTGGAGACGCACCCGACCGCGCTCGATTCGTCGAACGCGCTCCAGATCATGGCCGGCTACGACGTGATCCTGGACGGGACCGACAACTTCGAGACGCGCTACCTGACGAACGACGCCTGCTACCTGCTCAAGAAGCCGAACGTCTACGGCTCGATCTTCCGCTTCGAGGGCCAGGCGAGCGTCTTCTGGCCCGACCGCGGCCCCTGCTACCGCTGCCTCTACCCGGAGCCGCCCCCGCCGGGGCTCGTGCCGAGCTGCGCCGAGGGCGGCGTGCTCGGAATCCTGCCGGGAGTCGTCGGCGGCATCCAGGCGACCGAGGCGCTCAAGATCCTGCTCGGGATCGGTGAGCCGCTCGTCGGCCGGCTGCTGCTCTACGACGCGCTCGCGATGCGCTTCGAGGAGCTGAAGCTGCGCCGCGACCCGAAGTGCCCGCTCTGCGGCGAGAACCCGACGATCAAGGAGCTGCAGGACTACGCCGCTTTCTGCGGCGTCGGGCGCGGCGAAGAAGTGGAGGCCGTCGAGGAGATCGGCGCGGCCGACCTCAAGCGCCGGATCGACCAGGGCGACGCGCTCGAGGTGATCGACGTCCGCGAGCCGCACGAGTTCGCGATCGCGAAGATCCCCGGCACACGGCTGATCCCGCTCGGCACGCTGAACGAGCACCTGCACGAGCTCGACACCGCGAAGACCTACGTGGTGCACTGCAAGTCGGGGGCGCGCTCGGCCAAGGCGATCGGGCAGCTCCGGCGCGTCGGCTTCAAGCGCCTGCTGAACCTGAAGGGCGGGATCCTGGCCTGGTCGAAGGAAGTGGACCCGAGCGTCCCGACGTATTAGTCTCTTCGTTCGAAGAGACCCGACCCATGAGCTACGTACGAGGGTTGACGTGCAAGGAGTGCGGCGCGACCTATCCGGTCACGCCGCGCATGATCTGCGACGAGTGCTTCGGCCCCGTCGAAGTGAGCTACGACTACGCGGCGATGCGCGGGGTCGTGACGCGCGCGCGGATCGAGGCGGGCCCGCGCTCGCTCTGGCGCTACCGCGACCTGCTGCCGATCGAGGGTGAGCCGAAGGCCGGGCTGCGCTCGGGCATGACGCCGCTCGTGCGCGCCGAGCGCCTCGGCCGCGAGCTCGGCGTGCGCGAGCTCTGGCTGAAGGACGACAGCGCCAACTACCCGAGCTTCAGCTACAAGGACCGCGTGGTCTCGGTCGCGGTCACGCGCGCGATCGAGTTCGGCTTCACGACCGTCGGCTGCGCCTCGACCGGCAACCTGGCTCACGCGGTCTCGGCCCACGCGGCGGCCGCGGGGCTCGAGGCGGTGATCTTCATCCCGCACGACCTCGAGAGCGGCAAGGTGGTGGCGACGCAGGTGTTCGGGCCGCGGCTCGTGAAGATCCGCGGCAACTACGACGACGTCAACCGCCTCTGCACCGAGATCGCCGACGAGTACGGCTGGGCGATCGTCAACGTGAACCTGCGCCCCTACTACACGGAGGGCGCCAAGACCCACGGCTTCGAGATCGCCGAGCAGCTCGGCTGGCGGCTGCCGAAGCACACGGTGATCCCGGTCGCCGGCGGGACGATCCTGCCCAAGGTCTGGAAGGGCTACCGCGAGTTCGTGGATCTCGGCCTCGTCGAGGACTCCGGCCCGCGCATCCACGCCGCACAGGCGGCGGGCTGCGACCCGGTGGCGCGAGCGATCGTCGCCGGCTCGGACGGCTTCGAGCCGCAGAAGCCGAACACCATCGCCAAGAGCATCGCGATCGGCAACCCGGCGGACGGTCCTTACGCGATCCGCGTCGTGCGCGACTCGGGCGGCTACGCGGCCTCGGCGAGCGACGGCGAGATCCTGGACGCGATCGAGCGGCTCGCGCGGACCGAAGGCATCTTCACCGAGCCCGCCGGCGGCACGACGCTCGCGTGCGCGATCAAGCTGATCCAGTCCGGACGGATCCCGCGGGACGAGTCGGTGTGCGTGTCGATCACCGGCAACGGGCTCAAGACGATCGAGGCGCAGCAGGGCCGACTCGCCGAGGCGCCCGTGATCGAGGCGCGGCTCGAGGCGTTCGCCGCGATCGCGGGGCTGCCGAAGGCGGGCGTCCCGGCCGGATCGCGCCAGGAGGCTTGAAGGATGGCGGAGAAGGTGAGCGTGCGCATCCCGACGCCGCTGCGGGGGCACACGGACGGGGCGGCGAGCGTGGAGCTGCCCGGCGCGACGGTCGGCGAGGTGCTGCAGGAGCTGGCGCGCCGGCACGAGAAGCTGCGCGGACGCCTGTTCGACGACCAGGGCAGCCTCAACCGCTTCGTGAACGTGTTCCTGAACGACGAGGACATCCGCTTCCTGCAGGGCCTCGACTCGAAGGTGAAGGACGGCGACGGCGTGAAGCTGGTGCCGGCGATCGCCGGAGGCTAGAGCGCTCCACGCCGTAGCCGCGCTCGCGCGCGGCAGATCATCTTCCTGAAGCGCTCGGGAGATCCGCGGCTCCGGTATTCACTTGCTTGAATGGAAGCAGAAGCGAGTTTCTCTTCCACTAGATGATCTTCTGGAGTAGCCTCGCTTCCGTGCCGAAGAAGGGCGTGACGGCGCTCGAGGCGGACCTGCTGCAGGGGACGCTCGACCTGCTGGTGCTGAAGGCGCTCGCGCCGGGGCCGGCGCACGGCCACGCGATCGCGCACCTGATCGAGAAGCGCTCCGACGAGGTGCTGCAGGTGGAGCACGGCTCGCTCTACCCGGCGCTGCACCGGCTCGAAGACCGCGGCTGGCTGGCGTCGTTCTGGGGCACCTCCGAGAACAACCGCAAGGCGCGCTACTACCGGCTGACGCCGAGAGGCCGCCGCCAGCTGGCGTCGCAGGCCGGGCGCTGGGCCGAGATCGTCGCCGCCGTGAACCGCGTGCTGCGGCCGGCTTCGGACTGAGGCTCGCATGGGGCTCCGCCGCTTCTTCCGCCGCCGTTTCTGGGACGAGGAGCGGGCGCGCGAGCTCGAGGCGTACCTCGAGCACGAGACCGACGAGAACCTCGCGCGCGGGATGTCTGCCGAGGAAGCCCGCTACGCCGCGCGGCGCAAGCTCGGCAATCCGGTGCGGATCCGGGAGGAGATCCACCTCATGAACAGCGCGGGCATCCTCGAGACGCTCTGGCAGGACGTGCGCTACGGCCTGCGCCAGCTAGCCGGCGACCGCGGCTTCACGACGGTCGCGGTGCTGACGCTCGGGCTCGGCATCGGGTCGGTGACGGTGATGTACAGCGTGATCCACAACGTGCTGCTCGACCCCTTCCCCTACGCCCACTCGAACCGGATGGTCGACGTGATGGTGCGCGACATGGACCAGCCCGACTCCGTGTTTCGCGGGGGGCTGATCCCGGACGAGTTCCTCGACTTCCAGGAGCAGAGCCGGGCGTTCGAGGCCGTGATCGGGACGAACACCGAGGGGATGGTGCTCCGCACGCCGGAACGCTCGGAGCCCGTGAGCGTCGCCTGGGGCACGCCCGGCATGTTCGCGTTCCTCGGCGTCGGCCCGCTGCTCGGGCGGACCTTCGGCGAGACCGACGGCCAGCCGGGCGCACCGCCCGTCGCGGTGCTGAGCCACGAGGCGTGGCAGCGCCTCTTCGGCGGCGACGCCTCCGTCGTCGGCCGCACGATCGTGCTGAACGAAGCGCCCTACTCGGTGATCGGCGTGATGCCGCCGCGCTTCACCTGGCACGTCGCCGACGCCTGGGTGCCGAAGCCGATCGAGCGCGGCGCGGCACCCTCGTCCTCGAGCCAGCGCTGGTTCCAGGCGCACCTGCGCCCGGGCGCGAGCGAGGAGCAGGCCGAGGCCGAGCTGCAGGTGATCGCGGAGAGGCGCGCGCGCGAGCACCCGCAGGACTACCCGAAGCGCTTCCGGATCGACGTGATCACGGTGATCGACTGGGTGGTGGGCCGCTTCCGCGGCGTGCTCTACACGCTCTTCGGCGCCGTCGGGCTGCTGCTGCTGATCGCCTGCGTCAACGTCGCGAACATGCTGCTGGCACGCGCCTCGGTCCGCGAGCGCGAGATCACGATCCGCGCGGCGCTCGGCGCGAGCCGCGCCCGCATCGTGCGCCAGCTCCTCGTCGAGAGCGCGCTCCTGGCGCTCGCCGGCGGAGTGGCCGGGTGCGCGATCGCCTGGGGCCTGCTCCAGGCGCTGCTCCAGTTCCTGCCGCGCCAGGGAGTCGCGTACGAAGTCGAGGTCTCGCTCGACCGGCCGGTCCTGCTCTTCAGCCTGGGGGTGTCCGCGCTCGCGTCGCTGGTGTTCGGCCTGATGCCCGCCCTCCACGGGTCGCGCCGCGACCTCGTGGGCGGGCTGAAGCAGGGCGGCCGCGGGATCGCCGCCGGTTTCAGGCAGCGCGGGCTGCGCGGCGGCCTGGTGATCGGCGAGGTCGCGCTGTCGCTCGTCCTGCTGATCGCCGCCTCGCTGCTCGTCCGCAGCTTCGTGCAGATGACGCGCGTCGACCTGGGAATGGACGCGACGGGCGTGCTGCGCTTCGTGGTGCTCTTCGCGTCGAACGATCCGCGAACGCCGGCCCAGCAGCAGCAGGCGGTGAGCCGAGCGCTCGAGCGGGTGGCCGCGCTGCCGGGAGTCGTCGCGGCCGCGGAGGCGACCGGCCTTCCGACCGACGGCTTCCGGAGCGAGATCGAGGTGCCGGGCCACCCCAGCGCCGAGCGCCGGAGGATGCGCTACCAGCTCTGCAGCCAGGGATACCTGCGAACCTTCGGCGTGCGGCTCGCTCGCGGGCGCGACTTCACCGAGGACGACGTCGCCGGCGCGCGGCGCGTGGCCCTCGTCAACGAGACGCTCGCGGCGACGCATTTTCCCGGTGAAGACCCGATCGGCCGGACGATCGTCGTGGCCGGGCTGCGGACCGTGTCCGATCCGGTCGCCGAGCCGGTGTTCGAGATCGTGGGCGTCACGCGCGACGCGCGCAACGGCGGCCTGCGCGGCGACCCCGAGCCGGCGGCCTTCCTGCCCTCGACCACGAGCGGTTTCGGCAGGCGGCTGATCGCGGCGAAGATGGCCGCGGACCCTCGGCTTTCGATCGAGCCGGTGCGGCGGGCGGTGTGGTCGCTCGACCCCGGCCTCGCGCTCTCGCAGGCCCAGGTGCTCGACGAGGTGCTGCGCGAGCGCTACTACGCGCAGCCGCGCTTCAGCCTGATCGTGCTCGCCACCTTCGCCGCCGTCGGGCTGCTGCTGGTCGCGGTCGGCGTGTACGGCGTGATGGCCTACACGGTCGCGCGCCAGCGGCAGGAGATCGCGGTGCGCATGGCGCTCGGCGCCGGCCGCGGCGCGGTCCACGCGCTCGTTCTGGGCACGGGGGGGCGGCTGCTGGCGACGGGCATCGCGCTCGGGCTGCTGCTCGGGCTCGCCGCCAGCCGCCTGATCGCGAGCCAGCTCTGGGGCACGTCGCCATACGACCCCCTGGCGCTGGGGCTCGCCGTCGCGGTGATCCTCGCCATCGGCCTGCTCGCCTGCTACGTTCCGGCTGCGCGGGCCGTTCGCATCGACCCGGTCGCGGCGCTGCGGCTCGACTGAGGCGCGCGTCTTCCCGGCATAAGCTTGCCGCGTGATCGCGGCGCTCGTCGGGCTCGGGGCGTTCCTGCTGTTCGTCGTCCAGCTGCTGCTCGGCAAGCGGCTGCTGCCCTGGTTCGGCGGCGGGTCGGCGGTGTGGACGACCTGCCTCGTCTTCTACCAGCTGGCGCTGCTCGCGGGCTACGCCTGGGCGCACGCCCTGGCGCGGCTCGCGCCGCGCCGCCAGCGCGACCTCCACCTCGCGCTGCTGACCTCGGCGGTGGCGGTGCTCGCCTGGCATGCGTTCGCCTGGCCGTCGCCGATCACGCCGGCCGCACGGCCCTCGGCGCTCGCGGCCGATTCGCCGATCGCGGGCATCCTGTCGCTGCTGGGCTCGTCGATCGGCCTTCCGCTCGTGGCGCTTTCTGCCACGAGCCCGCTGCTGCAGGCTTGGTTCGCACGGCTGCGGCCGGGTGACTCGCCTTACCGCCTGTTCGCGCTCTCGAACGCCGGGTCGCTGGCCGGGCTACTGGGCTACCCGCTCGTGATCGAGCGGACGTCCGGGGTCGTCACGCAGGGCTGGCTGTGGTCGGCGGCTTTCGTCGCCTGCGCGCTCGGTGTCGTCGGGTGCGCGCTCGAAGTCGGCCGCACCCGGCGAATCCCCTCGATGCCAGGCGTCGAGCCGGCGCCGGTCGCTCGGACGCACGAGCCCCACGCGGCGCTCGTCTGTCTCGCGCTCGCCTTCTTCCCGTCGCTGTCGCTCGCCGCGGTGACGAGCCACCTCACGCAGGAGGTGGCCGCGGTCCCGCTGCTGTGGATGCTGCCGCTCGGGCTCTACCTGCTGTCGTTCGTCGTCGCGTTCGCCTGGCCCGATCGCGGCCGCCCGCTCGCCCCGATCGCGCTCGCGGCGGCCGCGGGCCTGGCGATCGCGGGCCTGCATTGGGCGCTCGAGCTCAGGGCCCTGCACCGCATCGTGCTCTGGTCGGCGGTGCTGTTCGCCTACTGCCTGGCGGGGCACGGCGAGCTCGCGCGGCGGCGGCCGGATCCGACGCGCCTGACGGGCTACTACCTCTGGATCGCCGCCGGCGGAGCGCTCGGCGGCCTGTTCGCGGCGCTCGTGGCACCGCGCCTCTTCACGGGCTACTACGAGCTCCATCTCGCGTTGCTGGCTGGGCCGATCGCGCTTGCAGCCGCGCGCCTGTCCGACAGCGACGCGCTCGGCGTCGGTCCCGAGGCCGTCGGGCGTCAGCCAAAAGCCCTCGTGTCGGCGTGTCTCGTCGCGCTCGGCGTGGGCCTGGCCCTCGACATCGCGGGGGACGGCCAGGGCGTCGTGCATGCGGTGCGTAGCTTCCACGGCGTGTTGCGCGTCGTCCGGGAGAACGCGGGGGAGCCCGACGAGAACCTGATGCTGCTGAATGGCCGCATCGCTCACGGCCTGCAGCTCACGACGCAGGCGCGACGCTCCGAGCCCACGACGTACTTCGGGCCCGAGAGCGGCGCCGGGCTCGCCATCCGGCGCCACGGCAAGCGCCTCGCCGGCAGCCCGATGCGCGTCGGTGTGATCGGCCTCGGAGTGGGCACGCTCGCCGTGTGGAGCCGAGCGGGAGACAGCTTCCACTTCTACGAGCTCGACCCGCAGGTCGCGCGGCTGTCGGAAGGGGACGCCGCGTACTTCACGTACCTGCGCGAGGCGCGCGGCGAGGTCACTGTCACGATCGGCGACGGCCGGCTTGCGCTCGAGAGCGAACCCCCGCAGGCGTTCGACGTGCTCGTGCTCGACGCCTTCAGCAGCGACGCGATCCCGGTGCACCTCTTGACGCTCGAAGCCTTCGAGCTCTACCTGCGCCACCTGGCGCCGGACGGGACCCTGGCCGTACACGTGACGAACCGGCACCTGGATCTGAAGCCGGTCGTGCGCGGGGCGGCGGCCCGGCTCGGGCTCCGGGCCGAGCACGTTCCCTCCACGCTCGACCGCTTCGCCTGGGGCGCGGACTGGATGCTGCTGGCACGCGACCGGACCCTCTTCGCCGACGAGCTGGTGTCGGCGGCCACACTGCCGCGGCTGCCCGGGTCGCGCGCGCTCGTCTGGACCGACGCCTGGAGCGACCTCGTCTCCGTGCTGAAGCGCTGAGCCGCTGCGGCGAAGGTCCGTCCCTTGCGCCGGGTCGACATACGCGATTAGCATATGTGGCTATGACAGATATAGGCGGCCGCGCGCTCGACCGCGAGCTCAAGAAGGGCTCGGCTGAGCTGCTGATCCTGTCGCTGCTCGAGGCGCGCCCGCGCCACGGCTACGAGGTCAGCAAGCTGATCGACAGCCGCTCGGGCGGCCGCCTGCGCTTCCACATCGCGTCGCTCTACCCGCTGCTCTACCGGCTGGAGGAGCGCGGCTGGGTCGAGGGGCGCTGGGTCGAGAAGCCCGGCGAGCGCCGCCGCCGCTTCTACCGGCTGACGCGCGACGGCCGACGCGTGCTCGCGGCGCAGCGCGACAACTGGCGCGAGTTCGTGGCCGCGGTCGCTCGCGTGACGGGGGCGAAGCATGCCTGACTGGAAAGCCGAAATCCGCGCGCAGCTTGCAACCCTGCGCCTCACGCCCGAGCGCGAGCTCGAGCTCGTCGAGGAGCTCGAAGCCCACCTCGACGACCTCTATCGCGAGAGCCTCGCGGGCGGCGTGACGCCCGAGCGGGCGCGTCAGGCCGCTCTCGCCGCGCTGGCTGCGCCCTTGCCCCTGGCCGGTGGCCTGCGGCCGCTGCGACAGGCGCAGTCCCCGGCGCGCGTCGTGCCCGGCGCGCCGTCGCGCGGAGCCCTGGGCGACCTGTGGCAGGACGTGCGCTACGGCCTGCGCGGCCTGCGCGCGCGTCCGGGTTTCACGGCGGCGGCCGTCCTCACGCTGGCGCTCGGGATCGGCGCCAACACCGCGATCTTCAGCGTCGTGAACGCCGTGCTGCTGCAGCGGCTGCCGGTTCGCGACTCGGAGCGCGTGGCGCACGTCGTGCTGGAGGGGGGCGGCGTGCTGTCGTACCCGGAATACGCCGATCTGCGCGACCAGCAGGCCGTCTTCGACGGCTTCGCGGCGTGGGGCGGCATCGTCGCGAGCCTGACGGAGGGCGGCGAGGCGCAGCTCGTCCAGGGCCTGATCGTGACCGGCAACTACTTCGAGCTGCTGGGCGTGAGGCCCGCGCTCGGGCGGCTGCTCGCCTCGAGCGACGACGTCACTCCGGGTGCCCACCCCGTGGTCGTGCTCGACCACGCCTTCTGGAAGAGCCGCTTCGGCGCGCGTCCGGACGTGATCGGCAGCGACCTGCGCCTGAACGGCCAGCGTTTCACGATCGTGGGCGTGGCGCCAAAGCACTTCTCGGGGACGGTGATCGGAGGCCGGGGCAGCCTCTACGTCCCGATGATGATGCAGGCGGTGATGCGGCCGCCGCGCGCCGGCTACTCCGGCGAGATGGACCCCGATCTGCTGAAGCGGCGCAACAGCCGGTGGCTGACGGGCCTCGGCCGGCTCAAGGCCGGCCAGACGCTCGAGCGGGCGAAGGCGGAGATGACGGCCCTCGCCAGCCGGATCGAGGAGACGGCTCCGGAGGACGGGCGCCGCACCCTCCCCGTGCGGATGGCCGTCGTCGCCGTGGACGTGGGCGACGCCGATCAGCGGGCGCAGCTGCGCTCCGTCGCCACGCTGCTCCTGGCCGTGGTCGGCGCCGTGCTGCTGCTGGCGTGCGCCAACGTGGCGAACCTGCTGCTGTCACGCGCGGCGGCTCGCCGCCGCGAGATCGCCGTGCGGCTGGCGCTCGGCGCGAGCCGCCCGCGGCTGATACGGCAGCTGCTGACCGAGAGCGTGCTGCTCGCCTGCGCCGGCGGGCTGTCCGGCCTGCTGCTCGCCGCACTCCTGCTGTCGGCTTTCGCCGCCGCGTCGCCGCCGCCGGGTGCCCTGCCCATCGCGATCGACGCGCGGCTCGACCCTCGCGTGCTGCTGTTCACGCTGGCGATCGCGCTCGGCGCCGGCCTCGTGTTCGGTCTCGCGCCGGCGCTCACCGCCACGCGCGGGACGCTCGTGCCGGTGCTGAAGGACGAGTCGTTCGTGCCGGACGAGCAGTCGCGGCGCTTCAACCTGCGCGGCGCCCTGGTCGTCGCGCAGGTGGCGTTGTCGATCCTGCTGCTGGTGGCGGCGGGCCTGTTCCTGCGCAACCTGCGCGAGATCCAGTCGGTCGACCCCGGCTTCGACACCGAGCGGCTGCTGCAGGCACAGCTGCCCGTGAACCTGCTCCGCTACACCACGCAGCAAGGTCGCGAGTTCTATCGCCGCGTCGTGGAAGAGACGCGAGCGCTGCCCGGAGTCGAGGCCGCAGGCGTCGCGCGCGTGACGCTGCTCGGAGGGGGCGGCCGCACGAGCAGCCTCCACATCGAGGGCCGCCAGGGGCCGACCGGCCGCTTCCAGAGCGAGGGAGGCCGCATCGCCGCCCGCGCGACCGACCAGGTGGCCTCGAACGTGGTCGGCCCGGGCTTCTTCCGCGCGCTCGGAACCGCCCTGCGGGCGGGCCGCGAGCTCGACGAGCGCGACGTCGAAGGCGCCCCGCTCGCGGCGGTCGTGAGCGACGCCTTCTGCGACCTCCACTTCAAGGGCCTGCCGCGCGAGCGGGTGCTCGGCCAGCGCCTGAGCCTGAGCGGCCCCGAGGGCCCGTGGCGCGAGATCGTGGGCGTCGTGAGCGACAGCAAGTACGCGACGCTCACCGAGGAGCCGCTGCCCGTGGTGTTCCTGCCGCTCGGGCAGCGCCACGAGACGGGCGTCGTGCTCTATGTGCGTGCGACCGGCAATCCCGCGATGCTGGTTCCGGCCGTGCGCGAGGTCGTGCGCCGTCTCGAGCCGAACCTTCCGCTACCGGAGCTGCGAACGCTCTCCGAAACGGTCTCGGCCTCGACCTGGGCCGCACGGACGGGCGTGGCGCTGCTCGGGTCGTTCGCCCTGCTCGCGCTGGCGCTCGCCGCGATCGGCGTCTACGGCGTGACGAGCTTCCAGGTGGCCCAGCGCACGCGCGAGATCGGCGTGCGGATGGCGCTCGGCGCGCGCGGCGCCGACGTGCTGCGCATGGTCATCGGCGGTGGGATGCGCCTCGTCGGCTTCGGAGTGGCGGTAGGCCTGCTGCTCGCGCTCCTGGCCGGACGCTCGATCGAGAGCCTGCTCTACGGGGTGAGCGGCCGTGACCCGCTCACGCTGGGGGCGGTCCCTCTGCTGCTCGGTGCGGTTGCGCTCGCGGCCTGCCTTGTGGCCGCGCGCCGCGCCACGAAGCTCGACCCGCTCGTCGCGCTGCGCTCGCGGTAGCGTTTCGCCGCGGGCGCTCGGCGGGGGCTCAGGCGAGGAGGCCCAATCGCTGAGCGACGTGCAGGGCGCCTTGCGCGAGCCAGACCAGGCCGACCAGGCGAAAGAGCCAGAGAACTGAACGCAGCCCGACGAGCGCGGGGACATGGAGCGGGAACGGCGCGCGCGCAGACGCGACGGGCACCGATGCGGTGCGAGCTGCCAGCCATCCGAGTGGCAGCACGCTCAGGGCGATGCCCAGGCGGAAGCTGGCCA
>Ga0111538_10006837_pt1 | contig 15398 bp, 17 predicted proteins | sample SoiMethybrSBSTD1_FD_79669 | JGI IMG/M metagenome (GOLD analysis project Ga0111538, IMG submission 79669) | Bulk soil microbial communities from a Populus tree surrounding site in Tennessee, USA - Soil MetaG P. TD hybrid SBSTD1 (version 2)... | ecosystem: Environmental > Terrestrial > Soil >...
CCGTCGGCGAACAGTTCGTCGACCCGCTTCGAAGTAAGCCCCGTGAGCAGATTGCCGTTCTTGTCGAGAACGCCAGTCGTGTTCGTGAGGACGATCAGCTTCTCCGCCTTGAGAATCTCGGCCACCTTGCCGGCGACGAGGTCCGCGTTGATGTTGTAGGACTCGCCGCGGCTGCCGAATCCGATGGGCGCGATGACGGGGATGAAACCGTCGGAGAAGAGCGTCTGAACGATCTTGGGATCGATCGTTTCCACCTCGCCGACCTGCCCGATGTCGATCGGCGCTTCGGCTCCGGCCGCACCGTGCACCAGCATCTTCTTCGCGCGGATCAGCGCGCCGTCCTTGCCGGTGAGGCCGACCGCACGGCCACCCTGGCGATTGATGAGGTGAACGATCTCCTTGTTCACCTGACCGCCGAGCACCATCTCGACCACGTCCATGGTCTCGGCATCGGTCACCCGCATGCCCTGGACGAACTCGCCTTTCTTGCCCACGCGTTTCAACAACTCGTCGATCTGCGGCCCGCCGCCATGAACCACCACCGGGTTCATGCCGACCAGCTTCAGAAGCACGACGTCGCGCGTGAAGCTCTCCTTGAGCTTTTCGTCGGTCATGGCATTGCCGCCGTACTTCACGACGATCGTCTTGCCATGGAAGCGTTGAATGTAGGGCAGCGCCTCGGCGAGGATGCGCGCCTTGGCGTGAGAGTCGATAGCGGAGGATGTGGACATCGCGTGCATGCGCCCGTTAGTGAGCGCTTAGTTTACTCGCCTCGACCGAGCGGCTGCATGCGAAGCGCTCCCTGCGTTGTGCCCGCGGGTTAACCGAGATCAAAAAAAGGCCGCGCTGCGGCGGCCTTCCTGCTTCTGAAGCGTGTTTCGAAATTACTGAATGACGACGCGCTTCGCCTGCGTGGCGGCTTTCTTCGGCAGCATGAGCTCGAGGACGCCATCGGCGTACTTCGCGCTCGCGGCATTCTCGTCGACAGCCTGGCCCAGTTGAAACGCCCGGTGCAGCTTTCCGTAGTAGCGCTCGGTGCGCAGCACGCGATCGCCGTCCTTCACTTCCTTCTCGTTTCTGGACTCGGCGCTGATTGCAACCTCATCGGCGTCGATACTGATGTTGATGTCTTCCTTCTTCACGCCCGGCAGCTCGGCGCGAATCGTGAAGCCCTGCTCGTTCTCGCTCACATCGACGCGGAACGGCGCCACGTGTTGTTCGGCGCGATTGCCTTCGAAAGCCACCGGGCGCACGAAGAACCCCCGCAGCAAATCGTCGAACGCTTCGTCCAAACGGGTAAGGGTCGCCATAATCATCTCCTTGAAATTGAGTGGCGCCTGGAAGCGCCGATGAACTGAATATGGGAGCCCCGGACGGATTTTCAAGCGCCGGAGACAGCGTTTCCAACGGCTGCGCGTATACCCTGGAAAAATCGAGAGGCCTCCAGGCACTTACAATCCCTGACAAGAAGACTTCCCTGGCGCCGTTGTGGGGGAGAGGGAACCGGGTAGCGGAGCGGCCGGGGAGGAGGCTTCTGTTATCGGCTCTCAAGCGGGCCGTGCGCAGGCGCAGGATCGTCCTATTGCCGGTGTGTGTCCGCAGCCCCGGCCGCGCGCACCTCCGCTTCGACCTTGACGATCGTCGGCGCACTGCTTCCACTCTGGATGCCGAGCTCGAGCGAGACCTTGTCGCCCTCCTTCAGCGGCTGCTTCAGTCCGAACAGCATCAGGTGCAGGCCATTGGGCGCAAGCTTGACCGTCTTTCCCGCAGGCAGCTCGACGCGCGGCACGGCACGCATGCGCATCACGCCGCCGTCGACACTCATCGAGTGCAGCTCGACCCGTTCCGCGACAGTAGTGGAGGCCGTGACGAGTGCGGCATTCGAGGGGCTCGTGAGCTCCGCGTAGGCGCTTGCTGTTTTCTGGCCCGGCGCAGGCGCGCGCACCCACGCGTTGTCGACCTTCAGGTCGGCCGCTGCTGCAACAAACGTGAATGAACAAAGCGCGATGAGCGCTGCGAAGGACCGCGGTATGTGCATGACGTTCCACCAAAGCCGAAGGGCGGTCATTGTTTCAGTTCACGACACGACCGGCAACGGTACGCGATCCAGTGTCCGTATAATTTCTTTTTTTCGTCGCCAAGCCATGCCCAGTTTCTACGCTCTTCTCCTCGTTCTGCTGGCGCCGGTTCTCGCTCAGGCGCAGGTACCTGCGACAGTCTCGCCGCCGCCGATTGCTGCCAAAGCATACGTGCTGATGGACTTCAACAGCCGGCAGCTTCTGGTCCAGCAGAATTCCACGCAGCGCATCGAGCCGGCGTCTCTGACCAAGCTGATGACGGCGTATCTGACGTTTTCCGCGCTCAAGCAGAAAACGCTCAAACCCGATCAGGTCATTCCCGTTTCCCCTCGAGCGTGGCAGAGTGCAGGCTCACGCATGTTCATCGAGCCGAACCGGCCCGTGACCGTGGACGAGCTCATGCGCGGGATGATCGTTCAGTCCGGCAACGATGCATGTGTCGCGCTTGCGGAAGCCATGGCCGGCACCGAAGAAGTGTTCGCGCAGATGATGAACCGCGAGGCGCAGCGGCTCGGCATGAAGAACACGAACTACGTGAACTCGACAGGCCTGCCCCACCCTCAGCACTACACCACCGCGTACGACCTCTCCGTCCTTGCCGCCGCGCTCATCACGGATTTCCCGGAGTACTATCCGCTGTACTCGATCAAGGAGTATCGGTACAACAACATCGCGCAGTCGAACCGCAACCGGCTGCTCTGGGTCGATCCGACCGTGGATGGCATGAAAACCGGCTACACCGAAAACGCCGGCTACTGCCTCGTCAGCTCCGCGCGGCGCGGTCCGCGTCGATTGCTGTCCATAGTGCTCGGCGCCGCTTCGGAAACGGTACGGGCGACCGAAAGCCAGAAGCTCCTGAACTTCGGCTTCCAGTTCTACGACACGGTGAGGCTGTACGAGAAGAACCAGACAGTCTCCTCGGTGCGCATCTGGAAAGGCAGCGCCAACGAGGTCAACGCGGGTTTTCCCTACGACCTGTATGTGAGCGTTCCGAAGGGCGCGGGCGATAAGCTCAAGGGCACCGTCGAAACACAACAGCCGCTGGTCGCGCCGATTGCAGGCGGCCAGAAACTCGGCGTTCTCCGCGTCGAACTCGACGGCAAGCCGTATGGCGAATACCCTGTGGTAGCCTTGCAGGAGGTGCCGCTTGCCGGCATTCTGGGCCGCGGCTGGGACAGCATCAGGCTCTTGTTCAAAAAAGCGGAAGCGTTATGAGCGAAATCGTTTACCTGAATGGCGAGTTCATGCCGCTGTCGGAAGCGCGCATCCCGGTGCTCGACCGCGGATTCATTTTCGGCGACGGTGTGTACGAAGTCATTCCCGTCTACTCGCGCAATCCGTTCCGGCTGGCGGAGCACCTGGTGCGGTTCAGACGCAGCCACGACGCGATTCGGCTTGATAATCCATTCAGCGACGAGGAATGGACCGGGCTGGTCGATGAGCTGGTCGCGCGCAATGGCGGCGAGGATCAGTCCATCTATCTTCAGGTCACGCGCGGGGTGGCGAAACGCGATCACGCCTTTCCCGCCGGCACGCAGCCGACGGTGTTTGGAATGAGCAGCCCGCTGACGACGCCCGCGAAGGACGCGATCGAGAATGGAGTCGCCGCGATCACCACGACCGACTTCCGCTGGTTGAAGTGCGACGTCAAGTCGACTTCACTGCTCGGCAACTGCCTGTTGCGCCAGGCCGCCGCCGACGCAGGCGCGCTGGAAGTCGTGATGTTTCGGGACGGACATCTGACCGAGGGCTCGTCGAGCAACGTGTTCGTGGTGAAAGACGGGACGATTCTCGCGCCCCCAAAGGACAACCTCGTGCTGCCGGGCATTACCTACGACGTCGTGATCGAGCTCGCGCAACGTCAAGGACTTGCCCACAAGGTCGGCCCGGTCTCGGAGCAGACGGTGCGAAACGCCGACGAAATCTGGGTCACGTCGTCCACGAAGGAGGTGCTCGCGGTGACGACGCTCGACGGTCGTGCGGTGGGCGACGGCAAACCGGGCGCGGTGTTCCGCCAGATGCATCAGCTGTATCAGGATTTCAAGCGGACGGTGATGCGCCAGGCCGCATAAAAGGTCTACGCCGCTCCTGCGCGGCGAGCGGTGTTCGCGGCTACGGGCGCAACCACAGTGCTTAGGCGCCTTGCGGCGCTACGTACGATCACCGCTCCTCTGGCGTTGCGGGCTACTGACGCGTTGCCTGCGGGCGCAACTACGGCGCTTATGTGGTTCGGCGCGGAAAGATCGACACCGCTCCTCCGGCGTTGCAGCTCTCGCTGCGCGTTGCGAACTATCTCCGGTAGTGCTCCGGCGTTATATTTGACTCATGGCGCTGGAAAGCGAATCCCTGATCGAGTACCCGTGCGATTTCCCGATCAAGGTGCTCGGCCGCACCCAGGCAGGCTTTGCCCAGACCGTACTCGGCATCGTGCAGTCCCACGCACCCGACTTCGACGGCTCGACGCTGCAGATGAAAACCAGCAAGCACGGCAAGTATCTGAGCGTGACGTGCGTCGTCCGCGCGACATCGCGTGAGCAGCTCGACGCGCTCTATCAGGAACTGTGCGACCACCCGATGGTGGTCATGGTGCTCTGAGAACATCGGGGACAGACCCCACCCCAGAAAAGATGGGGGCCGTCCCCGCATTCCGTCACCGCGGCTGCTGCGGCCGCTGCGGCCGGCGTGCCGCAGGCGCCGGACTCTTCTTGTTCGGATCGTGCGGACGGGAATTGCCGTAGGACCCTTTGAAGATCTTGCCTTTTCTCGTTCGTTTATCGCCTTTACCCATTTTCACCTTTCACGTTCCACTTGCACGTTCAATCGCCGACCACAGTGGTCACAGGCCACTCCTCGCGACGTCCTCGGCGTCCATTCTTCACGCCTTCACTCCTTTACGGCGATAGCCAAAGCACCACCGGTTCGAAGCAATTCCGACATTACGCACCGTGTGATGCGCACGCGCCGGAATTGTCACCTCTTCGCCGACGGCGGGCCTGAGCGTGCGTCCGCCGAACTCGAGCTCGATTTCGCCTTCGAGGAGCATCACGAGCTCATCTGTGTCGTGCACGAAGTCCCGCCACACCTGCCCCGGTGGATCGATCCAGTACTCGAAAGTGTAGCCGCGGCGCGCCCAGTCCGCTCTGATATCGTTCAGCTTGTGTTCGATGTTCACGCGAATCAGCGCCCCGCCAGCGGCCGCTTGCGGATGATGGCGAGCTCTTCCGCATACGCCTTCTCGAGATCGGACTCGGGACTGCGCAGGAATTCGGGCAGCGCCTTGCACATCGCCTCGAGATCGCTCGGCAACTGATGCAAAAGATCGTTCTTCACCTCTTCACGCTGACGCAGGATCGCGCCTTCGTATTTGCCGACGTTGCGCGCATACTCTTTTTCGTCCTTGGAGGCGCCGCGTATCATCATGGTCACGCGCTGGTCGAGCTCCTCGATGAGCTTGCGGTGGCGGGTTTGCCACGCGACGAAAGCCTTCTCGGCGCCCGCGCGGGACTGGGGGTGCGCGGTGATGCACGTGTCCCTTCGCGCGAGAACCGCCTGATAAGCCCCGTAAACCTCCCGCAGATTGGTCGGATAATCGAAACCGGGCGGGGTTTCGGCCGCACCGGCCACGAGACTGTGTAGCGCAACCAGCGCAATACATGCCGCGCTGCCTGCCAGCCGTGCGTTGATCATGATGAGACAATCGCGAAAACGCGGCATTGTGCTACCGTTCCCTCACGCAGTTCAACTTTCCTGACGTGAACCTCCAGAGCGTTTCGCGCGAGCGCGTCGAGCCCGGTCCAGGTGCGATCGGCATCAAGCGGCTCGGCAGGGCAGCATACGAGCCTGTGTGGCATGCGATGCAGGCGTTCACGCGTGCGCGCGATACGAGCACCCCGGACGAGCTGTGGCTCGTCGAGCACGATCCCGTTTACACGCTGGGCGTCGGAGCGCGCGCGGAGCATCTTCCCCGCGGCCGCACCGACATCCCCGTGGTGCAGGTCGACCGCGGCGGGCAGATCACCTATCACGGTCCCGGTCAGGCGATCGTTTACGTCCTGCTCGACATGAAACGCCGGCGTCTCACCGTGCGCCCGCTGGTACGGCTCATGGAGACCGCCGTGATAGACTTGCTCGCAGGCTACGGCATTCGCGCGACGGGGTCGGTCGACGCCCCCGGCGTCTACGTCGACGGCTCGAAAATCGCGGCCCTGGGCCTGCGCATCACACGCAGCTCTTCGTATCACGGGCTTGCGCTCAACGTCGACATGGACCTCTCTCCCTTCCACGCGATCGATCCCTGCGGTTACCCGGGCCTCGCGGTCACTCAACTGCGCGACCTCGGCGTGACCGCCAGCATGGAACTGGTCGGCGAAAAGCTTATCGAACGTCTCGTGGAGATATTGTCTTGAGCACGCTCGGCGCGAAGGAAAAGGGCGCAGCGAAAACCGCGCGCATACCGATCAAGGTCGTGCCCGCCGAGCGCCTGAGGAAGCCCGACTGGATTCGCGTGCGAATGAGCAACGGGCCACGCTTCCAGGAAATCAAGCACCTGCTGCGCGAGCAGAAACTGCATACCGTCTGCGAAGAAGCGTCCTGCCCGAATATCGGCGAATGCTTCGGCAGGGGGACGGCGACGTTCATGATCCTGGGCGACCTTTGCACGCGCCGGTGCCCATTCTGCGATGTCGCCCACGGGCGGCCCCTGCCGCCCGATGCGGGCGAGCCGACCCACCTCGCCGATACGATCGCTGTGCTCGCGCTCCGCTACGTCGTCATCACCAGCGTGGATCGCGATGACCTGCGCGACGGCGGCGCGGCACACTTCAGGGATTGCATCAGCGCGGTGCGCGAGCGCTCGCCGCGCACGCGGATCGAAATCCTGGTGCCCGACTTCCGGGGCAGGCTCGAGATTGCGCTCGATACCCTCGCCGCCTCGCCGCCGGATGTCATGAACCACAACCTCGAGACCGTGCCGCGGCTCTACCGCCAGGCGCGGCCTGGTTCCGACTACGCGCATTCCCTGCGCCTTCTGAAAGACTTCAAGGCGCGGTTCCCCGCGATTCCGACGAAGTCCGGGCTGATGGTCGGTCTCGGCGAAACGGACGAAGAGATCGTGCAGGTCATGCGCGACCTGCGCGAGCACGGCGTGGACATGCTCACGATCGGCCAGTATCTGCAGCCTTCGGCACACCACCTGCCCGTGCTGCGCTACGTCGAACCCGCCGTATTCGACCGCTACGCGGACGAAGCCCGTGCGCTCGGCTTCGTCCATGCCGCGTGCGGGCCGCTCGTGCGCTCCAGCTATCACGCGGATCAGCAGGCCCACGAGGCCGGCGTGATCGACTCCGCTGACTCCCGAGCCGAGCCGGCCTGATCGCGCCCGGTTCGTCTGCGGGCGCGCACGAAGAAAAGGGGGTTACGGAGGGCGCCCAGGCCCAAGCCGAAGGCCCGCGCGCCGTCCCCTACGACTTCTGTCCGATGCGGTAGTCCCCTCGTCTCCCGACAATGGGTTCCTGGCGGCCGCAACCATCTGCGACTGCCCGGAGCCCGCATATGGACACGCTCTTTCTGCTCGGACAGGTCGTCTTTCTTGCCGCGCTCGTCTGGGGTGCCGTACTCTGCCTGACCTCGAAGGACGGCAACGACGAAGAAACACGGGACGCAGACAGCCGCGTCGCATCGAGACACTTCGAATCGCTCGGTTGAAGCAGTTCAGGAGAGATCTGCGAGCGTGCGCTCGATGAGCGAATCGAGCGCGCCGAAATCCGGCTCGCCGACGATGCGCTTGACGATATTGCCGCGCTTGTCGATCACGACAGTGGTCGGCGTCAGGCTCACGTTACCGAACGCCTTCGCCAGTTCGCCCAGCGGATCGAGCGCGACCCTGAACGGAAGCGCGTTCTTCTCCGTATAGCGAATGACGTAGTTCGGTGGATCGTAGCGCATGGCCACGGCAATCACTTCGAATTCGCGCGCCTGGAATTTCCGGTAGGTCTCGACGAGCCGTGGCATTTCCTTCAGGCAGACCACGCAATCGGTCGCCCAGAAGTTGACGAGCACCACCTTGCCGCGAAGGTCCGCGGTGGCAACGCGGTGTCCCGCGAGCGATGTGAAGGTCACGGCAGGCGCAGGCTGTATTCGAAAATAGCCCACATACGCGGCGATACCGGCCACCGCGATAGCGGCCATAATAGGAAGCACGGTCCGCAGTCGGGGCTTCACGGAAGGAATCCAGAAATGACGCGAATACTCGCTTTGTTGATCGGCACGATGCTCGCCACGGCTGCGGCGGCAGCAGACTTGAGCGGCATCTCGAACACCGAAGCTACAAGCGGTTTGAAACAGGCGCTCACCGATGGTTCCGTTGCTGCCGTCGCGAAACTGGGAACGAGCGGCGGTTTTCTCGACAATCCCAAGGTGAAGATTCCACTGCCGCCGGCATTACAGCGCATCGAGAGCGCGCTGCGCCTGGCGGGCATGCGCAAACAGGCCGACGATCTCGTCGTAGGCATGAATCGCGCGGCCGAGGCGGCCGTACCCGAAGCGAAAACACTGCTCGTCGACTCCGTGCGCCAGATGACGGTACAGGATGCGAAAGGCATTCTAACGGGCGGCGATACGGCGGCGACCGACTATTTCCGGCGCACCACCCAGCCACAGCTCACCCAGCGCTTCCTGCCGATCGTCAAGAAAACCACGGATCAGGTCGGGTTGGCCGAGCAGTACAACTCGCTGGCCGGTCAGGCGTCCCAGCTCGGGCTCATCAAGAAAGACCAGTCGACCATCGAAGGGTACGTGACGCAGAAGGCGCTCGACGGTCTTTACCTCATGATCGCCGAGCAGGAGAAAGCGTTTCGCCAGAATCCGCTCGGCGCGACGAGCGACATCGTCAAGCGCGTTTTTGGGGCAATCCGGTAGATGTAGTTAGCACCACCCCCGTCCAATTGTACGAGGGTCGGGGAGACGGATGGCGCATTGGACCTGGCTCAGTGCGCTTTATCCCAGTTGAGCCCCACCCCCATCTCGACCACGAGCGGTACCGCAAGCTCGGCGACGCCGCTCATGATCCTCGGTAGCGCTTCGCGCACGCGCGCGAGCTCCGCATCCGGCACCTCGAGTACGAGCTCGTCGTGCACCTGCATGATGAGCTTCGTTTCCAGGCCGTCTCGCCCGAGCCAGTCCTGGACGCGGATCATCGCGAGCTTGATCAGGTCCGCAGCCGTCCCCTGCATCGGCGCATTGATGGCCGCGCGCTCGGCGGCCTGACGCCGGATCGCACTGCCGCTTCGAATGTCCTGGAGCCACAGGCGCCGGCCGAAGACGGTCTCGACGTAGCCGTCGCGCCGCGCGGCTTCGCGCGTCTCTTTCATGTAACGCGCAACACCCGGATAGCGCGCGAAATAACGATCCATGTACTGCTGGGCCGCCGAGCGCTCGATCTCGAGCTGCCGGGAAAGGCCGAAGGCGGACATCCCGTAGATCAGGCCGAAGTTGATGACTTTGGCGTAGCGGCGCTGTTCCGACGTCAGCGCTTCCGGCGCCATGCTGAAGATCTCCGCCGCCGTCGCGCGATGGATGTCCTGGCCGGCGGCGAAAGCCTGGAGCAGGCTCTCGTCGCGCGAGATGTGCGCCATGATCCGCAGTTCGATCTGCGAGTAGTCGGCGGAGACGATGTGCGAGCCCTCGGGCGCGACGAACGCTTCCCGGATGCGCCGGCCCTCGGCCGTTCGTATCGGAATGTTCTGGAGGTTCGGGTCGCTGCTGGAAAGGCGCCCGGTCACCGCGACAGCCTGGGCATAGACCGTGTGAACGCGGCCCGTGTCCGGCAGGATCATCTCGGCCAGCTTGTCGGTGTAGGTCGACTTCAGTTTCGCGAGGCCGCGGTATTCGAGAATGAGCTTCGGCAGCGGGTGATCGAGCGCGAGCTGAGCGAGCACGTCTTCGTCTGTCGACGGCGTGCCCGACGGGGTCTTCTTGATGACGGGCAGCTTGTTCCGGTCGAACAGAATCTCCTGGATCTGCCGCGGCGAATTGAGGTTGAAGGGCTGTCCCGCCTGCGTGTGCGCGCGCGCTTCGATGTCCAGCATCTTGCCGCCGAATTCGCGCGAAAGCTCGCCCAGCAGCGCCACGTTCAGAAGCACGCCGTTACGCTCCATCCGCCACAGAACCTGCACGAGCGGCATCTCGATCTCGCGATAGATGCGGGAGAGCTTTTCGTCGGGATCGATCTGCCCGGCCAGCGCTCCCTGCAGCCGCAGCGTGACGTCGGCGTTTTCCGCCGAGTACTCGCATGCGGTGTCGACGCTCACCTGATCGAACGGGAGGCGCTTCGCCCCCTTTCCGGTCACTTCGTCGTACGTGGTGGTCTTGAGCTGCAGATGACGCTCGGCGAGGTTGTCGATCTCGTGCGATCGGTGGCTTTCGAGGACGTAGGACTGGAGCAGCGTGTCATGCTGCGCGCCCGCGAGCGCAATGCCGCAGTTCGCGAGAACGTGCATGTGGTACTTCATGTTGTGCCCGACCTTGCGGTGCGCGGGATCCTCCAGCCATGGCTTGAGCCGCTCCAGCACGAGCCGGCGATCGAGCTGTTCCGGAGCACCCGCGTAGCGATGTCCGAACGGCACGTAGGCGGCGCAGGCGCGCTCCACCGAAAAAGAGACGCCTACGACCTGTGCGCGGAACTGATCGAGATCGCTCGTCTCGGTTTCGAGAGCGGCGAGCTCCGCGCCTTCGAGCCGCAGCAGCCAGGCATTGAGCTGCTCTTCCGTGAGCACCGTCTCGTAGTCGCACGCGTCGGCCGCACGCACGGTCGTGATCGACGATGCCGCAGGCGCGTCCCCGTCGCTCTGCGCACCGGCGGCCGGCGCCTGCTCCAGCTCGCGCAACCACGTCTTGAATTCGAAGCGCTCGAAAAGCTGCGCGAGGCGCGCCTTGTCCTGCGGCTTGATGTCGAGTTCCTCGACCTTGACCGGCAGCGGCACGTCGCACTTGATCGTCAGCAGCTCGCGCGCGGTGGGTAACCAGCCCGCGACCTTGCGCAGGTTTTCGCCGACCACCCCGCCGATTTCGCTCGCATGCTCGAGAACCCGATCGAGCGAGCCGTACTGCTCGAGCCATCTGCACGCCGTCTTCGGCCCGACCTTGTCGACGCCCGGGATGTTGTCGATGCTGTCGCCGATCAGCGTGAGATAGTCGATGAAGCGCCCGGGCTTCACGCCGAACTTCTTCTCCACCCCGGCTTCGTCCAGCGTCTCGTTCGACATCGTGTTGACGAGCGTCACGTTCGGTCCCACGAGCTGCGCCATGTCCTTGTCGCCGGTCGATATGACGACGCGCGCGCCCTGACCCTCGGCCTGCTTCGTAAGCGTACCGATGACGTCGTCGGCTTCGACACGGTCCACGATGAGCATGGGCCAGCCCATCGCGCGGATCGTTTCGTGCAGTGCCGCGACCTGAGAACTCAGATCGTCCGGCATCGCCTCGCGGGTGGCCTTGTACTCGGGATACACGTCGTCGCGAAAGGTCTTTCCCTTTGCGTCGAAAACCACGGCGCTATAATCCGCAGGCGTGTCCTTCAGCAGCTTGCGCAGCATGTTCAGCACGCCGTAGACGGCGCCCGTCGGCTCACCTTTCTTGGTGCGCAGGTCCGGTAACGCGTGAAACGCCCGATACAGATAAGACGAGCCGTCGACGAGCAGCAGCGTTTTCATTCTCTGAGGTGAAGAGTGGAACGTGAAAAGTGAAACGATGTCGGCGTTGGCAGCGACGTGAATGCGCGCACGCACATTTCACGTTTCACATTGCACGTTTCACATGAATGGCGATGACAATGGACAAGTTCCCGCACCCGCTTTCGCCTGAGCTTGCGGACAAAACATGGTCGGCGCGCGAGTCGTGGCGGGTGCTCGGTATTATGGCAGAGTTCGTGCAGGCAACCGACAAGCTCTCCGCCATACGTCCGGCCGTGAGCTTCTTCGGCAGCGCGCGCATGATGGCCGGCCATCCCTACTATGCGCTCGCCGAAAGGACCGCGCGTCTTCTGTCGGACGCGGGCTTCAGCGTGATGTCGGGCGGCGGGCCGGGCATCATGGAAGCCGCCAACAAGGGCGCCTACGAAGGCAGATCGCCGAGCGTCGGGCTCAACATCCAGTTGCCGCACGAGGAGCAGTCGAATCGCTACCAGGACATCTGCCAGAACTTCCATTACTTTTTCACGCGCAAGGTGATGTTCGCGAAGTTCGCTATCGCCTACGTGTGCATGCCCGGCGGTTTCGGCACGCTCGACGAGGTCATGGAGGCGCTCACGCTGGTGCAAACGGGGAAGACGCGCAAGATGCCGATCATCCTCGTGCACGAGCCGTTCTGGCGCGGCATGCTCGACTGGTTTCGAACGACGCTCGTCTCCGAGGGCATGATCTCGCCCGAAGACATGAACCTGATCAAGGTGATCGACGAGCCGCAGGGCGTCGTCGAAGCGATTTTCGATTATTACGAGAAACACGGCTTCCAACCGTCCGAGGTGGAAGAAGAGATCCTGCTCAACCTGTAACCTTCTGCTGATCGACATGCGTCACTCGCGTGGGCAGGCCATAGCCGCGAGTTGCCGCGTAGCCGGAGTCGGTACGCATCCTGCTTTGAGATTCATCGCGGAAACGCGGATAATCGGGGTCCACGACAGGAACGTCAGATGCGTATCGTTTTCGCTCTTTTGTTGATCGGAATGGCACTCGGGGTACACGCGCAGGCACCGGGTGACCGATCGTTGCCGACCGACCAGAATGCTCAGCGCAAGCCTCCGGCAGCGCGCACCCCTCAACTGCAGCCGCTCCCGGAGCCGCCGCCACCGCCGCCGGGGCTCGAGCTGGATCCGGCGCTCGAGCCGCAGGTCACGATCCAGCGGCGCGGCACTGAAACGGTCGAGGAGTACCGCGTCAACGGTCAGTTGTACATGATCAGGGTAACGCCGACACACGGCGTTCCCTACTACCTCATCGACGATGTGGGCCGTGGCGATTTCGTGCGTCGCGACAACTACGATACGCGCACCCGTCCGCCGATGTGGGTGATACACCAGTTCTGAAACACACCCGTTAGGCATTACCCGGCACGTGCCGACGCTCGCGCTTGAAGTGCCGATCGCGTACAGCCGCAGCATTCCATACGCATGTCCGTTTACACGACTGTCACGGATGACGAGCTGAGCGCGTGGCTCACGCACTATAACGTCGGCTCGCTGCTGGAGCTGCGTGGCATCGCCGCCGGCATCGAAAACACGAACTACTTCGTAACGACCACCGCCGGGCGTTACGTCCTCACGCTGTTCGAGAAGCTCACTGCGGCCGAGCTTCCGTTCTATCTCGACCTGATGGCGTTCCTTGCCGATCACGGCCTACCCAGCGCACGGCCGCTCGCGAGCGATCAGGGCCGGCTGCTCGGCGAGCTCAATGGCAAGCCGGCTGCACTCGTTGCCTTTCTCCCCGGCCGCGACGTGACGGACCCCGGCGAAGCGCACTGCAGTGCAGTGGGTACCATGCTCGCGCGCATTCACGTCGCCGGGCAAACGTATCCAGCACGCATGCCCAATCCGCGCGGCCTCACATGGTGGCAGGCGGTCGAGCCCGAGATCCTGCCGTTCCTGGGAGAGGATGAGGCGGCCCTACTGCGGCAGGAGATCGCCTGTCAGGCACAGTATGCGTTCGACCACCTGCCCTCCGGCCCGATTCACGCCGACCTCTTTCGCGACAACGTGCTGTTCGAGCACGGGCGCATTTCCGGCGTCATCGACTTCTACTTCGCGTGCACCGACACGCTGCTCTACGACGTCGCGATAACGGTGAACGACTGGTGCGTGCAGAAGGACGGCGGTCTCGACGAGCAGCGCGCCCGCGCTCTGCTGAGCGCCTATGAAGCGACGCGGCCGATCGGTGACCGGGAAGCCGACACCTGGCCGGTCATGCTGAGGGCGGCCGCCCTGCGCTTCTGGATTTCACGACTCTACGACCTGCACCTGCCGCGTCCCGGGGAGCTGACGCACGCCAAGGATCCCGGGCACTTCGAGCGCATACTCCGCCGCCACATCGCGCATCCGGCGATCTGCCCGCGGGTGCGCGCGTGACGTATGTACAATAGGTCAAATGAGTACCGCGTCCCGATCGGTGCCGGCCGGGCATGGCTGGTTGTGGGTCGTCGAGGGGTTTGCGCTGTTCCGCAAGAGCCCGTCGACCTGGCTCCTGCTTCTGCTCGTGCTCGTGGTCCTCATGAAAGTGCTGGTCTTCGTGCCGGTGCTCCAGATCGTTTTCGTGCTGCTGATGCCGGTCTTCATCGTCGGACTGATGGAAGGCTGCCGCGCGCTCGAACGGGGACAAGCGCTGGAACCAGGCTATCTGCTCGTCGGCTTCCGCAGGAATGCGGCACAGCTCGTGACGATCGGCGGTATTTCGCTCGTCGGCAATCTCGGGGTCATGATGCTCGTGCTGAGCCTGGGCGGCGAGGCGATGGCGACCATGAGCAAGATCATGTCGCAGAAGGGGGCGATCGATCCGCAGCTCGCGAAGGACGTTCAGGCAGCGGCCGCGAACGTCGGACGCGCCCTGCTCGTCGGCACGATGGTCTCCGTTCCGTTGCTCATGGCGCTCTGGTATGCGCCGCTTCTGGTGTATTTCCAGGGCGAGCACCCGCTCAGCGCGTTGAAAGAGAGCTTCGTCGCGTGCCTGAAGAACGCCGGCTCGATGCTGCTCTACGGGCTCGTCATCCTCGTCGGCATGTTCCTCGCGATGCCGTTCGGCATCGTGCTCGGTCAGTACGATCTTGCGCTGTGGCTGCTGGCGCCGATCGTCGTGCCGTCGCTGTACGTGAGCTATAAGGACATCTTCCTGGCGGGCTCGTCGCCGCAGGAAACCGGCACTGACTCCGTAGCCGGTTGACCGCGTGGCGGACGTCCTGTCCGACACACGCACCGAAGGAAAGCAGGTTAGGGAGGGAAACCGTGGGAGCGGAGCGGTCGGCCCTCCGTTCGGCGGGCGGCGAGGCCCGACGCCTTTGGCAAGCGCCGCCCCTACGCCGGCGCCAGCCGTGCGTACTCCAGCATCAGCCACTTCACACCGGAGTTGCGGAAGTTCACCTGCACGCGCGCGTCAGCGCCACGGCCTTCCGCGCTGACGATCACCCCTGAACCGAACTTCGGGTGCACGACGCTCTGGCCGATGCGCCACGGAAGATCGGGGATGGATCCCGATCTCGGAATCGGGGTTTGTCCCCGATTGGGCGCCCTGGAAGTACCCTGACTCCAACTCGCGCGTCGCGGCGGCGCCACCTTGCGCAGCA
>Ga0111538_10006838_pt1 | contig 15398 bp, 14 predicted proteins | sample SoiMethybrSBSTD1_FD_79669 | JGI IMG/M metagenome (GOLD analysis project Ga0111538, IMG submission 79669) | Bulk soil microbial communities from a Populus tree surrounding site in Tennessee, USA - Soil MetaG P. TD hybrid SBSTD1 (version 2)... | ecosystem: Environmental > Terrestrial > Soil >...
TCGTCTATGCCGCCTTTCACGCGCGGCTCTTCAACTTCATGGCGCGGCTGTCGCATCGGCGCGACGTCGCTGAGGATCTCGTCGAGGAAACCTGGCTGCGGCTCGTTGCGCACGCCGAACGGCTGCGCCACGACACGCGGCTCGGACCCTGGCTGTTTACGGTGGCGCGCAATCTGTACGCGAGCTACTGCCGATCGCGCCTGCTCGAGGAGTCGAGCGCCGAAGAGCTGATCGGGCTCTGGCCTGAGTGTCCTCCGGCGCCATCACCGTTCGAGGAAGCCGCTGCGAGCGAGGCCGAACGTCGCGTGGCCGCCGCGCTGGCGAGCCTGCCGCGTACGTCTCGCGAGGTGCTCCTGCTCGTCGGCGTCGAGGGCATGACGCCGAGCGAAGCCGCGCAGGTGTGCGGCATCAGCGCCGAAGCGTTCCGGCAGCGCCTCAGCCGCGGACGGGCGCTTCTGGCGAAGCAGATGGATCTTGCGTCGGCAGACGCGCCGTACGTGAAGAATCTTCGGGAGGTCTTGTCATGAATCGGCCGATTGATGACGATGTGCTGCATCACCTTGCGCGACTGACGCCGGTCGAGCCCGACGCGTGTGCGGCCGAGAGCGTCCGTGCACAGTGCCGCGCAGCGCTGGCGCGCCGCCGACGTCGTCGCGCGATGGCGAGCCGCGCATCCCAGCGCTGGCACGTTGAGTTCGCGATCGTCAGCGTCGCCGCGGCCATCTATCTCAGCGCGATCGTTCGTCAGGCGATCGCGTTGTACGGTCTGCCGTAAGCCGTAAGCCGTAAGCCGTGAGCCGTAAGCCGGAAGCCACGAAGAGGGGAGGCCCCGAATGAGATACGGACTCATTGCAGCGATGGTCGTGTTCCTCGTCCCTACGGTTCAGAATGCCCAGACATTCGATCTGGCAGCGCTGCACGCGGCCGGAAAACTGCGCGCGGTCAATCGCGACGTCACGCGTCTCGATGAACCCGGACACCGCGGAGTACGCCTCTCGGCCAAGGAGAATCCTGGCGTCGCGTGGATCGAGGGCACCGATTTCGCCGACGGCACGATCGAAATCGACCTGCGCGGCAAGGATGTGTTGCAGCAGAGTTTTCTCGGCGTCGCGTTTCATCGCAAGGACGACGGCGCCTACGAGTCGGTCTACGCGCGGCCGTTCAATTTCCGCGCGACCGATCCGGTGCGTCACCAGCACGCCGTGCAGTACGTGCAGGTGCCCGAGTTCGACTGGCCGCGCCTCCGCCAGGAGTTTCCGGAGGAGTTCGAGAACCCGGTTGACGCGTCCGTGTCACCGACCGACTGGTTCCCGCTGCGCGTCGTCGTGCAGGGACCGAAAGTTCAGATCTTCGTGGGAGCGGGCGCGGTGCCCGCGCTGGAAGTCAGGAAACTCGGCGCGCTCGGTCGCGGACAGATCGGCCTCTGGGTCGGCAATAACAGCGACGGCGACTTCGCGAATCTGCGCGTGACGCCGCGATGAACTCGGTAGAATGAGCCGTTGAGCGTCAGCGTTCGCAAGGCGATTCTCACGGGCTGGTTGTCCTGTGCCGTGCTCGACATCACGGCCGCCTGCATCCAGGCGTGGGTGCAGGTGGGCCGCACACCGCCCGCAGTGCTGAAGGGCGTCGCATCGGCCTTGTGGGGCGCCGCCGCGATGACCGCCGGACCGGGCATGGCGGCGATCGGTCTCGTCATGCACTTCACGGTGGCGCTGACGTGGACGTTGGTCTTCTACGCGCTCAGCCGGCGCATCGCGTATCTCCGCAACGCGCCGCTGCTCATCGTCGGCCCGCTCTACGGCGCGTTCGTGTTCTGCGCGATGAACTACGGCACGCTGCCACTGCTCTCGTGGCTCCGCAGCTTCTACCTCGGCACGCCGCCGCGCTGGCCAGGCTCGATGCGGTGGCCGCAGCTCGGCATCCACGTCATCTGCGTTGGCTTGCCGATCGCGTGGGGCGTACGGCGAAGCCGGTTGGAAGTTAGAAGTTAGAAGCCAGAAGCCAGAAGCCAGAAGCCAGAAGTTAGAAGCCAGAAGTTTCATGCCTCCTGCTTTGCCTGCTCGCGCAGCTTTGCGAGTCGCGCCCCCAGCGCGTCTGACAGTTGCGCAGCGTTCTGTTCCAGGCTCGCGATCTCGTCGAGCGCCTCGTGCTCACGGCCGGCGTCGATCAACATCTCCGCTTTGAGTACTCGCAGCTTGAGCGTCTCGGTTGCACTCGCCTGGCCAGACGCCAGTGCAGCATTGATGTCATCGAGGGCGAGCGCCGGTTGGTTCAAGCCAGCCAGCCCGGCGGCGCGATTCATGCGCGCCAGGAACTTCTGATCTTCGGGCGAGTCCGCGTTCTCGATCACGGCCGTGAAATCCGTGATGCCATCGGCGTACTCACCCTTTACGAGGTAGGCGAGCCCGCGGTTGGCGAGGGTCCGTGCTTTCACGACAGCTGACGGCGCCTGTGTCAGCACGTCGGTGTACGCGGCGATGCTTTCGTCGGTCCTGCCCATCTGCTGCAGGATCTTCGCGACGACGTAGCTGAGGCGCGGTCGCCTCTCCTGCGGAAGGCTCTTCGTTGCCAGGATCTCGCGATACCAGGCCACTGCGTTGTCATTGTCGCCAAGACGATTCGCCAGGTCACCGAGCTGCTCGAGGACGAAGATTCGCGTGTCTTCAGGCAGCCCCGGCTTCGAGATCGCCGTCCGCAGCGACAGCGCGCTCAACATCTCGTCGGCATCGGACTCCGCTCCTGAAACCAGCCGCTGTGCCAGCTTCGCCATGCCCTCGGCGTCGTCCTTGCCTTTGACCCAACTCTTGAACGAGACCTGCGCGACCTTCAGATCGCTCAACGCCGAGAAGCGCGCCAACTCGCCGAAGTACCCGTCGAGCACGAACCCTGCCCAGTGCACGGGATCGCGAGGGTGGCTATCCCGTACGACGTTGCGCGCGTCGGCAAGGGCCTCGACGCGTGTCGCCTGCTGGAGCAGCCGCTGATAGAAGTGCGTGATCAGCGTTTTCGAGCTGTCGTCCGGTACGTCCCACAGCGCGCTCACGACGCTGCGCGCGCCGGCCGCGAGAAACGCGCGGCGCAGTCCGTGCGCGCCGTCCCCGATCGAGATGTCGCCAAGACCCGATCGGCACGCCGACAACACCACGAGGTCCGTGCGTTGAAGGTTGAGTTGCTGGATGTCGGCGGCGAACACGCGACCCGCTCCGGCTTCCGGCGGGATGGCGTGACCGTCGAGCACGGCGTTCGCGCCGCTCATGGCCAGGCCGCTGCGCTGCATCGGATCTTCGAGCACGACGCGGCGATCGAGCGCATTGCCCAGCGGGGCGGCCAGCGATGCGGAGACTTCCGCGTCTTTGAATGGCAGACTGAATCCGTGCGTGGAGAGGTGAATGATCTCCGGCGACGTGTTGCGTCGCAGTTCCGGCGCGAGCGCCCATACACCGACCAACGGTTCGACACCGAGCAGCTTCGCCACGGCGACGCCCTCGGCGCGGGCACCGGAGAGATCCACAAAATGCGCGCCGCCGAGCGCACGGGTCAGCAGACGATCGGTGCCGTCGAGCGAACCGCGCTTGCCGACGGTGGCCTTCGGCAGATCGAAATCAGGACCGGCCAGGACCAGCGGCATCGACCCCTTGGTGAACACCTCATGGGCGCGTCCGAGTTCGCCGAATCGCATCAGGTAGCTGACGCGTCCCTTGACCCTGTCGATCAGGTACTCGCCGTCCGGCATCATCAGGATTTCGAAAGGCAGCGCGCCCATGAGGCCGTCCGGCGCGATCAGCACGTGTGTCGCCGCGGCGATGTCCTTCTCGATCGGCGTGAGCACCCTCGAGCCGAGAAACCGCGAGAGCCGCCGCCAGGCCGGCGGCGGGGCGTCATCGGTCCACGCCTCGGAGACGAGCGAATCGCGCATCCCGGTGATGGCCTGATCCAGCTCGTCGCACAGCCCCAGCTCGATGAGCCGGAGCTTCGGCGAACCGGCGCCGATCACGAACGCCATGTACCGATGCGCCGCGGCAGAATCGCCGCGCCGATCCGCCGGTATGTCGCGAACCACGAGCAGCTCGATCGCCACAGCCTTTTCCGGAAGCTCACTGAGCGACGCTGACGGCGCGTCAGCGAGCGCCATCTCGGAGTAGCCGATGCCCTCCGCGAGCTGACGCTCGATCTGGCGCAGCTCCGCACGCATCTGCACGCGCTCGAGGGGCTCCGCTGCGCCGGCATCATCTGCTGCCGCCAGCAGCGAGGCCGTCAGATCGTCCTGAAGCGTGCGCATCCGTGTCAGCCGCTTCTTGAGCGATTCCTCCACGCCCGGCAGGTCGATGCTGTCGACATTGCCGACCCCGGGCTGCCGCCAGCGGAGGTAGCGCGTGCGCAGGCCCTTTGTGAGCTGAACGAGCTCGAAGGCCGCCCCGAGTTGTTCTGGGGTCTGCGTCGCAAGGCGCGACAGTGACCAGAGCCAGAGTGACTGCAGGTCGAGCAGAATGCGCGCGAACCCGGTCAGCTGCACTTCGGCGGATCGCTGGATCACGCCCGGTAACTCGTCACGAACCGTCGGCAGAATGTCGGTGGCGGCGGCCACGGTGCCCGCCCAATCCTCGCGAGCCACGCGACACGTCGCGAGGTCGGTGACCAGACCCAGGTACACCTGTAGCGAGATGCCGCGACCGATCTCATCCTTCGGCACCGCATCGTAGACACGGCGATACGCGCGTTCTGCCTCGTCATACAGGCCCTGCTCGACCAGGCCCGAGCCGAGCACGATGTGCCACGTCGGGTTCGCGGCAAGCTCCTCGTGTTCGAGCGCTGCGCGTGCGAGCGTGACCGCCTGTGCGGCGTCACCTGAACGCATCGCGAGCATGGCGAGGCTCGATCGGCTGCGCCAAGCTTTCGGCGAGTCATCGCCGAACGCCTTCACTCGAATGGCCAGCGCCTCGTCGATGCAGGCCCGCGCCGCGGCGTACTGGCCGGCCATCGCGTACGTTTCGCCGAGATTGTTGCGGATCAGCGCGCCCTGTTCCGTCTGTGGTCCATGCAGGCGCGTCTCGATATCCAGCGCCTGACGAAACAGGAACTCCGCCTCATCGACGCGGCCCAGCACGCGGCTCAGTTCTGCCACCTCAGAGCGGCTCAGGTTCGTCGTCGGATGACTGGGTCCAAGCGCCTGACGCCGCAGCGTGAACGCGATCCATTGCGTCTCGCATGACTCCTCGAAGCGCGACTGCTCGTCGAGCAGCTTGCCCAGAATCCACGCGATCTCCGCGGTGGTCAGCGGTTCCTTCCCGACTCGCTGTTCGATCTCGAGGACCTCGGAGTACGTCGTGATCGCGTCATCGAACTGTCCGGCTTTGTCCAGCGCCTCGGCCAGCTCGCGCTGCGAGATGCGCGTCCGCTTGTCCTCGTTTCCAAACGTCTTGCTGGCCAGGTCGTACGCCGCGCGGGTCAGCTCGACGGCGTCAGGTGACCCGGTCAGATGCGCCGCCAGTCCTTGCAGACGCTTGACGGCGTAGACATCGGCGGGCTTCGCGGAATCAGCGATGTGGCTCAATCGATCGATGATCGACCGCGCCCCATCCACGGCATCCGAGTACAGCGACCAGAACGCGACGTCGTGCACGAGCACGAAATGCGACGACAGGGCGGCGTCGTCGAGCGCGGCGACGCGTCGCTGCGCGTCGAGGATGACGCGACGGGCCGAGTCGGCATCTTTCAAGCTGCGCCAGTGTTCGTTCAGCGCGAGAAACACCTGAAGCGCAGGGGCCGGGTCGAGGGTCGGGGCTCTCGCGGTCAGCGCGTCGATTGGTTCGCGCCACGTCTGGCTTTGGGCGGCGCGCAAGTCGTCGGCCACGACGAAGTACACGCCCGTGCCATTCCTGGGATTGGTTGCGACGAGTTGGCTCGCGAGGTCGATCGCCTGCTGGCGCGCGGCGGCGGCCTTCTCGCCGAGACGGGCGGCGTCGGCGGTCAAAGCGGCCGTTCGAAGACTCAGAGCAAGGACGAGGGCGAGATCGTCGGGCAGCGGGCTCGTGCTTCGCAGCAATCCGATCGCGTCGTCCAGCGCCGCCGTGGATGCGGCCAGATCGCCGGAATCGAGCAGCGCGCCACCCAGCACGCGACGCGCATCGGCCCGGTGAAAGAGATCGTCCGGCGCCGACTCATCCAGCGCCTGAACGCGCTGTCTCAGCGTCGTGACACGCTCAGATGGCGATGCGTCGCCCATGATGTGCTCCTTACATGGTGTAGTCCGAGTAATCGACTTGCCCGAATGCGTTTGGCGGCAGTGGTGCGGTCTGGCCGCGCGTGGCGCCGAACGCGGGAGAACGGAAAAATCGCTTCTGAATGCCGGACACCCGGACGAGAGGCGTCAGTCCGGGCATCGCGAGGAACTTCGCACCGATGTTTGATTCGCGCTTCACCTGGAGATCGGTATCAAGGCTCGCAAGCGTCAGCGGGCCTGTCCCCACGCTGGCCTTCGCGGCGAGATCCAGGCCGGCCTTCTCGCCGTTCGAAATGATGATCGTCGCTGCGCCCGCGCTGACGATTTCCGCGACGACGACGTAGCCCTCGGGCCAGGTGCCGGCGTTGTGCTGCGCGATGATCTGCTGGCCGACCTGCTGCAGGCTCTTCAAACGCTTCGACGTGCACTTTGCCAGCCGCAGCACGACTGCCTGCGATCGACTGAATGACATCGAGATGCCGGCGTCGCCCACTTCGAGCAGCGAGCCGGTCGGCGGCGGGTCGCCCTTCAGTTTGAACTGAATCGAGACGCCGCCAGCAGACTGGTAGTTGAAGTCCGTCGGCACCGGTCCATCCTCCACAACGAACGGGATGTCGAACTCGCTGAGATGCGCCACCCGTTGGATTTCGTTCCCGCGGAGACTGCACACATCGCCCGGCATCAATTGAACCGTCGGCAGCCACGTGGCGTTGTAGTTGAGCTGTTCGAAGATTTCCCTCGTGTACTGGTCGTGAAGGGCCATAGAACACTCCGCATCGACGCACCCGGGCTGTTGCCGGGCGTAGTCGGACCGCTGACTTTACGGGGGGCAAGTAACTATAGAAGGACCTTGTTAATGGGGCAATGAGGCAATGAGGCAATGAGGCAATGAGGCAATGAGGCAATGGGGCAATGGGGCAATGGGGCAATGCGGCGGGGCCGCTACTTCAACGACGGTCTGGACCCGCCGCCGAACAGGGACGCGCTCATCCGGATGGCGACGTGATGGCCTTCGCCGCTGCCAGTGGCCCACCACATCGTCACCATCGGCGTGCCGCCGGCGCGCAGTGACAGGCCGGCGCCGTATGTCTTGTGCAGCGTGCCGTCGCCGAGCGACTGATCCGTCAAGGCGACGCGGCCCTGCTCGGCCATCGCGAAGACGCCGATCGGTCCCCAGATCGCCTGCTCGAACGTTTCCTGCAGCACGAAGATCTTCGGGCCGCGGAAGCGGTAGTCGTCGTAGCTGGCCAACAGGCGCTCGCCGTCGATGTCGGAGCCGCCGAGCGTGCGCTGGAAGTAGAACGGCACGCGGTTCGTGCCCGACACGGACGACTCGGACACGAGCGCGCGGAATCCGAGCGAGCCGACGCGGTTCGTGGTGACGAGCGTCGGATCGGGGCAGCCGTAGACGCCGACCGTGCGATCGACCGAGGTCATGCACTCGTTCGGTCCGTTGTGATCGCGTTCGGCGGCCGGTCCGCGCGTCCGCGAGAGCCGAAACACGTGGCCCAGGTCCAGCGTCCATCGCTGGAACGACGCGTCGGATCCGGCGACGTACTGCTGCAGCAGTCCGGTGTACGCCAGCTCGAAGCGGCCCAACACCGGCGCAATGCGGAGGCCTTCACCGAACTGGGTCGTGGCGGGCTGTGCCGCGAGGCCCGGCGCACTCGCATCGGTGAAGAGCGCGTCGATCGGCGGCGCCGGTCCCTTGCTCGATCCGCCGACGTCAGTCCACCGGCCATTCAGCTCGGCAATCGCCGTCGGCGCCAGCTTGCCCAGGAATCCGCTGCGGCCGAACGGCCACGCGACGCGCGTGCCGATCGTCGTCTGCTGCATCTCGTACTGCGTCTGGCTGTCGCGCAAGCTGTCGTTGCCGAGTCCGTAATAGAAGATCTTCGAGAGCGACGTGGACTGCGCGAAGACGCCGATCGTTGGGTACGGATGAAGCGGCACATCGCCCGGATCGGTACCTCCGCCGGGGCCCGTGGGGTCGATGCCGCCGACGTTCGTGTAGACGAACGTCGCGTACGCGCCCGCCCGCCAGGCGCCGCCGGGCGTCGCTACTCCGTCGGCCGACCAGTTGATGCGCCAGCTGTCGTTCGGCTTCATCTGTGGCGGCACGAACGCGCCGCCGAATCCGAATCCGTTCTGCGGCGCCAGGCTGCCTACCGCCAGGTGCAGCGGGTGATCCGTGATCAGCGTCGTCGCGCAGCCCATCAGGCTCTTCGCGGTGAAGCCGTTGCACTTCTCGCCGAATCGCTCGCGCTCGCGTCGGAAATCGGCGCCGAGCTTGGTTTCGTCTTGTTGTGGCGGCTGCTGCGCCGCCGCGGGGACCGGAGCGGCGACGAGCAACGCGCTCACGCGCAGTGCGAATAGCCCGCACACCATCACGCGGGCGTTCATCGACGTTTTCCCCGCGCGGCGCGGGTCGATCGGCGCTTCTTCTTCGCGGCCGTCCGGCGGCGCGGCTTCCGCGGCTTCTGCGGTTTCTGCGGCGGCGTGTATGCCGGCGGCACCGGAAGCGCGACTGCGGCCGGGACGCGCAGATCCGCAGGTGGAATCACTTGCAGACGCGCCGTGGCCTTGGCCAGAAACTTTGACGCGGCTTCTTCAGTGCGCGGCCGGCCGCCCATCTTCTCGCCAAACTTGCGATAGATCACCTGACGCACGTTCTGCACCTGTGCGTCGAGCAGCCCGGACACCTTGCGCTCAGGTTGGTACGCCGACTTCGGGGTCTTGCCGACGGAAATGGTCTTCGCCATGTGTCAGTCCTACTGGAGATTGAATTCGATGCAGTCCGTACGCATGGCCGTCAGCCTCAGCAGATCGAGGAACGTCTCGGAGTTCTTCTCACGCGGAGATCGATCCGTGAGCAGGCCGATCTGCCAGTCGGTGACGGTGGCCGGAATCGAGGCGTGTTCGAAGACGCGTCCGTTCACGACCGTGCCTTTCGCGATCCAGGGAGAGATCAGGATGGCCGGCACCCGGACGCCGAGACGATCGAAGTGGAATTCCTCGCCCGTCCCCGTGGCCGCTGGCTGCGCGACGAACCCGTCAGGAATCACCGCCGGCGGCGGTACGTGATCGTAGATGCCGCCATGTTCGTCGTACACGAGCAGTATGGCCGTCTTCGGCCACAGCACGGGATTGCGTCGAATCGCGTTGTAGATCGTAGCGATGAACCGTTCGCCCTCACGTACGTGGTGATCGGGATGCTGATCGGACGCGATCCACGTCGCGCCCGAAGAATCGGCATGGTCCGTGTAGTTCGGCTCGATGAACGAGTACGCCGGCAGCCGATCGTTGCCGCAGTCCTGAATGAAATCGTTGAAGGTGCCGAAGAACTCGGGTTGGTTCGTCAGCAGGTTCGGCACCTCGAGCGACGAACTCGCCGTGTCGAAGTAGTACACGCGCGCCGTCGAGTTCGCGGCCTTCAGGCGCTCGTAGATGCTCTTGTACTGCTTGCCCGCATAGAACAGTTCCATGCTCACGTGACCGAACGACGTGCCGTAGTGCGCGAACGCGCGATTGCAGAGCGTGGGGCCTGGAATCGACGAAAACCACCGGTTGAACACCGCGTACTCGAGCGCCAGGTTTGTGATCACCGGCACCTTGTCGGGCGTGAAGTAGTACATGATCTTCTTCGACTGATTCACGTTGTGCTGCTGGTCCCAGTAGCTCTTCACGAATCCCTGCATCGTGGGCGCGGTGCCGCCGTCGAAGATCTGCTTGTTGACGGCGGCAAAGTGATGATCGGGATCCGGATCGAGCTGACCCTGATACTGCGCCTTCGACTCGACCCGGACCGTATTGCCGTTGACGTCGGGATTCGTCTCGCTGCCGGTCAGGCCGTCGATGCCGATGCCGCCGTTCGCGGCAGCGTTCCTGCCGTTGAGCGCGCCCAACATGTGATCGAAGGAGCGGTTTTCCATCATCAGCACGACGAGGTGCTTGAGCGCAGCAAGGCCTGGGGTCAAGACGGACTCCTGGAAGCGTGGCGCTGGGGGGAGCGCCATCGTGCCACAGAAGTTGCCTCGCAGGCTACGGTTTGATCGTGACCTTCTTGATCACCGGCGGTGTGACGGGCTGACTCATATTCCCGTCCTTGCCCATCGTCGTCGGCGTGAACGCGAGCGCGTCCACGACCTCCATCCCCGAAATCACCTTCGCGAAGATGACGTAGCTCGGGGGCAGCGGGTAGTCCTGGTGCATGATGAAAAACTGGCTGCCGTTCGTGTTCGGACCGGCATTGGCCATGGCGACCAGGCCGCGACGATAGCCGCCGCGATAGAGAGGCGAGTCGGCTTGAATGCCGTCCTCGAATGGCGGGCCCCAGGCGCTCTGACCGCCGTTGCCGTCACCCGCCGGATCGCCGCCCTGAATCATGAAGCCCCGGACGATGCGATGGAAGGTGAGTCCGTCGTAATAGCCGTGCTCCGCGAGGAGACGGAAGTTCTCCACCGCCTTTGGCGAATCAGCGGCCAGGAGCTCGATCTCGATCACGCCCTTGTCGGTTTCGATCGCCGCGTGCAGGCCGCCTGAACTCTTCGCGCCCGCGGGAACTTTGGGATTGCGCTCGGCGCAGCTCAGGCCCACGCCGATGAGTGACAACAGCACGACCAGCTTCGAGAAACGCATCGGCGAAGTATCTCATCTGACCTCCGCGCTTGACACCGCGACGCAATAGGAGTGTGATCACAGCCCGCGCAACGAACGTCATCATCAGAGGCTTCCAAATGGTTCCAATGGTTCCAAAGCTTCGGTACTCGTCCGCCTTTCTCATCGGTGCCGCACTCGTTGCTACTGTTCTCTGGCCGGCAAGGACCGGTCTACAGGCTCGTGCGACCGTCGAAACGGTGGTCTCCGGCCTCGTCAATCCCAGAGGTCTCAACTTCGGTCCTGACGGCGCGCTGTATGTCGCCGAGGCCGGAAGTGGCGGCGCCAGTCCCTGCTTTGTCAGCGGCGCCGGCCAGACGGTGTGTTACGGCGCGACGGGTGCCGTCACGAAGATCGACCTCGGCAACACGCCGGCGACGAAGTCCCGGATACTGGCCGGACTCCCGTCGGTTGCGCCGGCCAGCGGCGCGGGCGCCACGGGTCCGCACGACGTGATGTTCCAGGGCCTCGGCAACGGGTACGTGACCATCGGCCTCGGCACCAATCCGATCAATCGGACGGCGGCGGGCGCGTTTCCCTTGTTTGCGAGCGTCGGCATGGAATTCGGCCGTCTGATTCGCTTCCAACCCAATGGCAAGTGGTCGTTAGCGGAAGACCTCGCGGGCTTCGAAGGACAAGCCAACCCCGACGGCAACACGCCGCCGGATTCCAATCCGTACTCGGTGCTCCCGCTGCCCGGGAGGACGGCGTACACCGATGCCGGTGGCAACGCGCTGAATGTGATCGCTGCCAATGGCAAGATCACGAACCTCGCGGTGTTTCCGAATCGCCCGGTCGGCACGTCCTCAATGCAGGCCGTTCCGACGACGGTGACGATCGGACCGGATGGCGCATTCTATGTGGGCCAACTGACGGGCGCCCCGTTCCCCCTGAACGGCGCCAACGTCTATCGTGTTCCCGCCGGAGGCGGCGCGCCGGAGATCTTCGAGAGCGGCTTCACGAAGATCATCGACATCGCGTTCGGCCCCGACGGATCGCTGTACGTCCTGCAGATCAGCTCGGCCGGCGGACCGCCGCCGCAGGGAGGGACCGGATCGCTCATTCGCGTGGCACCGGACCACACGAAGACGACGATCGTGCCGGCCGGCGGCCCACTGGTGGCACCCGGCGGCATCGTTGTGACGGCTGACGGCACGATCTACGTCACGAACTTCTCCGTGCAGCCAGGCGGCGTCGGCACGGTCGTGAGAATCACACAGTAACTTCGAGGAGCCTCCCCTATGCCAACGATCATCCGTTCGTGTCTTGTTGTTGTGAGTCTGTCCACGATCGCTGCGTGTCAGCAGGCGCCGCCCGCAGCGCCGCCGGCCGCACCCGCAGCCCCCGCGATGTCGCAGGTCGATCGCGGCAAGTACCTCGTCAACACCGCGGGCTGTCACGACTGTCACACACCGACGAAGATGGGACCGAATGGTCCGGAGCCCGACATGTCGCGGATGCTGTCAGGACATCCGGAGAACGTGAAGGTGGACAAGCCTGCGAAGCTCGACGGTCCGTGGATGGCCGCGGCCAGCAACACGTTCACCGCGTGGTCGGGACCGTGGGGGATGTCCTACACGGCGAACCTCACGCCAGATCCGTCGGGTCTCGCCGTGTGGACGGAAGACATGTTCATGAGGGCGATTCGCGAAGGCAAGCACATGGGCACGTCGCGCCCGATCCTGCCGCCGATGCCGTGGCCGGTCTACCGCAACTTCACTGACGAGGATCTGAAGGCGATCTTCGCGTATCTGCGGACGATTCCACCGGTCAGCAATCACGTGCCGGACCCGGTCATTGCTCCGCCGCCGCCTCCGGTGAAGGGAAGCTAGCCAGGGAAGTTAGAAGTTAGAAGCCAGAAGCCAGAAGTAAGTTAGAAGTTCGAAGCCAGAAGTTAGGCCAGAAGCGAGAAGTAGCGAAAAAGCACAAGGAAACGCAGCTAGTGGTTACTAAATAATAGTTGTTGACAACTACTAGTGTTCAGTGAACATTAGCTGCGTGACCGAGGAACACCGCAAGTTTCAGAAGGACCTGAACGCCGGGCTCGTCGCCCTGGTCCTGCTCGCGGTGCTGGACCGATCCACCGACGACCTGTACGGCTACGAGATCGCCAAGCGCCTGCAGCGTGCGAACGACGGCGAGCCGCTCTTCAAGGAAGGCACCATCTATCCCGTGCTGCGCGCGCTGAGCGCGGACGGGTTCCTCACCAGCCGCGTCGAACCGTCCGTTGCCGGACCGCCGCGGCGCTATTACCGCATCACTGACGAAGGTCGTGCGCTGCTCACCGCGTGGAGCGGTGTCTGGAGCCAGACGCGCGACTTCGTCGATCGCTTCCTCCGAGGAGCCGAATCATGAGTCGGTCAGCCCCGCGCTCGATCGATGATTACCTGTCCGAGTTGCGCGCGGCGCTGGCGGGCGAGGATCCTGCGCTGGTTCAGGACGCGCTCTACGACGCAGAAGAATACCTCCGCGCGGAAGTGGCCGCGAGCGCCGGCAAGCCGGAAGCCGACGTGCTCGAGCGCATCGCGACCACCTACGGCACGCCGGACGAGATCGCGGCGGCGTATCGCGACACCGAACGGAAAGTGCGCGTCGCACTCCAACCTCCGGCGCCGCGACGCGCCGCGACGTCATCGCTCGCCGGACAATTCTTCGGCGTCTACACAGACCCGCGTGCGTACGGCTCGCTCTTCTTCATGTTCCTGAGCCTCATCACCGGCATCGTGTACTTCACGTTTGCGGTGACGGGCCTGTCGCTCTCGGCAGGACTCTCGATCCTGATCATCGGCCTGCCCGTGTTCCTGGCGTTCATCGGGATCGCGCGCGCGCTCTCGCTCGGCGAAGGGCGGCTGCTCGAAGCCGTGAGCGGCGAGCGCATGCCGAGGCGCCCCGTTCATCCCGGCGCGGCCGAAAGCTTCTTCGATCGCATTCTGAACATGCTCAAGGATCCGCAGACCTGGACGACGCTTGTGTATCTGATTCTGATGCTGCCGCTCGGCATTCTCTATTTCACGACCGCCGTGACGATGCTCTCGCTCGGCGTGAGCTTCGTGCTCCTGCCGTTCGCGATGCTGGGCCAGCGCTGGAACTGGTGGCTGCCGTGGCACGATGTCGGCGATCTCTCCGTCTCGCCGGCCTGGTTCGACACGCCCGTGGGCTGGATCTTCTGCCTCATCTTCGGCGTCGTCATTCTCACCACGCTGATGCACCTGGCGAGGGCGCTGGTGAGCGTGCACGCAAAGGCGGCGAAGGTGCTGCTGGTGCAAAGTTAGAAGTTCGAAGCCAGAAGCCAGGAGTAAGTTAGAAGTTCGAAGCCAGAAGCCAGAAGTAAGTTAGAAGTTCGCAACGCGGAACCCACTTCTGGCTTCTGTCTTCCAACTTCTAACTTGAACAGTGAGTCGTCTGGCGGCTCGCCGCACGAACACCGCCGCAGTCCAGTACGAGATCGTCAGGTGCAGCAGCACGTACGGAAACGCGCGCGCGCCGAGCGCGATCTGGATCGCCAACGCACCGAGTGCCACGACGATCGCCAGCGCGATGTAGACCTTCGTGCGCTGCAGCCACGCGTACGGAAGGAAGTGTCCGCCGGCGATCGAGGCCATCGCCAGCGGCACGGCGCCCGGACGCAGGTCGTACATCGCGATGACGATCGGGAACGCGACGATCTGCGACATCGCCAGCTGAATCGAGAGCGAACGCAGCGGGTTGTCGGCCGCCATCGGGCCCCAGCCCATCCTGCGTTCCAGCAGAAACGCGATCGGGAGCGCGAGGCTGCCCTGGAACATCACGAGCAGCGCCGCTTGTGTGACCGGGAGAAGGAACGCCGCCACCGCGCAGACGAGAATCGTTCCGCCGAACGCCATCAGGAACGGAGCGCCTCCGGCCGACGACGCGCTCACTTCATCGCGAGCGAGATCCAGATCCCGCATGACTCACCTCCATGGCGAGGGGAACGGAGGCGGGGACTCGTGGGTTCCGCGCCGGGCCGGCACAATCGGTGAAAGGCCGCCAACGCCCGGCCAGCGGAAAGAAAGTTAGAAGTTCGAAGACAGAAGCCAGAAGTACGTTAGAAGCCAGAAGCCAGAAGACAGAAGCCAGAAGTCACTTCCGGCTGCCAAGTTCCAACTTGTCGTCGAGGCTCCCGCGGAGTATGCTCCGCCATCCGCCTGAGAATGAGGCCCCTCCCGCCGGTCCTGCTCGCCCTTGCCGTGCTGTTCGTTCCGGTTTTCGCGCAGGACCATCAGCACGCGACGATGGTGACGGCGCCCACACCAGCGGGGAAGATCACGCCCGTCGGACCTGCCGTGCTGGCGAACGCGTCGAGCCAGCCGCGCACCGTCGAGGTCACGCTCACCGCGGCGCCCACGCAGGTGTCATTGCTGCCCGGCAGGATGACGGCCGTGTATGCCTACAACGGCCGCGTGCCGGGACCGACGCTCGAGGCGCGCGAAGGCGATCGCGTCGTCATTCACTTCAAGAACGATCTGCCCGAGCCGACGACGGTGCACTGGCACGGCCTGCA
>Ga0111538_10006839_pt1 | contig 15398 bp, 15 predicted proteins | sample SoiMethybrSBSTD1_FD_79669 | JGI IMG/M metagenome (GOLD analysis project Ga0111538, IMG submission 79669) | Bulk soil microbial communities from a Populus tree surrounding site in Tennessee, USA - Soil MetaG P. TD hybrid SBSTD1 (version 2)... | ecosystem: Environmental > Terrestrial > Soil >...
AACGTCAACCTGCTGCGCGAATATCCAGGCTTCGGGCGCTTGAAGAACATGGACGACCTGGAGGCGGTCGCGGCCTATCTCAAGCAGGCCCAGGAGAACATGCAGTATCTGTACGATCGCTCGCCGCAGATGATGAAGGAGCGCTCGCCACTCTGGTACGAGGGCGCGCACGAGATTGCCGGTGCGCTGGCGAACCGCTGGGGCGTGCCGCGCCGATCGGCATCCGCCAGCCTGGCATCGCTCTCGCCGCAGATGGACTGGTTCAAGAACGCCTCGCTCGGCGAGCGTGTGGGCGACACCATGACGAGCGCAGCAGCCGGCCGGCCGATGACGCCGCAGATGCTCGACTATGCGCGCGCGAAGATGGGAACGGGGGAGGGGCAGTTTCTCAAGCCGGGCAGCACCAATCTGGAGATCTTCCGCCAGATCGAAGGCAAGACGCTCGACGAGCTCCAGACGCCACTGCAGAAGGCGATGTGGATCCGCATGTACGACGAAGCGCACAACCCGCGCCCCTATCGATCGATCACGCCGGAGGGGAATTTCGGCGACTGGATCCTGACCGACGAAGGCAAGCTCGAGCGGGTCGGGTGGGGGTCGTTTGGCGAGATCCAGAAAGCCGTGCGCGCGATGGAGAGCGGCGGCGACATGGACATCATCTCGCGGCTGCTCGGCGGCAAGCACAAGGTGCGATCGTTCTACAACAACATCGAGCGACCGAACGATCCGCGTTTCGGCGATGTCACCGGCGACACGCACCAGGTGGCGGCGGCGCAGATGCGTCCGCTCTCGGGCAAGTCTGCCGCGGTCGAGCACAATCTGGCATCGGGCAGCATGAAGGGCCGACCAGGCGCGAGCTCATCGGATGTCACCGGCGTGCAGGGCACCTACGGCTGGACGGCTGACGCAACGCGAAGGTTTGCTCAGGAAAATGACCTACTTCCACGCGCCGGCCAATCTGCTACATGGGAGCCGGTACGAGAATTGTTCACGGACACCTGGAAACGGGGCATGCAGCCTGGTGGTAAGGTCAGCAACCCCGATGCCGTGGACGCAATTTGGAGCCTATACGATGCCGGCCAAATCACAGCACAGCAAGCCCGAGACCGCATCTTCGACCTTGCGGGCGGAATTGGAACGCCTGAGTGGGGACGACCCGGTCTTAGAACAACTGCTCCAAACCAGGGCTCAACCTACCGCTAAGGAGTACATCGAGACGCAGTGGTGGGACGGGCTGCCCGAGGAGATCGATGACGAGGAGGCTCGAGTGATCGAGCTCCTGCGCGAGTTGGAGAAGACAAAAGATGCCTGATGCACGATCGCATCGCGTCGAGACCGAAGGGCCCCCACCGGGGCCCTTCTGCTTTTCGGGTTCAGCAAATCTGAACCGGCCAGGAGCTCGCCATGCCAGTTGATCCGAACGCACCAGACCAGGCCGCCGCGCCAGCTGCAGCGCCGGCCGCAACGCCGGCTGCCGTGCAGACAACACCGAAGCCGGTGCCGGCCGCGACGCCGAAGGTCGCGCGCGAGGTCACCGGACCGATCCGCCGGATGAAGCTTCCCGACACCGTCTATCGCCACCCGAACCCGGTCGGGAGGCCGAAGAACCCGAGGGGGTAATGTCGGACGAGCGCCGTCTGCTGCTGCTCAAGCGCAAGCGCGCCATCCTGAAGGCGCGGCTCGAGCTCGTGCCGTTCACGCAGCTGATGATGTCGGACCCGGAGGCGCCCGAGGATCCCGATCGCTCGCTCTACGATGCGCAAAAATTTCACCGGGTGATCGGCGCAGCGCTCGAGGAGGTCGAGGGCGAGCGCTATCGCCGGCTGATGATCAACCTGGGCCCCAGGTTTGGAAAGACCACGCTCGCGAGCTCGATGTTCCCGGCCTGGTATGTCGGCAAGCACCCCGATCGATCGATCATCGTGGCGACCTATAATCAGCACTACAGCTGGGACCTGGGCCGCAAGATCCGCGACATCATCCGCCTGCCGCAATACGGCCAGGTGTTTCCCGAGCTCAGGATCAAGCCGCGCGCCGACGCGGTCGACCGCATCGAGACGACCGAGGGCGGCGTCATCTTCATGGTCGGCCGCGGCTCTGCGATCACCGGCCGCGGTGGTCACCTCATCCTGCTCGACGATCCGATCAAGGACCGCAAGGAGGCCGACAGCCAGCTGATCCGCGACGGCTTGTGGTCCTGGTACACGCAGGTGCTGCGCTCGCGCCTGATGACCAAGAAGGGCGCGATCGTGATCATTCAGACCAGGTGGACCGAGGACGACCTGGTCGGCCGGCTGATCGATCCGATGTCGCCCTACTACACGCTCGAGGAAGCGCGGCTGTGGAAGAAGATCGACCTGCCGGCGCTCGCCGAGGAGGACGACATCCTGGGCCGCAAGCCTGGCGAAGCGCTGTGGCCGGCGCGGTTCGACGAGAAGTATCTCGAGGAGGTGCGCATCACCGACCCGCGCGGCTTCGCTGCGCTCTACCAGGGCCGGCCGGCGCCGAAGGAGGGCGCGTTTTTCCGTGCCGCCGACCTGGTCACCTACAATCAGATGAGCCAGGCGCCGGTGAAGGAGAGCATGCGCTTCTATGCGTCGTGCGACCTGGCTGTGTCGCTCGACCAGAAGGCCGACAAATCCTGCCTCATGGTGGTCGGTGTCGACGAAGCCGATCACCTCTGGATCATGCCCGACCTGGTGTGGATGCGGATGGATACCGCCATGTCGGTCGAGGGCATGGTCGTGCTGATGGGCAAGTATCGCCCGCAGTTTTGGTGGGGTGAGAAGGGCCAGCTGACGCGCTCGATCGGGCCGTTCCTGCGCAAGCGCATGCTCGAGCGGCGCGTGTTCTGCGCGCTCGACGAGATCAACCCGCACCAGGACAAGACGACGCGCGCGCAGGCGATCCAGGCGCGCAGCGCAATGGGCATGGTGCACTTCCCGGCGTGGACGCGCTGGTGGCCCGAGGCGCACGACCAGCTGCTCAAATTTCCGCACGGCACGCGCGATGACTTTGTCGACGCGCTCGCGCTGATCGGGCTCGGGCTGTCGAAGATGCGGCCGCGCCAGCGGCAGAAGCCGATCATCGTGCCGAGCAGCGGCACGTTCCGCGAGATGTTCGAACAGACCCGCAAGAAAGAAGGCCGCGACGCCTACGAGAAAAGCATGAAGGGGTGGCTGTGATGTCGATGATGGACGGCATGGGCCCGCCCCCGGATGACCCGATGGCAATGGGGCTGCCAGGCGTCGACCAGCTGCTCGGTGCCGATCGACCGGATGCAATCCCGCGCGACGCACCCGAGGTCTCCGATCGGCGCAAGGCACTCATCGCGGCCTGGACAAACCGGGTGAAGGACGCCAAGCAGCACTGGAAGAAGGCCTACGACCGGATGCTCGAGGACGAGGAGTTCGTCTTCGGCAAGCAGTGGAGCAAGAGCTCGGAGGACCGCCGCTATGTGGCGAACCTCACGCTGCGCCTGGTCAGCCAGAAAACCGCGTTCCTGTATGCCAAGAACCCGAAGGCGGTCGCGCGGCGGCGCGAGCGGCTGAACGCCACCAGCTGGGACGAGACGCAGGCCACGCTCGATGCGCTGATGAAGAGCGGCGCGCTGATGATGCAGCAGATGCCGGGCATGATGCCTGGCGGGATGCCGCCGGGTGGTGTTGGGCCCCCCGGTATGCTGCCCGGCGGCATGCCTCCTGGTGGCCCTGGGGCGCCTCCTGGTGCGCCTCCTGGCGCGGTGCCACCTGGCCCTGGCAACGGCGGAATTCCGCCAGGCGTGACCGGCGCGGTCACCGAGGGGGTGCTCGGCGCGATGGGTCCGTTGATGGGCGGCGGCGGCGGCTTGCCTGGCGCAGGCGGCCCGCAGCTGCCGGCCGGCTTCCCCGGCCAGGATGCCGGGATCCCGGGCATGCCGCCAGGCAGCGACCTCGCCGGCATGATGGGCGCAGCCGGCCAGGCTGCCGGCATGCCGATCAATCCGATGATCGCGCAGGCGGTCGCATCGGGCATCGACATCGCGACCGATGCGGCGCGGGTGAAGCGCGAGAACCAGATGCTCGACAAGCTCGGGCGCACGCTCGAGCTCCTCTACAGCTACCAGGTCGGCGAACAGGTCCACCCGTTCAAGAGCATGATGAAGAAGGTGGTGCGGCGCGCGGTTACCACCGGCGTCGGTTTCGTCAAGCTCGGTTTCGAGCGGGTGATGGAGCAGCGCCCCGACATGGAGAAGGGCATCGCGGACGCCTCCGAGCGGCTCGCGACCCTCGAGCGCCTGGCGGCCGACCAGGCCGACGAGATCACCGACGACAACGACAAGGAAGCCGAGCAGCTGCGCCTGCTGATCGAGGACATGGCGCGATCGACCGAGATTGTCGCGCGCGAGGGGCTGACCTTCGACTATCCGCTGTCGACCAACATCATCCCCGATATCAAGACGATCGACCTGAAGCATTTTCTCGCCAGCGACTGGGTCGCCGAGCAGTTCATCCTGTCGACCAACGAGATCGAGGAGATCTACGGGGTCGACGTGCGCAATAACTACACCGAATACAATCGTGCCGACATCCGCGGGCCGGATCCGATCGCCATGGCGCGCGAGTATTCGACCGGCAACTATTCGGACGGCCATGCATGGGACGATCGCGATGAGGCCTTCGGCTGCGTCTGGGAGATTTACTCTCGTAAGGATGGTCTGGTTTATGTGGTGTGCGACGGCTACGAGGACTTTCTTCGGGAGCCGGCGTCGCCCGAAATCTACAACGAGCGCTTCTATCCCTGGTACGCGCTGGTCTTTAACGAGGTGGAGAACGAGAAGGAGCTCTACCCGCCGAGCGACGTGCGGCTGATGCGCGACATGCAGATGGAATACAACAGGTGCCGCGAGGGCCTGAAGGAGCACCGCATCGCGTCGCGTCCGTTCATCGGTGTCGTGGCCGGCGCGATCGAAGAAGACGACCTCACCAAGCTGCAAAAGCGCGAGGCGAACGACATCGTCGAGCTCGCCGCGCTGCAGCCGAACCAGAACATCAAGGACCTACTGCAGGCCTACGCGGGCGCCGGCATCGATCCGAACCTCTACGAGGTGAACCCGGTCTACGAGGACATCCTGCGCACCACCGGCATCCAGGAGGCGAACCTGGGCGGCACGTCCGATGTGACCGCGACCCAGGCGCAGATTGCCGAGGGCTCGAGGCAGACATCGATGGGCAGCAACATCGACGACCTGAACGACCTGCTGACCAACCTGGCGCGCAACGGCGGCCAGATCCTGATGCGCGAGATGAGCCTGCCCCAGGTGCAGAAGATTGTCGGCGTCGGCGCGGTGTGGCCCGAGCTCAGCCGCGAGGAGATTGCCAACGAGGTGCTGCTCGAGATCGAAGCCGGCAGCATGGGCCGGCCGAACGCCGCGCAGGAGGTCGCCAACGCACAGCGGCTCTACCCGCTGCTGATCCAGCTGCCGGGCATCAATCCTGAGTTCCTGGCGAAGGACCTGATCCGCCGGCTCGACGATCGGCTCGACCTGACGCAGGCGTTCCAATCGGCGGCGCCATCGATCGTCGCCATGAACGGCATGGCGCAGGGCGCAGCGACCGGCGCAGGAGCTCCTGCCGGCGCCGGGCAAGGACCGCAGGGCGCGGCGAACACCGCACCACGGGGCGGCTCTGAGCCGCCTGGAGGGCCTCCCGATCAAACCCAGCAGCTGACCGGCGCGCCGCCGCCAGGCACGTCAGCCGGTCCGCGCACGCTGCAGTGAGGGTGCCATGGAGCTCGGCGACATCCTGGCGACAGCCGTGCAGCCGAGCTCGAGCCCCTACGCGCAGCCTGGCGCCGCCGGCTTCAACACGCCGCTCGAGCCGCTCGACGAGATGGCGTTCCGCCAGTGGCTCGCGCAGAACCAGGTGCCGTTCAATCCGAACGCCGCGCAGTCCGACTACGACATGCGCGGCTTCTATCAGGGCATGCAGCAGCAGCACCCGCGCGCGACCGCCGCGGTCAACCCGAACGACCAGCGCATGCATTACCCGGATTATTGGAAGACGCCGACGCACCAGACGTTCAGCCAGGAGAGTAAATGGGCCGGCCCGGTGGCGCCGCGCTGGAACGAGCAGGATCAATTAGTGTCGCCAGGCGGGCGCATTTTATTCGACGAGCGCCGGTTCAGATAATCTGTACTCTTAATGGTTCATATAATCTGAACTATTCGCGCAACTCTTTCGGGTGTAAGGGCGAAACACTTGGAGAGCGCGGGTAATGTCGGACGACGCGACGACGACACCAGCACCGGACAATGCAGCGCCGACTTCGCCTGCACAGTCTGCACCCGCCCCCACGACGACACCCGCAGCTGAAGGCGCGCCCTCGCAAGCGCAAGAAGCTTCCGGCGAAACCCATCAAACCCTCCTCGAGGCTGTGCAGTCGGCGGTCCCCGAACTGCGTCCAGCAGACCAACAGGACGGTGATGGTCGAGATGCCTCGCCAGCATCCACCGCACAAACGGATCAAGCTGCAGCCGAGGACTTGGACGACGACGGCACGTTGCCGGATGAGATCACGTCCGAGGAGATGGCTAAGTATGCGCTGAGCGCGAAGCGGCGCATTCGCAAGCTGTGGAACCAACGGCGCGAATTGCGCAACGAGGTGCTGCGGCTGCGCGAGATCGAGCCGCAAGCGCAAGCAGCCGACAGCGTGTCGACGTATCTGCGTGACAACGACATCGGCCGCGAAGACTTCCTGATGATGCTGGAGCTCGGGTCGGCACTACGCCGTGGCGAATGGGACAAATTCGCTGCCGGCATCGAGCCCTACTACAATCTGGCCCAACAGGCTCTTGGGCGTCAGCTGCCTCCCGACCTGCAGAACGCGGTTCGCCAGGGACAGATGACGACCGAGGCTGCGTTGCATTTTTCGAAAGAGCGCCTGCAACGCGCTCTCCTCGAGAACCGGCACCAGCGTGTTCAGCAGGTCGCCGAGCAGCAGCAGCAGCACTACCAGCAGCAGCAGCACCTGCAGCAGCGCACGAACCTGGCCAACGCTGTGCGAGACCACGTCAATGCGTGGGAACGTGCAGCGATGCAGCACGACCCGGACTACGCGGCGAAGCGCAGCGCTGTCCAGGACACGATGTGGGCCGTGGTGCGCGAGACTGGCGCGCCGCAGTCACCGGAACACGGGGTGGCCATCGCTCGCGAGGCCTACCGCCGTGTGAACGAGCGCTATCGCTCGTGGGCGCCGCCCAAGCGTCCAACATCGCGCGGTCCTAGCAGCACAGGTCGAACCACGGGCGCCGCGCCAGAGGCGAAGAGCCTCCTCGATGTCGTGAAGCAAGCACGAGAGAGCGCGCGCCTCTGACTTGTGAGGCGACGTAGATGCCTACCTACAGCCAGCCGTTGCTGGATCACATCACGACCGCCAGCTTGGACTGGTGGTTCAACAAGGGCAGTGCGTTTCAACAGGCCATCCAGGAAAAACCCCTGCTGGCGATGTTCGAAAGCAAGGCCAAATCGTTCCCGGGTGGCAAGGGTGACATCGTAATCTCCGTTAAAGGTGATTACGGCAACACCGCTGCGCCGGGCACGAACGACAAGCTGGTCGGCTACCAGCTGGACGACACGGTGAACTACTACACGCCGGCCAACCTCAAGCAGGCGCGCTATCCCTGGAAAGAGCACCACATCGGTATCACGCTTACGCACAGCGAGCTCAAGACCGATGGCATCAGTGTCGTCGACACCAACGGTGAGGACACCTCCGAACATTCCGGTCGCGATGACACCGTCCTGGTCGGGCTGCTCGAGGACGCGCTGCAGGACTTCTCCGAGCGCTACGCCATCAGCCTGAACGACCTGCTCTGGCAAAATGGCGCGGCGGACGCGAAAGCGCTCGCCGGCATGGCGGCACTGGTCACCGACGCACCTGGCACCGGCGTGGTTGCCGGTCTCGATCGGGCGACGCGGACCTGGTGGCGCAACCGCGCCTACACGGCAGCGATGGGCACCGCGGTCGGCGGCACGCCCGCGCTGGCGGCCTGGGGCGGCGGTCCGATCACCGCGGCCGCGGCCAACGGTGGCGCGCTTATCACGCTGCTGCAGAAGGAATACCGCCAGCTGACCCGTTACGGCGGCAAGCCGAACACGGGCTTCTGCGGATCCGACTGGCTCGGCGCGATCGAGATGGAGCTCCGCGCGAACGGCAATTACTCCATGCAGGGCTTCTCGGTCGGCAAAGACGTGTCGGTCGGGAAGATCAGCTACATGGGCACGGACTTCGAGTACGACCCGACGCTCGACGCGCTGGGCAAATCGAAGCGCTGCTACTGGTTCGACAACCGGGACATCTTCCTGGTCAAGATGCAGGACGAGTGGCGTCACCAGCACTCGCCGTCTCGCCCGCCCGACAAGTACGTCCTCTATCGCGGCATCACCTCGACCGGCCAGCTGTGCGCGCGCCGGCTCAACTCGGCTGTCGTGATCGACATCGCTTGACGCTGCCGATTTAGCAGCCCGAGGAAGCCGCCGGGGGTTTTAACCCTTCCCCCGGCGGCACAACATCGAAAAGGATTAAACGATGAATATGCACTATTGCACCTGCAAGATTAATCTCTCGGGGCAGGGCTTCCACATCATCGACATCTATCCGCAGGATCCGCTGTCCTGGCCCGAGGTCCAGATCCTGATGGCGATCCACGGCGAGGAGAACGTCTTCGACATCAAGCCGGTCTCGCTCGGCGACACCTCGCCGACGCAAGAGAAGCGCCGGCTGCTCGCCAAGTACAAGATGGTTGTGGAGCAGGTGTTTCCAGGGCGCGTGCCGCGCATGGAGATGCTGATGCCGGGCGAGCTCGAGGATCAGCCGCGCGCAGATGAGTACGGCGCGCAGATCCCGGTGCCCGAGCCTGACCCTGAGGACGACGACGAGAAGGAGGTGCTCGGCCGCGAGCCGCCGATCGGCCCGGCCGTGTTCAAGCCTGGCGGCCACCCGCGGCCGCAACCGCGGCCGTTCCCGCCGGCATCGGAACCGACCTGATGCCGATCGGCGTCACGCTTGATGTCCTGCGCAAAGAGCTCCGCGCCGAAACGGGGCAGGCGCTTAACTTCCTGCTCCATGGCGTGCAGAGCCAGGAGACGCAGGACATCATGCTCGACCGCCAGCAGCGCGAGCTCTGGGACGCCTACAATTGGCCGCACCTGCGCTATTCGTCAGACGTTGAGCTATTCAAGAACCAGGCGCTCTACAGCTACCCGGCCGAAATGCCTTTCGATCAGATCGACCGGGTGGCCCTGGCGACCAGCAGCAACCTGCGCGACGCCGTCACCGGCGTGGTCACCACCACCTGGTCGGGGTGGATCCCGCTAAAGCACGGCATCAGGGCGCTCGACATCCCGCCCGGCCCGCTGCCGACCGGCACGCCGACGCGCTGGGACAACAACACGACGGTCACCAGCGGCGTCACCAACTCGGCCGGCCAGCTGCTGCTGCTGCCGGTGCCGGACTTCGACCAGGACCAGACTGACAATCAGTGGACCACGATGAAGATCCGCCTGGTGGGGCAGGCGCCATGCACGTCGCTCGCGTCAGCGACCGATCGATGCATCATCGACAGCAAGGCAATCGTGCTGTTCACCGCGGCTGAAATCCTCGCGATCCAGAAATCCGAGAGCGCAGCGCTCAAGCTGACCAAGGCGCAGAACTATCTGCGCAAGCTGCTGGTCAACATCGGCGCCGACAAGCGCGGCAATTTCAACATGGGCGGCGGCGCCGCTCGTATTGATCACCTGGCGCGGCAGCCATACGCCAACGTGCCGGGCATCGGCTACATCCCGTGAGGCGCCGGTGCCATATTTCACCATCACCGATTTCGCCGCCGGCCTGGACCTCAGACGCTCGCCGCTCACCGCGCCACCGGGCACGCTGCGCAAGCTGGTCAATTGCCACGTCAGCCCTGGCGGCGAAATCGAAAAGCGCTATGCGTTTCAGTTTGTCGCCAACGTCGACCCGCTCAGCCGCGGCATCATGGAGATCAACGGGCAGCTGTATGTGTTCAAGATGGGCACCGGCGGCAACTTCTATCCCGCGGCGACCGCGCTGCCTCCCACGGCGCCACCTGTCACCACGCCGCCGGGGTGGGGCATCGGCACGATCAACCTGCAGGCCATGAGCGCGGCCGACAGTGGGCTCACCGAGGTGATGGATTACGACATCTACAAGGGGCGCGTGTTCGTCATCACCCGGCACGACGCCAGCTGGCCGACGCCGGAATACATCCGCCGCTTTTACGGCGAGGTATACCTGAAGCAGGTGGCCAACACGCCTGGCCCGCCGATCGTCTACTCTAAAACCCACGGCATTTTCGGCCAGTATTGCCGCACGTATAAGGATAAAATGTACGTGGTCGAAGGCTCGCTGCTCGGCTCATCCTGCGTCGGGCTGCCGGATTGGTGGGTCAATCGCCCCGAGACGGATCCGCCGACTGGCGTGAAGACCGCGGGCTGGTTTCAGAACGACCTGTCCACCCAGGACAGCGACATGAACAGCAACACCGCGATCGAGGTCTACTACAGCAAGCTCGCGATCATGGGGAAGAACGCGACGCAGCTGTGGCAGCTGGATCCCGATCCGAGCAAGGATCAATACGACAGCACGCTGCGCGGCACCGGCACGATGGCCTGGCGCTCGGTCCTGCAGTACGGCTCGGGCGACGTGATGTATCTCGCGCCTGATGGCATCCGCTCACTGCGCGCGCGCGATAGTTCGCTCGCCGCATCGGTGTCCGATGTCGGCTCGCCGATCGATCCGCTGATCCAGCAGCTGCATCGCGAATGGGGCGAGTACAACATGTCCCAGGCGATATCGATCCTGCAGCCGATCACCGGGCGCGTGTGGGTCATCCTGCCGCTCGCCAATGACGACACCGGCGCGCGCACCTCGCGCATCTTTGTGCTCAGCGCTTTCCCTGGGCCGAAGATCACAGCCTGGTCGGAGTATCGGCCGAACTTCAACGTCGTGGCGGCGTGCACGCATCTCAACCGCGTCGTGCTGCGCGACGATCAGCATCGCGTCTGGGTCTACGGCAGCATGACCGACACATCGGACCCGACGCTGCTCTATGACGCCTGTCCCGTCGAGGTGGTCTTCCCTTTTCACGCCGGCCAGGATCCCGCCACGCGCAAGCGCTACATGGGCCTCGACGCATCGTGCGAGGGCGACTGGCAGGTGTTCGCGTCCTATCAGCCGAGCACCAACTCGCCGGATGGAGACGCGGAGGCCTATGTCGGACAGTTCACCAACGCGACATTCGAGATGGGGCGAATGCCGATGGAGGGCTGGAGCACGCACCTCTCACTGCGCCTGCGTTCCGGCAAGGTCGACCCGTACACGCTCGGTACCACCGGCAAGAAGACGCTGTCGAACCTGACGATCCACTACCAGCTGGCAGAGAGCGGATGATCGTAGAAACACCGAGCGAGCGCGATATCCGGTTCGTGCTGCAGCACCTGCGCGAGCTCGACCGGCGTGAGCTCCTGGCGACCGGCTGCGTGCTCGAGGAGCTCCCCGCGCGCATCCTGCACGGCAGCGTGTTTGCGTTCTGCGCGGTCGACGACGGCATGATGCCGCAAGCCGTGTGGGGCCTGATGGCGCAGCGCCAGGGCGTCGGCACCGGCTTTGCGTTTGGCACCAAGCACTGGGGCAAGGCGCTGCCGGCGATCCTGAAGAACATCAGGCGCTTCGTGCTGCCGTTCCTGCTGCAGCAAGGCTTCCACCGCGTCGAGTGCCTGGCGCTCGCGCACCGCAAGGATGTCGAGCGCTTCCTCGAGCTCATCGGCGCATACCCGGAAGCGGTGCTGCACCAGTGGGGCGCGGGCGGCGAGGACTTCGTGAGCTACAGATGGTTGGCAGATGAATATCGCGCTGAGAAGCCTGCGGCGGTCGACCGACACGTCGCACATTGAGATCCGCCTGGCGACGCACGACGACGTGCCGGCGATAGCGCAGATGTTTGGCGCCTACTTCCACGCGACCCAGTGGGCCTACTTCCTGAGCTACGACGAGGACAAGACGATCAAGCGGCTGCACGAGCTCATCGCAGGCAAGCGCTCGCCGCACCTGCTGGCGTTCGACGGTCACAGGTTGGTCGGCGTTCTCTCGTGGCACTACGACAATGCATATGTCCGCGAGCCGATCGGCGTGATGGACGAGACGTATGTGGACCCGGAGTATCGGCACACGAACCTGGGCCGCAAGCTGGTCGGGCTCGCGCTGCACCTGGCGCACGGTGACGGCGCTCCCGTGTTCAATTTCCCGATCGCCAGCGGGCTGCCCGAGACCAAGACCCTGGTGAACATGCTGCGCAAATTTGGCGGCGAGGTTTGCGGCGTGCTGGTGCGCTGCGTGCCGCAGGGAGGTCCTCATGGGCGGTAAGGGTGGCGAGAGCGGTGGCAGCCAGCAACAGCAGATGGAGCAGCCTTCCGGCACGCTGGGGGCCGAGACCGCGCGGCTGCAGGCGATCCAGGCGTCGCAGCGCCAGGCGGCGGGCGAGGAGCAGGCGAAGAAGCCGGCCGAGCCGGTCACCGAGGACCCGCTGAAGCAGAAGCCGACCGACCAGCAACAGCAGCCGCCGGTGCCGACGCAAAGCCTGGGCGGGCTCGGCGACGCGCTGGTGAGCGGGCTGTCGCCAGGCCGATCGAAAACGACAGCCGATCCCACGCTCTATGATCCGATGACCGGCATCTATGCCCCGCAGCAGCCGATGATCGGCGGCATGGGCAACAACTCAGGACAGCTGTGATGGGTGGCAAGGGTGGCGGCAACGATCAGCCGATGCAGCAGGCTGAGCCCGAGATCCAGACCGAGGGCGGCTGGAAGTGGGCCGACAGCGGCACGCGCGAAACGCCGAAGCCGCCCGAGAAGCCGAAGACGCCAGAGAAGAAGCTCGAGCCGGTGACCGAGGCGCCGGGCGGGAAGCCGCCATGGGAGACGCCGCTGCCGTTCAGCGGCGGCGTTCCAGGCTACGCCGCGGCGAACACGAACCTAAGCCCGCTCGGCGACGCTCTGGTCGGCGGCCTGGCGGCCGAGCCAGGCAAGGCCGGCCCGCGGATGCCGCAGCAATACGCCGGCCAGGTGTAGGAGGGCTCGATGGGTGGCAAGGGCGCGCAGCCGCAGAACTCGCAGATGGTGCAGTTCGAAAAAGAGCAGGCGGCGAAAGCCGAGCGCAAGGAGGCCGAGCGCAAGGCGCGGCTCGAGAGCGGCATGGCGCAAATCGATGAGATCTTCCGCGGCAAGCCGATCATGGGCAAGAAGGCCGCGAAGCTCGACCTCACCGGCATCACCGGACCAGGTCCCGCCGTGGATGCGAGCGGCGCCGCGTCGGCCGGCCTTCCTACGCCATCGAATTTCAAACGACAGTGGGCGCCCGAGGGCTACAGCGGCGGCGACGCGCCGCAACAGATCGGCGACACCGGCTGGCAAATCTACAGCGGCACCGAGAAGGGCGGCGGCCCGGCCTATCTCGCCTACGATCCGACCGGCGCGCTGCGCGGCGTCGGCGCGTCGTTTGAGCAGGCGACGCAGGGCCTGCAGGGCACCGAATACATGAAGGAGTATTCGACCGGCGAGTACGATCCGGCGACCGACCCCTTCGGCGCGAAGTTCAAGGACCCCTACAAGAAATCCCTGACCGGCCTGCACATGGAGAACCTGAACAAGACCTACAACGATGCCCTCGAGGAGGCGATGTTCGCGCACTCGCGCGCCGGTACGCGCGGCAGCACCGCGTTCACCGACAGCCTGACCGACATCGGCGGCTCGAAATATGAGGACTTCAAGGATCCGACGACCGGCAAGGTCGAACGCCGCGAAACACCATACGGTCAGTACGGCGCCGGCCGCGCCGCGGTCACCAGCGATGTCGACGCCGCGATGGGCAAGCTGAGCGATCAGATCAGCAGCGCGCAGGACGCCGCCGAGGCGCAGCTGTACATGACGGAGGATCCCGAGAAGGCCGCCAACGCGGCGCGTGTTGCCGCCAACCAAATCCCGGCCGTGCCGCAGTACAATACGCTCGGCGACATGTTCAAGCCGCTCGTGATCGGCGCGACCGGCTTCTATCAGGGCTACCAGGGACAGAATGATTTCAATCGGGCCTTCAACCCGAAGAGCTCGCTGGATCCTGGCAGCGGCAAGATCACGAGGTAGGCTATGTGCGACCCCATCGGCATGATCGGGATGGCGTTCAGCATCGGCAGCCAGGTGATGCAGATGCAGGCGCAGCAAGATGTCATGCAGAAGCAGCAGCAGGCCAACGACGAGTGGCTCGCCTACCAGCGCACGAAGGCGCGGCAGTCCGAGCAGCGCCAGGAGGCTGCGCGCAAAAAGGCCGACATGGCGCGCACCGAAACGCTCGGCGAGCTCACCTCAGAAAAGCAGACCGAGGCGCAAAAGGAAGAGCAGGCGCGGCTCGAGGGCGAGTACATGCCGACCCGCGAGCTCACCGGCGCGGAGGCTGCGCAGGGCCCGCCTGGTGCGGTCGGCGACAACCTGATGCTCGGTGCCGGCGCCAACCCGCACATCCAGCAAAGCTTCGCCGACGCGGTCACCGGCGCGACGCGCCAGGCGCGCGAGCGCATGCAGAACCTGGCGACCGTGCAGTCCTTCACCGGCTCGCAATTTGGCCTGGCGAACCGCGCCAACGCGCTGCTCGGCGACAGCCAGGACGAGATCAAGCTGCAGGGCGACATCCGCCAGGGCGACCTGGTCGCGTATGGCGTCGCCAAGGCGGTGAGCCCGGTCAAGTATGCGATCGGCTCGGGCGCCGGTGCTTTCGGCGGCATCGCGCAAGGGCTCGCCGGCATGGCCGGCAAGGCGATGGGCGCCGGTGCGGCCGGCGGCCAGGTGTAGGAGGCGAGCATGCCTGCGACCACATTGGATGACGGCGGGTGGGGCTCGATCGCCGCCAACCTGGCGGGTGCGCTCGCGCCGGATCCGAGCAACCGCGCGCGCATGATGTTGATGGGCGAGCAGTACCGCAAGCTGCAGCTGGAGCAGGAGGAGCAGCGTCGCAAGATGGCCGCGGTCGCGGACGCGGTGAAGAATTATCCGAACACGATCCCGGCCGAGGTGACGCTGCCGCCGATCGGCGGCCAGGAGGAATTCGGGCCGCCGCGTCCCGAGGTGCAGCGCGCCTACACGACCAACCGCCAGCAGCGCATCAGCGACAACGCCGCGGCGTCGTACCTGGCGAAGAGCGCCGAGGATTACGCCAAGGGCGTCTTCGGCACGCGCGCCATGAGCGAAGTGGCCGGCGGCATTCCGGCGGATCCTGCCCGCCAGGACGTGCTGCAGACGATGCTGAGCGGCAGCGGTGCGAGCCTGCCGAGCTACTCGACCACGCCGCACACCTA
>Ga0111538_10006840_pt1 | contig 15397 bp, 14 predicted proteins | sample SoiMethybrSBSTD1_FD_79669 | JGI IMG/M metagenome (GOLD analysis project Ga0111538, IMG submission 79669) | Bulk soil microbial communities from a Populus tree surrounding site in Tennessee, USA - Soil MetaG P. TD hybrid SBSTD1 (version 2)... | ecosystem: Environmental > Terrestrial > Soil >...
CATCGGCCGGCTCGTCATCTACGCCGCACCGGCCGTCGGCGCCTACCGGATGCCGCTGCGCCTGCGCTACGTCGCCATCCGCTCCGCGATCCGGCCCAGCGCCCACAACGCCGAGCGCTTCGAGCGCTTCGCGCTGCTCGACCTCGACACGGTGCGGGGACGCGACCCCGGCTGGTTCACGGCGTTCGACGGCTACACGCGAGCCCGCGCCCGCGAGCCGCACGTGAAGAGGACGATGCGACAGCTCATCTCCACCGGGACCAAGCGCATCCCAGACAACGACCTGGCCCGCATCAGCGTTCCGACCACGCTCCTGTGGGGCCGCCACGATCGCATGGTCCCGTTCGCCGTCGCCGAGTCGGCGGCAACACGTCACGGCTGGCCGCTGCACATCATCGACGACGCCGCCCACGCACCCCACGTCGAGCAACCCGACGCATTCGTCGACACCCTCACGACCATCCTGGCCGTCCGCTGACTCCGTGCACCTCAGCGGACTCGACGGATCGCCCCGGACGGCCGCACCGAGTCTCCTCACCGGTCGCCCCGGCTGGCTCACCGATGTCGGCGAGCGGTGGCCTCGGCCGGGCTGCCATGCGTTCAGCGGACGGCGGTGCGCTGGAAGGTGCGGACCGCGGCCGCCGTGAGCGCCACGGCGGACAGGGTGACCACGCCGAGACTGAGCGACGCCATGGCCGTGTGGTTGCTCATGCCCCAGATCTCGTGGAGGCCGGCGGCGTCGTCTCCGGCGAGCCCGTAGCGCACGAGGGCGAGCACGTGGGTGATGGGCAGCAGCTTCCCGATGACGGTGAGCCCGGCCGGCAAGGCACTGATCGGGAAGAAGGATCCGGCGAAGAAGAACGGGACGATGGCGACCGCGGGGAGGGCCGCGATGTACTCCTCCTGGCTGGGCAGGCGGTTGGCGAGGATCTCGGCGATGCCGTACATGGCGACGGCGAAGGCGAGGGTGGCGGAGGCGAACCACAGGACGCCGGTGGCGCTCAGGTCGTATTCGGCGCCGCGGATGGCGGCGGCACCGAGGAGCACGACCACCTGCAGGCCGGCGAGGGCCACGGCGACCACGAGGTTGCCGGCCACGATCATCGGCCGGGAGATCGGTGCCGCCAGGAGGTCGCGAAGGCCGCCGCCGAGGCGGTCGACGACGACGCCGAGGCCGGACTGGATCGTGCTCAGCGGCACGAGCAGGCCGATCGTGGCCACGGCGACGAAGGTCATGTAGTCGACGCCTCCGACCGCGGTCCCGAAGGTGTCGGCCAGGGCGGGAACGACGACCATCGCGAACAGCAACGGCGCCAACAGGGGGATCAACAGCTCACGGGGGGTCCTGGCGCTGATCGCGAAGCGTCGACGGGCCAGGGTGGCGACGGCGGCCGATCCGCTGCTCCGGGCCCGGGTGGTGGTGGGAGTCGGGGTGTCGATCGTCGTGGTGCTGGTGGCGGCAGCCATGGGGTCTCCTTGGTCGAGGTCAGGGGTGTGACTGAAGGGGAGTCGTCGGGCGCCGACGCCGCTGCACGTCGACGCCCGACGAGGTCACGGGGCGAGCGGCTCGCCGGTGAGCTGGAGGTAGACGTCGTCGAGCGTGGGCGGACGGCTGGTGATCGCGGTGACGGCGAGCCCCAGCTCGGCGATGGACGCCGCCGTGTCGTGGGCCGGCCGATCGTGCACGGGGAGGTGAAGGGTGGCTCCCACGGCAAACGCGTCCTCGCGGGCGAAACCCTCGGCACGCAGCGACGACACCACTGCCGACACGTCGCCGGCGACGCGTAGCTCGACGAGCTCGCGACCCAGGCGCGCCAGCAACGCGGCCGGGCTGTCCAGGGCGACGATGCGGCCCCGGTGCACGATGGCGACGCGGTCGCACAGCTGTTCGGCCTCGTCCAGGTAGTGGGTGGTGAGCAGGATGGTCACGCCCGACCGCGCCCGCAGACCCGCGATGAGGTCGAGCAGCTCGAACCGGAAGCGGGGGTCGAGGCCCACCGTGGGCTCGTCGAGGAACAACACTTCGGGTTCCGAGACCAGGGCACGGGCGATCTCCAGCCGACGGCGCTGGCCGCCGCTGTAGCTGTCGACGGGGCGGTCGATCACCTCACCGAGACCGAACGGGTCGACGAGCGTGGCGATGCGCTGCTTGGCGGTCGCCGTGCCGAGCCCCCACAGCCGGGCATGCACGTCGAGGTTGCGACGACCCGTCAGGCCTCGGTCGACGACCGGCTCCTGGAACACGACCGCGCTCGCCCGGCGGGCCGCGACCGGGTGCCGGGCGACGTCGAAGCCCGCAACGCGTGCACGACCCGACGTGGGGGCGATGGTCGTGGTGAGCATGCCGACGGTCGTCGACTTCCCGGCCCCGTTGGGACCGAGCAGACCGAACACCTCGCCGGCCGGCACGGTGAACTCGATGCCCTTCACGGCCTCGACGCCGCCCGGGTAGGTCTTGGCCAACGCCTCGACCTGGATCGCAGATGAGTGATCGGTGGTCATGCCAGCGAACGTATGGATCGGCCCTGCGGTGGTCATCACCCGAAGGTGGACACCGGGGTGGGCGCTTCCGAGCTACCCGTCGACGGTCTCCGGGCCGATCCGCCGCACCGAGATCAGCGGCAGGCCGAGGTCGCGGACCTTGGCGAGGAGGCCGTGGAGCGCGGCCTGGTCGGTCACCGGGCCCGCGATGACGGTCTCGCCGTGGCGATCGCAGGTGATCTGCATCCCGTCGAACCACGCCGACCAGTGCTCGTCGAGCATGCCCTCGACATGGATCTCGTATCTCACCGCCCGCATCCGACCGCGTCGGGGTGGACGAGTCGTCACCCACAGGTGCGTGTTTCGGGGATGGTTCCTGCGCGCGGCCAACGGCTCGTACGGGCCCGAAGGGAGTAGCGTCGTGCCGCTGGAGCTTCGGCGGTGAACAGGTGGAGTGCGATGGCTCACATGCCCGACACGACGCCTGAGCACGCGACCACCAGCGGGCCGGACCTGTTGGTGACGAAGATCCGTGTGCCGCGACCGCCCACGGGCTTCGTCGCCCGCCGGCGGCTGCTGGACCGGCTCGACGACGGGTTGGGGCGGGACCTGACGCTGGTCTCCGCGCCGGCCGGGTTCGGCAAGACCTCCCTCCTGGCGGATTGGAGCCATCGGAGCGAGCGGCTCGTCGCGTGGTTGTCGCTCGACGCGGGCGACAACGACCCGGTGCGGTTCTGGCGGCACACGGTCGCCGCGCTGGACGGGGTGCGGCCCGGGCTCGCCGAGCGTCTCGCCCCGCTGCTCGGTCCGCCGGCACCGGCATCGTTCGAGGGCCTGGCCACCGGTGTGCTCAACGAGCTCGCCGCCGACGATGGCGACGCGCTGCTGGTGCTCGACGACTACCACCTCATCCAGGCCCAGCCCGTGCACGCCTCGCTGCAGTTCCTGATCGAACACCGGCCGCCGGCGCTGCACGTCGTGCTCGGCACGCGCGCCGACCCGCAGCTCCCGCTCGCCCGGCTGCGGGCCCGCGGCCAGCTCACCGAGCTCCGCGCCGCGGACCTGATGTTCACCGTGGACGAAGCGGCGGACCTGCTGCTGGCGGCGGCCGGGGTCGAGCTGGGCGAGGACGCCGTCGCGCCGCTGGTGGCTCGCACCGAGGGATGGGCCGCCGGCCTCAAGCTCGCCGGTCTGTCGCTGCAGCACCAGCCGGATGTCGCCGGGTTCGTCGCCTCCTTCTCGGGCAGCCACCGCCACGTCCTGGACTACCTGACCGAGGAGGTGCTCGAGCGCCAGCCGGAGCCCGTGAGAGCGTTCCTGCTCGAGACGTCGGTTCTGAGTCGTCTGTCCGGGCCGCTCTGCGACGTGGTCACCGGGCGGACCGATGGCCAGCAGATGCTGGAGGCCGTCGAGCGGGCCAACCTGTTCCTGGCGCCGTTGGACGAGGTGCGCGGCTGGTGGCGCTACCACCACCTGTTCGCGGACCTCCTGCGCGCCCGCCTCGAGCAGCAGTCACCCGAGCGGGCGGCCCAGCTGCACCGCAACGCGGCTTCGTGGCACGAGAAGCACGGTCCGGTCGACGATGCCCTGAACCACGCGTTGGGGGCCGGGGATGCCGTCTGGGCGGCTCGGATGATCGAGCGGCACGCCGACGAGCTCCTCGTGCGCAGCGAAGGTGCCACCCTCGAGCGATGGCTCGGAGCCCTGCCTCCGGGGACGATCGATTCGCGGCCGCGGTTGTTGATCACGCAGACACGCTTCGCGGGTGTGGACGAGGTCGAAGGCCTGCTGGATGCCGCCGAGCGCGCGTACCCGCAGACCGCCGACGAACCGTTCGAACCCTCGGCCGGACCGGGCGTCAGCCGGTTGGCGAACGTGCCCGCGATGATCGCGGTCGGGCGCGCGTTCGTGTCGTTCTCACGCGGCGACGGCGAAGCCACGATGGACGGCGCATCGGCAGCCCTCGCGGAGATCGGTCCGGGGGAGTGGTGGCTCGACTCGCTCGCCCGGGCACTCGTCGGAGCCGCGGCGCTGCTGCGCGGCCAGCTCGGGGAAGCCGAGCGGGCCCTGGCCTCGAGCATGGCCCGGTGGCAGGCGGCCGACGTGCACGACCAGGTCGAGCTGTGGTGCCAGTACCTGGGCAAGATCCGATCGGCGCGGGGTCGCCTGGACCTGGCGGCCGCGACCTACCAGCAGGTGCTGGAGGTCGGCGCCGCGCCCGACCGCCCGGCGACGCCCGCGGCGAGCACCGCGCACGTCGGCATCGCCTTCGTCGCCTACCACCGGAACGATCTCGACACCGCCCTGGAGCACCTCGACGAAGGCCTGCGGCTCTGTCGGCAGTTCGGCAACCCCGACTCGCTGGCCAACGGCCTGACCCTGCTGGCGTGGATCCACCGTGCCCGAGGCGAGATACCGCCCGCCCTGGAGGCGATGGAGGAGGCCGAGCGGGTCTCCGACCCCACGGTGGTCGACCTGCTCAATCCGGTGCCGGCCCACCTGGCGCGGCTGCGCCTGTCCCTGGGCGACGTCGCCGCCGCGGCCCGGTGGACAGAACAGCGCGGGCTCGCGGCGGACGACGAGCCGAGCTATCCGCGGGAGCTCGCGCACCTCCTGCTGGCCCGTGTGCTGCTCGCGCAAGGTCGGTCCGACGAGGCCCTCCGACTCCTCGACCGGCTGCACGCCGCGGCCGCGGCGCAGGACCGCACCGGTGGCGTCATCGAGATCCAGGCACTCCGGGCGCTGGCGCTCGCCGCGCTCGGCGACGACGACGGCGCGGTGGCCACCCTGGCGGCGGCGCTCACGCTGGCCCACCCCCAGGGCTACGTCCGGGTCTTCGTCGACGAGGGCGCGCCGATGGGCCGCCTGCTCGGTCAGCTCATACGCACCCATGAGGTCACTGTTCCGGGGGACTACATCGGCCGGATGGTGCGGGCGTTCGAGAACGGGCTCGAGACCAACAGGGCGGGTCCCGCCTCGGACGACCGGTCGACCGCGGTCGTCGTGCCCGGGCTGGTCACGGCGCTCAGTGCCCGCGAGCTCGAGGTGCTGCACCTGGTGGCCGTCGGCAAGCAGAACCAGGACATCGCCAACGAGCTGCACATGGCGCTCAACACGGTCAAGAAGCACGTGACCCACATCTTCGAGAAGCTCGGGGCGACCAACCGCACCGAGGCGACCGCCCGCGCCCGCGAGTACGGCCTGCTGTCCTAGCCCCCGCGGGCCGCGATCGCTCCCCCGGCGTGCGCCGGCGACCACCGCGTGCCGCGGATCGCGCCAAGGGGTCCGGCGAACGTCCACCTGCGTATCCACCTTCGGGTGATCACGTCGGACGCGTCCGTTCGTACCGTCCGTCGCAGACCCAGCGCACCGTTCCGGTGCGCACCCAGCGACCACCGCTCGCACCTGTGCGGCACGGCTTTCGGAGGAGCAGCCATGACGACGCCATCTCCCACCACCGGAGACAACGAGGACCGGACCATGCAGCCACCGATGACCATCGCAGTCGCCGGGGCCACCGGGAGGGTCGGCCGGCACGTCGTCGAGGTGCTCGAGGCGCGGGGACACGACGTCGTGCCGATCTCACGTTCACATGGGGTGGACGTGATCACCGCGGACGGCCTCGCCGCGGCATTGGCGGGCGTGGAGTGCGTCATCGACGCGGCCACCGGGCCCTCCCCCGAGCGGGAGGCGGCGACGGCGTTCTTCACCACCTCAGCCCGCAACCTGCACGAGGCGGGCGAGCAGGCCGGGGTGCAGCGGATGGTCGTGACCTCGATCATCGGGACCGACCGGTTCACCGCGGGCTACGGCGCCGCCAAGGTCGCACACGAGCAGGCCATGGTGTCGGGCCCGATCCCTGTGCGCGTGCTGCGCGCCGCGCAGTTCCACGAGTTCGTCGCCGAGCTCGTGGAGTGGGGCACGCAGGGCGAGGTGAGCTACGTGCCAGCGATGCGCACACAGCTCGTCGCGGCCAGGACCGTCGCTGAGGCACTCGCCGACCTGGCCACCGACCCAGGGCCGACCGAGACACCGTTCTCGGAGATCGCCGGCCCGCGGGCGGAGAGCCTCGTCGAGATGGCGACCCTGCTCGCGTCGCGGCGCGGCCTGCCGCTGAAGATCGAGGGCCTGAGCAACCTGGTCGCCGACCTGTACGGCGAGCTCGACGACAGCGGTGCGCTGCTTCCCGGCCCGGACGCCGTCCTCGCCGGCCCCACGTTCGAGCAGTGGCTCGACTCGGCGTCCTGACGGGCCCCTCCCCCGGCGAGAACTTCGCACCCCAATCGATCACCTCACCACCAGGAGCAACGCTGTGACCCCCATCAGCGAGGCCCACGGCCTCAGCAAGCGCTTCGGCGACGGCCTGGCGCTCGACGGCTCCGTGCCACGCCCACACGAGGCCGAGCCCGCCCAGATGTCGGTCGGGCGGGAGAAGGTCGTCTTCCTCAGCGGAGACACGGAGTGCGCGGCGTGGCACTACCCCGGGACCAACGGCGCCTGCGTGATCATGGCCGGCGGTGGCGCGGTGACCAAGGAGCCGGGCACCGACGTGTTCGCGCAGCGCTTCCACGACGCCGGGTTCACCGTCGTCGCCCTCGACTACCGCCACCTCGGGGAGAGCGGTGGGCAGCCGCGCCAGGTCGTGCGCATCGGGGATCAGCTCGCCGACTGGCAGGCGGCCATCGCGTTCGCTCCGACCCTGCCGGACGTCGATCCGACCCGGGTCGCCATCTGGGGCTTCTCCCTCTCGGGCGGCCACGTTCTGCGGGTCGCGGCGCGCAACCCGCAGCTGGCGGCGGCGATCGCGCAGACGCCCAACGCCGATGGTCCGGCCGCCGCGCGCAACGCGGCCCGCCATCAGAGGCCGCGTGCGATGTTGCGCTTCACCGGCCGGGCCGTCCTCGACACCCTCGTCGGCCTCCTCGGCCGCCAACCCCGGATGGTGCCGCTCGCCGGCGAGCCGGGGACCGTCGCGCTCCTCACCACACCGGACGGCGTCGACGGCGACAGAGCCCTCAACCCGGACAACAGGTACCCGGACTGGCGGCAGGAGGTCGCCGCCCGCGCCGCGCTCGGTCTCAGCTTCTACCGGCCGGGCCGCGACGCCCCCCGGGTGCGGTGCCCGCTGCTGGTGCTCGTCTGTGACCAGGATCAGTCCGCGCTCGCCGCACCGGCCGCGCGCGCGGCCGGGCGAGCGCCCCGGGGCGAGCTCGTCCGGATGCCCGGCGGGCACTACGAGCCCTTCCTCGGCGGCCACGAACAGGCCGTCGAGGCCGAGCTGACGTTCCTGGCCCGGCACCTGCTCGACCCCGTCGGTGAGGCGTCACCGCCGCCCCGGCGCCATCCGGGGGGAACCCGATGAACCAGATGGAGCTGTCCGCTGGGACGATCGACTACGAGGACACCGGCGGCGACGGGCCGACGCTCGTGCTGCTGCACGGGCTCCTGATGGACGCCTCCCTGTGGGACGACGTGATCGCCGACCTCTCCGCGGACCATCGATGCGTGGCGCCGACGTTGCCGCTGGGGGCACACCGCCACGCGGTGCACGCCGACGCCGACCTGTCGCTGCGTGGGATCGCGACGCTCGTCCGGGAGCTCGTCGACCGCCTCGACCTCCGCGACGTCACCGTCGTCGGCAACGACACCGGTGGCGCGCTCGTCCAGCTGCTCGCCTGCGACGACTCCCCCCGCGTCAGCCGGATCGTCCTCGCCTCGTGCGACGCGTTCGACAACTTCCCGCCCGGCCTCACCGGCAAGGCGCTCGTGCTCGCGGGCAGGCTCCCGCCGGCGCTGTTCGGCCTGTTCATGCAGCACATGCGCCTGCGGGCCGTGCGGCGGCTCCCGATCGCGTTCGGGTGGCTCACGAAACGAGGAGACGCTGCGACCGCCCGGTGGATGAGGCCGCTCCTGCAGCAGCGCGAGATCCGCCGCGACACGGTCCGAGTCCTGCGCGCGGCCGCGGCCGACGAGCACGTCATGCTCGACGCGGCCGAGTGCCTGCCCACCTGGGACATCCCCGCCCTCGTCGTCTGGGCCAGTGACGACCGCGTCATGCCGCCCGACCACGGTCGACGCCTCGCCGACCTCCTTCCGCAGGGACGGCTGGTCGAGGTTCCGGACAGCTACACGCTCATCCCCCTGGATCAGCCCGCGCGGCTCGCGCGGGCCATCCGCGACTTCACACGGTCGTCGAGCAGCGCCCCCTAGGGCCGTACCCGACCACCACCGACGCCTTCTCACCATCGACAACGGAGCCGGCATGGCATCGAACACCGCACCCCCCACCCAGGCCGTCATCGTCCGCCACGGCGACGCGGAGCAGCTGGAGCTGCCGGCCGCCACCTTCGGGCTGTTGGCGGACAGCGGAACCACCCAGGGCGCCCTGGGTGCCAACCGCCTCCGCCTCGGCACCGGCGCCGATGGTGCCACGCCTCACTACCACGCCTGCTCCTGGGAGCTGTTCTACGTGGTCGACGGCGCGATGGAGTTCCTCCTCGACGACCGGGTCTCGGTCGTCGAGGCAGGGGACCTCGTTCTCGTGCCACCCCGGATGCCCCACGCGTTCGGTGCCGCACCGGGCTCGACCGCCGACGTGCTGGTCGTCATCGCTCCGGGCGTCGCACGGTTCGGCTACTTCCGCCACCTCCAACGGATCGCCCTGGGCCAGGAGCCCGCGGCGAGCCTGGCCCCGGTGCAGGACCGCTACGACGTCCACTTCGTCGACAGCGGCGCCTGGACCACGACACGCACCCCCGGGAGATCCACCCGCGCGTCCACCTTCGGGTGACGAGTGAACGCTCCGCCGGAGGTCATCGATCACAGGCAACTCGTCGCAGGCGGTCGCCGGTGGGGTGCGCCGAGGAGGGCTCGTGGTCAGACTCACGGGGGTGAGCTTCGATCCCTACGCCCCGTACGGCCCGCTCGTCGAGACCACGATGCTCCAACCGCAATCCGCTCGCTGCACCCGCGCCGTACCCCGATCGCCGGATCGACGACATCCTGTCCGCCTGGCCCCGCGCTGGTGGCGTCGGCCACCCGACCCGCTCCGCGCTCCTCGGCGTCACCCCCACCGCCGGTCCCCAGCTCTCGGACCACTACGGCCTCGTCGCCGACCTCCGCTACTGACCGGCACGGTGTCGCAGCCGAGCAGCTCGGCGCCTGCCGCGCCGAGGACGCCCTCGATCGCATGCGCCTCGGGAGGAGCTCTCGTCGCCCCTCGCTCCCCAGATCCACCTCTTGCCGCCGATTAATGGCTGTGATTAATTAAGTGCAGCCCGCCCGGTCGGGCGGCTGCAGAGGGGGAAGACAACGATGCGATCGAGCCCGCCCGGCGCGCCCCTGCGCGCCCTGACCGCCGCGCTCCTGGCGATCATCCTCGCTCTCGTCGGAGTCTCGGCCCCGGCCGGGGCCGCGACCGAGTACCGCAAGGGACCCGACCCCACCGAGGCCACCGTCACCGCCGCCCTCGGACCGTTCGCCACCGCGACGACCTCGGTGCCGTCATCGGTCGCCGGATTCGGTGGCGGCGTCATCCACTACCCGACCGACACCAGCCAGGGCACGTTCGGTGCGGTGGCGTTCGCGCCTGGATTCCTCGGGAGCAGCGTCAACTACGCCTGGCTGGGACCACGCATCGCCTCGCAGGGCTTCGTGGTGTTCCTGATCGACACCGACTCTCGTCTCGACTCGCCGCCGAGTCGTGGCGACCAGCTGCTCGCGGCGCTCGACTACCTGGTGTCGAGCAGTACGGTTCGCACGCGCATCGACTCGTCGCGCCTCGCGGTGGCCGGGCACTCGATGGGCGGAGGCGGCACCCTCGAAGCTGCGACCGACCGCCCGAGCCTCCAGGCGGCCGTTGCGCTCCAGCCGTGGCACACCGTCAAGAGCTGGCCGAGCGTGCACGTGCCGACGATGGTCATCGGGGCGGAGAACGACACGACCGCGCCGGTGGCATCCCATGCCGAACCGTTCTACGAGAGCATCCCGGTCGCCTCCGAGAAGGCCTACCTCGAGCTCGACAACGCCGACCACCGGGCGGCCACCGCCGGCGACACGACCCTGGCGAAGTTCGTCATCGTCTGGCTGAAGCGCTACCTCGACAACGACACCCGCTACGAGCGGTTCATCTGCCCGCCCCCTGCCGGTCCGACGATCGAGGAGTATCGCGACAGCTGCCCGGGCTCGTGACGACCGGGTCGCCACCGTTCGGCCAGGTGCGGTGCGCCGCGTCGAGGGCCGGTCAACCCGCCGTCGGGGCCGGGTGCTGCGACCGGGAGCCACGGCGCCGTCCGGCCGGCGACACGGAGAGCGTGTCGGGTGATGGATCGACGCTCAGACCGGCGACCAGCACGTCGACGAGGTTGCTCACGAACAGCCGCGTGTCCGCGTGTGCGTCGTCCCCATCGTCGATGAGCTTCGCCCGCAGACCGAACAGGCCGATGAGCTGGTCTCGGAGCAGCGCGAGCCGTTCCGCGCGCACGGGCGCCGGCAGACCGGCGAGCGCATCGTGCAGCCATCGCACGACCGCGAGCCCGGCGGGGGCGTCGGCCACCTGGAAGGGTGGTTCGAAGGCCAGGGACGGGTGACTGAGCTGTGCGACCAGGCGCAGGTGGGCCCGTCCGAGCGGGGTTTCCAGATCCTCGGCCATGGGGGCCGCGAGCGCGTGTACCAGCGCTCGCAGGTCACCCTGACGGTCCTCCGCCGTGATCGTCGCCAGCAGTCGCGCTCGCCGTGCCTCGACGGCGTCGAGGTGCCGGCGCAGGATCTCGAGGACGAGCCCGTCGCGCCCGCCGAAGTGGTAGTGCAGCGCCGACTCGTTCCGGGCGCCGACCGCCTCGTGCAACTCCCGGGTGGTCACGCCGGTCACGCCGTGTCGGGCGAACAACAGCGCCCCGTGCTCGATCAGGGCTTCACGGGTCGTCGCCACGCTTCGACGCTACTCAGCCGATCCGCTCGAGCAGGGGAAGCGGTACCACCAGCGTGATCATGGGTCGGCCGGCCGGAAGGCCGCGAGGCCGCCGACCACCGTGGGCACGTAGACGGTGCCGTCGGGCCCGATCGTGGTGCCCACGCTGAACACCGACGGGCCGGGGATGGCCTCCCGGTCGAGCTCGGCGCCGGTGGCCGTGTCGAGGACGACGAGCTCGGTGCCCAGCCCCGCCGCCGCCACGGTGGCGTACGCCTTGTCGCCGGCGGCCTGCGTGGGGATGCCCCGGTTCGTCAGGCCGTCGGCGCTCCACGCGAGCGTCGCCCGCTCGCCGTCGTCGCGCACGGCGAGCAGCGAGCTGCGCCCACCCCCGGCGGGCATGATCAGCCCGTCCGGCGACGTCGACGAGCTGCCGCCCGCCGCGTAGCCGATGGGGAAGCTCCAGATCTCCTCGCCCGTCTGTGCATCGACCGCGTGCACGCTGTCGACGTTGTCGTTGACGTACACGCGCGTGCCGTCGGCGGACAGGTCGGGGCTCGAGCCGCTGCCACCGGGGAGGGAGTCGTTGGTCCACAGCGGCGTGATCGTCGGCTCCGGGTCCTCGGTGTACCGCATGGCCCTCAGCCCGGCCCGGGCGGCGCCCGGCGCCCAGAAGGTGAAGTAGAACCGGCCCGTGCCGGGGTCCACGGCCAGCGTGTTGGCCGACGGGCAGTCCTCGGTGCCGCGGGCGCAGGCGGCCATCCCCGTGGCCGGGTCCCAGGTCGCGGCAGGGGCGAGCTCCACGGGCGGCAGGACCTCGTCTCCCGTCTCGCGGTCGAGCACGTAGATGGTGCCGATGTGGGTCACGAAGATCAGCCGCCCCTCGGGGGTGAACTGCGCCGACAGCGGCACGCCGTCCAGCGGTGCCTCCCACAGCAGCGCGCCGCCGGCGTCGAACGCGTGCATCGCCTCGCCGTCGGCGACGAACAACCGGCCCTCACGGTCCAGCAGGGTCGACGACGCGACCGCGTACTGGTCGACCTCGGGCGAGCACCACAGCGTCTCACCGGTCGCTCCGTCGAGGGCCTGCAGGTGGCAGCCCGCCGCGGTGGACGTGAGGTACACGGTGCCGTCGGGGTCGATGGTCGGGCCCAGGTTGATCGTCCACTCCAGCGCACCTATCCGCACGCTGCCCTCGAGGTCCCGATGCCACGCGAGGGTCATGTCCGCGGCTCCCTCGACGTGCGAGTAGTCCGTGTTGGCGCTGTCCGCGTGGACGGCGGACCAACCGGGCGCGTAGGCCGACACGGGCTCGACGTCAGCAGACGGCGGCGCCGCCGAGTCGTCGGTGCACGCCGCGACCACGACCGCACACAGCGCCACCCACCGCGTGCAGGTTCGCCCCATCTGGTCCCTCCCCGTTCCGCTCCGGTGGACGACTGCGTCCCTCGCTGACAGACTTCAGATTAATGGAAACCATTGATCGGAACGCAAGCACTCCGGACGGCCGGGTCGACGAAGCCGGTCCCGGCGTGCTGGTCGCTCGCAACTTCCACCTCGGCTCGGTCATCCACGTCTCCACCGCCGACGGGCCCGTCGTCGTCGACACGACCGGGGGCCTGGCCGCTGCGTCTGCGGCCCGCGACGCGCTGGCCGCCCGCTCGCCCGGCCGGGTGCGCTGGGTCGTGTACACCCACTGCCACCCCGACCACTGCGGTGGCGCTGCCGCCTTCGAGTCGGATGTGCTCGAGGGCGTCCTCGCGCAGGACCAGCTTCCCGGCCTGTGGGAGCGGGACATGGGCTGCCTGTGGCCATGGCACGAGCGGGTTCGCGCGTGGCAGCGCGGTCGCCCCGTCGAAGCAGGCATCGGGTACGCGGAAGCGGGCGGCCGCGGGTTCCTCGACCCGACCCTCACGTTCCGGGACGAGCTCGACCTGGAGGTCGGGGGCACGCGCCTGCACCTCGTCCACACCGAGGGCGAGACCCGCGACCACCTGCTCGTCTGGTTGCCCGAACGCCGGGTCCTGTGTCCGGGCGACCTCTACTACGCCGCCTTCCCCAACCTGTCCACGCCCGCCATCGGGCCCCGCCCCGTCGAAGCCTGGATCCGCTCGCTCGACCGGATGCTCGAGCTCGAGGCCCACCACCTCGTGCCGAGCCACACGCGCCCGATCAGCGGTCGAGACAACGTCCGCGCCGTGCTCACCGCCTACCGCGACGCCATCGCGCACGTCTGGACCGCGACCGAACAGGCGCTGAACGACGGGCTCGACGTCGACACCGCCGCCGCGACCATCCGCCTTCCCGACCACCTCGCCGCCGAACCCTTCCTTCGAGAGCTCTACGGCACGGTCGCATGGGGAGTGCGGGCCGTCTTCGACAGGCTCACCGGCTGGTTCGACGGGTCGCCCGCGACCCTCGATCCCCTGCCTCGAGCCGAACGGCACCTTGATGTCGTCGACCTCGCCGGCTCCGACGTGCTCGTCGCCCGCGCCCGAGCTCGCCACGGGGAGGGGCGTCACCAGCTCGCGCTCGAGCTCGCCTCCATCGTGCTGGACGCGGACCCCGCGGACGACGGCGCCAACCGGGTCACCATCGACGCGTGTCGCGCCCTGCGCGCCGCCGCCACCTCGATCAACGCCAAGGGCTTCTACACCACCGGCATCCGCCTCGCCCAGCAGCGTCTCGAGCGCGCCTCCGACCCCGTCTGACCTCGTCGGCTGGCGACCGACCCGTTCGTGCACGGGGGCGTCGCGACGCGTCCGCGCACCGCGACGGGCAGGTCCGTGACGCCGCCGTCGCGGAGCCGCTGGCCGACCGTCGCCGGCGAGGCGGCGACCTGCACGGCCGGGTGCGGCGGCTCGAGGCGTGAGCGCGGTCGTCAGCGAGCGGCGGCGACGGTGACGAGCACGAACGCGGCGACGATCAGGGCGAGCCGGACCATGTGCAGGCGGTCCCACTGCCCGATCTGCTCGCGCCAGTCGGCCGGCGCGGTCTCGGGGGTCCAGCCCTTCGAGCGGTCGTTGATCGGCACCAGCAGCGCGAGCGACATGACGACGCTCACGACCAGGAGGGCCACCGCGCTCCAGGCCGGGGCCGCGGCCGCCGCGTCCGACAGCGCGGAACCCGCGGCGAGCAGGGTCGATCCGACGTACCAGAACGGCATGACGCGCCCGAGCATGCGGGCGCCGTCGCTCCGGGCGAGCAGGCCGGCGTTGCCGGGCAGTCGATCGACGATCGGGTTCACGACGAACGCCACCGACAGCTCCACCCCCACCATCAGCCCGACGACCACGACCGCGACGATCTGCAACCACTCCATGGGACCCATCCTTCGACTCGCGCCGCTCCGGCTCTATCACTGCTAGGGATTCTAGCAGTGATCCTCTAGCAGTGCTAGGGTCGCGGTCATGACGACGCCTGCGGCAGCGCGCAGAGCTCGGGAGCTCGAGGAGCGGCGGGAGCGGATCGTCGACGCAGCCCGTGCTCTCGCCGAGGAGCACGGGTGGGAGGCCGTCACCACGCGGCGCCTCGCGGACGCGATCGAGTACAGCCAGCCCGTGCTGTACGGGCACTTCCCGCAGGGCCGGTCCGAGATCGTCACGGCTGTCGCCCTGGCAGGCTTCGCCGAACTGGCGGCGGCGCTGTCGGGATCGGCGCTCGGCCCCGAGGCGTCCGACGTCGAGCGGATCCGCTCGCTCGTGACCACCTACGTCGACTTCGCCGACCGCAACCCGGCGACGTACGACGCGATGTTCCTGCTTCCCGTCGTGGTCCCGTTCGCGTCGGCGGACACCCCGGAGGTCATGCGCGAGGCGTTCGAGGCGATCGCAGGCACGCTGCGACGCCTCGACGTCCCGCCTCCGGACGCCGAGACGACGGCGGAGGTGTTCTGGGGTGCGTTGCACGGCCTCGTCGCCCTGGAGCGGGCGAACCGCTACTCGCCCCAGCACCAGGCGGAGCGGGTGGAGACGCTCGTGCGCCTCTTCGCCCGCTGACCGCCGCCGG
>Ga0111538_10006842_pt1 | contig 15397 bp, 10 predicted proteins | sample SoiMethybrSBSTD1_FD_79669 | JGI IMG/M metagenome (GOLD analysis project Ga0111538, IMG submission 79669) | Bulk soil microbial communities from a Populus tree surrounding site in Tennessee, USA - Soil MetaG P. TD hybrid SBSTD1 (version 2)... | ecosystem: Environmental > Terrestrial > Soil >...
CGCGCAGCTTCGGTATCGAACTCTTCCGGCGCCTTGCGCGCCACAAGCGCCGCGTCGGCCCGTCGCGCAGCTTCGCCCGTGAGCTCAGGCGTTTCGTTTGCGACGGCAACCATTTCTCCGAGATTGCCGTTGCAATGAAGCACGACATCGCATCCGGCCGCCAGCGCCGCGCGGCTGCGCTCCGCAATGCTGCCGGACAGAGCATTCATCGATATGTCGTCACTCATCAACAGGCCCTGGAATCCGATAAACCCGCGAATCACTTGCCTCACCATTGTGACCGAAGTGGTGGCCGGTGCGACCGGGTCGATTGCGCTAAACACAACATGCGCCGTCATTCCAAGTGGCAAGCCCGCCAGCGGCTTGAACGCTGCAAAATCGGAGGCCTCGAGGGTCGCGCGGTCGGTATCCACGACCGGTAGCTTGTGATGGCTGTCTGCAGTGGCACGGCCGTGGCCGGGCAAATGCTTCACGACCGGCAACACACCCCCCGCTTCCAGGCCCTCGGCGATTGCCTTGGCAATTTTCGCGACCTTGCTCGGTTCGCTGCCATAGGCACGATCGCCGATGACGGGGTCGCCGCCGGCAGCCGGAACATCCGCGATCGGAAGGCAATCGACGTCGATGCCCAGCGGTCTTAAATCCGCAGCGATCAGATGGCCGGCCAGCCGGGCCGCCGCAATGCCTGCCGCCGGCTCCTGGTCATAGAGTTCCCCATAACGTGCGCCGGGCGGGTAAGCCGGCCAATGCGGCGGGCCCAAACGCTGCACCCGCCCGCCCTCCTGGTCGACAAGCACAGGAGCTTCGCTGCCCACGGTATCCCGAAATGACTGAATAAGTTTGGTCACTTGATCGGGCGTGCTCACGTTCCTCTTGAAGATGATGAGGCCCCACGGCCGTGCATCGCGCAAAAAGGACCGCTCATTGGGGGATAAGGTAAGTCCCTCCAATCCCGTGATAAATGCGCGCGCCGCCATCGGCGCGGATTAGCCCGCGCACCTCGCAGGGGTCAAGTTTTGGTCTGTTAATTCCTCTGGACGAGGCACTGTCCGCCGGCTGCCTTGAGGCTCGAGCACAACTGGCTTGCCTCGCTGGCATTGGCAAAGGGTCCAACCATGGCGCGGTAGTAGGTGCCCTTGGCGCCGAGGTCGGCTTTGTAGATAGAGGGCTGCCGACCGCCAAGCTGGTCCGGGAACTTGGCCTGAAGGCTGCGGAACGCCGCCTGAGCCTCACCCTCGCTGCGCTGCGAAGAAACCTGGACGTAGCTGCCCGCCCCACCCGTCGATGCCGCCGCGGGCGCCTGGGGCGGTACCGAGGCTGTCCTGGCTGGAGCTGCGGGGGCCTGCGCCGGTGCAGCCCGTGAGGGTGCCGCATTCGGATTAAGCGACAAGGGCGCAGTGCCCGATGCAGGCGCCCCCTGACGTGGTGGTGGTGCGGACCGCGTTGGCGCGGCCGGCGCATTCTCTTCCGCCTCTGCCGTCGTGTCCGGCGCGGGACGTGGCGGAGCAGCGGCGACGCGCGGTGCCGAAGCGGGCTTCGCAGGCGCTACCGCGGCTGACATCGATGAGGGCGCCGCATCGACCACAGGCTGGTCCGGATGAATTGCAATGGTGCGAACCTTCTTCGGCTCGCTGCCGACCACACCGCTGCCAAGGGCCACCTGCGGCCCGGACTGCGACAGCGCAACCGCGGCCGGCCGGTCCATCGGCTGCTCTTCGCGCGAGACCAGCTTTTCGCTCTGCCCACGTTCGTTGACGCGATCAGTGATCAATTTGTTGGACTGGGCATCCTTGCCAGTCGTTGCCGGAACAATCTTGCTGGGAGCCGTATCGGCCTTGATGACCGGCGGCGGCTTGGTCGGCCCGGAGGAACCGACAAGCGCGCGATAGCCGAATGCGCCCGCAGTGCCAATCACAGCCAAAGCGGCGACACCGGCGATCGCCATAACGACCATCCTGCGGCGCGAAGGCCGAGCGTCCTCGTAATATTCGTCCTCAACGGGCGCTTCGTCGTAAAAATCCTGCTGATAGTCGGATTGGCCAGGAGCAAACTGACGCGATCCCTGCTCGGCTTCATAGTGGTCAGTTTCGCCGGCAAGCGGTTGAGGCTGGTAAGACTGACGCTCGTAATTCTGGCTGCCGTAATCCTGGGGGATGAGCGGGCTCGCAGGAGCCGACGGAGACGCAGGGTCGCCCGCGTATCGCGGCGCCGGCTCCGGTGCGCGTGCATCCCCGCTATATTGCGCGGTATATGAAGTTCCAAGCGGCTGGTTCCAATCGGCGCGCGCAACCGATTGCGATGGAGGCGAACGGCGTGCGGCATCGCGACCGAACTCCCCGAACGGGTCGGTCTGTCCAATCAGGCGTGCCAGTTCAGCGAGCGGATCGCTGCCTGACGTCTTTCCTGAGCCGCGCGCGGGCGGCGGTTCGCTCGCACGATACGGTCGCTGGCTTTGGTCGTCCGCCATTCGTTCCCCGGTTACTCAACTCGCCCCTGCGTCGGTCTTATACGATCCACGCGGACGCGGACCAAATGGACGAGATCTATCGCATCTCATCCGGCGCGCTAACCCCGAGCAATGCGAGACCCGAGGCTAAAATTGTGATGATCCCCTCCACCAGCGCGAGCCGGGCTGCTGTTGTTTCTCGATCATTCTGAATAATGAAGCGTAAATTAGGCAAGTCATTTCCTTTCGTCCAATGTGCATGAAATTCACTTGCTAATTCATACAGATAGAACGCAATTCGGTGCGGCTCATGAGCGGCCGCAGCCGCCTCAACGAGGCGTGGAAAAAGAGCGATCTGGCGCAGCAATGAAACTTCGCCGGTATCGTTTAGCTTCTCGAGCGGCGCTTTATGGAGATACGCGGCCCGCGCTGATGGATCCGCCGGCAGATCGGGCATTTCTCCCCGCGCATTTCGGAACACAGATTGCCCGCGCGCGTGCCCATACTGAACGTAGAAGACGGGGTTCTCGCGCGAGTGCTCGATGACCTTGGCGAGATCGAAATCGAGGACCGCGTCGTTCTTTCGGTAAAGCATGTCGAAGCGAACGGCGTCGCGCCCGACCTCATCGACCACCTCGCGCAAGGTAACGAATTCGCCGGCACGTTTCGACATCTTCACCGGCTCGCCCGCGCGCAGAAGGCGCACCAGCTGCACGAGCTTGACGTCGAGATCGGCCTTCGCACCGCTCAGCGCCTTCACGGCTGCCTGCATGCGCTTGACGTAGCCACCGTGGTCGGCACCCCACACGTCGATCAGGTCACGGAAACCACGATCCAACTTCGACTTGTGATAGGCGATGTCGGTCGCAAAATAGGTATAGCTGCCGTCCGACTTTTTCAGCGGCCTGTCGACATCGTCGCCGAAGGCCGTCGAGCGAAACAGAGTCTGTTCGCGATCCTCCCAGTCCTCGACGGCGCCGCTTTTCGGCGGCGGCAGACGCCCTTCGTAGACGTGGCCCTTTCCCTTCAGCCAATTGATGGTTTCGGCGACCCGATTGGCGCCCTCCTCAATCAATAATCTTTCAGAGAAGAATTCATCCTGAACTATCCCGAGCGCCTGCAAATCATTGCGGATTTCGGCCATCATCATATCGATGGCGCGTTTGCGCACAATCGCGAGCCATTCCGCCTCCGGCTTATCCTTCAGCGATGGTCCGCGCGCTTGCGCAAGATCTTTCCCGACCGACTTGAGATATTCGCCGGGATAGAGGCCTTCCGGGATGGTGATGTTTTCCCCGAGTGCCTCGCGGTAGCGCAGGTATGCCGAGCGTGCGAGTACGTCGACCTGCGCGCCTGCGTCGTTGATGTAGTATTCGCGCGTGACCTTGTAGCCGGTAAAGGCAAGCAGATTTGCCAGCGCGTCTCCGAACACCGCGCCGCGGCCGTGACCCACATGCATGGGCCCCGTCGGATTGGCCGACACGTATTCGACATTGACCTTTTCGCCTTTGCCCATGCTGCTGCGGCCGTAGTCCCGCCCTGCTTCGAGCACGAGGCGCAATTCCTCGCTCCAGACATTCGGCTTGAGCGTGAGATTGATGAAGCCCGGCCCCGCAATGTCCACGGAGGCCACCTTCCCGTCGCTGCGCAGCTTGGCGGCAATGCTTTCGGCGAGCTCCCGCGGCTTCTTGCCGGCATCCTTCGCAAGAACCATCGCGGCGTTGGTGGCCATATCGCCATGTGTCGGATCACGCGGCGGCTCGACGACAATCCGGGAAACGTCCGCGCCGGAGCCAAGCAGGGCGGCCGTCGCTGCCTGCACGGAGGCGAGCATCGTCGCGAACAAATGCTGCGGTCTGGTGTCGCTCGACATGAGGGCTGCGGCTAACGCAATTCCTACGGCAAGTCAAAATCAACACGAAGGGCGGCGGAACGCGCTTACCTGATCGTTGCCCCGCTATCGATCGAAATGACCTGACCGGTCGTGATCGCCGACTCATCGGAGGCAAGATAAACGGCCATGTCGGCCATATGGATCGGCAGGCCCAGGCCGAGCAGATGCGTGGCCGCCAGCTTCTCGATGTCTTTCGAGCCTTCGAGCAGTTTCTTGACGCGCTCGGTGAGCACCACGCCGGGCGCGATTGCATTCACCCTGATCTTGTCGGCGGCATATTCAACCGCCATTGACCGCGTCATCGCCGCAACGGCTCCCTTGGCGGCCGTATAACAGTCGCGGCCCGGAAGTGCGCGCAAGGCGACAATCGACGACATGTTGATGATCGATCCGCCGCCCGACTTGATCATATGCGGAATGCCGAGCCGCGAGCACAGGAACGTGCCGTAGACATCGAGCTTGATGACCCGCCAGAATTCGTCCTCGGACACATCGGTCACGCGGCCGTCGTCAGGGGAGGAACCCCCGGCGTTGTTGTGAAGGATGTGAAGCCCACCGAACCGTTTGACGGTCTCAGCGAATGCGGCCTCCACCTTCGCCCGCTCGCGGATATCGCAATGGATAAAATGGGCATCGCCACCCGAATTCGACGCGCGCGACCGTGCCGATTGTGCCGCCGCCTCCCCGCGCCCGACGTCGATCTCGGCAATGACGACCTTGGCGCCCTCCTCGGCAAAGCGCTCGGCGGTCGCGCGGCCAATGCCGCCACCACCACCCGTGATGAATGCAACTTTTCCTGCCAGCCGCGCCATGATCCCTCCCGGAAAACGAATGATGATATTGAGCGCGCACCGTTTCGCGCAAGGCAACCTATAGCGGAACGGCTTTGGCGTGCATCACAGCGCGGTAGGCGAACACGATTGCAGGACCGAGTGTCGTGCCGGGTCCCGGATAGCTTCCGGCCATCACCGACGCCATGTCGTTCCCGCAGGCGTAGAGGCCAGGAATGGCTTTGCCGTCGCTGCCCAGCACGCGCGCATCGGCATCGGTCGCGAGTCCGGTGCTGACCGCGATGTCGGCAGGCCAGACCGCAAGGGCGTAAAATGGCGGTTTCAACAACGGCCCGATGCAGGGATTGGGCACGTGGTCGGGGTCGCCGTTGAAGCGGTTGAGCTCCGTTTCGCCTTTGCCGAAATCGACATCGACGCCAGTCTCGGCAAATTTGTTGTGGCGCTCGACCGTCTTGCGCAGTTGCCCGGCATCGACACCAATCTTGCCGGCCAGATTGTCCAGAGTCTGCGCCCGCGTAATGTAACCGCTGTCGACGAATTTTCCGGGATTGCGGTGCCCCGGATGAATGACACCAAGACCATATTTTCCGAGAAAAGCCGCATCGCAAATCAACCAGGCCGGAATGCTCGGCGTGGTTTGGTGACTTTCGAACATCGCCAGCGCGAAATCATGATAGGTCGCTGCCTCGTTGGCAAAGCGATGGCCGGCAGAATTCACCGCAATCAGCCCAGGCTTGGCGCGGTCGAGCACGAGATGCGGGAACAAGCCCTTGCTCCCATCGGCCCGCGGAACAATCGACACCGGCGCCCAAAGGCCGCTGGTACTTTGGGCCGGTGCAGTTGTCGCACCCAGACGCTGACCGATCTCGATGCCGTCCCCGAGATTGCCTTCGCAGCTCATTGAGTGAACGGGAACAGGCTGAGGCATGAATGCGTCGCGGAAGCGCTTGTTATGCGCGTAGCCGCCGGTCGCAAGCACGACGCCCTTGCGCACCTTCACGACGATCTCCTTGGCACCGACGCTTACGCGCGCGCCCGTGACGCCGCGCGCACCACCAATGAGATCGGTAATTCGCGCGCCGAACAGAACGGGCACCTTGCGCTTGCGCAGGCTGAAGAACAGCCGGCCAATCAGCGCATTGCCCATCATGATGCGGGTGCCGCGTCGGTACATCAGCCGATCGACCAAGTAGCGGGCGAACAGCTTCGCGGAATAAATAAAATTGGAAATCGAATGGAAGCGGCCGATCAGCCGCGGAATGTCGGCCTTGCCGACCATCATGCCGCCGAACACCATGAACTCCGGTACCGGCGGGCGAATGCGGGCGAAGTCCGCGCCGAGCAAGCGTCCGTCGAACGGCACGGCCACAATGGCACGTCCGGAAATCGCCGCGCCGGGCATGTTGCTGCGATAGTCCGGATGCTTCCCGCAGGCAAGAAACTGCACGTCAGTGCGGGCGCTCAGATAATCGATCGCCTTTGGCCCGCTCGCAAGAAACGCGGTCCGGAGTTCACGGTTGGTTGCTTCCCCGATCAGCGCATCCAGATAGCGGTCGGCCTGCTCGGCGCTATCCTCGAAGCCGGCCGCATGGCTTTGGCTGTTTCCGGGTATCCAAAGCGTGCCGGCCGAGGTCGATCCCGTGCCGCCGACCTGATCGGACTTCTCGCACAAGAGCACGTCGAGCCCTTCGAGCGAGGCGACCAGTGCCGCCGTCATGCCGGCCGGACCTGCGCCCGCAATCAACAGGTCGACCTCCGAATGGTCATCGATGTCCGCGCTCATCGCCTCACCGCAGCTCGGGCGTTTCCTTGAAATATTTCGCGTGCTCGATCAGCGCGTACCTGTCCGTCATTCCGGCGATATAGTCCGCAATGCGGCGGGCGTAATCGGAATCGTTTACCCCTATTCCCTCGCGCCATTCCTCCGGCAAATCCGCGGGCGTTGCGCTGTAGTGGCCGAACAGGTCGCGCACGACACCTTCGGCATCATCCATCACTCGCATCACACGGTCGTGGCGATACATGCGCGGATAGAGAAAGCCCTTGATGTCGCGGTCGGCCTTATCCATGGCAGGAGAAAAGCCAACGATCGGCCGCGGCGCCTCGCGCACGTCCGCTGCCGAGCGCGGCTTGAGCATCGCGACGCGCCGGCCGCACTCGGCGATCACATCCTCGATCATGCGCGTAATGATGCGGCGCACGAGCTCATGCGCGCGCCGCGCGGTTTCGAGGCCGGGATGCTCGCGATCGATGTCCGCCAGAATGCCGCCGACCAATGGAACGGCCAAAATATCCTCAAGCGTGAACAGGTCCGCGCGTAGGCCGTCGTCAATGTCATGCGCGTCGTAAGCAATGTCGTCTGATAGTGCCGCAACCTGGGCCTCCGCACTGGCGTAACTCCACAATTCGAGATCCTGGATCTTCGAGTAGGCAACGATCTCCGCGGGCACGCCATGTCTGGCATAGCGTCCGACCGGCGCGCCCTCGCGATTGGCGAGCGGACCATTGTGCTTGACCAGACCTTCAAGCGTTTCCCAGCTCAGGTTGAGGCCGTCGAATGCCGCATAGCGGCGCTCGAGATCCGTCACGATGCGCAGCGCCTGCGCGTTGTGGTCGAAGCCTCCGCTGGCTGAAAGACATTCATCGAGAGCACGCTCGCCCGCATGACCAAATGGCGGATGACCGAGATCGTGTGCAAGCGCCAAGGCCTCCGCCAGGTCCTCATCGAGGCCAAGCGCGCGTGCCAGCGAGCGGGCGATCTGGGCGACTTCCAAAGTGTGCGTCAGCCGCGTTCGGTAATGGTCCCCTTCGTGATAGACGAAGACCTGCGTCTTGTGGGCAAGCCGCCTGAAGGCGGCGGAATGGATGATCCTGTCACAGTCCCGCCGGAAGGCATTGCGTGTCGGACTGATCGTCTCGGCATGGAGCCGGCCGCGGCTTTGCGCCGGATCCGCAGCATAAACTGCCCTTTCGCGCCCGGGTTCGACCGCCATCGCATTTCTTAGCTTTGGCGCATGATCTCGTCCGAAAACCGGTACCCACTTTTCGGGATCATGCGCTGGATTGACCTCACTGGTCCGCGCACTTAACTATCCGTTGGGTCATCTGCCAATAGGATCGGCCCGAAAAGGCACAAGGATGAGCACAGGCATTACGGTCAGCGAACGGGCGGCAAAACGGATCGGCGAAATCCTCAAGGGTGAGCCGGCCGGAACCATGCTGCGCGTCAGCGTCGAAGGCGGCGGCTGCTCGGGCTTTCAGTACAAATTCGACATGGAGCGCGCGAAGGCGGCCGACGATCTCGTCATCAGCCGCGACAACGCCGTGGTGCTGATCGATCCCATGTCGGTGAACTACATGGCCGGCTCGGAGATCGACTTCGTCGACGACCTGATCGGCGCCTCGTTCAAGGTGAAAAACCCGCAGGCGAAAGCCTCCTGCGGCTGCGGTACCAGCTTCGCGCTGTAGCGCTTATTCTGCCGCGACCGCGGGCGGAGCTTCCTCGACTTCCTGGAGCTGCGGTTCGAGCCGGCGCTTGAGCATCCGATCGAAGCGGTCGAGGTACAGATAAATCACCGGCGTGATGTAGAGCGTGAGCAGCTGCGACAGCACCAGCCCGCCGACGACTGCGACGCCGAGCGGCTGACGCAATTCAGCGCCCGCGCCGGTCCCGAGCGCGATCGGGATTGTGCCGAAGATCGCCGCGAAAGTCGTCATCATGATCGGGCGGAAACGCAGTGTCGCCGCTTCGCGGATCGCGGCCTCGGCCGACAGGCCTACGCGGCGGCGTTCGATAGCAAAGTCGATCATCATGATCGCGTTCTTCTTGACGATGCCAACCAGCATCACGATACCGATCATCGCGATCACCGACAGGTCCATGCGGAACAGCATCAGTGTCAGGATCGCGCCGATACCCGCTGAAGGAAGACCGGAAATGATCGTGATCGGATGGATGAAGCTTTCGTAGAGAATTCCGAGCACGACATAGGCAGCAAAAATGGCCGCAAGGATCAGGATGCCCTGCCCGCGCAAGGACTCCTGGAAAACCTGCGCTGTACCCTGGAATCCGGTCGTGATCGTCGCCGGCAAGCGCTCGTCACGCTCGAGTTTGGTGATGGCGTCGACCGCCTGGCCGAGTGAAAAGCCCGGCGCGAGGTTGAACGAGATTGTCACCGCCGGCTGCTGGCCCTGATGATTGACCTGCAGCGGACCGACCGTGCGCACGAAATGCGTCACCGCCGACAGCGGAACGGTCGTCCCATTCGTGGTCTTCAGGAAGATGCGGTTGAGATCGTCCGGACTCTGCTGGAATTCAGGCTTGGTCTCGAGAATGACTTGATAGTCGTTCGCGGGCGTATAGATCGTCGCCACCTGGCGCGAGCCGAACGCGTTGTAGAGCTCCTGGCGCACCTGGTCGACCGAAACGCCATAGACGGCCGATTTCTCTCGGTCCACCTCGACCGTCACTTGCGGATTTTTCACGTAGAGGTCGGTCGTGACATCGAGCAGCCCCGGAATTTGCGCGATCTTGTCGCGCAGCTGCGGGGTAATGCGATAGAGATCCTGGGTGTCGTTTGATTGCAGCGTGTACTGATACTGGCTCTTGTTGAGCCGCCCGCCGAGATTGATGTTCTGGATTGGCTGGAAGAAAATCTGGATTCCGGGAACGATGTTCACGTTCTGGCGCAGCCGCGCGATGATCTGCTGCATGCCGTCACGCTCGTCCCGCGGCTTGAGCGCGACCAACATACGCCCGCTGTTTCCGAGCGTATTGGGACCGCCCGACCCTACAGTCGAATTGACATAAGCGACGCCCTTGTCGGCGCGCACGAGCTCGGCAATCTTTCGCTGGTGCTCGACCATCGCAGGAAATGCGATGTCGGTATTCGCTTCCGTAATGCCGACCATGTAGCCGGTGTCTTCGGTCGGGAAGAAGCCCTTCGGCACGATAATGTAAAGCCAGACCGTGCCCGCAATCGTGGCTAGCGTGACCCAGAGCATGACCTGCTTGGCCTTGAGCACGCGATCGAGGCTCCACTCGTAGGCCTTGAGGCCGGAAGCGAACATCGCTTCGAACCAGCGCAGCACGAAGTTCTGCTTCTCGTGCGGGTCGTGGCTTTTGAGGACGCGCGCGCACAACATCGGCGTGAGCGTAAGCGACACAAATCCGGAAACGATGATCGCCACCGAGATCGAAACCGCAAACTCGCGGAAGACGCGGCCGACCATGCCGCCCATCAGCAGAACCGGAATGAACACCGCGATCAGTGAGAACGTGATCGAAACGATGGTGAAGCCGATCTCGCGGGAGCCCTTCAGCGCCGCCTCGAACGGGCGCATGCCGCCTTCGATGTGGCGCACGATATTTTCCAGCATGACGATCGCGTCGTCGACCACGAATCCCACCGACAAGGTCAACGCCAGCAGCGTCATGTTGTTGATTGAAAAGCCGAAGGCGTACATCGCCGCGCAGGTCCCGATCAACGAAACGGGCACCGCCAATGCCGGAATGATCGTCGCCGAAACCTTACGCAGGAACAGGAAGATGACCATGATCACGAGCGCGATCGCGATCGCGAGCGTCTCCTGCACGTTCCAGACCGCCGCGCGGATCGAAATCGAGCGGTCGAACAGCGGCTGCATCTGGATTGCGAGCGGCACCTGCGCGCGCATTTGGGGAAGCTTGGCGCGCACGAGATCCACGACTTCGACGGTATTGGCATCGGGCTGACGCTGGATTGCGAGCACGATGGCGCGTGAATCGTTGAACCAGGTGGCGATCTTGTCGTTCTCGACGCTGTCGATAACCCTCGCTACCTCGCTGAGCTTGATCGGAGCGCCATTGCGATAAGCAACGACGACATCACGGTAGTCGGCCGCGTGAAGCATCGCGCCGGTCGCAAGCAACGTGACTGCCTGTTCCTTGCCTTGCAGGGTTCCGACCGGCGCCGAGGAGTTCGCCTTGGCGACGACACTACGGATATCGTCCAGAGAGATGTTACGCGCCGCTGCGGCGACCGGATCGACCTGCACGCGCACGGCAAATTTCTGCGCACCATACACAAGCACCTGCGCAACACCGGGCAATTGCGAGATTTGCGGTGCCAGCACCGTTTCGGCGTAATCGTTGATCGCCGACAACGGCATCGTGTCCGAGCGCATGCTGATGTACAGAACGGGAAAGTCGCCCGGATTGACTTTGCGGAAGAACGGCGGCGTCGTCATTTCGACCGGCAACCGGCGTTGCGCCGTAGCAAGCGCGGTCTGCACGTCGAGTGACGCGCCGTCGATGTTACGGCCAAGGTCGAACTGGACGGTGATCTGCGTTGAGCCAAGCGACGACGACGATGTCATCGACGAGATGCCGGAAATCGTCGAAAGCTGCCGCTCGATGGGTGACGCAACCGAGGCCGCCATCGTTTCCGGGCTCGCGCCGGGCAGCGTGGCCGTGATCTGGATGGTCGGGAAATCGACGGCCGGCAGCGCCGCCACCGGCAGCAGACGATAGGCGAACGCACCAAAAACGATCAGCGACGCCGTCATCAGCGTCGTCAGCACCGGGCGGCGAATGCAGGCCTCGGAAATATTCATGGATTAGCTGCCGGCGACTTTCGGCGGGCGTGGGTTCACGCGCGTCCCGTCGGACAAGAGCAACTGGCCGTCGGTGACGACGGTTTCGCCGCCGCTCAGACCCGACGCGATGACGGTCTCACGGCCGACCTGCCGCTCGACCTGAACGTTCTGAACCTTCGCCACGCCATCCTTGACGATGAAGACGAAGTTTCCGCTCTGGCTCACCTGCACCGCGGTCGAAGGCACTACGACGCCCTCTTCCGTACGCAGCGTCATGTCGGCGGTGACGAGCGTGCCGGGCCACAGCAGCTCGTCCTTGTTCGGCATCGTGGCGCGGATTGTGGCCATGCCGGTCGCCATATCGACCGTGTTCTCGATCATGGTGACCTGGCCGTTGGCCCGCTTGTCCTCGCCGGGAATGACCGCTTCCACGGTCGCAGTTTCGGCGCCAATCGCCTTGCGGATGTCGGGAAGATTTTTCTGCGTCACCGTGAAGCTGACATAGACGGGCGCCGTCTGCACGATTGTCGCCATCGGCGAGGTGTCGGCCTGACGCACGAAATTGCCGACCTTCACATTGGCCATGCTGATGCGGCCGGAGATCGGCGCGCGGATCGTGCAGAAGCCAAGCTGGACTTTCAAATTCTCGAGCTGCGCGCGGTTCGATTCTGCCGTTGCGTTCGAGATGTTGACCTGCGTCTGCGCGTTGTTGAGCGTGACGATCGGGGTGGCGTTTCTTGCGACGAGGTCGGTGTAGCGCTCGACGTCGCGTTGCGCCTGCTCGAACGTAGCCTGCGCGCCGTTGATCACGGCCTCGACGCGCTTCATGTCGGCTTCGATCTGGCGGCAATCGAGCGTGAAAAGCTCATCGCCTTTTTCGACGCGCGCGCCGTCAAGGAAACGAACGCTCGTGATCGTGGTGTCGACCTGCGTCTTGATGGCGACAGCGGCGATGGGGGTCACGGTGCCCAGGGCCCGGATCTGCACCGGCAACGTCTTGCGCTCAACGGTGGCGGTCTCAACCGGGACTGGCCGGGCCTGCCCCTGCGTGCGCGCCGCAACGCCGTCGGTCGTCCAGAAGCCGCGGACGAGCACGACGATACCGAGCAGGGCCAGCGCCGCCCCTCCAATGAGCCATTTTCGCTGAAGCATCGGTAATTTTCGGTCCGGACTCATCGGGCCCCGCCCGGACGCTCCCTCTTCCGCGGATCTTCTACCAACTCAGGAGGCCGCGTTGGCGGCTTTTCTAGCATATAAACGTTAAACCGTGCATATCCCTGCGCTGCCTGATAAACACGATGAATACGGCATTATTCGCCCCTTCCGAATACCGAAAATCGATGAGAATCGCCACCTGGAACGTCAATTCCATCCGCCAGCGCATGGACAATCTGCAGGCCTGGCTCAAGGAGCGGGCGCCCGACATTGTCTGCCTGCAGGAGATCAAATGCACTGACGACGCCTTCCCGCGCGAGCCGTTCGAGGCGCTCGGCTACAACGTGGCCGTGCATGGGCAGAAGACGTTCAACGGCGTGGCGCTGTTGTCGAAGCTGCCGTTCGATGAGGTCGCGCCCGGACTGATCGGCGATGACGCCGACGTGCAGGCGCGCTTCCTGGAAGCGATCGTCTCCACCAAGACCGGCGTGCTGCGCGTCGTCAGTCTCTATCTGCCCAATGGCAACCCGCCTGCCACCGACAAATACACCTACAAGCTCGGCTGGATGAACCGGCTTGTTAATTTCTCACGTGAACGACTTAAACTGGAAGAGCCGATGCTGCTCGCCGGCGACTACAACGTCATCCCGACCGCAGCCGATGCGCGCCGTCCCGAGGCCTGGACGAATGACGCGCTGTTCCTGCCGCAGACACGCGAGAAATACCGTGCGCTGATCAATCTCGGTCTCACCGATGCATTGCGTGCCGTCAGCGATGCGTCCGACCTCTACACGTTCTGGGACTATCAGGCCGGCGCCTGGGAAAAGGACAACGGCATCCGCATCGATCACGTTCTGCTCTCGCCGCAGGCCGCCGACAGACTGGCCGGCGCCGGCGTCGACCGGCACGTGCGCGGCTGGGACAAGCCCTCCGATCACGTTCCCGTTTTTGTCGATCTGGATATTGAGGGGCGCTAAACCAGTTTCGGTCGTCCCCGCGAAGGCGGGGACCCATACGCCGTGAGCTATCGGTTGACTGCGGAGTAGGTCTCGGCTCTCGCGCAACAGCGCTCGGCCGGGACGACGTGGTCCTACTCTCTTCGCGTCTCGAGCCAGCGCCGCAGATAGACCGCCGCGAGCGCGCGTTCGTCCTCGCTCGCCTGCTTCATGGCGCTGTCGTAAAGCTTGGCAATCCAGGCCTGATCTGCGCGCGCGCTGTCTTTCGCGAGCGCCAGCCACATCAGGCCGCGCGCGGCCTGCCGCGGCACGTGGTCGCCCTCGAACAGCATGGCGCCGAGCATGGCCTGCGCCTCGCACTGGCCCTTCTGCGCCGAGAGGCCAAACCAGCGCGCGGCCGTGCGCGGATCGTGCGGCGCGCCGGTGCCGCTGAGATAGAGCCGCGCCAGATAATATTGCGCATCGGGATCGCGGAAATAGGACGCTGCATAAGCGAACATCTCGCGCGCGCGCTGCGGGTCGCGCTTGATCTCTGCCTTCGGAATTCCCTCGAGATAGTAGTGGCCGAGCGCGACGAAGGCGTTCGCGACGAAACGCGCCTGCGGCGTGTCGGGATTGTCGTCGGCGTGGCTGTTGGCGATGCTGCGGAAATATTCGAAGGCCTTGAGATCGTTCTGCGCAACGCCGTCGCCTTCCGCATACATGCGGCCGAGCTTCCACTGCGCGAGCGCGTGACCTTTCTCGGCGGCGTATTCGAGCGAGTTGACGGCTTTCACCGTGTCGCCGGCTTTGAGCCAGTGCGCGCCCGAGCGGAACGCCTCGACCGGGGTCATCGGCGGCGGGCCGATGCTGCCGTCGGTCTTGCTGCCGTCGAGCGCAAATGCCGGCATCGCGGCCATCAGGCCGGCGCCGACGAGCGCAACGCGCAAGAGGCAATCAAATGTCCGCATAGCACTCTTTCTCGCCCGCGCCGCCGGGATGGGTGACTGCGCCGTTGACGGCGGGCCCGACCTGCTGCGCGTATTTCCACAGATAACCCGAGCCGTATTCGCTTTCGCGCGCCTTCCACTGGCTCTTGCGTTTCGCAAGCTCGTCGGCGGAAAGCTTCACGTCGAGCGTTCCCTTCACGGCATCGATTTCGATGATGTCGCCGTCGCGGATAAGCCCGATCGGGCCGCCGATCGCCGCTTCCGGTCCGACATGGCCGACGCAGAAGCCGCGCGTCGCGCCGGAGAAGCGCCCGTCGGTGATGAGCGCGACTTTTTCCCCGGCACCCTGGCCGTAGAGCGCGGCCGTCGTCGAGAGCATCTCGCGCATGCCGGGGCCGCCGCGCGGTCCCTCGTAGCGGATGACGAGAACGTCGCCCTCTTTGTACTTGCGATGCTTCACCGCATCGAAGCAGGCCTCCTCGCCGTCGAAGCAGCGCGCCGGCCCGCTGAACTTCAGCGTCTTCATGCCGGCGATCTTCACGATTGCGCCTTCGGGTGCGAGATTTCCTTTAAGCCCGACCACGCCGCCGGTCGGCAGCAGAGGCTTGTCGGCAGGACGCACGACGTCCTGATCCGGATTCCATTTTACG